>Ga0208050_1000011_pt1 | contig 77347 bp, 74 predicted proteins | sample LakMenEpi13Jun10_FD_150691 | JGI IMG/M metagenome (GOLD analysis project Ga0208050, IMG submission 150691) | Freshwater microbial communities from Lake Mendota, WI - 13JUN2010 deep hole epilimnion (SPAdes) | ecosystem: Environmental > Aquatic > Freshwater > Lake > Epilimnion/Euphotic zone ... | reverse complement strand
CGGATGTCTTGTCCGCGCTCCAGTAGGTGGGTGGCAAATGAATGGCGGAAGGTGTGGCTTGTTGCAGGCGTGATGATTCCAGAGGCGAGCACAGCCCGCCGCACGGCCTTTTGAATCACGCTGGGATCCAGGTGATGCCGTCCCTGTTCACCGGTGTTGGGGTTTTGCCATCGATGGTGTTGCGGGAATACCCATTGCCAGCCCCACTCCACCGGTGCATGGGGATACTTTCGCCCCAAGGCGTGGGGGAGGCGCACCCTCCCATAGCCCTCGGCAAGGTCCTGGCGATGCAGACGACTCACCTCCTGCAGATGGGCTTCGAGTTTCTCTCCCACTCGGCAAGGCAACATCGTGCGCCGATCCTTCCCGCCCTTGCCATGGCGCACCGTGATCTGCGAGCGCTGAAAATCAAGATCCTGCACCCGTAGCCGCAATGCCTCCAACCGCTTCGCGGAAGCCGTTGGCTACAGGCGAAGCCCTCCCCCGTACAGCACACCAGCCACCAAGGCCTCCACCCCCTCCAGCCGCTCCAGCACTGCTCGTACCTCCTCAACGGTCATCACCACCGGCAGCCTTGGGCGCGTCCGCGCCCGGATCAAACCCTCCAGATCCAGATCGCGCTCCAGCAGCTCTCGGTATAGAAACAGCAGCGCTGAGAGCGCCTGGTTCTGGGTTGAAGCACTCACCTGAGCCTCCACCGCCAGGTGCGTGAGAAAGGCGTTCACCTCTGCACTTCCCATCTCCCGCGGATGGTGCAGCTGGTGAAACCGCAGGAACCGCCGCAGCCACTGCTCGTAGGTCTCCACCGTGCGGCGCGCATAGTGGCGAGCCTGCAGTTCCTCCCGATAGCGCTGGATCAGCCCGGCAGGGCGTGAGGGACTCGGCATCAAAAGGCACCTGAACACCACCACAGGATTCCCCGCCATTCCCATCTCCCTGTCCCTGTTCATGGGAAGCGCGTCGGTGCTCCTGTCGGCCCCACAGCGCCAGGCCACCGTCATGATGAAAACACCCTCAGCCGCAGCCTGAGACGGGATGAACCCTTCACCACCGCAGCCTTCGCTGCTTCGCTTGGTGTGGCGGCGCCGAACACCAAGACCTGAGAGCAGCAAGGCCTGAGAGCAGCAAGCGGCTCTGCCCTCCGGCCACTCCCCCGCACCCTCGCCCCGTCCCTGCCATGTGCTCCCACTGCTCCTGCGGCCAGCCCACCTCCACCCTCTCCCCGGTTGCCGCCCCCAGCGTTCGGCGCACCCTTGAGCTGCACCACAACCTCCTGCACCGGAACGACACCCTGGCGGCGGCCAACCGCGAGCGCTTCGCCGCCGCCGGGCTTTTGGTGCTCAACGTGCTCTCGGCGCCCGGGGCCGGCAAGACCGCCCTGCTGGAGAGGCTTGCCCGCCAGTGGAGCAGCGGGCCGGTGGGGGTGATCGTGGGCGATCTCGCCACCGACAACGACGCCCGCCGTCTGCAGGCCGCCGGCGCCCGGGCCGTGCAGATCCAGACCGGCGACCTCTGCCACCTGGAGGCCTCCTTGGTGGGACGGGCCTTCGATCAGCTCGATACATCCGGCATGGCGCTGCTGCTGATCGAGAACGTGGGCAACCTGGTGTGCCCCACCGCCTTTGATCTGGGCGAAAGGCTGCGGTTGGTGCTGCTCTCGGTCACCGAGGGAGAAGACAAGCCGCTGAAATACCCGGCCATGTTCCACACGGCCGATGCGGTGGTGATCAACAAAACAGACCTGGCCGAGGCCGTGGGCTTTGATCGCCGCGCCGCCCTGGCTGCCTTGGCCGCCGTTGCGCCCCAGGCGCGGATCTTCGAGGTGTCGGCCCGTACAGGGGAAGGGGTGGACGCATTGCTGCATTGGTTCAGCCACCACCGCCAGCCCCTGCCCGCATGAGCACCGCCGGGCACCGGCGGCTGCGGCTCCAGATCGAGGGGCTGGTGCAGGGGGTGGGTTTTCGGCCCTTCGTGCACCGCCTGGCGACGGCCTTGGAGCTGGCGGGCTGGGTGGAGAACACCGCCGCTGGCGTCTGCCTGGAGCTGGAGGGTTCAACGGCCGCGCTTGAGGCCTTCCTGGCGCGCCTGCCCCGCGAGCGGCCGCCCCACAGCCGCCTCGATCGGCTCCAGCAGCAGTGGCTGCCCCCTCAATCCAGCGCCGGCTTCCGCATCCTCACCACGGCTGCCCAAGGCGCCCCCGGTCGCCCCCCGGCCGCCGCCACCGCCCTCCAGTTGCCTGATCTGGCCCCCTGCGCCGCCTGCCTGGCGGAGCTAATCGATCCCGCCAGCCGCCGCTGCGGCTACGCCTTCACCAGCTGCGCTCACTGCGGGCCCCGCTTCAGCATCCTGCGGGCCATGCCCTTCGAGCGACGCCACACCGCGCTGGCCTCCTTTCCCCTCTGCGCCGCCTGCGCCTCTGAATACGCCGACCCCAGCAACCGCCGCTTCCACGCCCAGACCAGCGGCTGCCCCGCCTGCGGGCCGCAGCTGAGCTGGTTCAGCCCCGGCGGCCCCCGCCTCCGGGATCCAGCGCGTCCGAGCGGCCCGCTCAGCCCCTGCCTGGCCGCAGCGGCCGCAGCCCTGCGGGCCGGGCGGATCGTGGCCCTGCAGAGCGTTGGGGGCTTCCAGCTGCTCTGCCTGGCCGGTTCGGAGGCGGCCGTGGCCGAGTTGCGGCGGCGCAAGGGGCGGCCCGAGAAGCCCTTTGCCCTGCTGGCGCCCGATCTTGCCTGGGTGCGGCGCCACTGCCTGCTGGGCCCCGCCGAGGAACAGCTGCTCAGCGCCCCGGCCGCCCCGATCGTGCTGCTGCGCCGGCGGCCGCCGGAGCTTGTCGGGCCGGACCCCGAAGCCGGCGCCAGCAACCCCATCGCCAGCTCTATCGCCAGCTCCATCGCCACAGGCGTTGCCCCGCACAACCCCTGGCTGGGGGTGATGCTGGCGGCCAGCCCCCTGCACGCCCTGCTGCTGCGGGAGCTGGGCGAACCGCTGCTGGCCACCAGCGGCAACCGCTGCGGCGAACCCCTCTGCGCCGATCCGGAGCGGGTGGAGGAGGAACTGGGCGCCATCGCCGACGGCATTCTTGGCCATAACCGCCCGATCGCCAATCCCGTCGATGACGGCCTCATCCAGCTGGCGGCCGGCGCCCCGATGCTGCTGCGTCACGCCCGCGGCCAGGCCCCCAGCATGCTTGCGCTCACCCCCCTGCTCCCCCACCCCGACCGGCTCGCCGGTGTGGTGGCATTGGGCGGCCAGCTCAAGGGCAGCCTGGCGGTCGGCGTTGCCGGCGGCCGCGCCTGGCTGAGCCCCCACCTGGGCGATCTCGACAGCCTCGCCGCCGAGCAGCGCCTGCGCCAGGTTCTCAGCGATGCCCTGGAGCGCTTCGGCCTCCGCCCCCGCTGTTTCGTGGTGGACGGCCATCCCGCCTACGCCTCGCGCCGCATCGGCGCCGAGCTGGCGGCGGCGGCCGGGGTGCCGCTGCTGGAGGTGCAGCACCACCAGGCCCACCTGCTGGCCTGCATGGCCGAGCACGGCCTGCCCCCGCCCGCCGTTGGCGTGGCCTGGGATGGATCCGGCCATGGCGGCGATGGCACCCTCTGGGGTGGTGAGTGCCTGCGGTTGGAGGAGCCCGGTGCTGCCGCCTCGTTCACCCGCCTCGCGCGCCTGCGGCCCTTCCCGCTGCCCGGCGGGGAGCGGGCGATGCGGGAGCCGCGCCGCGCCGCCCTCGGCCTGCTCTATGCCGGCTTCGGCCCGGCCGCCTTCGACGGCGTCACCCGGCTGCTGCCTTCCCTCGCGGCCTTCCGGGCCGACGAGCGGCCGGTGCTCGCCCGCATGCTCCAGCAGCGCCTGCACTCTCCCCTGTGCTCCTCGGTTGGTCGCCTGTTCGATGCGATCGCCTCGCTGCTGGGATTGGCGCAGCGCTGCAGCTTCGAGGGACAGGCGGCCCTGCGGCTGGAGGCCGCCGCCAGGGCGGCCCTGCCCGCGGCGCCGGGGCGGCTGGCGCCGGCGGCGGCGGCTTACACCGTGGCGATCTGCCCAGGGGGCCACGGCGAGCCGTGGCTGCTCGACTGGCAGCCCTTGTTGGAGGCCGTGCTCCACGACCTTGCCGTCGATCGGCCGGTGGAGGCGATCGCCCTGGCCTTCCATCAGGCCCTGGCCCAGCTGCTGCCCGCCCTGGCCGGCCAGCTGGGGGTGAAGCGCCTGCTGCTCGCCGGTGGCTGTTTTCAGAACCGCCTGTTGCTGGAGCTGGCGGTGGAATATCTGACCGATGCCGGCATCGAGGCGCTCTGGCCCCAGCGGATCCCCTGCAACGACGGTGGTCTGGCCCTCGGCCAGCTGCTGGCGGCCGGCTGGCGGCTGGGACCAGCGGCGAGCCCGGATGAAGTCCAGTAACAGTCCGCTCGGTTGGTGTTCCGCTGCCCTTCCGTGCCCCTAAGACGGAAACAGGGCCGGGGCGGGTTCTGCAGCCGGGTCCGGATGGTTTCAATGTGTCTGGCCATCACGGGTGAACTGATCGCCATCGAAGAGCGCCCGCCTGCCGGTGCGCCGGCGGATGACGCGGCGTTGTGGCGGGTGGGGCTGGTGAGCTTTGCCGGGGTGCAGCGCGAGGTGAGCCTGGCCTGCGTGCCCGCAGCCCGCCTCGGCGATCAGCTGCTGGTGCATGTGGGCTTTGCCCTCGGCGTGGTTGAGGACACCGCCGCTCAGGACACCGCTGGAGTTGGCCGATGAGCCGCGCCTGCCTGGATGGCAACGAGGCGGTGGCCCGGGTCGCCTACCGGCTCAATGAGGTGATGGCGATCTACCCGATCACCCCCGCCACGCCGATGGGTGAATGGGCCGACAGCTGGGCGGCGGCCGGACGGCCCAACATCTGGGGCACGGTGCCGACCGTGGTGGAGATGCAGAGCGAAGCCGGTGTGGCGGGTGTGGTGCACGGTGCCCTGCAGGCGGGGGCGCTGTCCACCACCTTCACGGCGTCGCAGGGGTTGCTGTTGATGATCCCCAACCTCTACAAAATCGCCGGTGAGCTCACCGCCACGGTGATCCATGTGGCCTCCCGCGCCCTCGCCACGGGGGCGTTGTCGATCTTCGGCGACCACAGCGATGTGATGGCCACCCGCGGCAGCGGCTGCGCCCTGCTCTGCTCGGCCTCGGTGCAGGAGGCCGGCGATTTTGCCGCCATCGCCAGCCTGGCCACGCTGCGCTCGCGCCTGCCCTTTCTGCATTTCTTCGATGGCTTCCGCACCTCCCACGAAATCCAGGCGGTCGAACTGATCGCCGATGACGACCTGCGGGCCTTGATCCCGGAGTCGCTGCTGGAGGCCCATCGGCGCCGCGGCCTCAGCCCCGATCAACCGGTGATCCGGGGCACCAGCCAGAACCAGGATGTGGCGTTCCAGGCGCGGGAAGCGGTGAACGGCTTCTACGCCGCCGCCCCGGAGCTGGTGCAGCAGGCGATGGACGCCTTCGCCGCCCTCACCGGCCGCGCCTACCACCTGTTCGAGTACCACGGCGATCCCGCCGCCGAGCGGGTGGTGGTGCTGATGGGATCGGGCTGTGAAACCGCCCATGAAGCGGTGGATGCCCTCTGCGCCGCTGGTGAGCGGGTGGGGGTGCTCAAGGTGCGGCTGTTTCGGCCCTTCAGCGCCGAGCGCCTGGTGGCCGCCCTGCCGGCCAGCGTGCGGGCGATCGCCGTTCTCGACCGCTGCAAGGAACCGGGCAGCGGCGGCGAACCGCTCTACCTCGACGTGGTGAACGCGGTGCAGGAGGCCTGGCCGGCTCGAACCGCGGCGGCGGCAGCCCCGCCGCGGCTGATCGGTGGGCGCTTCGGATTGGCCTCCAAGGAGTTCACCCCGGCGATGGTGAAGGCCGTGCTCGATGAACTGCGCCAGGCGAAGCCGCGCAACCATTTCACGGTCGGCATCCACGACGACCTCAGCCACAGCTCCCTGGAGATCGACGAGGCCTTCTGCACCGAGCCGGACGAGGACTTCCGCGCGATCGTCTACGGACTCGGCTCCGATGGCACCGTCGGGGCCAACAAGAACGCCATCCACATCATTGGTGAATGCACGGCCCTGCATGCCCAGGGCTACTTCGTCTACGACTCGAAGAAATCGGGCTCTGTCACCGTCTCGCATCTGCGCTTCGGCCCCAGGCCGATCCGCTCCACCTACCAGGTGCAGCGGGCCCACCTCGTGGCCTGCCACCAGTGGGACTTCATCGGCCGCTTCGATCTGCTTGAGGCGGCCCTGCCCGGCGGCACCCTGCTGCTGAACAGTCCCTGGGAGGCCACCGAGATCTGGGAGCGCCTGCCCGAGGTGATGCGGAGGCAGATCGAGGCGAAGCAGCTGCGGGTCTTTGCCATCAATGCCTCAGCCCTGGCCCGGGAGCTGGGGCTGGGGGGCCGGATCAACACGATCATGCAGACCTGCTTCTTCTCCCTGGCGGCGGTGCTGCCCCTGGAGCAGGCCCTCGCTGCCATCCGCAGCGCCATCCGCCACAGCTACGCCAACAAAGGCGAACGGGTGGTGGCGTTGAACCTGCAGGCGGTGGATGCCGCCCTGGCCCGGCTGGTCCCCGTCCCCGCCGTCGCCGTCACGGCCGGCACCGTCGCGGCCGGCCCTGTCACCACTGGCACCTTCGATTCCGCGGGCATGGCTGCGGCCGTGGCGGATCCGCTCGCCACCGCACCCGCCTTCGTCCGCCAGGTGATCGCACCCCAGCTGGCCCGCCAGGGTGATCGGCTGCCGGTCAGTGCCCTGCCGGTGGATGGCACCTTTCCCTGCAGCACGGCCCGCTGGGAGAAGCGCAACATCGCCGAGGCCATCCCGGTCTGGGATCCAGACGTGTGCGTGCAGTGCGGCAAGTGCGTGATGGTCTGCCCCCATGCCGTGATCCGCGCCAAGGTGGTGGAGCCCCAGGAGCTGCAGGCTGCCCCCTCCGGCTTCCTGAGCGCCCCGGCGCGGGATCAGCACTGGGCCGGCCAGAGCTTCACCCTCCAGGTGGCCGCCGAAGACTGCACCGGCTGCAGCCTCTGCGTTGAGATCTGCCCGGTGCGCCACCGGGGCGAACCCCGCCGCAAGGCCATCAACATGGAGCCGCAGCGGCCCCTGCGCGACCAGCAGCGGCGCAATTGGGACTTTTTCCTCGACCTGCCGAACCCCGATCGGCTTTCCCTCAACGCCCACCACATCAACCAGCAGCAGCTGCAGCAGCCCCTGTTCGAGTTCTCCGGCGCCTGCGCCGGCTGCGGCGAAACGCCCTACATCAAGCTCGCCAGCCAGCTCTTCGGTGATCGGATGGTGGTGGCCAATGCCACCGGCTGCTCGTCGATTTATGGCGGCAGCTTGCCGACCACCCCCTGGAGCACCAACGACGACGGCCGTGGCCCCGCCTGGTCCAATTCCCTGTTCGAAGACAACGCCGAATTCGGCCTCGGCTTTCGCCTCGCCTACGACCAGCGCCACCACCAGGCCGAGCGGTTGGTGCAGCAGCTCTCCAGCCGGGCCGATCCGGCCGGGCCCATTCCCCTCGCCCTGGCCGAGGCCCTGGTGGGTGCCGATCAAGGCGATGAGGCGGGCATCTACGAGCAGCGCCAGCGCGTCGCGGCCTTGAAGGCAACGCTCCAGGCCGCTAGCGGCGACGCGGACCGGATCAGCGCGGCGGCCCGCAGCTTGCTCAGCCTGGCCGACGACCTGGTGAAACGCAGCGTCTGGATGATCGGCGGCGATGGCTGGGCCTACGACATCGGCTTCGGCGGCATCGATCACATCTTCGCTAGCCATCACAACGTCAACATCCTGGTGCTGGATACGGAGGTGTACTCCAACACCGGCGGCCAGATGTCGAAGGCCACGCCCCTGGGAGCGGTGGCGAAGTTCGCCAGCGAAGGCAAGGCCAGCGCCAAGAAAGACCTCGGCATGATCGCGATGACCTACGGCAACGTCTATGTGGCCAGCGTGGCGATGGGTGCCCGCGATGAGCACACCCTGCGGGCGTTCATCGAAGCCGAGTCCTACGACGGCCCCTCCCTGATCCTGGCCTATTCCCACTGCATCGCCCACGGCATCGACATGGCCAAGGGGATGCAGCATCAACGGCAGGCGGTGGACTCCGGCCGCTGGCTGCTCTACCGCCACGACCCGCGCCGGGCCGCCCGTGGGGAGAACCCCCTGGTGGTTGATTCGCATGCCCCCACCATGCCCGTCGCCGAGGCGATGGCCGCCGAGAACCGCTTTCGCATGCTCAGCTACAGCCAGCCCGACCAGGCCCGCCTTCTGTCGCGGCTGGCCCAGGGCGGCGTCGACGAGCGCTGGGCGCACTACCAGCGGCTGGCTGCTCCCCTGGCCCCACCAGCCAAGCCTGGCCCGAGCCCGGCTCCCCAGCCATGAGTGGCGTCGATCTGCGCAGCCCCTATCTCGGGCTACCGCTGGCTTCGCCCCTGGTGGTGGGAGCCGCGGCACCGCTCAGCGCCGACCCCGACCACATCCCCCGGCTGGCGGATGCGGGGGCGGCGGCCGTTGTGCTCCATTCCCTGTTTCTGGAGCAGGTCGAGAGGGACTGGCAGGAATGGAATCACCACCAGGAGCACGGCAGCGAGAGCGTTGCGGAATCCCTCAGCTACCTGCCCCGAACCGCTCCGGGCCACCTCGGCGCCCAGGGGTACCTGCGGGAGATCGAAGCCGCCCGCCGCAGGGTGGAGATCCCGATCATCGCCAGTCTCAATGGCAGCCAGGCCGGTCCCTGGGCCGCCACCGCCCGGGCCCTGGAGCAGGCCGGTGCCAGCGCCATCGAGCTGAACCTCTATGCGGTGCCCACCGACCAGAACCTCAGCGGCGCCGAGCTGGAAAACGGTCAGGTGGATGTTGTGCGCGAGGTCTGCGCGGCGGTGACCCTGCCCGTGGCCGTGAAGCTCAGCCCCTATTACACCAACCTCACCCACCTGGCCCATCGCCTCCAGGCGGCCGGGGCTCGCGGACTGGTGCTCTTCAACCGCTTCTATCAGCCCGACATCGACATCGAAACCCTGGAGCACCGGCCCAATCTGCTGCTCAGCACGGCGGCGGACCAGCGGCTGCCGCTGCGTTGGATTGCCCTGCTCCATGGCCGGGTTGGGCTCGACTTCGCTGCCAGTGGTGGCATCAGCCACGGCACCGATGTGGTGCGGATGCTGATGGTGGGCGCCAGCGTCACGATGGTGGTGGCGGCCCTGCTGCGCCAGGGGCCCGAGCATCTGCGCAGCCTGGAGTCGGAGCTGCGCCAATGGCTTGAGCAGCACGACTACAGCTCCCTCGACGCGTTGCGGGGTTGCCTCTGCCAGCAGCGCGGCCCCGACCCCGGCGCCTTTGAGCGGGCCCAGTACATGCGGGCCCTCTCCAGCTATCCCACCCCGGTGTGGGAGCAGCCCCAGGAGGCGCCAAGCCGATGAGCCGGCCCAGCCGCTTCCGCAGGCCGGAGCTGGTGCATCAGCTGGCGGCTGAATTGAGGCGGGAGATCACCCGGCCCTGGACGCTGATGGAGATCTGCGGCGGCCAGACCCACGCGATCCTGCGCCATGGCCTCGATCAGTTGTTGCCGGAGCAGCTGGAGCTGATCCATGGGCCCGGCTGCCCCGTGTGCATCACGGCTGAGGCGGCGATCGATCGGGCCCAGGAGCTGGCCGGGCGGCCGGAGGTGATCCTCTGCTCCTACGGCGACATGCTGCGGGTGCCGGGTTCCAGCGCCCGCACCCTGCTGGACGTGCGCGCCGCCGGGGGTGATGTGCGGATCGTCACCTCACCGTCCGACGTCCTGGCCATCGCCCAGGCCCACCCGGCGCGAACGGTGGTGTTCTTCGCGGTGGGCTTTGAAACCACCGCACCCGCCACGGCCCTGCTGGCCCATCAGGCCCTGAGCCTGGGACTTGGCAATCTTGACCTGCTGGTTTGCCATGGGCGGGTGCCGCCGGCGATGGAGGCGATCCTCGCCGCGCCGGAGTGCCGCGTGCAGGGGTTTCTGGCGGCGGGCCATGTCTGCACGGTGATGGGGGTGGAGGAATACCGGCCGATCGCCCAGCGCCACGGCGTGCCGATCGTGGTCACCGGCTTTGAACCGGTGGATCTGCTCGAGGGCCTGCTCCATGGCGTTCGCCAATTGGAGCGAGGTGAGAGCCGGGTGTTCAACGCCTACCCACGGGCCAGCCAGGCCGCCGGTAATGGTGCGGCGCGGGCGCTGATGGAGCGCGTGTTCACGCCGGTCGACCAGCACTGGCGCGGTCTCGGGGTGCTCAGCGGCAGTGGCTTGCAGCTCCGCCCGCCCTACGACGCCCTCGACGCCGAGCGCCACTTTGGGGCGACCATGTTTGGGGCGACCATGGCCCGCTCGGCCGCTGGCAACGGGAGCGCTCCTGGCGAACCAGCCAACCCCTGCATCAGCGGGCGGGTGTTGCAGGGGCTGGCGCGTCCCACCGATTGTCCGGCCTACGGCGGGCGCTGCACGCCGGAGCGACCACTCGGTGCGCCGATGGTTTCTGCGGAGGGGGCCTGCGCCGCCTATCACCGCTACCGCGCCTGAGCCATGGACTCCTTTGCCTGTCCCCTGCCCCCTGCTGGGGATGCCATGGTGCTGCTGGGCCACGGCGGTGGCGGCAGCCTCAGCCAGCGGTTGGTCGATCAGCTGCTGGTGCCGGCCTTCGGCCCTGCCGATGGGGTGCTCCTCGATGCGGCCGTGTTGCCCGCCGAAGCTGGGCCGCTCGCCTTCACCACCGACTCCTATGTGGTGCGCCCGCTGTTCTTTCCCGGCGGCGACATCGGCAGCCTGGCGGTGTTTGGCACCGTCAATGATCTGGCCATGGTGGGGGCCAGCGCGATTGCCCTCAGCCTCAGTTTGATCCTGGAGGAGGGCTTGCCGATGCCCCTGCTGCAGCAGGTGGTGGCCTCGATCCGCCTTGCCGCCCAACGCTGCGGTGTGCCGGTGGTGACCGGTGACACCAAGGTGGTGGAGCGGGGCAAGGGGGATGGGATCTACATCAACACCGCCGGGATCGGCCGCGTCGACCATGGGCTGCAGATCGGCCCCAAGGCGGTGCGAAGCGGTGACGCCATCCTGGTGAGCGGCGACCTGGGCCGCCATGGCGTGGCGATCCTGGCGGCCCGCCAGGAGCTGGGATTCTGCACGGAGCTCCGCAGCGATCTGGCCCCCCTGCAGGAGCCGGTGCGGGCCCTGCTGGCGGCCGACCTGGAGTTGCACTGCCTGCGGGATCTCACCCGAGGCGGCCTCGCCAGTGCCCTGCATGAGATTTCCAGGGGCGCCGGTTTGGGCGTTCTGGTGCGGGAGAACGCCATTCCGATCGCCCCCGAGGTGGATGCCGCCTGCGAACTGTTGGGCCTCGATCCCCTGGCGATGGCCAACGAGGGCCGCTTCGTGCTGTTCCTGCCTGCCCACCAGGCGGATCGGGCCCTGGCGGTGCTGCAACGCTTCCAGCCCTCGGCCGCCAGCATCGGCTGCGTGCAGGGTGAGGCCGTGCTGCTCGAAACCAGCCTGGGACTGCAGCGCCGGCTGGAACTGGGGCGGGGTGAGTCATTGCCGCGCATCTGCTGAACGCCTACGGCGGCGCTGGCTCCTGTTTGATCAGTTCTGCAGCGCGATGGTCAGGGTCATCGGCACCGCTGCGGGCCGATTGCGGGGCACCGGGCTGTGCTGCATCCGCTCCCGCATGGCACCGATCGCTTGATCAGAGGCGCGAGCCCCTGCCTCGGGCGAGGCGCCTGAATCCAGCCAGAGCTGAAAACTGGCCACCACGGCCTCCAGATCCCAGCTGTTGGACACGGTCACGCTCAGGTCAGCCGCCACCTGCTGCAGGGGGATTTGCCGCTCGCGGGCCTCGCTGATCAGATGCACGTGCAGACACAGCAGCAGAGCGATCAGATGGAGACGAAAAGGCGGTGTGCTGAGGCTGGGGTTCTGGGGTTGCCAGTCTCCCTCCTCGCTCAGTCGCTCCAGCTCGACGGACTGGCTGGTGAGATCGGGGCCTCCCTGGCTGCTGCGCAGCCGGAATTGGAAGGTGCGTGAGGTCATGGGGTGAACGACGCGATCAGGGAGCGGAGGACGGAACAGGCAGACGGAACAGACAGGCGAAACGAACCAACGGAGGCAGGACGGCCAAGGCGGCCGGAGGCCTCCTGCCCAGTGATTCAGGATCGTGAGGGGATACGGCGGCTCGTTAGGGGGAAGGGCCGCAACTGCTGTGCTGAGCTGGTTGCCTTGAAGTCGTGGCCACCCTCAACCGGGCGCCCTGCCTGGCGGGTGCTGTTGCTATGAGGGTTGGCGCCGGTCGGCAGATCGGACTGGCGCCTGAGGGCCTCGAATCCCGACAACAGGGCCGAGCCGAGCAGCAGGGCGGCAAAGCCCTGGCGCAGGCGTCGGTCACTCAGGCGGGGCGCCAGGCGTTGCCCTAGCGCGGCACCCACAGCCCCGCCCAGCAGCAAGGGCGCCATCAGGGGCAGGCTGTGCTGCGGCCAGTGGCCCAGAGCCACCAGGGCCACCAGAGCATTGACGACGATCAGCAGCAGGCTGGTGCCGCAGGCCAGTTGCATCGGCAGCCCCGCCAGCAGCACCAGGGCCGGCACGATCGCAAAGCCACCACCCACGCCAGCGATGCCGGTGAGCAATCCCACCAGCACCCCCTGGATCGCCAGGGGCAAGATCGAGCCAGGGCGTGAACCAATCTGCATCTGGGTCGGTGCGGCATGGCTGGCGCTGCGACGGGTGAGCAACCAGGAGGCAACCAGGGCCGCCGCTGCGAACACGCCCAGCTCCACGGGTTCACTCAGGTAGCCGGCCTTCACCCAGCTGCCACCGATCCAGCTGCCCGCCAGAGCCGGCAGCCCCAGGATGATCGCGGGAATCACCGCGAACTGGCCCCGCCGCAGATAGGGGCCCAGGTTGCCCAGGGCCAGCAGCATCACCACGAGTAGCGAAAGGGGCACGGCTTCCCGTGTACTCAGGCCGGCACCCGACACCAGCAGGGGCAGCAACAGGATCGAGCCGCCGGCGCCGAGCACCGATAGCAGGAAACCGATCAGCCCACCGCCAGCGGTGAGCAGGATCAGGGTTGCGGGTTCCATCAGCGGTTCACCCGGTTCCAGGGCATCAGCGCCAGCAGCCGGGCCATGCCGCAGAAGCCGCTCACACCCGCGAACACCAGACCGGCGCCGACGAACCAGCTGAGCAGGATCCAGGCTGGCGCTACGAGGTTGCTGAGGATCAAGCCGAGCAGCACCAGCGAACCGGCGGCGATCTGCACCTGGCGCATCAGCGGCAGCGGGGCGTTGGCCAGGCGGCGCACCGGCAGGCCGGCCTGCTGCCAACTGGGAATCCCGCCCTCTAGATCGGTGATGGGGTGGGGATGGCTCTGCCGCAGCAGGGTCTGCACCCCCTTGGCGCTGCGGTTGCCGCTCTGGCAGACGAGCACCAGCGGGCCCTGGGGCAGGTCGGCCTGGTGCAGGCGCGCCAGCGGCACGTTGAGGCTGCCGGCGATGTGGCCGGAGGCGTATTCCATCGGTTCACGCACGTCGATCACGGTGACGCGCTTGCTTTCGAGCTGTTCGGCCAGGTCCTGGGCGCTGATGCATTCAGGACTGGTGCTGCTCGTGCTGCGGAGGCTGGGTCGATTCAGGGAGGGGTTGGCCATGGTGAGCACGGAAGGAAATGACGTTGGCTGGGCGGTGATCAGCTGGCGATTGCGCTCTCGAGCGGATAGCCCTCGTCGCCCCAGCGGCTGAGACCGCCGCGCAGGTTGGCCACCTGGCCGTGGCCGGCCTTGAGCAGCTGCTGGGTGGCGAGCGCCGAGCGGCTGCCGGAATGGCAGACCACCACCAGCGGCCGATCGCTGGCGATCTCCTCGCGGCGGGCCTCCAGTTCCGGCAGGGGGATGAGCAGCGACCCGCCGATGCGGCCGTCTGGCCCCTCAAACTCCTCGGCGGAGCGCACATCGAGGATGGTGAGGGCTCCGAGGTGTTCGGCCACCCAGCCGGGCAGCAGCTCGGGCAGGCCGGCGTAGCTGCGCTGCAACGGCGCCCAGGTCACAGGCGCGACCCCGACCCGCGGCTTGCCTGAGCGCAGGTTGCCGGGCAGGGCCTCGGCGATCTTGTGCGGGTGCGGCAGCTTCATGTTCTCCATGTGCCCAACGAAGTCGCGTTCGGTGGCGCTGCCGCCGAGGCGGGCGTTGAAGGCCTTCTCCTCCGCCACCGAGGTGACGCTGCGGCCGGTGTAGTCGTGCCCGGGATAGAGCAGGCAGGAGTCCGGCAGCGAGAAGATCTGCTCGGTGATCGAGCGCCAGAGCGTGTGAGCATTGCCCTGCTGGAAGTCGCAACGGCCGCAGCCGCGCACCAGCAGGGCGTCGCCGCTGAAGGCCATCGATTGGTCGTCGAGCACGAAGCTCACGCAGCCATCGGTGTGGCCGGGGGTGCTGCGCACCTCCAGATGGCGACCACCGAAGCCGAGGAGGTCGCCGTGCTCTAGCGGCTGGCTGACGTTCTCGGCGCGGGCGGCGGCGGCCAGAGCGATGGCACAGCCGGTGGCCTCGTGCATCAGCCAGCTGCCGGTGACGTGGTCGGCATGGGCATGGGTGTCGATTGATGCCACCAACGCGATGCCCAGCTCGCGGATCAGCGAGAGATCGCGCTCGTGCTGCTCGAACACCGGATCGATCAGCACCCCCACGCCGGAGGGCACATCGGCGAGCAGGTAGGTGAAGGTGCCGGTGGGGGCGTCGAACAGCTGGCGGAAGAGCAGGGCACCGCCCCCGGCGGCCGCCAGCAACAGAGGGGAAGCGGAGGTGGCGTCCATGAACGTGCCTGATCAGCTTTTATGAGTGTATGCGCATACCGACGAGATAGCAAGCGGCGGAGGGTTGGCCGCGGCGACAGCCCGCCACCTGCCGCATAATGCTTTCATCGCCATACACCACTCAGCATGGGTGCCGCAGGTTCGATGCCCAGTCCGCAGCTGCTGGAGGAATTCAGCCAGTTCTTCCGCCTACTGAGTGAGCCGGCGCGCCTGCAGCTGCTCTGTCAGCTCAAGCACAGCGGCTCCATGGATGTCGCCGGCTTGATCGAGGCCACCGGCTTCTCCCAGTCCCACATCAGCCGTCAGCTGGGCCAGCTGCAGCGTGCCGGCCTGGTGAGCTGCGAGCGCGATGGCGTGCGCACCATCTGGAGCGCCGATAACGATCTCGTCGATGATCTCTGCAACCTGGTGCAGAACCGGCTTCGGCAGCGCCTGGAGGAACAGCTGCAGAGCCTCGCGGCTGGTTGAGGTCGCGCGGACGTCACCACCAACGGCCCCATCTGCGGATGCCCCCACCCTCCCTTCGACCGGATCCGCCGCTGTCGCAACGCGAGGCCCCTTCTGAACCAGACCTGACCCCCTATTCAGTGGCGATGGCGGTGATGGGCGTCGCTCACATGCGGGTGGGCATGCTCCAGCTCCCGGTGGCGGTGCTCATGGGCATGCCAGAAGGGGTGATCGCTGGGCAGACCCAGCAGCTCTTCAGGGGCGTGGTCGTGCTCGTGATGCGGATCGGCACCGCGGGGATCGTGGCGGTGGCGATGGGCATGGCGCAGGGGATCGTGGCGATGCCAGTGGCTGTGCTGCTCCAGCAACAGCAGCACCACCCCAGCGCCCATCAGCCCCATCGCCAGCAGCAGCGGCGTTGAGAGGGAGTCGCGCAGAACGACGACCGAAAACAGCGCTCCCACGAACGGCGCGGTGGAGAACAGCACGGCCTCACGGGCGGCTCCTAGGTCGCGTAGGGCCAGCAGATCCAGCCAGATCGAGATGCCGTAGCCCAGGGCACCGATGCCGAGCAGTGCCAGGGTGACCGTCACAGGCGGAAAGGGATGTCCCAGCAGGAGCGCCAGGACAAGCATCGGCAGTGACGCCCCGGCCGCCTTGGCGGTGGCGATCTGGATCGGATCGCGCAGGCTCAGGCGCTGGCTGAGGTTGTTGTCGATGCCCCAGGCGAGGGTGGCCAGGGCGATCAGGGCGCCGCCGAGGGCATTGGCGCCGCTGGGTGATCCCTGCGAAAGCACCACAGCACCAACGATCGTGAGCAGGGCCGAGACCAGGCCCCTTCGGCCTAGGTGCTCACGCCCCAGCAGAACGGCGATCGTCAGGGTGAACACCGCTTCGAGGTTGAGCAGCAGCGAGCTGGAGGCGGCTGGCAAGCGGGCCAGCCCCAGCACCAGCGCAACTGGAGCCACCATCCCGCCGAGCAGGGTGAGCACAGCGAGGGCAGGCCAGTCTTCACGGCGGATCGGGGTTTCAGCCCGGGTCCCGCGAACCAGCCCCACCGTTAGAAGGGCCAGGGTGGCGCCGGCGTAGAGCAGGCCCGCGATGCTCAGGGCTGAGCCCGAGCCGGTGAGGGTGCTGATCAGCGGCGCGCTGCAGCCGAACAGCACCGCAGCACCGAGGCCGGCGAACTGCCCTTGGCGTGATGTGTTCATGCCTCAGCGGTGGCCCTGGGCAGCAACCAGCGGCCGAAACGGGCGTAGAGCGCAGGGAGAACCAACAGGGTCAGCAGGGTGGAGGTGATCAGACCGCCCAGCACCACGATCGCCAGCGGCTGCAGGATCTCGTTTCCGGCCCCGAAGGCCAAAGCCAGGGGCAGCGTGCCGAGGGCAGAGGTGAGGGCCGTCATCAGGATCGCATTGAGGCGCTGCAGACTGCCGGCGCGGATCACCTCCTTGAGCTCCATGCCTTCCGCATGGCGGCGGTTGTAGTTATCCACCAGCAGCAGGCCATTGCGGACCGCCACCCCGAACAGGGTGATGAAGCCGATCAGGGAGGCCACCGAGAGAACGCCTCCGGTGAGCAGGATGGCCACCAGACCCCCGACCAGGGCCAGCGGCAGGTTGATCAGGATCGCGAGCGTGGCCGGTAGTGATTTCACCGCCACGAACATCAACACGGCGATCACCACCATGGCCAACAGGCTGTAAAGCAGCAGGTTGGTGCTGGCCCGCTCCTCCGACTCAAACTGGCCGCCGTAGCGGATCAGATAGCCGCTCGGCAGTGTGATCTTGCTGTCAATGGTGTTCTGAATGTCGGCGACAACCGTGCCCAGCGGCCGGCCGCTGACGTTGTTGGACACCACGATCAAGCGCGACACGTCCTCCCGGTTGACCACATTGGCGCCCAGGTCGTAGTCGATGCGGGCCAGGCTTCCCAGCGGCAGCATGGTGCCGGCGGGGGCGGCGATCGGAAGGGCACGTAGCGCATCGAGGCTGTTACGGGAGTCTTCGGGGAGCATCACCACCACATCGGTGCGATCGGTGCCGTTGCTCACCACCTGACCCACCGTCTTGCCATTGAGGGCGATCTCCACCGCATCGGCGAGCTGCTGCATCGTGAGCCCGTTGGCAGTGGCGGCCTGGCGATCGAAGGCGATCTGCACCTGCTGGATCGGCAACTGGGGTTCGAGCTGCAGATCCACCACCCCCTGGATCGGCTCGATCGCCTCGCGCACCTGCTCGCCGATCCGGCGCAGCTCCACCAGATCGGGGCCGTAGATCTTGATGGCGATCGCACTGCGAACCCCTGAGAGCACCTCATCCATGCGGTGGGAGATGAAACCGCCGATGTTCGGAGCCACCCCGGGCAGCTTCAGGAAGGCGTTACGGAGTTCGGCGATGGCAGCAGGGCGATCCTTCATCGCCTCGTCGCTCAATTCCACATCCACATGGGCCAGGTTGACGCCTGCCCCATCGGCATCACCAGGGGCCCGGCCGGTTCGTACCTGCACCCACTCAAACAGAGGGCTGGCCTTGAGGGTCTTGGAGAGGGCCAGGCCGGCGCGGTTGGTCATCTCCAGCGACACTCCGGGATAGAGCACCATCGAGTTCACCAGGGATTTCTCGCGGAACTCCGGCAGGAACACCCGCCCGAGGCTCGGCAAGATGGCGCAGGCCACGACAACGAATGCCAGAGCTGCGGCAAGCACCCGCTTGGGCGACAGCAGCGAGAATTCCAGCAAGGGCCTGTAGGCCCGCTCCGCCCAAGTGGCCACCCAGGTGTTCTCGGCTGGCAGGCGTGTGTTTGCCAGCAGGATGGCGCAGAGCGCTGGCGTGAGCGTGAGCGCCACCAGGCTGGACGCCGCGATCGAGAACAGGTAGGCCAGGCCCATGGGCGCAAAGATCCGCCCTTCCACCCCCGAGAGACTGAAGATCGGGGCGAACACCACCACGATGATCACGGAGGACAGGAGCACCGGCTGGCGTACCTCCACGGAGGTTTCGAACACCACCTGCAGGGGATTCCTGGGCTGGGCGGCCACCTGGTTGCGCCGCAGCCCGGAGTAGCAGTTCTCCATGTCGACGATGGCGTCGTCGACCACCGAGCCGATCGCCACCACCAGACCACCGAGGGTCATGGTGTTGATCTCCAGCCCGAAGGCGCGCATCAGCATCAGGCCGATCACGAGCGATAGGGGGATGGCGCTGAGGGTGATCACGGCGGTGCGCCAGTTCATCAAAACAGCACCATCACCACGGACACGATCAGGATGCCTTCGATCAGGGAAGCACTGACGTTCTTGATCGCCGTGTCAATGAAATTGGCCTGCCGGAAGGTGCGCGTCACCTCAATGTCACCCGGCAGGGTCTTGCTGAGAGCGGTGATCCGCGCCTCCACCTCGCGGGTCACCCGTGGCGTGTCGATGTCGGGCTGTTTGTTGATCATCAGCACCACCGCCGGCTTGCCGTTGAAGCTGCCATCGCCGCGCTTCAGGGCGCTGGCCAACCGCACCTCGGCGACTTCACCGAGGCGCAGCGCCTGGCCTTGGCTGTTGGTCACCACGGAATCCGCAAGATCCTCACTGCTGAGCGCCTGGCCGCTGGCGCGGATCAGCTTCTCCTGCCCGCCGGCGATCAGAAAACCGCCCGGGGCATTGGCACTGGCGGCCGCTGCCGCCTCGGCCACGGCCTGCAGCGACACGTTGCGGGCCTGAAGTTGCTGGGGATCGATCTGAATCTGCTGCTGGGCCTCCTCACCGCCGTAGAGGGTCACCTGGGAGACACCGGGAACCTCCAGGATCTGGTTGTTGAAAGTGGTGGCGACGATCCGGCGCAACTGCATCGGCGTCGTGGGGCCGCCGCCCTTCAGGGTGAAGGCGTACTGCAGGATCGTGCCCAGGGGAGATACGAGGGGTGAGATAGCCGGGGAGCTGGCATTGCCGGGCAGCTCTGCCTCGATCTGCTGCAGGCGTTCGGCCACCGATTGCCGCGCCCGATTGATGTCGGCGTTCTGATCAAAGACCACCTGCACCATCGAGAGCCCCACCTTTGAGGAGGAGCGCACCGTTTCCACTCCCGGTAGGCCATTAACGGCCGATTCGATCGGCACGGTGATGCGCTGTTCCACCTCTTCCGGTGCCAGACCATCGGCTGTGGTCTGCACATCCACCTGGGGAGGGGCGAACTGGGGGAACACATCCAGGGGCATCCGGCTGAGGATCGACAGGCCCCAGAGGGTGATCAGCACGGCGGCCACAACCACCAGCCAGCGCCTGGCGATGGATGTGCGCAGCGTCTGGTTGAGCAGGCGTTCCAGCATGAGAATGGGTTGGGAGGCGGGAGAGCGCGAACGGTTCGGAGTTCAGTTCTTCTTGCCCAGCCGGGAGACCACGACCCCAGCGCCAACCATGAGCACCGCAGCACCGGCCCCGATCACCAGGGGGTTGAGGCCTGCGGCGGCCGCTGGCGTGGTTTGAAATGCTGCGGCGTCAGCGGCAGCGGTGGGGGCGGCAGCGGCGGGGGCAGCTTCACTGGCTGCAACCGCGCTCTGGCTCTTCTTCGATTCGGCGTAGAGCGAGAGGGCCCCCTGGGTCACCACGTCGTCTCCAGGCGAGATGCTGCCGTCGGTGATGGCGATCTGATCGCCTTGGCTGGCGCCGGTCTGGAGGAACACCGGGTCGTAGGTGGTGCCGCTTTTCACGAAGGCCAGGGGCTTGCCATCCGCATCCACCACCGCGGCGACCGGAATGGAGACCACGCCGCCGGTTTCCGTGGCAGGAGCGGTGGTGATCCCGAGCATGGAATCGATCTCGGCGCTGGCCTTCACCTGGCGCACGTTCCCCTGCTGCTGGAACTCATCACCATGGCCCACGTGGGCCATGGCCGGGCTGAAGCCACCGAGGGCCAGGCTTCCGAGGCTGAGGCCGCCGGCCAGAAGAAGAACGCGCATGCTGTTGCTGCCCTAGGGGCAGGACAAGAACCCGCGAAGGATGGCGGAGTCGCGATGAAAAACAGGTGAAATCGCCTGCGCCCACTAGCATCCGCCGGTCTCAGCTTCCATCTGATGCCGCTGCGGATCCTGCTGGTGGAAGACGAGCAGGAACTGGCTGGCGCCGTGCAGACCGTGCTGCAGCGCCAGGGCCACGTGGTGGACCATTGCGCCGATGGACTGCACGGTTGGATGCTGCTCTGCGGCGCGCTGGCCCGCTATGAGCTGGCGATCGTGGACTGGATGCTGCCGGGACTGAGCGGCCCTGAGCTCTGCCGCCGGGCCCGTACAGCCGGCCTTGAGCTGCCGCTGCTGCTGCTCACCGCCCGCGCCGAGACAGCCGATCGGGTCGAGGGTCTCGATGCCGGCGCCGATGACTATCTGAGCAAGCCCTTCGCGATGGAGGAGCTGCTGGCCCGGGTTCGGGCGCTACAGCGCCGGCAGCCCAGCTATGGCGAGCCCGTGCTGGAGGTGGGTGCCTATCGGTTCGATTCCCAAAGCGGGCTGCTGGAGATCAGCACACCGACTGGCGTCGTGGCGATCCCGCTGGCGAGGAAGGAGCAGCAGTTGATGACCTACTTCCTGGAGAATCCTGAGCGAATCATCCCCGGTTCCCAGCTGCGCAACCAGCTCTGGGATCTGCATCAGGATCCGGTGAGCAATGTGGTGGCGGCCCAGATCCGGCTGCTGCGGCGCAAACTGGCGGCCCATGGCCTGCCTTCCCCGATCGAAACGGTGCCGAGCCGCGGCTATCGCTCGCTTCCATGCCCGGCTGCCTGGAGAGCCATGAGGGCCAACCGCTCACCGGCTCCGGCCCTGCTGTGGCGGGCTCGCCTGCGACTGGCTGCCCTCTCGCTGCTGGTGATGGGCGCGATTCTGTATGGCGCCGGTTTCGCCATGGCGCGCCTGCTGCTGCAGGAGCGGGAAGCCGCCCTGCGCCGCGAACTGCAGACCGTTGCCGGCACCCTCCACGACAGCCTCAAGCCAAGCCTGCCGTCAGTGGCCGTGCCGTCTGCGTCATTGGCTGCGGTGCTGCCGGGCCTGTGTCTGGTGGGTCAGGCCTGTCCGACCGCTGATGCCCTGATCGAGCGCCATGCCATCAGCGCCGCCGATCCGGCCCGTTTCCAGCTGCGGATTTTCGATGCCCGCGGCCAGCTGCTGGCCGCCTCGCCTGGCGCCCAGGGGCCTACCCGGCCGAAGCCGGCGTGGCACGAGCAGCGTTTACCTGGGGATGAGCGGTTGTTGAGCTACGCAATCCATCTGCACCGGGCCCATGGCAGCGGTGAGCAGGACTGGGGCACTCTGCAGATCAGTCGCAGCCTGGCGCCTCTCGATGCCGAGGGCCGGCGCCTGTGGTGGCTGGGCCACGGCGTGTTCGCGCTGGCGATGGCAGGCATGGCCCTGGCCAGCTGGTGGCTGGCGGGCCTGGCGATGGCGCCCCTGCTGGAGGCTTACCGCCGGCAGGAGCAGTTCAGCGCCGATGTCGCCCATGAGCTGCGCACGCCGCTGGCCAACCTGCTGGCCCTGCTCGAAGCCGAACGCAGCGGCCTGAGCCGCTCGACCACTCCTTTCCAGGCGGGGGTGCTCACCCCAGCGCTTCCCAAAGCAGAAGCCCCCTCGGCGACCGGTCTGGATCGGATGCTCAACCAGGGCCGGCGGCGGCAACAACTGATCGCCGATCTGCTGCTGCTGGCCAGCCTAGAGCACCCCGCCCATCGGAGCCACCTGCAGCGGTGCAACCTCGCGGAGATCTGCGCGGATGTGCTGGAGGACTTCAGCGAAGCGGCTGCCGCGGTGACGGTGACCCTGGAAGCGGCGATCAACGTCAGCGATGCCACTGTTCTGGGGGTGGAATCGGAGCTGAGCCGCCTGCTGATCAACCTGCTCAGCAATGCCCTGCAGCACAGCCCGGCTGGCGGCATGGTGCGGGTGGGCCTGCAGCGGCGCGGCCGGGAGATTCAGTTGTCCGTGCAGGACAGCGGACCAGGCATCCCAACGCAGGACCAGGGGCGGATCTTTGAGCGGTTCCATCGCCTCGATCCCGCCCGCAGCCGTCAGCAGGGGGGCACGGGATTGGGATTGGCGATCGCCCAGGCCATCGCCCGACGCCATGGCGGGGTCATCCGCGTGGAGTCGACACCGGGACACGGCGCGACGTTTTCCCTGCGGCTTTCTGCCAGTGGCCCTGTGTCCCTTGTGCTGCATCGGAGCTTCCTGCCGCCCAATCCGGCCAGCCTGGAATCAGGTGCTCAACGGAGGTGCCGATGGCCCGGTTTCTGAATCGTTGCGGCGCAGGGAGGGGGCGTTCGTTGAAAGGCATCGCTCCAGCGGCAGCGGCCTTGCTGGTTCTGGCAAGCTCCGTTCAGGCGGGCCCAAGCGCCCCTGGCGCTGAGGCCGGCACCGCGGCTCCGACCACCGCGATGCCTCCTGGTAGTGGCCGGAGTGGCATGCCGCTGGGCCAGCGTTCCGCCGATGCCCACTTCATCGTGATGATGATTCCCCACCACGAGGGGGCCATCGCCATGGCGGAGCTGGCCCTGCAGCGCTCCAGGCGTCCGGAGATCCGGGCCCTGGCGGAGAGGATTCGCACCAGTCAGAGCCAGGAGAATGCCCAGATGCGGCGCTGGTATCGCCAGTGGTACGCCAGTGAAGTGCCCACCTGGCCAGGCCTGGGGATGGCCCGCTGGTATCAGCAGTGGTTCGGCACGGCGAACCGCTGAAAGCGCCAGGGGTTGTCCCAGACCGTCCCAGCCAAGTGGCAAACGACCAGCTCAGCCGTCGGCGGCGACCAGCATGGCAGTGGGAGCAGCCGGCGTACGGCCCCCACAGGCTTCCCAGCTGTTGAGCAGGGCAAACAGCTCAGATTGCAGGTTTTGCATCGCTGTGATCTTCTCGCCAATGTCACCGGCCTTGCTGCGGATCCGCGCCTTCAGATCGCTGCAGGTGCAGACGCCCGAGCGCCGCGCCTCGAGGATCTGCCGCACATCCGGCAGCGGGATCTCCATGGTCCGCAGGGTGCGGATCAGGGCCAGTTCCGAAAACACCCCGTCATTGAAGAGCCGGTAGCCTCCGTCGCTGCGGCTGATCGGCTGGATCAGCCCTTCATCGCAGTAGAAGCGGATCGTCTTGATGCTGAGGCCGGAGCGGTTGGCCACCTCGCCGATCTTCAGGGGTGGGCTTAGGGGCGGGGCAAGCACCACTTGACTCTCCACCAAGGGGAGAGTGCATGGTAGGGATGATCCGTTGGCTGCGTTCCCTCGATGCGCCCTGTTCCCGCCGTTCTGGCGCTGTTCGGCCTGCTGGCGGCCACAGTCCCGGCACTGGCCCAGCTGGATCCCCACCACGGCCACCATCCGCTCCACCAGATGGGGGCTCCAGCCCCCGCGTCATCGCCGGCCGCCGCACCCGTCGATCACAGCGCCCACAACCACGAGGTCGGTCCAGCCGGGCGCACCTACGACCTGCGCTGGCTCGACGCAATGGTCCAGCACCACACCGGCGCCCTGCGGATGAGTGCGTTCGTGTTCGACATCGGCCAGCCAGGTGTGGGTGCGCTGGCCAAGCAGATCTGGCGCGACCAGGCCCAGGAGATCAAGGCGATGGGGCAATGGCGCAAAGCTTGGTATCCCGAAGCGCCCGTCTATCCCGTGGCCCTGAAGACCAGTGGCGATGCCAACAGCATGGAAAGCCTGGAGCGCATGAGCGCCGCGCACATCCAGGCGATGCAGATGATGGGCTCCACGCCCACGCGGGAGAACCGCGTCACCTGGTTTCTCGAAGGGATGCTCGCCCACCACGGCGGTGCGCTGCTGATGGCCCACGACGCGCTCCGGAAGAGCAGCAACCCCACGATCAGGAGGCTGGCGCGCGAGATCATCGTGGCCCAGCGGCGCGAAATCATTGAGCTGCGCCGCATGCTCAGGCATAACGGACTCAACAAACCCGAGTACCACCAGTTCGATGCCCTGTTCTCGTTCTGATCAACGCCCGGCTGATCAACGCCTGGCGCTGGCTGTGGTGGCGCTGCTCGGCGTGCTGCAGCTGCCCAACCCGGTTCTCGCTCACGCCAAGGGCCTCTACAAAACCCAGGCCGAGGCAGAGCAGCGTGCCAAGGAGCTGGGCTGCAAGGGCACCCATCAGAACAATGGGCTGTGGATGCCCTGCAGCGGTGAGGCGATGCTGCACAAGGAGCTGAGGCAGGAGTGAAACCGATGCCGCGAACCCTCAGTGCTCGCTTCCGCCGGGCCCATCGCGTCGTGGTTCCCCTGGCCGCCGCGCCGCTGCTGCTGACGGCGGCCAGTGGCTCCCTCTACAGCCTGCTGCTGGAGCGCGGCATCGATGCCTTCTGGCTGCTCAAGCTCCACACCGGCAAGTTCGGCCCCATCAACCTGCAGCCCTATTACTCGCTGCTGCTCGGCGTACTCACCCTGGTGGTGATCGCCTCCGGACTGGCCCTGCTGCTCACCAGCGGCCGGGCCCGAGCCTGAGCCGTCTCAGCCGCCGGCCACACAGCCACGGCTCCCACCAGCTGGGTAGCCGCGCTGTGCTCGGGTCGGAGCAGCATTCCGAGGCCCACCAGCAGTTCGAGGCCGGGATAGAGGCGTCCCCAGGATCAGGGTTGGCACCTGCCACAACGCCTCTGTGGCAGCCGCCGCAGCTGATTACAGCTGTTTAGATGCAGTCGTTGGACCCATAACCGAGAAGACTGTGAACACAGGCAACCTGTGAACACAGGCAACCAGAACCGCCATGAAGACCAACGGATCGATCAGCACAGCCTGTTGCCTGGGCCTCACATGCCTGAAGTGGAGAGTTGACGGCGAACTCTCGGCGTTTGATCTCCGCCAAGTGATCGAGCGCTTAGCGCGTGTCGATCAGCACGTCGTCGCCCTCTGCTGGAAGAATCTGGATCTCGAATGCTGTCCATTGATCAGCTGAGCGCTTTTCCGGTGCGAACCAAGGATGAGCCTAATTTCTCTTGATAAGTCGCTGATTCTCATCGGCAGCTGTGCAGTTCACGGCGGCATTATTCACGGCGGTTGATTCAGGAAATCGCGACGGCCCATGCAATCCCAGCTACAGGCAATCATAAGTCATGATGGTGAGGTACAGATAAGGCGCGAATCCACAGCAGTCAAGCCCCTGTCTCAGGCCCAGATTGAAAGGAGGAGCAATGGCGTGACAAGCGAAAGGATCTGCCCTTGAAGCGATCCGGCCGCTCTAGATGCTCTGACATTGATCCCAGACCCTTGCGGACCTGATCATGAACAAGCTCGAGTTCAAAGGTGAATGGCATGAGCGAGCTGATTAACACGCCTTAGGAAGAACCCGATCATGCTGAACTACTCGATAAGTTTCTCGTGCTTGCCGTGATCTCTTTCCTCACCGGCCGGCGCGGTCTCACCTGAATTGTTACCCAAAGTCAAGCGTCATTACCCCCTCGCCATTCTCACCATGAATCACAATCTCCGTTCCTTGCGCCAGCTGGCCGCTACCTGCCTTGGACTTGCCTTCAGTCTGTTGGTGTTGATCGCCACGCCTGCCTTAAGCGCTCCCGCCCATGCCTCAGGAGCCTTCACCCTTAGCGCCCCATCCATGCCCCTGGCCGCCGCCACCGCAGGCCGAGTCAAAGCAGAAGCCAAGGAGTTCGAGGGTAAGACCCAGGAATCGATCGGCAACGTCACTGGCAACCAAGGAGATCGCCTCGCCGGCAAGAAGAAGCAGGTCGAGGCCAAAATCCAGAACACGGTCGAAGACATCAAGGAGACGGCCGGAATGGGCTGAGTCAAGATCAGCGGCCCTGCCAGGCATCACACTGGAATATGCACGCTAGGGCCGCATACATCGTTGAACTTGTTGGTCACACCCTCACGTTTGCTGTTATAGCAAACTCCTCGCCATGCTTTAAACAATTGCCATTCTTTTCATCGTTCTGTGGCTTCTTGGCATGCTCACTTCCTACACATTGGGAGGGCTGATTCATTTACTGCTTGTCATCGCCGTGGTTTCTGTCATCTTGCGTCTGATCAGCGGTCGTCGTGTCTAAGTCATCCGTTGTGATCAGAGATGATGCGCTCAACCCTGCAAAGCATCCCCCCACTGCCGTTGATCCCTGGGAGCTCCACCTGCTTCTCGTGGAGCTCCAAGACTGGGAGCTCACTGGAGATCACCATATCCACAAGAGCCAACAATTCCAAACCTGCCAGCAGGCATTGCGATGGCATTCCCTGGCCCAGGCTCTCAGTGAGCGTTATGCGCGCCATTGCCTGTTTTATCTGGGCAGCGTGGGTAGCGGCAGAATTGGGACAGATATCCTCAGCCCAATTCAAGGGCATCTCAGTAGAGCTGATCTGGATCTAGCCGTCACGCTCAATGCTCTTGAAAAACTGTGAGAAGTCAGCATCTGTTGCTGTGATAGCACCAGCTTCTTCACCCCTGACGAACAACTCTATGCAGGTATCTTCAAGAAAAACGATGGCTTGATGACCTCCGCCATCGTTGGATCGATTGAACGTTTTGTTCGGCATCATGGCGTTACGGGTGAATAGTGGCTGCCACCACCGTTGATCAATTCGGCCTGCATGCGGGCTATGTTTGCGGCATGCATTTGGGATGCAGAAGCGCTGGTATTGCCCATCTGAGCCAACAGCCCACTCACTCCGACCCGCAGAAGCTGCTGACCCGGGAAGCGGGGGGCTTACCTGGATCCACTGAAAAGGAGCAGGAAGGCTGACGTTGCGCATTAATTTGCAGCGAATCGATGATCATGTTCCTGAGCAGGCTTATAGGATACATCCTTATCGCTTGGATGTGCACACCCGCAAAGGAGTTGATCATGGGTTTGGTAAATGACATCAAAGCCACCGCCAAGAATATCGAAGGTAAGGCTCAGGAGACCGTTGGCAATATCACCGGTGACAAGGCGGATCAGCTGGCCGGCAAGGCCAAGCAAGCCCAGGCCAGCGGAGAACATGCCGTGGAAGACCTGAAAGACGCAGTGCACGACGCTACCAACTAGCAGTCAGTCTATGACTGGATCGGCTCTTATTCAGGGGCCTGAATTGGGCGCCCCATGAGAACTGGGGCACTCTTCTGTTCCAGGCAGATCATCAGTTTCAAGACTTAGCGAGCAAGAACACTTTTTCTCTTCACTGATCAAGTCTTTCGCTGAACGGCCTGAGCTCTTGGGGAATGCTGGGGAGGGTCCTGGCACTGATGCTGTTGCCGATCCAGACGGTCTAACGGAGGCCCTGTTTTCAGCAGCCTCAACGTAAGCAACTGTTCGGCGACGAACTCACGGCTCTGGATCTCGGCCTGGTGCTGGAGCGCCTGGCCCAAGTCGACCCAGAGGTGACGGCCCTGCGCACCGGCAGCCTCGATGCCCAGCCATGTGCCTCGATCAGCTGAAGGCCTTTCTGGGCGGATGCAGGAAGAGGCGCCTAGGCGGCTGCCGGCTGGGCAACGCTTAAAAGACTCCTCGCTGATCAGCCTGTTGCGGCAGGGTGCCGCAGGCCCAGTCCCCATCCGGGGAGGCTTTGCCCCCGATTGGGGGGCGCGTCGTCTGGGTTTGTTGCCGACAGTAAGGATCTGAGCAGGGAACCGGGCATGCCGATGGAGACAATGCTGAGTGAGCTTGTGTTGGTGGCCTTGTTGCTGGCCGTGGTGGTTGTCTCGGGCAAGGTCTGAGCGCGCTGCTCCGGCGTCAGCATCCGAGGGGGACAGCAAGCTCGGCTGGCAGCAGCAGCTCTTGCGCATGGATCGAATTGAGTTACTCGCCGCCCATCCGGCAAGAAGAGCTGCATTCTCGTTGCGGATCTCCTAGCACTGGATGTCGTAGTGCGAATCATCGTCGAGCAACAGCCTGTAAGCATGGCCCGGTGGCACCCCGGGGAGGCATGAATAAGCCGATCGCCGGCCAGTCCTCCGGGATGCCGGACACCACAGCCCAACCCACCGAGGTGCAGAGCACCGAAGTGCTGGCCGGCTCGATCGAGCGGGTCACCTTCCACAGCGCTGAGAGCGGCTTCTGCGTGCTGCGGATCAAGGCCCGTGGCCATCGCGATCTGGTCACGGTGGTGGGTCATGCCGCCGAGATCAGCGCCGGTGAATGGGTCACGGTGAGCGGCACCTGGGTGAACAGCCGCGAGCACGGCCAGCAGTTCAAGGCCTCCTTCCTCAAGGCCTCAGCGCCCACCACTGCTGAGGGAATCGAGAAATATCTGGGCTCCGGGATGATCCGTGGCATCGGCCCGATCTACGCCGGCAAGCTGGTGGGCGCCTTTGGGGCGGCGGTGTTCGAGGTGATTGAGCAGGCCCCCGAGCGGCTGCGGGAGGTGCCGGGCATCGGCAAGGTGCGGGCCGGCCGCATCGCTCAGGCCTGGGCTGATCAGAGGGTGGTGCGCGAAATCATGGTGTTCCTGCACAGCCATGGCGTCGGCACGGCGCGGGCGGTGCGGATCTTCAAGACGTATGGCAACGAGGCCGTGCAGGTGATGGCGGAGAACCCCTACCGCCTGGCCCGCGATATCCGCGGCATCGGCTTCCGCACTGCCGATGCGATCGCTGCCCGCCTCGGCATCGAAGCCACGGCGATGATTCGCCTGCGGGCCGGCGTCAATTACGCCCTGCTGGAGGCCAGCGGCGAGGGCCACTGCGGCCTGCCCACCGCCGAGCTGCTCAAGCTGGCAGGTGAGCTGCTGGCGGTGGAACGACCAGATGAAGCCCCCGCCAACCGGGTTCCCCTCGAGCCCGCCGTGATCCAGACAGCTCTGGACCTGGAACTGAGCGAGGGCTCGGTGGTGGCCGACACCCTGGCGGGCGAGGGCGCGATCTTCCTGGCCCACCTGCACCGTGATGAACGGCGCATTGGAGAGGCGCTGCAGGAGCTGGCGCAGGGGGCAGCCCCGTGGGGAACGATCAACGCGGAGCGGGCCATCGCCTGGGTGGAGCAGCGCCTGGGCCTGGAGCTGGCCGCCAGCCAGCAGGCCGCGGTGGAGCAGGCCCTGGCCAGCAAGGTGCTGGTGATTACCGGCGGGCCGGGGGTGGGCAAGACCACCTTGATCAACGCCATTCTGCGGATCCTGGCGGCCAAGAAGCTCCGCATCCAGCTCTGCGCCCCCACCGGCCGGGCCGCCAAACGGATGGCGGAGGCCACCGGCCTGGAGGCGAAAACCATCCACCGGCTGCTGGAGTTCGACCCCGCCGCCTACGGCTTCCGCCGCGGCGCCGAACTGCCGCTGGAGTGCGACCTGCTGGTGGTGGATGAGACCTCGATGGTGGATGTGCCGCTGATGGCCTCCTTGCTGGCCGCCATCCCCCCCGAAGCCGCTCTGCTGCTGGTGGGCGATGTGGATCAGCTGCCCTCTGTGGGCCCGGGCCAGGTGCTCGCGGACGTGATCGCCAGCGGCGCTCTCCCGGTGGCGCGGCTCACCGAGGTGTTCCGCCAGGCGGCCTCCAGCCGGATCATCACCACCGCCCACGCCATCAACGCCGGCACGATCCCTGATCTCCGCCCGCCCAGCGAGGGGGACACCACTGATTTTTACTTCCTGCCGGCCGAGACCCCCGAGCAGGCGGTGGCCCTGATCCTCAAGGTGGTGGGCGAGCGCATCCCGGCGCGCTTTGGCTTTGATCCGATCGGCCAGGTGCAGGTGCTCTGCCCGATGGCCAGAGGCGGCTGTGGCTCCCGCTCGCTCAACATCGAGTTGCAGCGGCTGCTCAATCCCGACCCCGTTGAGCAGGTGGAGCGCTTCGGTTGGCGATTTGCCCCGGGCGACAAGGTGATGCAGATCGCCAACGACTACGAGAAGGAGGTGTTCAACGGTGATGTCGGCACGATCGACGCCATCGACGCCGATAACAGTGAGCTGGGCGTGCTGTTCCCCACCAGTGAGGCCGGGGTTCAGAGCAGCCGGGTGGTGGTCTACGGCTGGGGGGAACTCGATCACCTGGTGCCCGCCTATGCCTGCACGATCCACAAGAGCCAGGGCAGCGAATATCCCGCCGTGGTGATCCCCCTGCTCACCCAGCACTACGCGATGCTGCAGCGCAATCTCGTCTACACGGGCCTCACCCGCGGCAAGCAGCTGGTGGTGCTGGTGGGCCAGAAGAAAGCCCTGGCGATGGCCGTGAAGAACCACCTGGGCCGCCGACGTTACACCAAGCTGGCGGAATGGCTGCTGCCGGCGGACGCCATAACAGGAGCGGTCTCCTTCGTGCCGGCATCGCTGTGATCAGCTCCGGCGAAGAGGTTGTCATGGTTGGCTTCGCTACGGCAGTTGTGCATTAGAGTTAGTCAATCAACCCAGGCCATTCACCATGCTCACAGGAACCGAACTGCTCGCCAAGGTCAAGGAACTCGGCGATGTCTCCAAGTCTGATCTGGTTCGCTCCGCCGGCTATGTCAGCACCAAGAAGGACGGCACCGAGCGTCTCAACTTCACCGCCTTCTATGAGGCCCTGCTGGAAGCCAAGGGCATGCACTTCGGTGCCGGCAGCAGCAGCGGCAAGGGGAAGCCAGGCCGCAGCCTCAGCTATGCCACAAAGATCCAGTTTAACGGCAACCTGATGGTGGGCAAGGCCTACACCGCCCAGCTGGGCCTGGAGCCTGGCGATGAGTTTGAGATCAAGCTCGGCCGCAAGCAGATCCAGCTCATCCCCCTGGGGGCTGCTGAGGAGGAGTGAAGGTCGCTGGCTGCACGTTGGAGATCATTCGGGTTGTCTGGCCATGAAGTTGATCGTCGATCTCGCTCTGGCGCCGTTCATCCCGAGCTGGTGAAGGGCGCTCGCCAAAGCACCGATGACTGTGGCTAGGTTGCTGGGCTGGACCGGCTTGCTGGCGCTCGGCTACGCCGTTGTCTCCCTGCTGGTGTTCCTGACTCAGCGCTCGTTCATTTATTTCCCCAAGCCCGCCGCCGATTCATCCGGCCGGTTGGAGCTGCAGCTGCACGGACAGCGGGTGCTTGTGGCCCATCGGCCCCACCCCGGTCCCCGGGCGCTGATCTACTTCGGCGGCAATGCCGAGGACGTGTCCCTCTCTCGCGCCGAGCTTGCCGTCCTGCTGCCGGACACCGCCCTCTATCTGCTCCACTACCGCGGCTACGGCGGCAGCGAGGGCAGACCGAGCGAAGCGGCCCTGCGCGCCGACGCCCAAGCCCTGTATGCCCTCGTGGCCGAGCGCCACAGTGCGGTGACGGTGGCGGGACGCAGCCTTGGTACCGGGCCGGCGGTGCATCTGGCCGCCACGCAGCCGGTGAAGCGGCTGGTGCTGCTGGTGCCGTTCGACAGCCTGCTGGCGGTGGCCCGCGGCACCATGCCGTGGCTGCCGGTGGATCTGCTGCTGCTCGATCGCTGGGATGCGGCCGCCGAGGCGCCCCTGGTGCGCGCCCCCACCACGATCGTGGCGGCTGCCGTCGATCGGGTCGTGCCCACGCGCCACGCCGTGGCCCTGCACCGCGCCTTCCAGCCCGGCGTGGCAGAGCTTGTTCTGGTGCCCGACCTCGACCACAACTCGCCGATCCTCAGCTCGGCGGCCTTCCGCGCTGCCCTGCAAAACCAGGAACCTGGCCGTTCCCACAGCCGCTAGCAGGGGCTGCTGGAGGCGCAGGGCGTCAGACTTGATGAGACCGCGGCAATGGAAAGGGCAGAAGTGGCCGTAGCCTGAGCCATGCCACCAAGGTGCAGTTCAACGGCAACCTGAGGGTGGGCAAGGCCTAGGCCGCCCAGCTGGGCCTCGAGCCCGGCGCCGCCTCTGGCGCTTTTCGCCCTGCAGGCTGGTGTGCCAGTGGCCCCGACGCCGTCGCCTGAGGTGCGCGGCGCACCCTGGCGATGCCGCTGTAGGGCTGCTGGCCAATTGCACCACTCAGACGGACGCCTGCAGCGCCGCAATACTGGCTGACCCCCTAGTATCTAAGGATCCACACCCTCCAGCGGCCACTTCTGAGCCCTGAAATCTAGAGCCCAGATTTGTTTCAAGTCTGGGTAACTGATGGGTCCTGGCTTATTTGGCATTACTAAAACAGGTCAATGACCTTACCATTTCTTCTGCATCGCATCAAGTTGCGGAGCAGACTGCTGCAATCGTCTACTGCGAGGCAAACTTTGCCGGGCTCGACGGCAAAACGGCCCATGGCCTAGTGCGCTTCTGTGAGGCCTTCAAAATCAGGGCAATTATTGATAGCCAATCGGCTGGAATTGATGCAGGCCTGTTATTGGATGGCATCAGCAACGGCATTCCTATCGTGTCCGATCTCAGCAAAGCCCTTGCCTTGCCAGGTCCCCGCGCTACCACCTTCATCTATGGCATGGCGCCTGCAGATGGCCTTTATGGCAAAGACGATCGCCGCATTTTGATGCAGGCCATCGAAGCGGGCCTGAATCTGGTCAGCGGCATGCGGGAATTCCTGAATGACGACAGTGAATTTGCCCTGGCGGCCGCACGTCATGACGTCTCAATCCGGGATGTGCGTCGTCCACCCGCCTTGAAGGATCTTCGCCTCTTCAGTGGCTCGATCGCTAAGGCACGCTGCATTCGAATTGCCGTGCTTGGTACCGATGGCGCCATCGGAAAGCGCACCACGGCGACGCTTCTGGTTCAGGCCCTAAACGCCAGCGGCATTCACGCCGTTTTGGTGAGCACGGGGCAAACCGGTCTGATTCAAGGGGGGCGCTATGGCATTCCTCTTGATGCCATTCCATCGCAGTTTTGCTCAGGGGAGGTGGAGGCCGCTGTGGTCGAGGCCTACTGCACGGAAAAACCTGCGGTCATCGTGATTGAGGGCCAAGGGGCCCTCAGCCATCCCGCCTACCTCTCCTCCAGCTTCATCCTGCGGGGCAGCCAGCCCCAGGCGGTGGTGTTGCAGCACGCGCCGGCGCGCCGGCAGCTCAGCGACTTTCCGTTTATGCCGATGCCCACTCCAGCCAGCGAAATACGCCTGATCGAATCCTTCGCGCCAACGCGGGTTATCGGCCTAACCCTGAACCACGAGGGCATGAATGACGCCGAGCTGAGTGCTGCAATCGCCCTCTATGCTGCCGATCTCGGCATTCCTGTCACCGATGCGGTGAGTCGTGCTCCCTCTGCCCTCGTGGCCATGGTGCTGCGGGCTTTTCCCGAGTTGTGCGTATCCAGTGACGGCCAGCTTTGAGCGCACCGCGGCTGGAGATTCATCTCGAGCATCTGCAGCACAACGCCACCACGATGGTCCATCGGCTTGCCCACCAAGGAATCAAGGTGACCGGGGTCAGCAAGGCAACCCTGGCACTGCCGGAAATTGTGCGCACCTGGGTGGCGGCAGGGGTGCATTCCATCGGCGAATCGCGAATCGAATCGATCGAATCGCTGAGCCGCTGTGAACTCGGTGTGCCCCTGCTGCTGATTCGCTCACCGATGCTCAGCCAGGTGGATCGGGTGGTGGCCCATGCGGCGATCAGCTGCAACAGCGAGGCGGTGGTGCTCAGGGCTCTGGCGGCAGCTGCCCATTGCCAGGGGGTGCGCCACGGGGTACTGCTCATGGTGGAGCTAGGTGATCTGCGCGAGGGCATTCTCGCGGCAGACCTCGAGGCGATGGTGTTGCTGACCCTGGCCCTGCCAAGCCTGCTACTGGTAGGGATCGGCACCAATCTGGGCTGTCAGAACGGCGTAGCCCCAGACCATTCGAATATGAGCGAGCTATCGCGTCTGATCGAAGCCCTGGAAGGCCGTTTTGGCATCAGGCTCGAGTGGTGCTCCGGAGGCAATTCGGCCAATCTTCCCTGGCTGGCTGGTGGCGGTGATCCCGGCCGGATCAATCACCTGCGCCTCGGCGAGGCCCTACTGCTGGGCCGAGAGCCGCTCACCCGTACGGCGATACCAGGGCTGTACACCGATGCCATCACCCTGGTGGCCGAGGTGATCGAGTCCAAGCACAAGCCGACTCGTGCATGGGGAACGCGCCACTGCACCAGTTTTGCCAAAGGGCCAGCCGCTCCCCAACAGCAACCAGACCAGCCCATGGCCATGCGAGCGCTCCTTGCCTTGGGCGAACAGGATGCCGATCCGGCCGGCCTTCATTCCCCTGGGATCAGCATCGAGGGCGCATCCAGCGACCATCTAGTGGTGAGCGGTGCGGAATCGGCGTTGGCGGTGGGCGATGAACAGCGCTTTCAGCTCAGTTACAGCAGCCTGCTGCGGGCGATGACATCTCCATTCGTAAGCCGTTGTTTCATTGAAGGGCCCGCCTAGCTAGGCCCACAGGCGGCAGGCCGATGATGCAATCGAGCTCGTTGCACTCCCGCCAGTAGCTCAGAGCAACGACCGATCCCCCGGTGCGGAGCTGGGTTTTTCGAGTGGTGAAGTGGGAGGTCGAGCAAGCCGGTGACTGGATTTGAACCTGCGACCTACTGATTACGAATCAGTTGCTCTACCACTGAGCTACACCGGCATCAGGGGCAAACTAGCATTCGGTCATGGCCCCTCAATCCAGTCCGCGCCAGCCCCTTGACCCGGAACTGCGGCGCCGGCTGCTCCTTGAGGCCCGCACCCCCTGGCGGGGCCTGCGGCGGGCGCTTTGGTTCGCCCTTGTGGCCTCAGCGGCCCTTGGGCTGGCCACCATGGCGATGCGTTCCTCGGCTGGCGGCGAGGTGGCCTCAACGGATCTCCTGATCCAGGGGGGGGCTCTGCTGCTCTTCGGTGGGCTCCTCTGGTTCGATCGCAATCGCAGCAGCGATAGCTGAAGGGCTGGGGAAGTCTTCTGGGTGGTCTTCGGGGGCTGGAGCGGAAGGGGCGGTCGGTGGGGCCGCGGGATCCATGGCCGCTGATGGCGGGGTGGAGAAGGGAGCCGTTGAAGGGATGGAGACTGAAGCGAGGGATTCGCGCAGGGGTGGCAGCAGCAACAGCGGCAGTCCAAGGCTGAGCCGCTCCCGCTCCAACGCAGCCGCCGACAGCGGGGTCGCAGCCGCAACCTCCTGGGGCGAACGGCTCAGCAGCCAGAGGGCCTGAACCACCTGCTGCCCCTGCCACTGGAGCAACGCGAGCACGGCTGCGGCCAGCAGCAGACCCACCAGCCTGGGGCTATCCGCCACGGGCGAGAAGGCGCTGGCGAAGGCGGCATGGTTGTCACACCACCAGAGCAGCACCAGGCTGAGGATGGCGAGGCCCACCAGGCTGCCAAGTCGCAGCACCGCTGGCGGCTGCAGGGCAGAGAGGCGTTGTTGGATTTCCCGGCGGCCCCGCTGGGGCACCTGCGCCACCAGCAGCGACCAGGGGTCGACCGGTAAGCGCCAGAGCAGGGCGGCGGGAGCCAGAACCCCGATCGCCCAGCAGAGCAAGCGTTCCAGGAGCGGTAGGGAACCTGGATCGCTGGCTCCCAGCAGCAGGAGCAGCAACAGGGCCTCAAGCGGCAGTAGGCCGAGGGCCAGGAGCTGCAACCAGAGCAGCGGCTCGCTACGAGGAGACGGCGCGGCCACGCTCACGGCCATCAGGTGCTGAGGGTGCGGCGCTGGGTCACCAGCTTGAAGGCCTCGACCCGATCACCCTCCTGCCAGGAGGAGAAGCGATCGCAACCGATGCCGCACTCGAAGCCGGTGGCCACCTCCTTGACGTCGTCCTTGTTGCGGCGCAGCGAGTCGAGGTCGCCTTCGTAGACCTTCTCCCTGCCGCGGTGGATGCGCACCTTGCAGTTGCGCTGCAGCTTGCCATTGGTGACGTAGCAGCCCGCCACGGCGTTTTTGCCGATGGTGAACACCGCCCGCACCTCGGCCTCGCCCAACGACTCCTCCACCAGCTCCGGTTCCAGCAGGCCCTCCATGGCCATCTGGATTTCTTCCAGCAGCTTGTAAATCACCTCGTAGTCGCGCACGTCAACACCGGTCGCATCGGCGGCGCGCCTGGCTCCAGGGGCCATCGAGGTGTTGAAGCCCACGATCACGGCGCCGGAGGCCGCCGCCAGATCGACATCGGTTTCGGTGATCTCGCCCGGGGCCGAGAGCAGCACCCGCACCTGCACCTCCTCCTTGGGCAACTGTTCGAGGGCGCCGAGGATGGCCTCGACACTGCCCTGAACGTCCGCCTTCAGGATCAGGTTGAGCTCCTTGAGCTCGCCCTCGCTCACCTGCCCAGACATCGAAGCCAGCGACACCCGGCGGGAGGCCATCTGCTGGGCCAGGCGGGAAGCCCGGGCCTCGGAGGCGCGGTCGCCCACCACGGCGCGAGCGCTCTTCTCATCGGGATACACCTCGAATTCATCGCCGGCGGTGGGAACTTCGCTGAAGCCGAGGGCTTCCACCGCATAGGAGGGGCCCGCCTCCTTCACCCGTTTGCCACTGTCGTCGACCATGGCCCGCACCTTGCCGAGCACCGGGCCCGCTGCCACCACGTCGCCGCTGCGCAGGGTGCCGTTCTGGATCAGCAAGGTGGCCACAGGACCCTTGGCCTTGTCGAGGTGGGCCTCAATCACGGTGCCCTTGGCGAGACGATCTGGGTTGGCTTGGAGGTCTTCGACCTCGGTCACCAGCAGGATCATCTCGAGCAGCTGGTCGATGTTCTCGCCCCGGAGGGCGCTCACCGGCACCATCACGGTGCTGCCGCCCCAGTCTTCGGCCACCAGATCCTGGCCGGAGAGCTCCTGCTTCACCCGCTCAGGCGAGGCGCCCTCCTTGTCGATCTTGTTGATCGCCACCACGATCGGTACCTCGGCGGCGCGGGCGTGGCTGATCGCCTCCAGGGTCTGGGGCCGCACGCCGTCATCGGCGGCCACCACCAGCACGGCCACGTCCGTGACCTTGGTGCCGCGGGCCCGCATGGCGGTGAAGGCCTCGTGGCCCGGGGTGTCGAGGAAGGTGATCTTGCGCAGTTCCCCGGCGTGGGGCACTTCCACCTGATAGGCGCCGATGTGCTGGGTGATGCCGCCGGCCTCGCCCGCCGCCACGCGGGTCTTGCGGATGGCATCGAGCAGGCTGGTCTTGCCGTGGTCCACGTGGCCCATCACCGTCACCACGGGGGGGCGGCGGATCAGGTGGGCGAGGTCACTGGCCTCGATCATCTCCACGGTCTTGGTCGCTGCCGCCTGGACGTCGTCCTCAAGCACCGGCACGCCGAACTCCTCGGCCACTGTCTCGATCGTGGGCAGATCGAGCGTCTGGGTCACGGTGGCGCTGATGCCCTTGAAGAAGAGGGATTTGATGATCTCGGAGCTCTCCACCCCGAGCCGGTCGGCCAGCTCCTGCACCGTGAGGTTGCCCTCCGGCACGATCAACATCTCGGGCCGCTGGGCCTTGAGCTCGCGGGCCGCCCGCAACTCCATGGCGCGGCGGCGCTGACGCTGGCGGGTGGTTTCCTTCTTCCGTTTCCGTACCGCCACCGTGGGCTTGGCGGCAGCGGCGGGTCGGGTGCGGGGCTTGGCTGGGCGGGCCAGGCTGGCTTGGAGAACGATGGCCTCCTGTTCGCCGGCGAAACCGCTGGTTTCTGTGGTGAGCGCATCATCGTTCTCGCCGATGATGTGCACCTTCTGGCGCTGCTTCTGGGGCGTGCGGCTGCGCAGGGCCTCCAGCTTGGCGCTGTCGTCCCAGTCGGGACGCCGGGCTCGGCCGGGGGCAGCCCCGGCGGGCTGGGGAGGCCGGAAACCCGGGCGCCGGGGCGCCGTGGGCGCCGCGGCGGTGGGACGGACCAGATCTGGCGTGCTGGGGGCGCCGTCGGTCCCGGTCTCGCCCCGGTCGGGACGGCGGGGGGGCGCAGCCGTGGGACGCATGCCCGGCTTCTGGAGCTGCATCAGCTCGCCGGGGGCCATTGGCTTGCGCATGCCGGCGGGCATGCCGGGACGACCCGGGGAGGCGGGGCGCACCCCACCCGGACTACCGGGACCGGCACTGTCGCGACGGATCGGTTTGCCCACCAACTCGAGCGGGGTGGCACCGGGACGGCCAGGGCCGGGGGAGAGGCGGGTGGGAGCGCCTGGGGAGGGCCGTCCTCCGGCCTGGGCAGGTCGGGTCGGGGCAGGGGCGCCCGGACGCTGGGGGCGGGGAACCGGGGCCGCCGGACGGCTGCCGCCAACTCCGGCAGGCCCACTTGAGGCGGGTGCACCACCGGCGGGGGCTGCCTGGCCGGACTGCGGACGGCCTACCAGCTGGGGACGGGAACCCGGACCGGGGCGGCTGGGCTGGGCCGGCTTGCCCGGGGCCGGTGCCGCTGGACGGGGGGTTGGGGCTGCCGCGCCGGGCCTCGGGGCGCCCTGGCCGGGGCGATTCACCAGGGCAGGGGTCGCGGGTCGTGGCGTGGCGGGCCGCACCGGTGTCACCGGCTTGGCGGGACCGCTGGCCGCCGGCCGCGGCGGCGGGGCCACGGGACGGGGTGGTGGGGTGACAATTGTTCCGGAGGGTGGCACCACGGTTCCAGAAGGTGGAACCACAGTTCCAGAAGGTGGAACCACCGGGCGGGAGGGGGATGCCGAAGCGGGGCTGGGGGCCGGCGCCTTGGCGGCAAGAGGCGCCGCAGAACGGGCTGCGGGAGGGGCGGTCACAGGACGAACTGGAGCACCCGGCGATGCCGGCGAGGGGGGGGCCGGTGAGGGGGAGGCAGGCGTCTCGGCGCGGGCCGGCACGGGGGGCTGGGGAACCACCACCGGCCGTTTCGGCTCTGGGGGCCGGGGCGGGGCTCCGTTCGCCAAGGGGCGGGTCGGGGCAGGAGGCGTAGCGGCGGCCGGCCGCACCGGCTGGGGGGGACGGGGCGACGCCACCGGACCGGTGGGGGGTGAGGAGGGGCGAGCGCCGACAGCTTCCTCAGGCTGGGGCACGTCAGCCTTCTTCACCGACAAGATCGTCTTGGCGGCGGGCTGGGGGGTGGCGGAGCCGTGGCCCTGGATCAAAGCCTTGATGCGGATGGCCTCGTCGTCGCTGATCGAGCTGCTGTGGCTGCGGGCAGCGATGGACAACTTCTCGGCGGCATCGAGCACGTCCTTGTTGTCCAGGCCAAGGTCCCGGGACAGCTCATAAATTCTGACTTTGCCGCTGCTGGTCATTCAGGTCTCCGAAGGGCGGGGCCCATGGGGCCGCCGGGGGGGCAGGGGTGCCACCGGGCCGTACAAACGCCACGGCCACAGTTCATCTTGCCTCAGGGCTCGCGATCCCGGCGGTCGGGAGACGGGCCGCAAGCGTGGCAAAGATGGAATCCGATACCTGACAGCGCAGTGCCCGTTGGAGGCGCTTGCGTCGCCTGGCCTCATCCAGACAAGTAGGACTCGGACAGAGATAGGCCGAACGGCCCATTCCCCCATCCAGTCCTAGTCCCCCGTCTGCCAGGCGGATCACCCGCCAGAGCTGGAGTCGATCCACCAGCATCCGGCACGAGACACAGCGCCGCAGCACGGGGCGAGGGGGGTTCACCGGACCGGATCCTCGCTCGTACCGTCATCGCTGGACGCCTCGGGAACTTCACTCGCCTGAACCTCGGCTCCATCACCCTCGGCAGGCTCGTCGGCAGCATCCTCGGCAGGCTCGTCGCTTGCGAGTTCCTCACCAGCGGTGGTCTCGGCCCCGTAGTCCAGCTCCTCGTTGTCCTCCGGCAGGGGATAAAGCTCCCGCAGACGGGCATCCTCCTCGGCCCTGGCCGCCTGCTCGACGGCCAGGCGGGCCTCCGCCTCGGCCTGGAGGGCCTCCTCCTCCTGGCGCTGGGCAATCAGACCGGCCACCACCAGATCCTCGGCAGCCTGGTCGTACTCCGCCGCGTTCTTGATGTCGATTTTCCAACCGGTGAGCCGCGCCGCCAGACGCACGTTCTGACCTTCCCGGCCGATCGCCAGACTGAGCTGGTCGTGGGGTACGAGCACATGGGCATGGTGCCCCTCGGGATCCACCAGGCGCACCATCTCCACCCGGGCTGGACTGAGGGAATTGGCGATGTACTGGCCGGGGTCGGGCGACCAGCGGATCACGTCGATCTTCTCGCCCCGCAGCTCATTCACCACCTGCTGGATGCGGGAGCCGCGGGCGCCGATGCAGGCCCCCACCGGATCCACCTCCCGCTCCACACTGTCGACGGCCACCTTGGTCCGGGGACCCACGGAGCGAGAGGGGGGGTTGGCTTCCCGGGCCACGGCCACAATCCGAACCGAGCCTTCCTGAATCTCCGGCACCTCGTTCTCGAAGAGATATACCACCAGACCGGCATTGGCGCGGCTCACGAACAGCTGGGGACCCCTCCGCGGCACCTCGCTCACCTCCTTGAGGAACACCTTGAAGGTGGCGTTGGCACGGTAGTTGTCGTTGGGTAGCTGGTCGCGGCGGGGCAGCTCGGCCTCGACCTCGGGCCGGCCCAGGCCGCTGCTCACGGCCATAATCACGCTCTGACGCTCGAAGCGGATCACGCGGGCGGTGAGCACCGGATCCTCCAGATCGGCGAACTCCTCCTGGATCATGCGCCGCTGCTGATCCCGCAATTTCTGGGCGAGAACCTGCTTGGTGGTGGCGGCGGCCATGCGGCCGAAGTCATCCTTCTCGGGTGTGACATCAAGAACCACGGTGTCGCCGATCTGAGCATCTTCGGCCACCTGTCGCACCTCATCGATCGAGATCTGGTGGTCATCGCTCTCCACCTCCTCCACGATGATCTTGCTGGCCAGCACGCGGTAACCCTCCTCCTCCAGATCAAGAGCCACATCGAAATTCGAGAAGTAGTCCTCCTCGAAAGGGTCCTCACTGATGCCGAGATAGAGGGTGCGGCGGTAGCGCTCATAGCCCTTCAGCAGGGCTTCGCGCAGGGCCGCCTCCACCACCTGTGGTGAGAGCTTCTTCTCGTCGCTGATGTCCTCGATCAGGTTGTTCAGACCGGGGAGAAGGACCAGAGCCATGGCGATGCGTTGGGGAGTCGGAAGAGCGGAGCGGCCGCGAAGCCGTTAACTGGGTGCGGAGAGCAGGAAGCGATCAGGGGCCGTCGCGTGGGCTGACCAGCCGCACCCGCACCACCTCCTGGCGAGGCACCTTCACGGTTCGACCGCGCACATTGAGCCGCACGGCCTCGGCGTCGCGCTCCAGCAACAGACCCTCCTGGATGGTTTCGGATCCAACGGTGGCCTGGCGATGCACCGCCACCGGGAAGCTCCGGAAGCTGATGAAATCACGGTCCGTGCTGAGCTCCTCGCCGATGCCGGGGCTGCTCACCTCCAGCACGTAGGGAGCCTCCAGCAGGGCGGCCGCCTCCAGGGCCTCTCCAAGAGGAGAGCTGAAGGCCGCGCAGTCGTCGAGGTTCACATCGGAGCCATCGGCCCGCCGCACCAGCACCTGCACCGTCATCGGAATCCGGTGGGCGTGCAGATGAAGACCCTCAAGCCTCAGGGCGGCGGCAGCGGCCAGCGGACTGACCAGCCGTTCAAGGTCTGTAACGAGGGAATCGGGCAAGGCGGTGCAGCGGGGCGGACGGTTCGAGGGAACCGCATCCGGTGGCGGGGCAGCCGCCGCGGCCGCAGTTGATAGAACTGCCCCAATCAAGAACCTTTGCCCCTCGGGGGCTCCGGTTCATGGCTGAGTGCTGCCCGGCGGGCATGCCATCACCCTAGGGGATCGGCTGGCGGGATCACCCCAAGGTCCAGCAGGGGCGCCTCGGCGTAATAGTCGTTGCTGGTCACGGTGCCCCGCAGCGACGCTTCCTGATTGAGACAGCGGGCGCATTGCTCGGGGCTGCGCAGGTACTGGCAGACCCTGGCCCACAGCTTCGCCCGGCTGCCCGGCGCACCCATGCTGAAGTGCACCAGATCGGCACCCCCCGCCATCCCCTGAATCTCCACCTGGCAGAGCTCACAGCGCTGACGGGTGCCGGGCGGGATGGAGGGCATGGCACGCAGCCTTCACGGCGGGCAACTTAAGGAGATCCTCCTGGAATCGGCCCGCCTCCGCCCCCGGGTGCGGCGTACTCGTCAAGACTTGTTGGGAATGGTCCCCCGCCTCCGCCTCCTGCAGCTCAGCGATCCCCACCTGCTGGCGGACCCGGCCGGCAGCTTGCGGGGCCGAAGGCCAGCGGCCCTGCTGCGACATGGGCTCCGGCAGGCCCTCGCCCAGCTCCAGGCCGACGGGGCGTTCCCTGATCGGCTGCTGATCAGCGGCGATCTCTGCCATGACGAGAGCTGGGGCGGCTACCGGCGGCTTGGCGAGATTCTGCGATCTGAGCTCCCCGAACCCCTCCCCGCCCCCACCCCGGGGGGGATAGCGACACCGATCCTGTTGGCGGGCAACCACGACCATCCCCAGCTGCTTCGCGCCGCTCTCAGCCAGCAGGCCAGGATCGGCCCCGGGCTCTGGCCCCTGGAGTCGGCCCAGGGGTGGAGTCTGCTGGCCCTCGACAGCCACTGCGCAGGTCGAGAGGGTGGCCGCCTGGATTCGGCCCAGTGGGCCTGGCTTGAGCAGGCGCTGACGAGCTCGGCGGCGGCGGAACCTCTGCTGGTGGCGCTCCACCATCCGCCGCTAGCGATCGGCGACCCGGGCTTCGACGCCATCGCCCTGGAGGAGGGGGAGCGCCTGATGGCCCTGCTGGCGGCGGCACCGCAGGTGCGGGGGGTGGTCTTCGGCCACGTGCACCAGCACTGGCAGGGCTGTCTGCCGGGCCGGCCGGAGGTACCCCTGCTCGGCTGCCCCTCCACCCTGATCGGCTACGGGCCCGTCCAGCCCTGTCCGCTGGGCCGGGCTGCCGATCCGGGGGGCAGGCTCCTGGAGCTCGGGGAGGAGGGGGAAATCCGGCATCGCCTGCTGCGCTGGCCGGCCCTGGAGTGCCCTTAGTTTTCGGAGGTCGTGTCCTTACGGCCTCCTCCCCTGAAACGCTTTCTTCGTCGGCTCAGCGCGCCACTGCTGCCAGCGCCACTGCTGCCACTGGTACTGGTGGTTTTGCTCGCGGTGGGGGCCTTGACTCCGCTGCCCGCCCAGGCGATTCCGATCCAGGGGCTGCCGTCCACCCCGCTCAACAGAGCCCCCTCCATCCCTGCCGGCGACCCCGCCGAGGCGGCAACCCCGGCCCCGGACGTTGAGCCGACCTCACCACAACCTGTCGCCCCTCGGATCAGCGCGGCAGCCACCTCCCTTACCGCGGCGGGCCACAGCTTCGTGGCGGATGCTGCCCGCCGGGTGGGGCCAGCGGTGGTGCGGATCGACACCGAGCGCAACGTGGCGCGCCAGCCTTTCGACCCGGCCATGCTCGATCCGCTGCTGCGGGATCTCTTCGGCGACCCCTCCGGTTCGATGCGGGAGCGGGGCCAGGGATCAGGGGTGGTGATCGACGCCGGCCGCGGCCTGGTTCTCACCAACGCCCACGTGGTCGATTCGGTTGACAGCGTTGAGGTGACCCTCGCCGATGGCAGCCAGCTCGACGGCAGCGTGGTGGGGGCCGATCCGGTCACCGACCTGGCCGTGGTGCGGGTGGGCCGCAAGGGCGAGCTCAAGGCCGCGCCGCTGGGCGATTCCGAGGCCCTCGAGGTGGGCGACTGGGCGATTGCCCTCGGCAGCCCCTACGGCCTGGAGCGCACGGTGACCCTCGGCATCGTGAGCAGCCTGCACCGCGATATCAACAGCCTCGGCTTCGCCGACAAGCGCCTCGACCTGATCCAGACCGACGCGGCGATCAACCCCGGTAATTCAGGCGGCCCCCTGATCAATGCCAGCGGAGAGGTGATCGGCATCAACACCCTGGTTCGCTCCGGCCCCGGCGCCGGCTTGGGCTTCGCGATCCCGATCAACCTGGCTAAACGGGTGGCCGGCCAGCTGGCCGAGGGGGGCAAGGTGATCCACCCCTACCTGGGTCTCCAGCTGGTGCCCCTCACGGCCCGAGTGGCCCGGGAGAACAACCGCGACCCCGACGCCCTGCTGCAGCTTCCCGAACGGGATGGTGCCCTGGTGCAGAGGGTGCTTCCAGAGAGCCCGGCGGAAACGGCCGGCCTCAAGCGCGGTGACCTGGTGGTGAGGATCGCCGACCAACCCGTGCTCAACCCTTCGGCCCTGCTGCAGGCGGTGGAGCGTGCCGAGGTGGGCCAGCCCCTGGCCCTGAAGGTGGTGCGGGGCCAGAAGGAGCTGCAGCTCTCGATCCGGCCCGCCGCCCTGCCGGAGAAAGGTTCGGCCTGAGCCCCCGGCCAGGGTGGCGCTACTGCCCAGGCACCCCCCTCAGGTGCCGTGGCGCTTCCCTGCTACGGTCTGGCGCCTCAGCCAGCGCTAGCGATGTCGGATCTTCAGGACCAGATGAAGCAGGCGGTCGCCGCGGCGGCCGTGGAACAGATCCGCGACGGCATGGTGCTGGGGCTGGGCTCCGGCTCCACCGCCGCCCTGATGATCCAGGCCCTGGGCGAGAAGCTCCGCCGCGGAGAGCTGCGCGACATCGTTGGGGTGACCACCTCGTTCCAGGGGGAGGTGCTGGCCGCCGAGCTCGGCATTCCGCTGCAGAGCCTCAACGCCGTGGATCGCATTGATCTGGCCATCGACGGCGCCGATGAGGTGGATCCCTTCTTCCAGCTGATCAAGGGCGGTGGCGCCTGCCACGTGCAGGAAAAGCTGGTGGCGGTTCGCGCCCAGCGCTTCGTGGTGGTGGTGGACAGCACCAAGCTGGTGGACACCCTCAACCTGGGTTTTTTGTTGCCGGTGGAGGTGCTCCCGGGGGCCTGGCGCCAGGTGAAGGGCCAGCTGGGCGAGATGGGCGGTGATGCCCAGCTGCGCATGGCCGTGCGCAAGGCGGGCCCGGTGGTGACCGACCAGGGCAACCTCGTGCTGGATGTGAAGTTCACCGGCGGGATCAGCGATCCCCAGACCCTGGAGAAGGCGATCAACAACTTGCCGGGGGTGCTGGAGAATGGCTTGTTCGTGAACCTCACCGATCAGGTGCTGGTGGGCGAGATCGCGGCTGGGGTGCCGAGTGTGCGGGACTTGGTGAAACGCTGATCCCGGCGGGATCTTCCCCAGATCTCAGTAGCCCGAACTTCCCGGCGGCGGCGCCCCCACCGGCGTGGTCTGGAGCCAGGTTCTGGCCGGCAGCGGCCGGGCCTCCAGATAACCCACCGGCAGCCACAGATCACCCGCGGCGGAAGCGAAGTGAATCTCCCAGTGGTAGAAACCCGTGTAAGCACGGGGATCCTCCTTGAGCAGGGCGGCGTACTCCAGCACCGCCTGGCCGTAGTAATCGCTGTTGTTGTAGCCCCAAAGCCCCTTGCGGATGTCCTTGAGGCCGCCGCGGCGCACCAGGTAGCGGGCGGCGGCGTTGATGGCCGTGCGGGGATCGCGGATGTTGCCCCCGTTGCCGATGCCCGGCTCAGCCCAGGTGCTGGGGAGAAACTGCATGGGACCGTGGGCGTCAGCCACTGACACCCCATCGATCCTCCCCATGCCGCTCTCCACCAGGTTCACCGCGGCCAACACCTCCCAGGGGATGCCCGTGGCGGCGGCGGCCTCGCGGTAATAGCGCAGCAGGTTGGCGGCGGGTTCCGGTGGAACGATCCGCCAGGCGGGCAGGTTGGCCGGCCGCCGGCGCGGATCGTGCATGGCGATGAATTCCCGCCGGGCCCGGATGTGTCGATCGAACACCGGCCGCCAGCGCTCGGGCAGGGCGGCTCGCACTCGATCGGTCTGCTCAGGCTGGTAAGCCAGCACCCGGTAGATCACCTGCTGCTGGTGGCCCAGAGCCGGCAGGTCCGCCGCGGGGGTGGCCTCCGACCGCAGGGCCTCCTCCACCTGGGCGAGCAGGCTGGCAGTGGCAGCGGGGTCCGCTGGCACCAGGGGGTAATGGCGGCCGTCGGGAGCGGTGGGCAGACCGGCCCGGGTGGGCAGCGGCGGGCCGGCCGCTGGCGCCGCTGAAGGCCCGGGCGCCGCTGGGGGTCCGGGCGCAAGGGGGGGCTCGGGCGGAGCCGGCACGGTAACCGCAGGGGCTCCAGGGCTCGCCTGCACGGGTGGGGAGAGGCGCGGCATAGCAGCCCCCGGGGAAGGGTTCGCGGCCGAGGGAAGGCGCAGCAGCAGGGAGGCCCCCAGCAGTCCAGTGGCAGCCACGGCGAGCGGCAGGGCACGGAGCGCAGGGGAGGCCATGGGGAAGCGCTGGGAACGGTCACGCTATCGGCCGCCGCCGCTGCAGCAGGGCCATCCGCGTGGAATCAGGGCCAGAGCCGCTCGGTGGTGGCCAGGGCTTCAAGGCCGACCCGGCTGGCATGACCGGCTGCGAGGCGGAGCGCGGCCTTCAAACGAGCCGGCGCCGCACCGATTCAGCGTGGCTGTGGAGCCCCTCGCTCTCGGCGAGCTCGATCACGGCCGCGCCGGTGGCCTCCAAGGCCTCCCGGTTGAACTGGATCAGGGAGGTGTGGCGCAGGAACGTTTCCACGCTCAGGGCTCCGGCGAAGCGGGCCGTGCCACTGGTGGGCAGGGTGTGGTTCGGACCGGCCAGGTAGTCGCCCACCGCCTCGGGCGTATGGGAGCCGAGGAAGATGGCGCCGGCGTGCTGGATCCGCTCCGCCAGAGCCTCCGGATCCTCCACCAACAGCTCCAGGTGCTCCGGCGCGAACCGATCACTGAGGCCGGCCGCCTCGACCAAGTCTGCGCACACCACGATCAGGCCCCAGTCAGCCAGGGCCTGGCGCACGATCGCCGCCCGGGGGTGCCGGGCGAGCTGGGCCGCCACCGCCGCCGGCACCGCCGCCGCTAGCTCTTCACTGGTGGTGATCAGAATGGCTGCCGCCAGCGGATCGTGCTCCGCCTGGGCCATCAGGTCGGCGGCCACCTGGTCGGCCCGGGCGGTGTGGTCGGCGATCACCAGCACCTCGCTGGGGCCCGCCAGGGAATCGATCCCCACCTGGCCGTACACAGCCTTCTTGGCCAGGGTCACCCAGAGGTTGCCCGGCCCGCTGATCACATCCACCCGGGGAATGGAGGCGGTGCCGTAGGCGAGAGCGGCGATCGCCTGGGCCCCGCCGACCCGATACACCTCCCGCACCCCGGCGAGATGGGCGGCCGCCAGCACCGTGGGGTTGGGCTCCCCATCCGGGCCCGGCGGCGTGACCATCACGATCCGCGCCACGCCGGCCACACGGGCCGGCACGGCGTTCATCAACACCGTGCTCGGATACGAAGCCCGACCGCCGGGCACGTAGAGGCCCGCCCGTGCCACGGGCCGCCAGCGGCGCCCAAGCCGCTCGCCATGGGGGCCGCTCACCACCAGGTCGGCGGGAAGCTGGTGACGATGAAAGGCCGTAATCCTGTCGTGGGCCAGCTCCAGGGCGGCGCGCAGGGAGGGCGCCGTGGCCTCCCAGGCCTGGGCCAGGCGCTCGGGCGGAATGGCGAGGGGATCGGGCCGCACCCCGTCGAAACGCTGGGTGAGATCAAACAGAGCCTCGTCCCCCTCGTGTCGCACCCGCTCCAGGATCGAGGCCACGCGCTCCTGCTGCTCTGCCATCGCACTCCCCTTGGTCCGTTGGGCGATGGCCGCCAACCTGGCGCCAGCCAGCTCCGGATCCCGCAGGCAGGCCAGATCCAGGGGAGGGTCGACGGCCTGCAGGCCAGGCCCCTGCTGCGATGGGTCCACTTCGTTCACAAACGAATTCAGCAAGGGATTCAGCAAGGGATTCAGCGACGGATTCAGCGACGGTTCCCCGGCGGATCCAGGAACCTGATCCAGGCTGGGGGCTGAACGCGCTTAAGGCTAGGGCTGGCTGGACCCCCCGTCGCCGGGCCGGCCCCGCACCGGTGGTTGATAGAGGTGGCCTCTTGGCAAGGTAGGATCTTCGTTTGTCGAATCAGCGCCAGCACCTGTGGCCAATAACAAGTCGTCGAAGAAGCGCATCGAAATCGCCGAGCGCAACCGGCTGCGGAACCGCACCTACAAATCGGCCCTGCGCACCCTGATGAAGCGCTGCTTCACCGCCTGCTCGGCCTACAACCAGGAGCCAGCTGCTGAAGCCAAGGCTGCCGTGGAAACGAGCCTCAATGCCGCCTTCAGCAAGATCGACAAGGCGGTGAAGGTGGGAGTGCTGCATCGCAACACCGGCGCCAACCAGAAGTCGCGGCTCAGCGCCGCCGTGAGGAAGGTTCTCGAGCCCGTCCAAGCCTGAGCTTCCCTCGACCAGATGAGGGCATGCCTCCCCGACCCCTGCGTTGGGGCCTGATCAATGGCCATCCTGTCCGGTGGCATCACATCCGGAAACATCACAATGGTGAGCCCGTTTCCACTGCCGCCGGCCGCCCCGATGTCGATGTCCACCGCCACGGGTGATGCCAACCAAGGCTTGATCGATGGCCCGCCGCCGGCAATCGCCTTGGTCGATTCCCATTGCCACATCGTCTTCCGCAATTTCGACGCGGACCTCGACGAGGTGGCGGCCCGCTGGCGTGAGGCCGGTGTTAGCGCCTTGGTGCACGCCTGTGTGGAGCCCGCCGAAATCCCGGCCATCCGCGCCTTGGCCGACCGTTTTCCGGAACTCAGCTACGCGGTGGGGGTCCATCCATTGGATACCCAGCATTGGCAGGAGCACACAGCCCGCGACCTGCGGATCGCCGCCCAAGCCGACAGCAGGGTGGTGGCGATCGGAGAACTCGGGCTGGACCTCTACCGGGAGACGAACCTGGAGCGCCAGCTGGCCGTGCTGGAGCCCCAGCTAGATCTGGCTGTGGAGCTGGATCTGCCGGTGATCATCCATTGCCGCGACGCCGCTGCGGCGATGCTGGAGCTGTTCGTCTCCCGGGCACGCCAAGGTGGCATCCCACGCGGGGTGATGCACTGCTGGGGGGGCACACCTGCGGAAATGGAGGCCTTCCTGGCCCACGGCCTGTACATCAGTTTCAGCGGCACCGTCACCTTCCCAAAGGCCGAAGCCACCCATCAATGCGCCCGCCAAGTGCCGCCCCACCGCTATCTGGTGGAGACCGACTGCCCCTTCCTGGCCCCGGTGCCTCGACGGGGCAAGCGCAACGAACCAGCCTTCGTGGCGACGGTGGCTGCCCGGGTGGCGGAGCTGCGGGGCGAGACCCTCGAGCAGGTTGCTGCTACCAGCACTGCGAATGCGGCACGCCTTTTTCATCTGCCCCTTCACAGTGTATGATGTTTCATTGGTCTGGCAGCGGAAGCGCTTCTTTGTCCACCCCCCGGATCACCACAGAGCCTGGGTTCTCCACCAGGCCCAAGGCAGCATCCACCACCCCCTCCCCGGCCATGAGGGAGGCACGGTAGGGGGTGTCGACCCACCGCCGTGCCCGCCGATTGTTGACCCCACGTCAACCACCGGTCCCATCCCCAGACCGATTCCCTTATCCATCCGTTCCTGCAGGTTCACCGCATGAGCAGCGCGATCCAGGTCGCTAAGACCGTCACTTACCTCCCGGATCTGGTGGAGGTACAGCGGGCGAGCTTCAAGTGGTTCCTGGAGAAGGGCCTGATCGAGGAGCTGGACAGCTTCTCCCCGATCACCGATTACACCGGCAAGCTCGAGCTTCATTTCGTCGGCGACCAGTACCGGCTCAAACGTCCCCGCCACGATGTGGAAGAGGCGAAGCGGCGTGATGCCACCTTCGCCTCCCAGATGTATGTGACCTGCCGGCTGATCAACAAGGAAACCGGTGAGATCAAGGAACAGGAGGTGTTCATCGGTGAACTGCCCCTGATGACCGAACGCGGCACCTTCATCATCAACGGTGCTGAGCGCGTGATCGTGAACCAGATCGTGCGTTCCCCCGGCGTATATTTCAAGGATGAACAGGATAAGAACGGTCGCAAAACCTTCAATGCCAGCCTGATTCCCAACCGGGGCGCCTGGCTGAAGTTTGAAACCGATAAGAACGATCTCTTGCACGTGCGTGTCGACAAGACTCGCAAGATCAATGCCCACGTGCTGATGCGGGCCATCGGTCTTTCCGACAACGACGTGCTGGACAAGCTTCGCCACCCGGAGTATTACCAGAAGTCGATCGAGGCGGCCAACGATGAGGGCATCGCTTCCGAAGATCAGGCCCTCTTGGAGCTTTACAAGAAACTCCGACCCGGTGAACCGCCTTCGGTGAGTGGCGGACAAACGCTGCTGCACAGCCGCTTCTTCGATCCGAAACGCTACGACCTCGGACGTGTTGGTCGCTACAAGATCAACAAAAAGCTCCGTCTCACCATTCCCGATGCCACCCGCACTCTCACTCCCGAGGATGTGCTCTCCACGATTGATTATCTGATCAATCTTGAGCTCGATGTCGGTGGCGCCAGCCTCGATGACATCGACCATCTCGGCAATCGCCGCGTGCGCTCGGTGGGTGAGCTGCTGCAAAACCAGGTTCGGGTGGGCCTCAACCGATTAGAGCGGATCATCAAGGAACGGATGACCGTGGGCGAGACCGATTCGCTCACCCCTGCCCAGCTGGTGAACCCCAAGCCTCTGGTGGCGGCGATCAAGGAGTTCTTCGGCTCCAGCCAGCTGAGTCAGTTCATGGACCAGACCAACCCCCTGGCCGAACTCACCCACAAGCGCCGCATCAGCGCCCTCGGCCCAGGCGGTCTTACCCGGGAGCGGGCCGGCTTCGCCGTGCGCGACATTCACCCCTCCCACTACGGCCGCATCTGCCCGATCGAAACGCCGGAAGGCCCCAATGCCGGCCTGATCGGTTCCCTGGCCACCCATGCCCGGGTCAACGAATACGGCTTCATCGAAACCCCCTTCTGGCGGGTGGAAAACGGGATTGTGAGCAAGCAGGGCAATCCCATCTATCTCTCCGCCGACCTGGAGGATGAATGCCGCGTCGCCCCCGGCGACGTGCCCACCGACGCCAGCGGCCGCATCACCTCCGACCTCGTGCCGGTGCGCTACCGCCAGGATTTCGAAAAGGTGCCTCCCGAGCAGGTCGATTACGTCCAGCTCTCACCGGTGCAGGTGATCTCGGTGGCCACCTCCCTGATCCCCTTCCTTGAGCACGACGACGCCAACCGCGCCCTGATGGGCTCCAACATGCAACGGCAGGCGGTGCCTCTGCTGCGTCCGGAACGTCCCCTGGTCGGAACCGGCTTGGAAACCCAGGTCGCCCGTGACTCGGGCATGGTGCCGATCACCCGGGTGAACGGCGAGGTGGTGTTCGTGGACGCCACCCAGATCATCATCCGCGATGAGCAGGGTGAGGATCATTACCACATGCTGCAGAAGTACCAGCGCTCCAACCAGGACACCTGCCTCAATCAGCGACCAATCGTGAAGCAGGGCGATCGCGTGATTGCCGGCCAGGTGCTGGCGAACGGCTCCGCCTGCGAGGGCGGGGAGATCGCCTTGGGTCAGAACGTACTGATCGCCTACATGCCCTGGGAGGGATATAACTACGAGGACGCCATCCTCGTGAGTGAGCGACTGGTGCAGGACGATCTCTATACCTCGGTGCATATCGAGAAGTATGAGATCGAGGCCCGCCAAACCAAGCTCGGTCCCGAGGAAATCACGCGGGAAATTCCCAACGTTGCCGAGGAAAGCCTTGGCAACCTGGATGAGATGGGCATCATCCGCATCGGCGCTTATGTCGAGAGCGGCGATATTCTGGTCGGCAAGGTCACGCCCAAGGGTGAATCCGACCAGCCTCCCGAGGAGAAGCTGCTACGCGCTATCTTTGGTGAGAAGGCCCGCGACGTTCGGGATAACTCCCTGCGGGTGCCCAGCACCGAGAGGGGTCGGGTGGTGGATGTGCGCATCTACACCCGCGAGCAGGGTGATGAACTGCCCCCCGGCGCCAACATGGTGGTACGGGTCTATGTGGCCCAGCGCCGCAAGATCCAGGTGGGCGACAAGATGGCCGGCCGTCACGGCAACAAGGGCATCATCAGCCGCATTCTTCCCCGCGAGGACATGCCCTACCTGCCCGATGGAACACCGATCGACATCGTGCTCAACCCGCTCGGTGTGCCGAGCCGGATGAATGTGGGCCAGGTGTTCGAGTGCCTGATGGGTTGGGCCTCCTCCCACCTCGGTTGTCGGGTGAAGGTGGTGCCCTTCGATGAGATGCACGGCGCCGAGAAATCGAAGCAAACGGTGCAGGCCTACCTCGAAGAAGCCGCCAAGCAACCGGGCAAGGACTGGGTGTATGACCCTTCGAACCCGGGCAAGATCCAGTTGATCGATGGCCGCAGCGGCGAAGCCTTCGACCAGCCGGTCACCGTGGGCTACGCCCACATCCTCAAGTTGGTGCACCTGGTGGATGACAAGATCCACGCCCGCTCCACCGGTCCCTACTCCCTGGTCACCCAGCAGCCGCTGGGAGGCAAGGCCCAGCAGGGCGGCCAGCGACTCGGCGAGATGGAGGTGTGGGCCCTGGAGGCCTACGGTGCCGCCTACACCCTGCAGGAATTGCTCACGGTCAAATCCGACGACATGCAGGGCCGCAACGAGGCGCTCAACGCCATCGTCAAGGGCAAACCGATCCCCAGGCCGGGAACACCCGAATCGTTCAAGGTGCTGATGCGCGAACTCCAGTCCCTCGGTCTGGACATCGCGGTTTATACCGATGCCGGCGAGGAAGTTGACCTGATGCAGGACGTGAATCCCCGCCGCAGCACCCCCAGCCGGCCCACCTACGAATCCCTCGGCGTCGCGGACTACGACGACGACTGATCGCTGATCGCCCCCGGCGCCGCCCCCACCCCGGGGGCGGTTGCACGGGACTCCGATACCCCCCGCCTTCCTCCCTCTCCGCGCGACAGCCGCCATGTCCAACAGCAACCTCCGCACCGAGAACCACTTCGACTACGTGAAGATCACGCTCGCCTCCCCCGAGCGGATCATGCAGTGGGGTCAGCGCACCCTGCCCAACGGCCAGGTGGTGGGCGAGGTGACTAAGCCGGAAACGATCAACTACCGCACCCTCAAGCCCGAGATGGACGGGCTGTTCTGCGAGAAGATCTTCGGCCCCTCCAAGGATTGGGAATGCCATTGCGGCAAATACAAGCGCGTGCGGCACCGCGGCATCGTCTGCGAGCGCTGCGGGGTGGAGGTCACGGAAAGCCGGGTGAGGCGCCATCGCATGGGCTTCATCAAGCTGGCGGCGCCCGTCTCGCATGTGTGGTATTTGAAGGGCATTCCAAGCTATGTGGCGATCCTGCTCGACATGCCCCTGCGCGATGTGGAGCAGATTGTTTACTTCAACTGCTACGTGGTGCTCGATCCGGGCGACCATAAGGATCTCACCTACAAACAACTGCTTACCGAAGACGAGTGGCTGGAGATCGAGGATCAGATCTTCGCCGAAGACTCCGAGATTGAGAATGAACCCGTTGTCGGCATCGGTGCCGAAGCCCTGAAGCAATTGCTTGAAGACCTCGATCTCAGCGAGATCGGCGATCAGCTGCGTGAAGACATCAACGCCAGCAAGGGGCAGAAGCGGGCCAAGCTGATCAAGCGCCTGCGGGTGATCGATAACTTCATCGCCACCAATGCTCGTCCGGAGTGGATGGTGCTCGATGTGATTCCGGTGATCCCACCGGATCTGCGGCCCATGGTGCAGCTCGATGGCGGCCGTTTCGCCACCAGCGACCTCAACGACCTCTACCGGAGGGTGATCAATCGCAATAATCGCCTGGCGAGGCTTCAGGAGATCTTGGCCCCCGAGATCATCGTGCGCAATGAAAAGCGCATGCTGCAGGAGGCCGTCGATGCCCTGATCGACAACGGCCGCCGCGGTCGCACCGTGGTGGGAGCCAACAACCGGGCCCTTAAATCCCTCAGCGACATCATCGAGGGTAAGCAGGGGCGTTTCCGCCAGAACCTGCTCGGCAAACGGGTCGACTACTCCGGACGTTCCGTGATCGTGGTGGGTCCCAAGCTGAAGATGCATCAGTGCGGCCTGCCCAAGGAGATGGCGATCGAGCTGTTCCAGCCTTTCGTGATCCATCGCCTGATCCGCCAGAACATCGTGAACAACATCAAGGCGGCCAAGAAGTTGATACAGCGCGCCGACGATGAGGTCATGCAGGTGCTGCAGGAGGTGATCGAGGGGCACCCGATCCTGCTCAACCGGGCCCCGACCCTGCACCGTCTGGGGATCCAGGCCTTCGAGCCGAAACTGGTGGATGGACGTGCCATCCAGTTGCATCCCTTGGTTTGCCCCGCCTTCAACGCCGACTTCGACGGCGACCAAATGGCCGTGCACGTCCCCTTGGCGATCGAGGCCCAGACCGAGGCCCGGATGCTGATGCTCGCCAGCAACAACATTCTCTCGCCCGCCACCGGCGAACCGATCATCACACCCTCTCAGGACATGGTGCTGGGCGCCTACTACCTCACCGCCGAGCAGCCCGGTGCAGCCAGGCCTGCCTTTGGCGACCGTTCCCTCACCTTCGCGGGCCTTGAGGACGTGATCCATGCCTTCGAGGAGAAGCACCTCCATCTCCACGACTGGATCTGGGTGCGCTTCAACGGTGAGGTTGAGAGCGACGACGAGGACCGGGAGCCCCAGTCGAGCGAGACCCTCAGCGATGGCACTCGCGTGGAGCAGTGGAAGTACCGCCGCGACCGCTTCGACGAGGACGGCGCTCTGATCAGCCGCTACCTGCTGACCACCGTGGGCCGGGTCGTGATCAACCACACGATCATCGCCGCTGTGGCCGCCGCCTGATGCCGAACCCGGGAGGCGCTTCCCTTCCCACCGTCGTGCCCTGCCCGAGAGCAGCCCACGGCACACCGCCATCCCTCTTCCTTCTCACCAGCCTTTCCTCTCCGCGCTGACAACGCCGATCACGCCATGACCGCCACGCCCGCCAAGAAGTCGAGCAAGAAGAGCAGCAAGGCCGCTCCCGCCCCGGCCGTGCCCGACACAACACCCGCCTTCAGCCGGGAGGCTCCCCCCTTCCGCAATCGGGTGATCGATAAAAAGGCCCTGCGCAACCTGGTTTCCTGGGCCTTCAAGCACCATGGAACGGCGGCCACCGCCTCCATGGCCGATGAGCTCAAGGATCTGGGCTTTCACTACGCCACCCAGGCGGCCGTGTCGATTTCGGTGGACGACCTGCGCATCCCCGGTGAGAAGGTGCGCCTGCTGCAGGAGGCGGAACAGCAGATCACCGATACCGAAGAGCGTTACCGGCTCGGTGAGATCACCGAGGTGGAGCGGCACACCAAGGTGATCGACACCTGGACGGAAACCAATGAGCGTCTGGTCGAGGAAGTCAAGAAGAACTTCAACGACAATGACCCGCTGAATTCGGTGTGGATGATGGCCAATTCGGGTGCCCGGGGCAACATGTCCCAGGTGCGTCAGCTGGTGGGCATGCGGGGCCTGATGGCCAACCCCCAGGGCGAGATCATCGACCTTCCGATCCGTACCAACTTCCGCGAGGGGCTAACGGTCACCGAATACGTGATTTCTTCGTACGGGGCCCGCAAGGGTCTGGTGGACACGGCCCTGCGCACCGCCGACTCGGGGTACCTCACCCGCCGTCTGGTGGACGTGGCCCAGGATGTGATCGTGCGGGAGGAAGACTGCGGCACCACCCGCGGCATTCCGATCGATGCCGACGACAAGGGAAAGTACGCCGCCAAGCTGGTGGGTCGGCTGGCCGGTGAACCGGTGCTCGACACCGATGGCACAGTGATCGTCGACCGCGACGGCGAGATCGATCCTCCTCTCTCCCGCCGCATCGAGGCGGCCGGGGTGCGCACCGTGGTAGTGCGTTCGCCCCTCACCTGCGAGGCCTCTCGTTCGGTGTGCCGCAAGTGCTATGGCTGGGCCCTGGCTCACAATGAGTTGGTGGATCTCGGCGAAGCGGTGGGCATCATCGCCGCCCAGTCGATCGGTGAGCCCGGCACCCAGCTCACGATGCGCACCTTCCATACCGGCGGTGTGTCCACGGCCGAAACCGGGGTGGTGCGCTCCTCGATCGAAGGCACCGTGGAGTTCGGTGCCAAGGCACGGGTGCGGGCCCACCGGACGCCCCACGGGGTGGAAGCCCATCTGGCCGAAACCGATTTCGTTCTGGAGGTGAAAAGTGCCAAGGGTAAATCTCAGAAACTGAGCATCAGCTCCGGCTCCATCCTGTTCGTGAACGATGGTGGGCATGTGCCTTCCGACACGATGCTGGCCCAGATCTCAGCTGGTGCTCAGGTCAAGAAGAGCGTGGAGAAGGCCACCAAGGATGTGATCTGTGACCTGGCGGGTCAGGTGCGCTTCGAAGATGTGATTCAGCCTCGCGAGGTCACCGACCGCCAGGGCAACATCACCCACAAGGCCCAGCGCCTTGGCCGCCTCTGGGTGTTCAGCGGCGACGTGTACAACCTTCCCCCGAATGCCCAGCCGGTGGTACAGGGCAACAAACCGGTTCACACCGGCGATGTGCTCGCCGAGAGCCGGCTGTCCAGCGAATACGGCGGCGCGGTGCGGCTGCGCGACTCGGCCGGCGATTCACGCGAGGTGCAAATCGTCACCGCCAGCATCAACCTCAAGGACTGCAAACTGCAGGGTGAATCCACCCACAGCGGCGAGAACTGGTTCCTCGAAGAGAAGGATGGCAGTCGCTATCGGCTGATCACCCATCCCGGTACCAAGATCGGTGCCGGTGAGGTGATTGCCGAACTCCACGACGACCGCTTCCGGACCCAAACTGGCGGCATCGTGAAATTCGCCCCCGGCCTGGCGATCAAGAAAGCCCGCTCTGCCAAGCATGGCTACGAGGTGAGCAAGGGTGGCACCCTCCTCTGGATCCCGCAGGAAACTCATGAGATCAACAAAGACATCTCCTTGTTGATGATTGAGGATGGCCAGTGGATCGAAGCCGGCACGGAAGTGGTGAAAGACATCTTCAGCCAGACTGCCGGCATCGTGACAGTGACCCAGAAGAACGACATCCTTCGGGAAATCATCGTTCGCTCCGGCGATCTGCGACAGATCAGCGACGCCAAGGTGCTCAGCCGCTACGGCGGCGATGGACGCATGGTGAACCCCGGTGAGGAGATCGCCCCCGGGCTGGTGGCCGAGGTGATGCAGTTCGTGGAGGCGGTCGACACTCCGGAGGGAGGCGCCCTCCTGCTGCGCCCCGTGGAGGAATACACAATCCCCGATGCCGCCCACCTGCCTGAACTGGCCTCGGTGAAGCAGAGCGGTGGTCCCTCCCTCGGCCTCAAGGCCACTCAGCGGCTCACCTATAAGGATGGCGAGCTGATTAAATCGGTGGAGGGGGTTGAGCTGCTGCGCACCCAATTAATCCTTGAGACCTTCGACACCACCCCCCAGATGACGGTGGATGTGGAAGCGGTGGCCGACAAGCGGGCTAAGACGATCGATCGCCTCCAGCTGGTGATTCTCGAGACGCTGCTGGTTCGGCGCGACACCCTCTCCGATGCCAGCCACGGCTCCACCCACACCGAACTTCAGGTGGAGGATGGGATCAGCGTGAAGCGGGGCGATGTGGTGGCCACCACTCAGATTCTCTGCAAGGAGGATGGCGTGGTGCAGCTGCCGGAATCCCTCACCGGAGAGCCGATCCGCCGTCTGCTCGTGGAGCGGGCCGGCGACACCCGCAGCCTTGAGCTCTCCGGTGCCGCTTCGGTGGCGGTCGGCGACCGGGTTGTCGATGGCGATCCCCTCGCCGAGGGCGTCACGGCCCCCTGCTGCGGCCAAGTGGAGGAGATCCAGGACAAGACCGTCACGATTCGCCTCGGCCGCCCGTACATGGTGTCGCCCGATTCGGTTCTGCACGTGCGCGACGGTGAGTTGGTGCAACGGGGTGATGGCCTGGCCCTGCTGGTGTTCGAGCGCCAGAAGACCGGTGACATCGTGCAGGGCTTGCCCCGGATTGAGGAACTGCTAGAGGCCCGCCGCCCTCGCGAATCGGCTGTGCTCTGCCGTAAGAGCGGCACGGTGCAGATCAAACAGGGCGAAGACGACGACTCGATCACCGTGTCGGTGATCGAAGCTGACGACGCGATCACCGATTACCCGATCCTGCTGGGTCGCAACGTGATGGTGAGCGATGGCCAGCAGGTCAGCGCCGGCGAACTGCTCACCGATGGGCCGATCAACCCCCACGAGCTGCTGGAGTGCTTCTTCGAGGACCTGCGCCTGCGCAAGCCCACCATGGAGGCCGCCCAGGAATCGATCTCGAAGTTGCAGTTCCAGATGGTGCAGGAAGTGCAGAACGTCTACAAATCCCAGGGCGTTTCCATTAGCGACAAGCACATCGAGGTCATCGTGCGCCAGATGACCAGCAAGGTGCGCGTTGAGGATGCGGGCGACACCACCCTGCTGCCCGGTGAGCTGATCGAACTGCGTCAGGTGGAAAAGGGCAACGCCGCCATGGCGATCACCGGCGGCGCACCGGCTGAGTTCACGCCGGTGCTGTTAGGGATCACCAAGGCCTCCCTCAACACCGACAGCTTCATTTCGGCCGCCTCGTTCCAGGAAACCACCCGGGTTCTCACCGAAGCGGCCATCGAGGGCAAGAGCGACTGGCTGCGGGGCCTTAAGGAAAACGTGATCATCGGCCGTTTGATCCCCGCCGGCACCGGCTTTGGGGGCTTCGAGGAGGAGCTCCGGGCCGAGGCCGGACCCCACCCCGACATCCTCGAGGAAGAGGCTGCGAGCTACCGCCGCGTGCAGAACCTTCGCCCCGACTACACGGTGGAGATGCCAGCCCCTGCCGCCTCGGCGGCGGTGCTGGACGATCCCTCCGATGAGGATCTCGAAGCCACCCGCAGCCGCCATGGCATCGAGGCCACGGCCAGCAGCTTCGCTGCCTTCACCCGCCCGGGACTCGACGAGGGCCTCGATGAGGAACTGATCGCCGATCCTGCAGCCCTTGAGGGCCTGCAAGAAGAGGGGCTGCTCAGCGATGACTGACGCCCCCGACCGGACCATCCCCCGTGGTGGCGCCAAGCCCCCCGGCCGATCCGCCGCTCCATCCGCAGCAGGCATAACCGATCTAGGCACTCCTATCCCGGTGCAACGCTTGCCGCGCTGGGGCTTCCACGGCCACACCGAGCTGCTGAATGGCCGCCTCGCCATGCTGGGGTTCGTGGCCCTGGTGATTGTGGAATGGACGCTCGGCCACGGCCTCCTGATCCGGCCCTGATGGCCGCCACGGCGGCGGGAGCCAGCCCTCAGGATCCGTCCAGTGCGGCTGCTTCAGGGTCCGTGACCAGCTCGGAATTACGCGCAAACCCGGAACCCGCCGCTGTGGCATCCACCGATCTGCGTCCTCAGGCGGTGGCGTTGACCCCCCTGTTGGGACTCGGGGTGGCGGAGCTGGAAGCTTGGGCCCACTCCCAGGGACAGCCCGCCTTCCGTGGCCGCCAACTGCACGACTGGTTGTACAACCGCGGAGCCCGCAGCCTCGATGCAATCTCGGTACTTCCCAAGGCCTGGCGTCAGCGACTGCAGGAGCTGCCGCTGCTCCCGGCCGGGTCAGGGACCCCTGGGCCCGAGGCGGAGGTCCGTTGGCCACCAGCGCATGGGAGTCCAGAGCTCCCCAGAGAGCTACGGATCACCCCAGGGGAGACCGAACCCGGCCAGGCCCTGCTGGGCCGCTCCAGGGTGCTGCACCGCAGTGACGCCCGCGATGGCACCTGTAAGCTGCTGCTCGGCACCGTTGATGGTCTGAGCATCGAAACCGTGGGGATTCCCAGCGGTGAGCGGCTCACCGTGTGCGTGAGTAGCCAGGTGGGCTGTCCGATGGCCTGCCGCTTCTGCGCCACGGGCAAGGGAGGGCTGCAGCGCTCCCTTGCCGTGCACGAGATCGTGGACCAGGTGCTGAGCGTGCGCGAGGCCATGGGCCGCCGCCCCAGCCATGTGGTGTTCATGGGCATGGGCGAACCCCTGCTCAACAGCGAGGTGGTGCTTGCCGCGATCGACTGCCTCTGCCGCGACCTGGGCATGGCCCAGCGCCAGATCACGGTGAGCACCGTGGGCGTGCCGAGAACCCTGCCCACCTTGGCCGAACGGGCCCTCGATCGGCTGGGCCGCGCCCAATTCACCCTGGCGGTGAGCCTCCATGCCCCGGATCAGCGCCTGCGGGAGGAACTGATCCCCACCGCCCACACCTATCCGATCGAGGATCTGCTGCAGGATTGCCGCCGCTACGTGACGATCACGGGCCGGAGGGTGAGCTTTGAATACATCCTGCTCGGGGGGCTCAACGACCAGCCGCGCCATGCCGCGGCACTGGCCGCCTTGCTGCGGGGCTTCCAGAGCCACGTGAACCTCATCCCCTACAACCCCATCGAGGAGGAGGATTTCCAGCGCCCCTCGCCGGCCGCAGTGGAGGCCTTCCGCACGGCCCTGGCCCGCCGCCACACCGCGGTGAGCGTGCGCGCCAGTCGCGGTCTGGACCAGGACGCCGCCTGCGGCCAGCTGCGGCGCCGGCTGGGCTGAGCCGGGGTGATCCACGCGGCCGCAGGCGCGGAGCTCCGCCTGTTGCGTCATCGCGGGTACCCATTCCCCTCATCATCCCCTCATCGTTTGGAGAGGCTTTGACCCCCGTGGCTGCCAAGACCGATCCCTCCCCCGGCGCGGCTCTTGTGCCAGAGCCAACGATCCAGGGGGAATCCAGCGGTCTACGCCCCCGCTGGGTGCGTTGCGCTGGGCTGGCCGGCGCTGCGCCGATCGGCATGCTCCTCTTCGACTGTGTTGCACGCCGCTCGGTGCTGGAGAGCGCCTCAGCCGAAGGGAGTTCGAGTGTGTGCAGGAGCTGCTGGGCCCCTTGCCCAGAGCCGGCTTCTACACCTATGGCGAAATTGCCCGCACCCGTGGTGCTGGTGGGTTCCACAATCAGACCCTGGTGGCCCTGGCCCTGGCCTGAACTGGCCTGAAGCGCGGACCGGCAGGAGTCAGGTGGGATCCCGATCCGCATCGAAGGCGCCGCGGGCTTCTGCTTCGCCCCAGGGGGCGAGCCGTGCCAGCAACAGGAAGGCGGGAATCGAGGCCGCCACGGTGAACAGGAAGAAACCAGGCCAGCCCACCCGTTCCGCCAGCACCCCCGCCGGCGCGGAAAGCAGGGAGCGGCTCATCGCGTACACCCCGGAGAGCAGGGCGTACTGGGTGGCCGAGAAGCGCGGATTGCAGAGGCTCATCAGCAGGGCCACGAACACCGCGCCGACCATGCCGCCGCTGATGTTCTCAAGGCTCACCGCCGCAACCAGGCCGGCGAAGCCACCGCCGAAGCGGGCCAGACTCCAGTAGCTGAGGTTGCCCAGGGCCCCGATCGCGGCGAAGAGCCACAGGGAGCGGTTCATCCCCAGCCAGGCGAACAGGGCGCCGCCGATCACGGTGCCAGCCATGGTGGCGGCGATCGCCCAGCCTCCCTGAACGATGCCGATGTCGGCCTCGCTGAAGCCCCGCAGCTTGAGGAAGGGAATCGCCATGGCACTCAGCAGGCCATCGGGCCAGCGGTAGAGCAGCACCAGCAGCAGTAGCTGCCAGCTGCGGCTGGGGCCGGCTCGGTGCCAGAACTCCCGCGTCGGGCCGAGCACCGCCTGCTTGAGGCTGGTGACCTGATGGACCACCGGCCGCAGCTTCGGGGCGGTGAGCGTGAATGGGATCACGGCCGCCACCAGCCCCGCCGACCCCAGGAAGGCCACCGGCCAGCCAAAGCGGCCAGCCAGCAGGAAGCCGCCGGCTCCCACCGCGAGCATGGCGGCCCGGTAGCCGAGGGAGGCGGCGGCGGCGCCGGGCCCCCTTTCCGCCTCCGGTAGCAGGTCGGTGCGGTAGGCATCGATCACGATGTCCTGGGTGGCGCTGCAGACCGCCAGGGTTAGGGCCGCCAGGCCGATGGCCGTGAGGTTGGCCGGATCCTTGGACGGCTGGAGCAGGCCCATCGCCGCGATCACCGCCACCAGCAGCAGTTGCATCGCCAGGATCCAGCCGCGGCGCCGGTCGGGCCAGGGGATCGGCCAGCGGTCCAGCAGGGGCGCCCAGAACAGCTTGAGGGTGTAAGGGAGTTCGGCCAGGGGAATCAGGCCGATCAGGGACAGGGGAACGCCGCTGGCGGCGAGCCAGCCCTGCAGCAGCTTGCTGCCCACCATCAGGGGAGTGCCACTGGCCACACCCACCGCCCCCACCGCCAGGAGACGCCGCCAGGGGGCGACAGAGGCAGCGGGAGAACTGGGAGCCACTGGGCACCGGGCAGGGTGGGGGCACCCTAGGAGTGGGGCCTGGACGGGTCAGGCACCGGCGCCATGGCTAGGGCCGGGGGCTCCGATACACCCCGGACCCGGTCCCGCGGCACCGAGCTGGGCGGGTCCCGATCCCCTCCCATACAGGCGCCGGAGACGCTGGAGATGCCATTCCGGTCCGGCTGCTGCAGCGAAACCACAGGAGGCCGGCAGGATGCGACGGCCAGGCGGCCAGGCAGGACAGAATGCCTGCATCACGCCCACAATCATGTCGTTCTTCCGATCTAAACTTCTGCCCGCCGCCATCGTGCTGATCTTCGGCCTGGCCCTCTTCGCCGTGAGCGCCCGCATCTGGCTACCTGGCGACATGGCCGCCCCCGCACCGATCAGCTGAGCGGCGGCGGACCTAGCTGCGGCCTGGCCGACCGACCGACTTCTACGATCGGGCCACGCTGACCGCCCCATGTCCGAAGCGGCCCTGCCCTTCCCCGAACCCTTCCCCGACAGCCCGGCGGAGCTGGCCCTCGATCCCGAGGTGCTGGCCAGGGAGTTGGCGGCTGAACTACTCGGCGATCCCCTCGATGAAATCGAGGCCCTCGAACCCACCGAGGTGGATGTGGCCGCCGAATGCGACCTCGGCCTCTCCCTCCTGCAGGGTGAACAGGAGCAGCGCATGCAGGGACTGCGCATCTTCTGTGAGCATCGCGATCCCCGGGCCATCCCCTTGCTGCTGCCCCTGCTGCAGGCCCCCTGCGCGGTGCTGCGGATGAGCGCGGTGTACGCCCTCGGCCGAAACCCCCATCCTCTTGCGGTGGAACCCCTGCTAGGCCTGTTGCAGGCCGACGACAACGGTTACGTGCGCAAGGCGGTGGCCTGGAGCCTGGGCAACTACCCCGAGGCTCCGATCCTCAACCCACTGATCCGCTCCCTGGAGCTGGATGTGGCCGCCGTGCGCCTTTGGGCCGCCAGCTCCCTGGCCGATGCCGGTGCTACCGGTGCGGCCAAGGCCGATCCGGCCGCCGCTCAGCTGCTGCAGAGTCTGCGGATCGACAGCGAGCCGGCGGTGCGCAGCAATAGCGCCTGGTCCCTGGGGCGCCTCTATCCCGACCTGGTCGAACCCCGCCAGGAGACCGTGGTGGAAGCCCTTCTGCACACCCTCCTGCACGACGGCGACCCAACGGTGCGTGATGAGGCCCGGCTGGCCCTGGAGCAACTGGAGCAGCCCGATGTGCTCGATCGGCTCCAGACCCTGGTGGATGAGGGGATGATCAGTTAGTCGGGCTTCCGGCTGAATTCGGCCGAGTTGGGCAGGGCTTTGAGCCTTCCACTCCCGGCGGCGGGTCGCAGACCCCTTGCGGCGGAGCCTGTGCCAAGAGGCCTGTGCCAAGAGGCCTGTGCCAAGAGGCCTGTGCCAAGAGGCTGTGCCAAGAGGCTGTGCCAAGAGAACGCGAAGCCAAACGCCCTTCAACGTCATCGTTCTTCATCACCGGCCGAAAACACGGCTAGCATCCACTCACCCTTCTCCCTACAGGGATGGCTCAGCACACGATCCGTTTCCGCATCCGGCCCGACGGCCGCGTTGAGGAGACGGTGGAGGGTGTGGCGGGCCAGGGTTGCCAGCAGCTCACCGAGCGGATCGAATCCAGGCTCGGCACGGTGCAGCAACGTCAGGAGACCAGTGAGGCCTTCCAATCCTCACAACGCTCCGCCGACCTCCAGCAGCCCCTCTCGGCTAACCAGCCGGTTGGTTGATGCCGAGCTCCCGGTTCCCGAATTCGTCCAACCACGCAGCCCCCTTTGATCGATGTCGCACTTCAGCACCGTGCGGACCGAGCTCCGCGATCGCCAGGCCCTGATCGAGGCCCTCGGTGATCTCGGCCATCCCCCCCTGGAGGGCAGCCAGCCGGTGCGGGGCTACCGCGGCCAGACCGTGATCGCCGACCTGGCGGTGCCCCAGGAGCAGGGAGCGGACATCGGTTTCCGTTGGAACGACGCCATTGGCAGCTATGAGCTGGTGGCCGACCTCGATCTCTGGAAGCAGCCCATCCCCGTGGAGCGTTTCCTGGCCCGCCTCACCCAGCGCTATGCCCTGCGCACCATCCTGGCGGCGAGTGCCGAGGAGGGCTTCCAGGTGGCGGAGCAGACCAGTCAGCTGGACGGCAGCATCGAGCTGGTGGTCAGCCGCTGGGACGGCTGATCCCGTGGGCTCCGCCCCGATCGGGTCCCATCCCGCCGCAGGTGCTGATCCGGCGCTCGCCTACCGGGTCAATCCCGACGCCCCGCAAGCCGCCACGGGGCTAGAACCGTTGCTGGGTGGAGCCCTGCGGCAGAAAGCGGTGTGGGTCGATGAGGCGGTCTGCATCGGCTGCCGCTACTGCACCCATGTGGCCACTCATACCTTCGTGGTGGAACCTGACTGGGGCCGTTCTCGTGCCCTTCGGCAGGACGGTGACAGCACCGAACGGATCCAGGAAGCGATCGACACCTGTCCGGTGGACTGCATCCACTGGGTGAGCTACGAGGAGGTTCCAGCTCTGGAGGCCCAGCTGCTGCAGCAGGAGATTCTTCCGCTCGGGCTTCCCAACCCCTCCCGCCTGCGGCGCACGTTGCCGCGGTCCACCGTTGCCTCACCGGCCCTGGGTACCACTTCGTGACCCCAGCTGCCGGTTCCACCGCCGCTGCCGGCACGGGGATGGTGCCCAGCAGGCGTTTCGGCCGTACCGGTCTGGCGATGCCGCTTCTCTCCCTCGGCGGCATGCGCTTTCAGCAGAGCTGGAAGGATCTCGAAGCCGGCGCCATCGAGGAGTCCAGCCAGGTCAACCTGCGCCGCCTGCTGGAGAAGGCGATCGGCGCCGGCCTCCACCACATCGAGACCGCCCGCCACTACGGCAGCTCCGAGCGGCAGCTGGCTCCCCTCCTCCAGGACCTGCCCGATCTGCGGCGGATCCTGCAGAGCAAGGTGCCGCCCAACCCGGACCCGGCCGCCTTCGAGGCTGAACTGGCCACCAGCTTCTCGCGGCTGGGCCTCGATCCCGGCCGCGATCGCCTCGACCTGTTCTCCATCCACGGAGTGAACACCGCCGAGCTGCTCGAGCAGTCGTTGAGGCCGGGCGGCTGCCTGGCGGTGGCTCAGCGCTGGCGGGAGGAGGGCCGCATCGGTGCGATCGGCTTCTCCACCCATGCGCCGCTGCCAGTGATTCTGGAGGCGATCGACTCCGACAGCTTCGATTACCTCAACTTGCACTGGTATTACATCCAGCAGCAGAACCAGGCCGCCATCGAGGCTGCCACCGCCCACGACATGGGCGTGTTCGTGATCAGCCCCACCGACAAGGGTGGCCACCTCCACACGCCCTCGCAGCGGTTGAGCGAGCTGTGCGCGCCGCTCCACCCGATCGTGTTCAACGATCTCTTCTGCCTCAGCGCCCCCGGCATTCACACGATCAGCGTCGGAGCGTCCCGCCCCGAAGACCTGGACCTCCACCTGGAGGCCGTGGCGCTGCTCCCTCGGGCCGGAGAGCTGCTGCCGCCGATCCTGGAGCGGCTGGATGCCGCCCGCCGCTCCGCCCTCGGGGAGGACTGGCTGGGGAGTCGGCACCAGGGACTGCCCCGCTGGGAAGACACCCCGGGGGAGATCAATCTGCCGGTGCTGCTCTGGCTCCACGAACTCCTGGAGGCCTTCGATCTGGAGGGCTTCTGCCGGGCGCGCTACGGCCTGCTGGGCCATGGCGGCCACTGGTTCCCCGGTGCCAACGCCGATGCCCTCGACGGCGAGGTGCCCGAGGCGGCCCTGCAGGCCGTGCTGGCGGGGAGCCCCTGGGCGGAGCAGATCCCCGGCCTGCTGCGGCGGCTGCGGGAGCGGATCGGGGGGCAGGCGGTGCGCCGCCTTCAGGAGACCTGAAGCAGCATCGCTGCCTATGGCTCCGCCGCGATCTCCCCCAGCGGCTGGCGGGCGGGGACCCCCACCGCGCGGGGGTAGGCCTTTGGGCAGGGCCCCGTGGGCCGCAGCAGCAGGGCATGACGCACACCCCGTTCAGCCGGAAGTTTCAGCCCCTCCACCCCCTCCAGCCTGGCGCGCAGGGGCACCAGGGCCCTTTCAAGCTCCGCCTGGTCATCGGGGCTCCACTGGCCGCGATAGAGGAGCGCCCGTCCCTCGGGCCGCAGTAGGGGCATCAGGTATTCGGCCACCACCGGAGCCCGGGCCACCGCCCGGGCGAGGGCCCAGTCGAAGCGGCCGCGGGTGGCCACGGCCTGGCCGGTGCGCTCGACCCGCTCGCAGCGCAGCTGGACCCGCGAAGCCAGCCCCAGATCGGCGGCCATGGCCCGCACCGCCTCCACCTTGCGGCCCACGGAATCCACCAGGGTGAGGCGGGCCTGGGGAAGGGCGATCGCCACCGCGAGGCCGGGGAAACCGCCGCCGGTGCCCACGTCGATCACCTCCGGGGAGCCCTCCGGCTCCTCCTGCAGCAGCGGCCGCAAGGGCCAGAGGCTGTCGAACACCTGGGCCACCCAGTAGTCATCGCCCTCCACCAGGCGGGTGAGGTTGAGGCGACCATTCCAGTGGCGCAGCAGATCCTGGAGCTGCAGGAACCGTTCCTCCTGCTGCGGTGCCGGTTGCCAGCCCAGGGCCCGCCAGAGTTCCGCCAGGGACATCGAAGCCGCTTCCATCACCGTGGGCCGGTCTGCTCTCCCTAGGATCCTGCACACCCTGCCGGGTCGCCGTCTGACGGGCCATGCCCCCCACCCAGAACCCCTCCGCCCCGGGCCCCACCCACTACGACCTGCTGGAGGTGGCAAGCACCGCCAGTGTTACGGAGCTGCGCCAGGCCTTCCGCCAGCTCAGCAAGCGATACCACCCGGACACCACCAGCCTGCCCCAGGCCCAGGCCCAGGAGTCGTTCCGGCAGCTGCAGCAGGCCTATGCGGTGCTCAGTGACCCGATCAGCCGGAACCGCTACGACAGCCAGCTGCTGCAGCCGTCAGGGCCGATCTCGCCGTCGGGGGTGCCGGCCCAGCCCCCACCGCGAACCTCAACATCCCGGCCGGTGGCGGTGCGGCGGACACTCTCGGGGGGCGAATGGTTCGCCCTGTTGCTCCTCGGTCTGGCCCTGGTGCTCAGCCTGGTGCTGGGCCTGGGGGTGGCCTGGGCGCGGGGGGCCGCCTTTGTGCGCACCCCCAGCTGGTGGCCCGAAGCCGTGGCTGCGGCTCCTGCCCCCGATTCGCCCCCGGACTCCCCCCTCACCGATGCCCACCCTGCCCCCTGAGCGGACCCCGCTCTACAACCACCCCCTGCCGGCCCTGGAGGCCTGGCTGCGCCAGCTCGGTGCCCGCCAGGAGGGTTCTCAGGCGGTGCACTGGGATCTGCAACGGCCCGAGTGGAGTGCCCGGATCACGCTGGAGAGCGAGGATCTGGCGGTGACCTGGCATGGGGAAGGGAGGGAATGCCAGCGGCGCTTCCCCTACGGCCTCACCCGCGCCGACGTGGAGGCGGCAATCCTGGCCGGACCCTGAGGTCAGAGAGGCCTGGTAGCTGTGGCTGCCGTGCCGCATTCGAGGACCCGCTGGCCCGGCAATCGGCGCAGGCTTCAAGAGGGGAAAGCCAACCGAGCGTGCCCTTGCCCCTCGTGCCCTTGACGCTTTTTAAAGATTCGCGCCTATGAAACCGAGCTCATGACTTCGGGCTCAGGTGGCTCGGATCAGGCCGCCGCACCGAGCGCATCGAGGGCCTTCGCGATCGCCCGGTAGCAGCGCTCCAACTGGTCGTCGTCGATGCAGAGAGGAGGGAGCAGGTAGATCACCTGACCCAGGGGGCGCAGGAACACCCCCTCGTGGCGCACCAGGGCCTGTAGCCGCTTGCCGGCCGGATTGAGATAGCCGGGCGATTCCACCACCAGGTCGAAGGCGGCGATGCCGCCGAGCAGGCGAGGCTGGCGCACGCCGGGGTGGACGGCCAGGCGCTCCAGGTGGGGCCGGTGCCGCGCCTCCATCCCCCGGTGCCGCTCCGGGAACCCCTCCAGAAGATCGAGGCTGGCCAGGGCTGCGGCGCAACCGAGGGGATTGGCGGTGAAGCTGTGGCCGTGATACAGGGTGCGGGTGGGATCCGGATCCACGAAGCCCTGGAAGAGCGCCTCGCTGGCCAGGGTCACCCCCATGGGCAGGAAGCCGCCGGTGAGCCCCTTGGAGAGGGCCATCAGGTCGGGCTGAATGCCGGCGCGCCGACTGGCGAACAGCTCGCCGGTGCGGCCGAAACCGGTGAGCACCTCATCGGCGATCAGCAGGGCTCCCGCCTGGCGCACCCGCCGCTCCACCTCCTGCAGGAAGGATTCACGCACCATGCGCATGCCGCTGGCGCCCTGCAGCAGCGGCTCGAGGATCACCGCAGCGGTGGGGGTCTCCAGGAGCCGCTCCAGCACCGCCAGGGCTTCGCCTTCCTTCTCCTCCACGCCGGCATCGTGCCAGTGGGTGGCGGGCCAGGGCACCCGGGCCACATCGAACAACAGGGGCTCGAAGGCGTCGGTGAAGAGAGAGCGCTCCCCCACGGCCATCGCCCCGAAGGTATCGCCGTGATAGGCCCCGGTGAAGGCCACCAGCTGGTGGCGCTCGCTGCCGCGGTTGCGCCACCACTGCCAGGCCACCTTCAGGGCCACCTCCACCGCGGTGGAGCCGTTATCGGAGAAGAAGAGCCGCTCCAGGCCACTCAGCCTGCTCAGGCGGTTGGCGAGCTGCTCGGCGGGCGGATGGCTGAAATCGGCGAAGATGACCTGCTCGAGGCGGCGGGCCTGATCAGCAATCGCGGCGGCGATGCTGGGTTCGCCGTGGCCATGCAGGGTGACCCACCAGCTGCCGATCGCATCGATCAGGCGGCGGCCGTCGGCGGTGATCAGCTCCGCCCCCTCTCCCCGCACCACCTGCTCGGGCGGTGACGCCGTGGCCACCTGGGTGGTGGGATGCCAGAGGTGGGGATGCCAACCCGATGGGGCGGCGGCGCCGATCGGCATGGGGCGCTCAGGGCCGGGATTGCCCCTCATGTTGGACCGGCGGCGGAAGTCAGCGGCAGGCCCTGGCCTGGGGCAACGAGACCAGGGTGCCGCAACGCAGCAAGCCGCCCACCGTCTTCTCGATGTTGGTGAACAGCACCAGGATGCCGCTGCAAAGGACGGCCACCAGGGCGCTCACCAGAAGGTGACGCCTGCTCATCGCTCCAGGCTACGGAATCCTTCGCAGCGCAGCCATTGGCGACGCAGGCCAGCCCGATCAAGCGGTTCGATCGGAGCCAGTTCGGCCAGCACCGGCACACCGCCGAGCTCCGCCAGGGTGCGGGGGTTGTCGGGGTGGGGCTCGCCGTTGAGCACCAGCCCCAGCACGGGGATGCGGCGCCGCGCGAGGGCCTCGAGCGAGAGGAGGGTGTGGTTGAGGGTGCCCAGGCCGCTGCGGGCCACCAGCACCACCGGCAGCCCCCAGCGGCTGATCTGCTCGATCTGAAGCCAGTCGCGCCGCAGGGGCACCAGCAGGCCGCCTGCGCACTCCACCACCAGCGGCCCATCACCCGGCGGCAGGGCCAGCCGCGCCGGATCGATCGCCATGCCCTCCCGCTCGGCGGCCCAGTGGGGGGACACGGGCGCCGCGAGGCGGTAGGCCTCCGGCACGATCCGCTCTGCCGGAAGATCCAGCAGGGCCGCCACCCGGTCGCGGTCGCCGCCGCCCTCCACACCGCTCTGCACCGGTTTCCAATAGCGGGCCTCAAGCCCTTCCACTAGCAGGGCGCTCACCACCGTTTTGCCCACGTCGGTGTCGGTGCCGCAGACCACCAGGCGCATGACTTGGAGCGGCTGCTAGGTGAAGGAACTCAGCATGGCGGGCCGTTGGGAGGGCTGGGTGCTGCGGGGAGAGAGGGCACGCCCCCGGTCCTCCGCCCCACCAACACCAGCACCTCCCAGCGCAGGGGCGCAGCCGGCCAGTGGGCCAGCAAGCGGCGCAGCTGGCCAGGATCCAAGGGTGGCTCACGGCTGGCGGTGGCGCCGAGGGAGCTCAGCAGCCGCAGGGTGGCGAGCCCATCGCGGGGCGCCCGGCTGAAGCGCAGCCGCTGGGTATGGCGGAGGTTCAGCCCAGCGCGGATCGCCGCCTCGATCAGCCCGTCCGCTTCGGGCAGGGGCAGGGCGGTGCTGGGCACGGATGCAGCGCGGGCTGCCGCATGCCAGGTGTCGAAGCTGCCGGCCACCGGCACCGCCAGGGCCAGCCAGCCGCCGGGGGCGAGCCGGCCGGCCCAGTGGGCCAGCTGGGCCATGGGATCGTCCAGCCACTGCAGGGCAAAGCTGGAGAGCAGCAGGCCGGCGTCCCGGAGCTGGTGAGGCAGGCCGCGGTTGAGGTCCCAGGGGGCGGTGGTGGGGCCGGCGAGCGGATTGCGGGCCAGCAGTTCGGGGCAGAGGTCGAGCTGGAGGGGCGGCTTGGCCAGGGAAGGCCGCTGGGCCAGCAGGGCCCGGCTGAGCAGGCCACTACCGGCACCGAGGTCGGCGCAGGGGCCGGCGGGGAGGGGAAGGTCGCGGCAGAGGCGGCCGAGTCGCCAGGCCACGCCCTGCTGCAGGCGGGCCTGGGCCTCGTAGCTGGCGGCGCCACGCCCGAAGCCCTGTCGCACCCGGCTGCTGAAGGCGGGTCGGGCGGGATCGGCCACCTGCGGCAGGGTCCGCAGCCCGCCGCGCCCATGCCGGCCCCCAACACTGACGAGCCCATCCTGATCCGATCCCCGCTGTTCCTGGAAGGCCTGCCCATCCGCCGCGTCAGGGATACGGGATGGCAGCGTCATGACGAGCTGGTCCGCTCCAACCACTGCAGCACGGCGGCCTGCGGCGGGCTGGTGAGAAAGGCGTGGCCGGCGCCGGGCATCAGGATCCGCTCCGCCGCCGGCAGCCGCTGACGCAGGAGCTCACGCACCTTGGGCCCCACGATCCGGTCATCGCCGGCCTCCACCAGCAGCACCGGCACCTGCTCCGGGAAGCCCTCGGGCAGGTCAGCCGTGGCCTCTAGCAGGGCCAGGTCGTGGCGAAGGCGGCGGCGGGCATCGGCCCCCACCGGCCGATCGGCGGGACCGGGCGGCATCAGGCAGGCCGGATCGGGGGCGGCGGCCTGCACCAGGAAGGACTGCAGCAAAGACTGGGCCCGCTGGGCGGTTTCCTCGGGATCGGGGCCCTCGGCGAGGGCCGCGGCCATGGCCGCCAGGGCAGTACGCAGCTGGCGCCCTTCGCGACCCGGCGGCACGAAGCGGCCGAAGCCGGCCAGCAGCACCACCCGCTCCGCGTCCGCCAACAGGGAGGGGGGCAGCAGGTGAGCTCCCATCGAGTGAGTGATCAGCACCCGCAGCCCCTCCGGCCCCCAGGCCGGCAGGAAGGGTTGCTCTGCGCCGTAGCCCCGCTCACCGTCGCGCCACCGCCAGCCGCGGGCCTCCGCCTCGGCGCGCCAGGGCTCCCAGCCGGCGGCGGTGCCGCACCAGCCGTGCATGGCGATCACCTGGAGGGAGCTGGCCGGCGGGGTGGGCACGGTGGCGTGATGCAGGGTGTTGAGGGAAAACCAGGGACTGGGGTTAGGGCGGAGTGACGCGGCGGTCGTCAACGACCCACGGCGATGGGCGGATCCGAGGCTGAGCCCAAGAGGCTTTGCGACGCGCCGCGGCTTGGCCGCTCCTATGGGGAAGCCTTGGAGGTTAGGAGGGCTGCAGAGCCTCCCCGTTTCAGGGCGAGGCCGCCGGGAGCCGGGGTCCGGGGCCCAGGGCCACCAACAGCTTCTCCAGAGTGCCGTAAGGAAGGCCAGTCCGCAGCACCAGCCGCAATCGGGCGGTGCCCTCCGGCACGGTGGGCGGCCGAATCGCCAGGGCCAGCAGGCCCGCCGCCTCCAGCCGCTCCTGGGCGGCGAGGGCGGCGGCGTCATCGCCGAGCCGCACCGAAAGGATCGGCCCCTCGCCGGGGGGCCGGGGCCAGCCGGCGGCCTCCAGGGCATCGCGCCAACGGCCGCAGCGTTCCAGCAGAGCGGAGGCGGCTTCGGGATCGGCCTGGATCCGGCCAAGGGCTACCAGGGCGCCGGCAGCCAGGGGCGGGGCGAGGGCGGTGGTGTAGCGGAAGGCGCCGCTGCTCTGCAGCAGCCAGTCGCCCACCAGGGAATCGCCGGCGAGGAAGGCGCCGCCGCTGCCGAAGGCCTTGCCGAAGGTGCCGCTCACGATCGCCACCTCAGCCAGGCCATGGGCCAGGCCGCGGCCGCCGGGGCCGAGCACGCCGAGGGCATGGGCCTCATCCACCAGCAAGGGCACCCGATGGCGCGCGCAGAGGGACGCCAGGGCGGCCAGGGGAGATGTGCTGCCTTCCATGCTGTAGAGGCTTTCGCAGAGCACCAGCAAGGGGGCCTCGGGGCGGGCGCGCCGCTCGCTGAGCAGGAGTCGTTCGAGTTCGACCGGGTCGTTGTGGGCGAAACGCTTGAGGCGGGCACCGCTGGCGTGCACGCCGGCCAGCAGCGAGTGGTGAATCAGGCGATCGGCCAGCACCAGGCTGTGGCGATCGGCGAGGGCGCAGACGGCGGCCAGGTTGGCCTGAAAGCCGCTGGGGAAGAGCAGCACCCGCTCGCGCCCCAGCCAGACGGCCAGGGCCTGCTCCAGGCGCAGGTGAATCGGCCGGGTGCCGCAGATCAGGCGCGAGGCGGTGCCGCCGAGGCCGCTGGCGTGGAGTTCGGCCGCGGCGGCCGCCAGGACGGCCGGATCGCGACTGAGGCCCAGGTAGTCGTTGCTGGCCAGATCCAGCAGGGGGGAGGGCGGCGGAGGGCTGGCAGCTCCGGCCCGGGCGTCTGTGGCTCCTTCGGGCGCTGCTGGCAGCAGCGCAGCGGCGCCGGCGGGCGCCAGGCTGCGCAGACGGCGGCGACGAACGGCGGGCAGATCTCCGAGGGAGGCGCGCAGCTGCTGGCGCCAGGGGGGCTCAGCAGCGGCTGGCTCAATGGTGTGGTCGGCTGTGTCGTCGGCGCCGCTCACAGGGGCTGGGGGAGAAGTGATCAGGGCATCCCGCCGCCGGGGTTGGGGGCAGTCTGAATCGAAGCGTGGCTGCGGATGCTGCATCGGGCGACGGCCCGGCCCCTGGTGGCCCTGAGGCAGGGATCTTGGAGCCCCCCAGCAGAGCCGCGTCCTGATGCCCTCTGCCCTGGCCCGGAAGGATCCGATTCCGCCACTCGTTTGCCACCCACCTGCTGGAGCGGGGCCAGGACATCCGAACGATCCAGGAGCTGCTAGGCCACAAGGATGTGACGACCACGATCGATACCCACGTTCTCAATCGAGGCACCTCGGGGTCCGCAGCCCTGCGGCGCGATTCGTCGTTGGTTATCGAAGAGGATCGCGGTCCACGCCCTGGTTCATGGAACCGGCCAGTAAAGAGTTGGAATGATGCAAACAGACGTATTCGCATGTCCCTTCATTGAACTCGCCCGCAATATCGGGCTAGGCTCGGCAAGGATGAAAGAGGTAGAGCGCCTCATCAAGTCCCGCAAAAAGGAGATCACCGATGCTTGGAACAACCACTTTGGGGGCTGAGGTCACCAATGTTTCCGCACATTGCGTCTGGATACTTCTTGATGATGAGGAGCTTGCACTTCCTTGCTCAGAGTTTCCCTGGTTGAAGGCAGCCACGATTCAGCAGATCCTCAACGTCCTGCGGCCAACGGCCGACCACCTGTTTTGGCCTGATTTAGATATTGACTTATCTGTCGAGTCGATACGCCATCCTGAGAGGTTTCCGCTACGGGCCAAGAGCACTTTTCAACCAGCCCCTTGAGTGGACAGGCCGCTATCAACTCCCTGCTGCGCCACCGTAAACATCCTGTCTGCCACTCAGAGACAGCGTTGGACTAAGTCGTTTCGCAGTAGATTTCAAGACCATAGCATAGCTGACTGATCTTCGCGTTACCGGCCCCGCTGGTGATCTGGAGCGTCAAGCTTTTTGGTCGTAGCTTGCTTGCATGCTGAATGGCTGCGCCCCTGGGCAAGGTCTGCGCGGCTCTCCGGGGGGTATGTCGTGGTACTTGGGGCTGCACAACCCGCTGAGGGTCTGGTTGTGCCGTAAGGCCCCTAGTAGGCCCGTGAAAAATGGTCTTTCTCGCTGACGGGCTGATAGCACTACCCCTCAAAGCCGTGTCACTCCCTCCTCAGTAACGTCAGCAGGCTGCTGACGACACCGGCAAGAAAGCCAAAGAAAGCGCTGATCTGATCAGGGCTGAGCTGGCGGGTGAGAAGGGTGCCCTGCAGATCGGTCGTGGGGTGCCGGAGGCTGAGGCCGCTGCGGATCCGCGCCGTCTCCCCGACCACCTCCACCGCCAGCTGGCCCTGGTCGGTGCGGAGGCTGGTGATCATGCCTATCCCTGGGGGATCGAGGCGTAGGAATTGATCGGGCCGCAGGCTCAGGGGCTGTTGGCGGCCTAGATGCAAAGTGCCGGCACGCAGGGTGGAGAGGGTGATCGGCGACTGATCGAAAAGGCTGCTGCCCTCGCTGATGAACTGCACATCGCCCACTCGCAGGTTGCTTTCAAACACCGTCTGGCTGATGGGGTCGGCTCGTTGCAGGCGCAGGCGGGTGGGACCTGCCAGGGGGAGGCGGAACTCCGCCTGCGGCGGCGTGATCTGCTGCGTCGTGCGGCCGGGCTGCTGGAACACCGCCTGCAGGCCACCAGTCGGGGCCTTGGCTGGCGAGGCTTCCGTGATCGGCGGGGTGATCGTCAGCTCCGCCGCCGCCCCCGGGGGAGCACCCTGGCCGCTGGCTCTCTGACGCGGGGGGAGGAGATCGAGCACCAGTTGATCCTTGCCCTCCAGCTGCAGGTTCTTGATCCGGGTGCCAGGGGGCAGGGCGAGCCTCATCCCCAGGGAATCCGGCGCAGTGGCGCTCAGGATGAGTGAGCTGCCGCCCGTCAGCGCCAGGCGTTGGCCGCTGAGCGGCACCAGCAGCGGCGGGCCAGCCGCCCCATCGCCTTGGCCCTTGATCGTGAGGCTGCGCAAAGGCAGCGCCAAAAAGCCCTGCAATGGACCGCTCGACTCCCCCTCGTTGCCCTGGAGCACAAAGCTCAGGGCACCGACCCGCAGCGCACCTTCCAGCGGTTGGCGCAGCGGGGCCATCGCCACCCCCCAGGCGAGGCCGCAGAGGCCCAGACCCAGCAGGGCGTGGGGATTCAGGTGGGGGCTCAGTCCGCGCAACGGCCAGCGCGGCAGACGGCGCTGACTTGGCAGGTGGCGCTGGGGTGGTGGCGAGCCGCCCATCAGGGCTCCAACCAGCTGGGGTCGTGGCGCAGGCTCACGTTCAGCAACGGGCTGCCGCTTTCGGCGGAGCGGGCGATCAGGCGGTATGTGCCAGCGGGGCGATCGCGGGCCTCCCAGCGGCAGGGCAGTTCCGTTTCCACCCGGGTGGGGCCGGAGCATTCGCGCACTAGCCGGTTGCCTGGGCCAAGGATGCGCACCGAGGCAACCGGCTGGGCGCCATTGCTGGTGATCACCAGGTTGTAGGCAGCTGCAGGGGCGAACTTCACCGGCAGCCACTGATCCGCGTCCCCCGGCTGGCGCAGCAGAGCGGTAGACCTCAGCTTGCTGGGGTCGATTCCCTCGCGCCTGATCACCCCGGCGCCCCACACGAACGATCGCCAGCCCGTCCGGGCGCTGCCCAGCCGCAGGGGTGTCATTTGGTAGTCGCCGCCGCGGGCCTGCACCGTTACGGCCGGATCGTCCTGACCGGCGGCAGCGGCGGGTACCTGCAGGCTGAGCACCTCCCCCTGCTCCGCCCGCCGCTGCGGCTGGGGCAGGCCGATGCTGTAGCTGGCGAGCCGCAGGCCGATGGCGGCGATCGGCCGGCTGGCGCGGATGCCTTCGCAGCGGTCCATCTGCGGGCGGAATTGATAAGCCGTGCTGCGGGGGTTCCCTTGGGTGCTGCAGGGCGGGCTGCCGGCGGGGGCAGGAGTTGCCAGGGTCACCATCAGGAGGCCAAAGGCCAGCACACGGGCGATCGGATGGGGATTGAAGTAGGGGAGGGACATGGCTTCCACCGGCAATCTCACGGCGCCATTTTCGCCTTCAAGGCCTTCACCGGAAACGCCCAGACCTGAGGAATTGGCCGGCTTTTGGTCACTTCCGGTGAGTCGTACACCACTCCCACCACCTGGCGAGAGGCGCTGAGAACCGGAGAGCCGGATGCCCCGGGATCGAGACCACCATCGAGGAGCAAGGCCTGATCAGTGGTTTTCAGCAGGGGGTAGGACACCACGGTCCAGGGGCCCGGTTTGCTGGGATGGCCTACCACCATGAGCACACCTTGGGCCGGAGTCGTTGCTAGCGGCAGGGCTTGGATGTCGGGCGGCAGACCGCGCACCTCCAACACGATCGGTTCATCCCCGCTGGCCGGAAGCGCTGTGCCCTGGCTGAGGAGCACCTCCGCCCGGGGCGCCACAACCCCGGCGGGAAGCGGCCCAGTGAAAAGTTCCGCCTCCACCTTCGTTGCCAGAGCGTTGCTTTCCAGATCGCGCACCACATGCAATGCGGTGACAATCCAGGCCCGATCACCCTGGCGGCGCACGACAAAGCCTGTGCCCAACAGGCCCACACCGGCGTTCTTGCCAGCAAAGGTGGGCCAAAGCAACACCACGGCGCGCTTTACGGAGGTGAGGGGATCGCCCTGGGGCAGATAGCTCACGTTCGTAGCCGGCAGCACTTGCTTGGCGCCGGTGCGGATGCCTTCTTTGCGGTTCAGTTCATCCAGGTTGTTCTGGGTGCGCTGCAGATCCTCCTGAAAGGCGAGGTTGCTGGCCGCCAGGGGGCGCAAGAGCTTCAAGGCTTCTTCATAGGCGTTGCGGGCGATTTCAGGTTGGCCCAGCTCTAGCTGGCGGAGCCCCAGGTTGTTCAGGGAACCGGCCAGATCGCCCAGGTAGGCCGGGTTGGTCTTCGCCTCCTCGCGACGGATTTTTACGGCTTTTTCCGTGGAGGCCAGCGCCTCCTGGCGGCGGCCCAGTTCGCTGTAGCGGATGCCCAGGTTGTTCAGGGAACTGGCCAGATCGTTCTGAAAGGCCGGGTTGGTCTTCGC
>Ga0208050_1000010_pt1 | contig 79792 bp, 87 predicted proteins | sample LakMenEpi13Jun10_FD_150691 | JGI IMG/M metagenome (GOLD analysis project Ga0208050, IMG submission 150691) | Freshwater microbial communities from Lake Mendota, WI - 13JUN2010 deep hole epilimnion (SPAdes) | ecosystem: Environmental > Aquatic > Freshwater > Lake > Epilimnion/Euphotic zone ... | reverse complement strand
GATTGTGTAGACATTTGCTGACATGGAGTCCGCCTTTCGTTTGTTGATAGTAGCAATTATAGCGGATAGCACTGACAAAAGATAATTACTAGCCAGTAAATCCAAATAATGAGACGCTCAAGCCGTGTGATAGTAATCACATTTAGCCTGTGGACGACACGCCCGAGATCTGTGGATAACCCTGTCAAATCGACACGCCGTAAATTTCGGGGGATTTTATAACATCTTCATAACGACACGCCCGACCCCGTGCATATGTGGGGGTGCCGCCCTGTTTGTCAAGGCGACACGCCGCTATCTATTGATAATCTTTTAGAATTTCCTCTAATTGATTTATTTGTTCATCGCTAAGATGATCGAGCTGAATTGCTTTTTCAAATCCAAATAAGTCGCTCATTCGTTTTCCATTTCTGCTAAATAATCTGCGTGTTCTACTAAACCAATTGCAAATGCTACTGGGTCGCAACATTCTAAAATTTCGGCGGGTGTAAAAGTTGAATAACCAATTTTTACAGTAGGATAAACATCATTTAGTAAATCAATAAAACTTTCTTTAATTTCTAAATCTTTTTCGAAATCTGATTTCATTCGCTTAACTCCAAATCTCTTATGTCGGCAACATAAACATTATTTTGATTTATTCCGTATTTTAATTGAAATTGAAATGTATCAATAGCATCATCATAGGATTCAGCCTCTACATTTATAAAAGCATTAAACTCATAAACTGCCATGATTACCAGCACTCCTCACAAGTAAATTTAGTAAAGTCTGCATCTTTTGCAAAAATTTCTAAATAGTTATTCGCACAAATTGTGCATGATAGCAAATAAGTTTTTGCTTTTTGATACATGTATGGATTAGAGTTAGATAATTCTCTATTCTCTAAAACCTCTGATGAGATTAGTATGGTCAAGGTATGACCCCTTTCGTTGTTGTTATAGTAGGAATTTTACACTAAGGGGCTGACATTTGGCTACTTACTAGCGAGTAATTCCAAGATGTGAGACGCTCAGCCTATGTGATAAATCTCACAAAATTTCAGGGGTTTTCCACAGACCTTCTTAACCTGTGGATAACCCCCCACAAAAGATAGGGGCAGCTGACGCCTTTGTCAAGGCGACACGCCGTTACCCTAGTGTGATTCTTGCCACATCTCTCGCATCTCTGCCTTGAAATCATGGTACACGATCCTCATCATGTATAGGGCGGGGATAGCGATAGATAGTTGCACTAGTGTAGTTAGTAAGCGATTCATTTAGTCATCCAATCATCATCATTGTTAAAGCCGATAGGGGCTACTTGCTTATTACTCTTTATCTTATTGTATACCTTAGCACCGACAAGAATAACGGCGGTCAAAATAATAAACGCCCATGATAGAGATACATAGAGAAAATCACCTAGGTCAATCATTAAGCCGTAGTCATCTAGTTCTATTGTCATTAGTTCTGTTCTACCTTTCGCATATGTGCTACTACATTTTTAGAAACTTTTTGTAAGTCGCTTACTACCTTTAGCATTTCATCTGCGCTAGTAGCGGTAAAGAAACCGAGGAATTGTGCCCCGTCCCATAGTGAGTAAGTGATAGTCATTGTTAGTTCTCCCATGTTAGTGCGAATAGTTGTGCTAGTTGTTCAGAATCTTCATCATAGAATTCATCTAGTGGAGGTTGTTCCTCATCTACCTCATCAAGGTAAGTGTATTGGTCTGCGACATCCTCTTGGATAGTATCCCACTTAGACACGCTATTGGTTTGGTATGAGTATGCGTATGACATTATTTAACCTCTTTTGTTAGTGCGGATAGGGCTTGTGCAAGGCTTTCCTTGCGTTGCGCTTCTACTAGCGCCTTGTATTCATCTAGTGTCATTTATTCTGACCTTTCGTTGTTGTTATGTTGTAATTGTAGCGTATGGGGCTGACAAATTGGGGAGGTTGCTAGGGTGTGTCGTGTGATTTACCTCACAGACAGTTGATGCACTCGCAACCCTTAGAGCGGATAAGGTAGGCAAGGATTTCCTTGCGTGTGTACGCATCTAATCCATAAGATGACTTTACGCCACCATTGTGGAAATCGTGCACGATAGTGCTAAATAGTGTTTCGGTTAGTTGAGTCATTGTGTGACCCCTTTCGTTTGTTTTTGTTATACCTTAAGCATAGCAGGGGGGACTGACATTTATGCCCGTTTCTCGGGCGTGTCGTCAAAAAACTTTTGTGAGGTCCATCACACTCACGCTCAAGCCCTTAAACATATGTGCGGACTATGCAGACAAAACGGACATTTCAAATATGTGTATCATACATATTAAAAATTTATTAACATTTTGTAAGATCTCAAATAGCAGTCAACTAAAAATATGATATACTTAAATTATGAAATGCAACTTCTGTGATAGACCAAAATACGTTGAAAGATTAAACTCAAAAGGCGTACTAGAAAACTTTTGCGTTAGTTGCATCAATAAGCTAATAAAGGGCGGAAAATGAAAACTATATTTTGGATAGGTGTAATATCAATCCTAGTATGTATATGCGGAATACTTCTGCAAGTCTATACAAACTAGGGGATATAGCTTAATGGTGAAAGCACTTGTCTTATATACAATAGAGTCTGGGTTCAAGTCCCAGTATCCCTACAATATAAAAAGAGTATAATAATATTATGAACAAAATAGTAGTAGTAAGCCCAGCAGGCTCAGGGATGAACTTTGCTGTAGAGGCACTCAACATAGCATTTAAGGAACGAGCAATTGGCGGCAAGCATATACGATCAGAAATAGATGAAAGTGCTAAGCAGATTGCAATTATTAGAAATCCATATGATGCTATTGCATCTGGTGCAGAAAGATGGATTAACACATCTGGGCACAGAGACTTCGATAACAAAAAAGCAGAACTCCTCGATATAAAAGATACTCAAGCTGTTGTTTTAACAATAGATTCTCATTCTAGAGAGTACATAAATTTTTTCAAAGATATAGAGGCAATAGACAACATAAAGTTATTTAGCTTTGAATTTGTTACGCAAAACCATAATCAGTTTATAAAAGAAGTTGCGGAATACTTTGGCATTAGCCCTATTGTTGAAGAAGTTTTAATTAAAGACATATTTTATCAAATTGATTTAAAAAATAATAGAAACAGAAGGCCTCGTGAAACAACAGAAGCAAGGAAAATTATAGACGATCTAGTAAAAAAATCTTATGCTCAGGACAACTGGGAGGCATGGGAAATTTACTCAGGTCTAAAAGCTAATCTGGACGCAAAAGGATTATAAAATGAATATTAAATCTAAAGAAGCACTTGCTGAACTTGAGTTAAATAAGCATATAATTTTTAGAAATTATGCAACTCCACCAGATATTTCTTTATTTTATAAAGCATATAAAACACAAGAAGATGTAACAAATAGTGAGGACGGAAAGCCTTTAGGGTCTATGAAAATAGCTCCTCAATATTTTTTTGAAGATAAGACTGTAGATAATTTTTATAAAGAGTGCTCTAGTGTCTATAATGTACAGACTACACTTTTGCTTCTAGAAGGAGCTGGTGGTGGTAGCCCAACAACTAGGCATTCAGATGAAGCTGATGTAATACATTGGCAATGCATGGGAAAATCAGAGTGGACTATGTATGACAATCCAACAAAAGGTTCTGAAACAAAATTTATATTAAATGCTGGAGACGTTGTATGGTTCAAAAAACATCAGGATCATTCTGTACAAAATTTAGAAAATAAGGTTTCTATTATCTTTATGGAAAATAATATCCTAAAAGATTTTCTTACAAAACAATATGCTGCAGTAGGAAAGGTATTTGAATAAAATGAAAAATGTATATATGATTAGTGATTGTCATCTGTCTAGAGCAATTGAGCACTACTATCCAGAAAAGCATGATGTTACTTTTATACCTTGGCCTAAAGCTGCTAAGAAGATGCATGGATTTAGTGTTGAGCAAATGCGGGAAGAAGACGAGATGTCTTCTGGGGTAGAAATTGCTAGAACTGTTAATCATACCTCACAACCATTCTCAATAATTAAAGATGATGGAGTATTGGCTTTATGGATGGGGTATGTTGACACTAGGACATTTCTACCTAAGTATAAAAATGCAGATGCTACAGTAAAAGCATTTATCGACAATATTAAGTTAAACTTTCCTAACTCTCGTGTTGTGATTATAGAGCCATTGCCTCAGTTTACTGAGATGCTGCTAAAGCATGAAGGAATTAGTCCTTACTACACACATGAGCAGCGAATAGATCAGAATAGAGAGTTCTTGGCTGCATTACACAAGTATTCAAAAGAAGCGGGATTTGAAGTAATAATTACTCAACAAGATATCTTAGATACATTAGGGGTACCTGAGCTAACTCCATCTATGACTCATACAGATGCTCCACATCCAGTAGATGGATTAAAGCCTGAGCATATGGCAAAGATCTGGAAATTGTTCGCAGATAAACTTAGCATAATTGCAGTTGACTAGGATATATATGAAGAAGTATCTTAAAATGGTTATGATACCTACGCTATTATTCTTTTCTGCAAGTATATTCTTTTCTCAGATAATTGAAAAAATCGGCGGGATTAGAGATATCTTTGATGTCGATGACGAAGATGAGTCTATATAATACCTTGATATATATACGTCCTATTGATTATACTTGGGACAATAAAAGATATCGTCGTAAAGGGACTTTTTGGCCCTCTCCCGCCCTTGGGTAGGCAAAAGCCTAGTAAAGGCTTAGAGAGCCTCTACGGGCTTTATAAGGGGTATTTCAGATAGTTGGGCATGTGGATTATATGTTCCACGTGAAACCATATATTACAGTTGACTAAAATATGCTTCTCTCGCGGCGCACTTTTTTCGCACTTTAAGGCATATAATAACCTGGATGCTGAATTACATAGTCCATATAGACGTATCTAGTTCCAGATGTAACAGGTTTAGTATAATGATCTAATTTACTATCTATGTCAAACACAAGAAGCTCTCCAGCCTCTGGCTTATATTCAAAATTTATTTCAGGGAAAACTATCTCACCGCCAGAAAATTCACTCATGTATATTGCAATCTTTTTTTGAATAAACGGAGCATAGCCACTAAGTATTTTTGTATAACTATCTTCTCTACCTGAGCCTTCTCCAGTCTTTAGCCTTAAAAAATTACCATGGCAGTATATCCACATTTTATCTGGGCCAAAAAGATCTATAAGCTCATTTAGAAAAGGCCTTTCTACAATATCAAAACTTAGCTTGCCATCTAAAAATTTTCCAGATATATCGCCAGCATCGACATTACAGTGGATATACCAGCTGTCTTCAGATAAATTGTCTAAAAGGCTTTGATAGTAGTCTAGTGTGCTTTTAGGAACATAATTTTTCCAGGAATATATACCAGTATTTATTTCTTTAAGCATTTAGTTTTCTCCTTTGTGCTCTTTGAACTCACCCATAAACTTATCTGATAATTCTGTTCCCTCTAGCCCTGAAGCTTGATACTCTTTAATTCTTTCTGGAGTAAATTGTGGATTTTCTTTCAGCGGCTTAAGCCACTTTTTTATAAACTCATTAAAGTCTGGAGACTCTCTATCTACGAGCTCACTATAATACTCTGGGCTCTTATAATTATGAAATGTACCAGGGTTATCTTCTGCCTTTAATACAAAGTTTGAAAAAGCATATCGCTTTCCTTTTGAAACTGGCATAACTCCATGTGAATGCGGATCAAAGGCTCCGTGTATAACTAAGTCGCCTCTTTCTGGTTTTATAGATAATCTATTTTGCGTATCTACGGCTGGGTTCCTGTTTCCGTCTTTATCTATGTTTACATAAAATATTTCTCCGCCTTCAAAGTCGCCAAAATAAGCAACTAGGCCAAAGTCTAAGTCGCAACAGGTCTTCCATACATCTACCTGAGAAAGTCTATGACATTCTCCCTTACCTGGAGAATCTGAATGCGTAAACATTCCTTCATTCATCTCTGGGGTTATTATCAATACGTTTGCTTGAGGATGTATTACATAGTCTGGGTAAAGCATCTCGCTTGCTTTTTCCCAAAGATCAAAAAGTCCTGGTATTACTGGGCTAACCTTCTCTGAATACCAGCTTATAAGGGTGTCTTTATGCTTCATTCCCTTGTCGTAGTTTTTTAAAGCATCTTCTACAACTTTACATTCTTCGTCAGTGTAAAACCCTTTAAATAAAAATACTCCACTCTGTGTACCATAATCATCGGGGAAAAAAGAAACTTTGATACAATCTTCTCTATCATAAAACATTATTTTTTATTCCTCCCAATAATCTTTTTAAAGTAAAATTTAATAATTCCATCTCGACATTTCTGACAAACTTTTTTATGCTCCTCTTTATTATTTTCGTCCTGCTGAAATTGAGGGCTAAGCATATATTTTGCAAAGTAGTCTCTTGTCATAATATCTATATTATAGCATGCGTAAGCCCCTGGAGGCGGATCCAGGGGCTTACTTGCATTTTCATGCATACGCCAGGATTGACTCAACTAGCGTAAATCTATAGTACAAGAATTGTTTTTAAAAAGCAATATCTAGAGTATATTTTTTTCGAACATTTTGTCTACAACCTGTGCAAGTAGCATGCTTATAGAAAGCCTGTACTCCTCATTCTTGCTGTCCGCTTCTTGCTCTGTTATTCCGCTGCCAATCATTGCCTGTTTGTTTGCATTTTCAAATTCTAATATCATAAATGTTAAAAGCTCTTGTTTATTCATTATCTTCTCCTGGGTTAAAAGACGGAACTGGGCCTAACAAATATCCCGCCTCATGGTATTCAATCATTTTTTCTACTTCTTTTGGATCCGCAACTTTACTAGCTATTAGGCTTAGCAAATCATATATTCTGTGTAGCATAATATATGTGACCATTGGAAGGTTGTCTTCCAAATTATTTTGTTGGATCTGAGGGTCTTCCTGCATCTGTCCACCAAATTTCTCTTCCCATAGCATCTGTTTCAGAAAGTATGGATGACTCAAAATCACTTTGTTTGTTCATCTACTAATCTTACTATATCGTCATACTTTTGTAAACCCAAAGTGTTTTTATATTTACACTCTAAACAGTAAAGATATATTTCCGACTCCCCGTCCCCATTACAAAATAGAAGACCTTGATCCTGTGGGCATAAAAGCTTAGGAACAAGGCCTTCTAGAGAAAGGTTTATATACGTAGACACATATTGTATCTTCACTATATACCCTTTCTAGTTATCAGGAAATTTTAAATAAAATTCCATTGCTCTTGGGGTTAAACCCTTCCAAGCAGACCAATCAGTACCGCCATTGGTCATGTAATACGCTATCTCTGCATTTTTAGTTGGGTCAAACAACGACTCGTTTGACTTCAAGTTAAATTTTTCTTTACGATCTACTCCGAGGTTACCCAACATGTTGATCTGAAAAATTCCGTAAGAACTGTCTCCAGTTGCTCTGTTACCATTGTAAGCTAATGGTCGTCCGTTAGACTCCCGCTTTGCAATAGCCCAAGCCGTTTTAAGGGCTTTTCCTTCAAATCCTACTGTAGACAACAGTTCTATTAGTTCTGCGTCTGTAAGCATTTCTGAAGGCTTATAAACAGTATTGCTGTACTTTTCTAAGGTTTCTTTCTTAAGTTGTACTTCTGTCTTTGGTTTTACTATTTCTGCTTGAGCTAGTGCAACAGTATTGCTGTTTGAAAACAAAAACATTGTTGCTACTGCAATTGCTGTCCAGTGATGAACAACACTACTCAAACTTTCTTTTATATTCTCCATTGGCATTTCCTCCTTTAGAGATAGCGAAGTATAATCATACCATTGTAATAAAGAACATGTCAAATGGTTTTGCTATTGACAAAGAATATGTAAATAGTATAATTCCAATAGGGGGGTCGGGGGGTCAGCAAATCAACAAAAATCAACATATATTATATATATGTATATATAAAGTATTATATATTATAGTTAACTAAAAAACAACAACAAAAATAATTTTTCTTTTCTTTTATAAAAAACTTTGGTACACTTAGACTTCACTTAAAAATTAATCAATCCGTATGGCGGAAGAAAAGGCGACAAATGAAAAATACTATTGAAAATCCTTATGAAAACTTTATTGCACTATCAAGATATGCTAAATGGGTAGAAGCAGAAGGACGTAGAGAAACATGGGGAGAAACGGTAGATAGATATTTTTCTTTCATGACCAATCACTTAAAAGAAAACCATAATTACATTCCAAATGAGAAGCTTGTTGCGGAATTAAAAGAGTTTGTATTTGAACGAAATGTTATGCCATCAATGAGATCTGTAATGACTTCTGGCGTAGCACTTGAAAGAGATAATGTAGCAGGATACAATTGTGCTTTCTTGCCAGTTGATTCACCTAGATCATTTGATGAAACAATGTATGTACTTATGTGCGGAACTGGTGTAGGATTCTCAGTTGAGTACAAGTATATTAATAAGCTTCCTGCCGTCCCAGAAAAACTAGAGAAGTCGGATACTATTATTGTTGTCGAAGATTCAAAGCAAGGATGGGCAAAAGCATATCGTGAACTATTAGCACTTCTTTGGACAGGACATATTCCAGCAATTGATGTAACTAAAGTTAGACCTGCTGGTGCAAGATTAAAAACAATGGGTGGTAGATCTTCTGGTCCTCAGCCCCTAGTAAATCTTTTTGACTTTACTATTGCTAAGTTTAAAAATGCAGCAGGTAGAAATCTTAAACCAATTGAATGTCATGACATTATGTGTAAGATTGGTGAAGTGGTAGTTGTTGGTGGAGTAAGAAGATCTGCAATGATTTCTCTGTCAAACATTAATGATATTGAAATGGCTCAAGCAAAGGCTGGTAATTGGTGGGAAGGTAATACACAACGAGCATTATCTAATAACTCAGTTGCATATTCAAGAAAGCCAGAAATGGAACAGTTTATTGCAGAGTGGAAATCTCTTTATGATTCAAAGTCTGGTGAACGTGGTATTTACAACGTAGCCGCAGCTCAAGCACAAGCAGCGAAGTTTGGTCGTAGAGATCCAGATATTCATTATGGTACAAACCCTTGCTCTGAAATTATCCTTCGTCCGTATCAGTTTTGCAATCTTTCAGAAGTAGTATTGCGTGAGAAAGACACCAAAGAAGATATTGCAAATAAAGTAAGGCTTGCAACAATACTTGGAACCTGGCAGTCAACTCTTACAGATTTTAAGTACCTAAGAAAAATATGGAAAGATAACACAGAAGAAGAGAGACTTCTTGGTGTTTCTTTGACAGGACAATTTGGACACAAGTTTATGTCTGGCAAGAAGGATATAGTTGCTTTAGAAGCTTACTTGATGTCTTTAAGAGAGTATGCTCGTGAAACTAATAAAGAAGAGGCTGAAAAAATTGGAATTCCTGAGTCTGCAGCTATTACATGCGTAAAACCTTCTGGAACAGTATCTCAATTGGTCGGGGTATCTTCAGGAATGCATCCATGGCATTCACCATATTATGTTCGCACAGTCCGTGGTTCAAAAGGAGATCCAATTTCTGTTTTCCTAAAAGAAGTTGGAATACCAGTAGAAGATGATGTAATGAAGCCTAATGAAACATATGTATTTTCGTTCCCAGTAAAAGCACCAGAAGGTGCAATTGTTAGAAATGATTTAACTGCAATTGACCACTTAAATATTTGGCTTGTTTATCAAAGAGCTTGGTGTGAGCATAAGCCTTCTATTACTGTTTCAGTAAAAGAAGAAGAGTGGATGGAAGTAGGAGCTTGGGTATACAAGAATTTTGATGAAGTATCTGGAATTTCTTTCCTGCCACACTCAGAGCATACATATAAGCAAGCACCTTATCAAGAAATTTCAAAAGAAGAATATGAAGAGCTTTTATCTAAAATGCCAAAGAATATTAGGTGGGAAGATCTCTCTTTTTATGAAACAGAAGATGGAACTTCAACAAACGCCACCTTGGCTTGCAGTTCAGACGGAAATTGCGAACTTGTAGATATATCTGCCTAGTGGTAGAATTAAGTATTGGGTAAAACCAAAATTCATGGGCAACACCGCCCAAATGGAGATGATAATATGGCTATCAAAAATTTTGATAAAGCTGATTTAAATAAAGACGGGAAAGTAACTATGCAAGAACAAATTTTATCTGCACTAGGCTCTTACGGAAGAGCATTTTTAGCCGCAGCAATGGCTCTTTACATGACTGGAAATACAGATCCAAAAGATTTAGTAGCTGCTGGATTTGCAGCAATTGCCCCAGTTATTTTGAAGGCTTTGTCGCCTAGCGACCACAGCTTCGGATTTAAGTCTAAGTAATTATTAGTCAATTAGGAATGCCCTTATGCTAAAATAGTGTAAGGGCATTTCTCTTTAGGGGTATAAAATGGCAGCGCAAAAAAATTTTCAAGTAGACGAAAACACCACATTTACGTTTGAAGTTCAATACTTAGACGAAGATAATGTCCCTATACAATTAAATCACCACACCGCTAAAATGCAAGTAAGAGATACTCAAGGTGGAAAAAAATTAGCATTCACTCTAACTGATCAAGACGGTATTACAATAACTCCATCATTGGGAAAGCTTTCTATTTCAGTTTCATCAGAAAGAACTAAAAAACTTTTTTATCCAAAATCGGCGTATGATTTAGTATTAATTGACCCAAGCGTTAATATAACAAGACTTCTAGAAGGATATCTAACCTTGAATAGGGCGGTAACCTTATAATGGCAACCCGCCTAATAGTAACCGAAAATAATCCACTAGTAGTAGTAAGAGCTTCTGGCTCTCCTGGAAGAACAATAATAAGTGGCGAAGGAAATCCAGCAAATTCATTAGGATCCCCAGGAGATTTTTACTTTGACACATTAACTACAAGGTTTTGGGGGCCAAAATCATTGGACTCAGATTCTTGGGATGTGGACAGCAGCTTTATTTTAGACAAGCAAGTTTCCTATATGTACTCTTGGGAAATGAGCCAAATATCTGGCCCAGTAAATGGAGTATATTCTGTATCAATTACCCATAATTTACAATTTCACCCTAATGTTTCTGTTAAGTCAAGTTCAGGTGACTTGTTAGAAACTGGAATAGACTATAATAGTATTAACCAAATAACATTGACAATGGCTCAGCCATTTTCGGGGACAGCATACCTGTCCTAAAAAGGAGATAAAAAATGGCAAGAAAATTTTTAGTTAGCGTTGATCTAAACAAGAATGAGTTACTCAATGCTAGAATTCAAAACTTAGGTTCTGCTCCATCGAGTCCAGTATCAGGTCAAATTTATTACAATTCTCAAGACAACATTATGTACTTCTGGAATGGTACAGAGTGGATCTCTACATCTGGTTCACTAGAAGTCATTCAAGATGCTATTGGTTCATATATAAATGGCGGAGTTGGTCTAACAAAATCTTATAATGATTCAACTGGCACAACAACAATAGATTTAGATGATACATCGGTATCAGCTGGAGATTATGGATCAACAACGAAAGTTCCTACATTTACAGTAGATGCACAAGGTAGACTTACAAACGCAGGCGAAGTAGACTTAATCATACCACTTGATGAACAAACAACTGGTGATTATGTAGCAACAATTGTTGGAACAGCAAATGAAGTTACTGTTTCACCAAATAGCGGACATAATGCTGCAGTAACAATTGGTTTGCCAGACAATGTTGAGATAGCTGGCAACTTACAAGTTGGCGGAAATTTAAATGTAATAGGAACTGTTAATTCTGTAAATACAACACAGATTAACATTGAAGATAATAAAGTAAAGCTTAACAGCAATTTTACTGGAACTCCAACAACAGATGCTGGAGTAGTAGTAGAGCGTGGAACAGAATCAGATGTAGAAATACTATGGAACGAAACATCCGATAAATGGACATTAACAAATAATGGATCAAACTATCATGATATTGCAAGAAAGTTCGCACAGACTTTAGGCGCATCTGCAACATCTTATACAATTACACACAATTTAGGAACAACAGATGTGACAGTTCAAATATTTGAAGCTGCCGTACCATATGCACAAGTTGAGGCAGATGTTCTTAGGCCAAATGCTAATTCAGTAACAATCAACTTTGCATCCGCTCCATCAGCTGGAGAATACAGAGTAGTTGTAGTAGGCTAATCATGTCTAGACAGATGCTGGTACCTTTAAGGCTATTAGCCTTGTCAACAGACCCAGCATTTGGGCAAGTTGGAGAAGTATACATAAATACTACTACAAAAAACTTGCGTGTTCACAATGGAACTACTTGGATAGAGCTTACTCCTCCAAGTACAGATCCAACTCCATTCTATATGCACACCCACACATTTGATGGAGATGTACATACAATAGATATACAGAATCAAATTGACTTTAAGAATCTTGATAATCCAAATACTCCTGGACTTGTTTTACCTGAGATAATTGGATATGACGGAGGATTGCCTGGTAGTAATCTTAATAGCCCGTCGTTTGTTGAAGAAACATTGTTTGATGCAGGTCTTTTTGATGGAACAACAGTAGTAGAGGAAGAGATTTTGGGAGGCGGAGGGTCGGAAGACTTTGATGCACCATCACTCGATGGAGGTAATTCATAATGGCATATAAAATTCAATTAAGAAGAGATGTTGCAGCAAACTGGGCAGCAAATAACCCATTGCTTTTGAACGGTGAAATAGGAATAGAAACAGACACGCTTAAGTTTAAAATAGGCAATGGAACTCAAAGATGGAACTCAATAACTTCTTATGCCCTTAAACCTGGAATGGCTAACGGAGTTGCTACATTAAATTCAGATGGCAAAATTCCTTTATCCCAGCTTCCAGATCAAGTTTCATTAGACTCCGAAGCTCTGCTTGCAATACAAAATGCTTTGTCTTCTATTACAACAAATGACATTACAGAATCAGGAAATTTATATTTTTCAGAACCTAGAGCAGTCAATGCAGTGCAAGGGTTATTTGACCCAATAGGATCTGCAGATGATGCACTAGATGAAGCAAAACAAGATTCTACAACAAAAGTAAATGCAGCTAAACTAGCTGCAGCAATAGATGCAACAGACAAAGTTGCTGCCGCACTTGTTACCGCTAAAGCAGACGCTGAAGAATTTACAGTAGCATCAATAAATGCTTTAAGCACATCTGATATAGAAGAAGGAACAAGACTTTATTTTACAGAGTCTAGAGTTAATAACATAGTAAATCCACTTATTACACAAACAAGAGGCTATGTAGATCAAGAAGTCGCTGGGGCCAAGGAATATACAGACGAAGCACTTTCAGGTTTTATCCCGCCTATATCAAACATATCTTCTACTTCAGACGTTCCAGAAGGCAGCAATTTATATTTTACTAATGCTAGAGCAATTTCAGCCACAAACAATGCTAGAACAGCTGTGCTTGTATCTGCATTAACAGCAGTCGATGATTTAAGAACAGAAGTTAATACTAGCTTAACAAATTATGTCCCAATTTCAGAATTAACAAATTACATTCCAGTTTCAGATAGAAATTCTTCTGGTGGAATTGCTGGTTTGGACTCAAATAGCAAGGTATTAGAATCTGTTATACCACAAACAATAGCAAGATCTTCAGATTTAGTCTCTGCTATTGAAGGAGTTATTGCTTCTGCACCAACTGCATTTGATACTCTTAAAGAGATTTCAGATTATATTGCACAAGATCAAACTGCAGCTTCTTCTTTAACATCTTTAATTGGATTAAAGGCACCAATTGCTTCTCCTACATTTACTGGTACAGTAACAATTCCAGAAGGAGCAAGTATTGCAGGGTTTGCACCAATTGCCTCTCCTACATTTACTGGTACAGTTACAATACCAGCAGGGGCATTAATATCTGGATATGCAACAGCTATCAACCTAACTTCAGGTTTGGCTTCTACTTTAGCCTCTGCTAATGATTACACTGACTTGGCAATAGAAGGAATAGAAAACTCACTTGGTGGATATCAGCCAGAAAATGAAAGAAACCAAAGCAATGGGTATGCTGGTCTAGATTCAGCAGGTAAGATATTAACATCTGCTGTGCCAGCAATATCAAATACAATGCTTGAAAATAATTCAATTACCATAAATGGAACAGCGATAGCACTTGGCGGAACTGTTGTTACTGGATACACAAATGGTATATCAGGATCAAATATTAATAAAATTACTTATGGAACAGATATAACACCACCTTCAAGCGGAAACTCTGCTGGAGACATCTACATTCAATACTAAGGAGACCAAATGCCGCTAAATATTTTTGACGGTTCCAGTTGGAATCCTTTAAAAAAAGTACAGATTCATGATGGAAGCACATGGAATGAATCTAAAGCGGCATATATATGGGATGGTTCTGAATGGAAATCCCTACTTGACTTAAAACCAAAAAACACAGAGCTTCCTATACTTTCATTGCAAGGAGGAGCTTTCTGGTATGCAGCACAAGAAACTGTTTCTGTTTCAAACGGTGTCTGGGAAAATTCTCCAACTTCATTTAAATATCAATGGCAAAAAGCAGCATGGACTGGGTCTTCATATAATTGGTCAAACATTACAGGCAAGACATCAAATACACTTCAATTAGATGAAGACGAATGGAATTCTACTAGAACTTTAAAGTATGTTGGGTATGTTGTAAGGTGTAAGGTAACAGCTACAAATGCTGCTGGAGATAATGATCCAGATGTCTATACTTTACCGAGCCCATTAATAGGTCCACAAAAACTTTCTGTTGTATCTGCATCTGTAGTATCAAATGGAGTAATAAAAGTAGATTGGACAAAGCCAATTGGAGCAAATGATTTTTATATACAATATTCAGGTGCCGCTTCTGGAGAAATACAGCTTACTGGAGATGTAAATACATATGAGATAGATACTGGAAATGGAAGCGGCGGACTTTTGTTATTAGTAAGACCACTAAATACATCTAATATTAGCGGAACTACAGTTCAAGGTATTGGTGCTAATGCATCAGTTTCTGATGTAAAGCCAAATAAGCCTGGAGTTACAACGACTATGTCTTCAAGCTCAAATGGAGGAACCCTGTCTTGGTCTTTAAATTTAATACAGCCAACAGAATGGATTGTATATAACAACGGTAATATGGAGTCTAGTTCATATTTTTCTGGAGGTCCTTCTCAAACCTCATATTGGATTGAAAGAATAGGGGTTGGCGGAACAACATATGGATCATACACAATTACTGTAACTGGAACCGCTCCAAGATTTACTGAAACATCATGGTCTTCTTTCCCAGGATTACCTATAGTATATCCATCAGTTCCTTTACCAGTAAATCAAGTTGCACCAACAGTTTCTGGAACTGGAAGATCATTTACATCAACAAATGGAACATGGAGTAATTCTTCTTCAATTTATTCTTATATTCATGAATGGTATGCGGATGGGGTCAACATACCATTTGGAATTGGAAGTACATTAAGCCTAGGCGACACAACTCAATATGACAACAAGTCAATAACATCTTCTGTTTATGTATTGACTACCGATTTAAATACTACCTCAAAAACATATAGCAGTAACTCAGTTGCATCTACAACAAAAGAAGCAGAAGAGCCTACTTCACCAGTTCAATATTGGGCCTGTTGCGGCAATGGGGCTGGAGTAACTGGAACTTATGCAAATAGCAGCGCAGCTCTTACAGGATTAAATGCAGCTTGCAACGCTGATGAGCCAGGAATAAATAATCAGGTTGCTGGAGGAGTATCTAGAACCCCAGTTTGCGTACCCACAACATATACAATCCCAAACCTAGTTGGAACATATAATCCTTCTAGCACATCAAGTTACAACATTGCAGCAGGAACAGCAGTTGGCACCACTGATTATACAAAAGAAGGACTAGTTTCTTCACAATCCCCCGCTGCTGGAACTATTGTAAATTCATCTCCAATACCTACAATTACAGTAAATAAGTTTACGTATCAAGCATCCCCAGATTTCCCACCACCACAAGAAAAACCAGCATGTCCAGGAACTATAACAAATGCAGCAGCATATACCTGTGCTGAGCTTGGAAGACAGTTACTTGGTAACTCTACAACTTATGCAATAAGCGTTGGACAGCAATGCTGCGGTGATTTTATTTCATGTCCAACACCAAGTGCATGGAGCGCATGGAGCACATGTTCTTCTGAAGGAACACAAACTAAAACAAGAACAAACTATCATGCTGGATCATGCACTGCATATACTGAAACACAAACTCAGGAATGTACACCACCAGTAACAGTAACTTATTATATAGGATATTCTTTGTGTAACAATAACTCTGGAAATTATGGCTCAAGTCCATCTGTTAGTGGTCCTTATACTGCTTCATCAATTCCAACAGATGTAATTTCAGGTCCAAGTAGTGCACGAGAAGTATTGAGATACCGATCAACATCTTCTGCCGCTTTAGCAGCCGCAGCCCAAGCAGGATGTGCACCAGCTGTATTTGCACCACCATCATTCTTTGCGCCACCAGGATTCTTTTCACCACCAGCATTTCCAGATCCAGATCCAGAACCAGTCTTTACACCACCAGCATTCCCAGAACCAGACCCAGACCCAGTCTTTGCGCCACCAGAGTTCTTCGCACCGCCAGCATTCGGAGCACCAGGAGTATTTGCTGTATAAACAAATATAAAACTTACATTGACATATTAATGTAAATTATGTTAAAATTATAATACAAGCTTACAACACTAGAAAGTTAAACTATGACAGAAAAAAGTGCATGGGAAAAATACAAAGAAAACTTAGGTGACACTAGGCCTTGGGATTTGTTAAACCCCAACACAGATTTTGCACCAAATGAATTGCAAGAACAAAGGTATAGCGTGTGTAGGTCTTGTCCAGAGTTCATTGACTTAACTACACAATGCAAAAAATGCGGATGTATAATGAAGTTAAAAACCAAGCTTTCTGCTGCTCAATGCCCTATAAATAAATGGTAAATTTGGTGGATTATAAATATTTGTAGGATATAATTGACTAAGTAACAAGACTTACACAAGGGGGTAGCCAATGGCCACCAATTATCCAAACAATCTAGACGAATTAATTAATCCAAACGGCACTGATCAATTATCAGCGCCATCACATTCAGAGCAACATGCAAATGCAAATGATGCAATTGAAGCTCTTCAAATAAAGGTAGGAATAGATGGGTCACAAGATCCAGATTCTTTAACCTATAAAATTAACGATATAGTTTCTATTCTAGGAGACCTAGATAACAGCACAGACAATGTAATAGAGCTACTTGGCCTAGAAGGTAATAACGACCTTGCAGTTTATGGAATTGAAAATGCAACTAATGTAGATTCATTTGCAAAAAATACATGGAAAACAGTAAGATATAATCTTCAGGTTACAAGGGGAGCAGATGTTTATGCATCTGAGATCACGGCAACACAATCTGGATCAGACATGCTAGTATCAGAGTCTAACATCATATCAAACACAAACAATAGCCTATTTACTTATACCTTTGAAGAAAATTCAGGTATAATTAGTTTAAGAGTCACCCCTGTTTCTGGTGAAATCGCAGTAAGATTTGTAAGAACAGCATTAAAGGCATAACAAAAAAAGCAGTAAGAGGAGTCATATAAATGGCAACAGTAGTAAAAAACTTTAGAATTAAATCAGGCCTCATTGTAGAAGGTAACACAGGTACAATCGGTGGTCAAAATATACTTACAGAAACAGGTGGAGATTCCTATATTCTCAACCTCGTTGGTGGAGCTACACTTGTAAAGTCAGTAGATACAGGAGTATTTTCTGTAGATGGTTCAGGTAACCTTACAGTAAATGCTAATACATTTGACTCATACGGTTCCGCTTCAGCAGCTGAAGCAGCAGCAATTTCTGCAGCAGCAACTGATGCAAGCACAAAAGCTTCAAATGCACAGTCAGCTGCAATTACAGCAGCAGCAACTGATGCTACAACTAAGGTAGCCGCAGAAGCAGCACTTAGAGTATCAGGCGATGCAGCTTCAGTTTCAACTGCAGCAGCAGATGCAACATCTAAGGCTAACGCCGCTCAAGCAGCAGCAGAAGCTACAGCATCAGCAGATGCAACATCAAAGGCCAATGCAGCACAGTCTGCAGCAATCTCTGCAGCAGCAGCAGATGCTACTACAAAAGCTAACGCCGCTCAAGCAGCAGCAGAAGCAACTGCAGCATCAGCTCTTTCATCTGCAATATCAACAGAGGTTTCAAACCGCAATACAGCAATTTCAAATGCAGTAGATTCATTAGTAGATGGAGCACCAGCTCTTCTTAACACATTAAATGAATTGGCAGCAGCAATAAATGACGACGCTAATTACACAACAACTCTTACATCAGCATTAGCAACAAAGGCTAATTCAGCAGATGTAACTGCAAGTCTTGCAACTGCCGCTTCAAATGCATCAGCAGACGCTACATCTAAGGCTAACGCAGCACAGGCTGCAGCAGAAGCCACAGCATCAGCAGATGCAACATCTAAGGCTAACGCAGCACAGGCTGCAGCAGAAGCCACAGCATCAGCAGATGCAACATCTAAGGCTAACGCAGCCCAAGCAGCAGCAGAAGCTACTGCATCAGCAGATGCAACATCTAAGGCTAACGACGCTCAAGCAGCAGCAGAAGCAACAGCAGCAGCAGCTAATACAGCACAGCAAGATGGAACTACAGCATTCACAGCATTAAACATTAATGATGAGGCTAAGCAAATTGCAGCATCATCAACATCACTTGGATCAGTTGTTGTAACTGCATACGAGTGGCCAAAGGCGGCTTACCGCTCAGGAAAGTTTGTTGTTAAGATTGACAACGGAACACACAACGAAATATCAGAAATTCTAGTAACTCTAGATTCATCAGACAACGTAGCAATTACAGAGTATGCAATCGTTGGAACTAATGGAGCACGAGGCACAATTACAGCATCAGTATCTGGTGCAAATGTTCAGCTAAGAGTAGATCCAGTAAATGATTCAACAATCAAAGTAACTGGAACACTTCTTAAATAATTAAATAAAGGTTTTGGGGGATTCCTTAAAAATCCCCCACAATAACAATTAGGGGATATGTGAACTTAAATGGCAACAGTAAATAAAAATTTTAGAGTAAAGAACGGGTTAAATGTAGCAGGCACTGCGACGTTTGACACAGACATAGTTTTAGGGTCAGCCCCAATATCTTTTGATACAACAACAAATAGGCTCAAGGTTCAGATAGATGGAACTTGGCAGCCTATTGCTTTATATTCAGAGATTCCAAATGAAGCTAACATGCTTACATTTATGGACGTAGGATTGGCTATTGATTACGATGGTCAACCAACATATATAATTCAGGCAAACGGTGTAACTCCAACAGGAACAAACAAGTTCATATCTGGCGGAGAGCCATCAACATCTGAATTCGGAATAACTTTTGATTCAGGAGCGTTAGTAGCATGATGCTCAAGTATAATCGTTTTAATGCTATAATTTCAATATATCAAATTAAAGGGGTGGCATAATGTCAACAGTAAGAATTCAAGTACGTAGAGGTTTATCTTCAGAATGGACCGCAGCAAATCCAGTATTAGCTGCAGGTGAAATGGGTGTTGAAACAAACACTAATAAATTTAAATTCGGTAATGGTTCATCTACATGGACCGCTCTTTCATATGCAGCAGCCGACACAGCAGCAATTGGTGAAATTTCACAAGATGCTATAGATCAGGCTCTTTCAATGGGAGCAGGTCTTACAAAGACCTATAATGATGGATCAAACACAATAACAATAACTGTAGATACAAATGTTATTTCTACAAAAGCGTTTGCAACATCAGAAGCATCAGCAGCTAGAGAAGCAGCTATTTCAGCAGCAGAAGGTTACACAGATGCTGCTGTAAATGGAGTAAATAGCTCATTGTCAGGATACCTAGAGACAGGTGACAGAGGCATAGCAAACGGAGTTGCTTCACTTGATGGAAACGTTAAAGTTCCAGAAGCTCAACTAAAACTAACAGGCCTAACAACACATATTTCAACAGAGGGAGATCTAACAGCTCAAAACGTAGTTATTAATGGTAGCTTAATTGTAAGCGGAACAACCACAACTATTGATACCCAAAATGTTGCTTTTGAAGATGCACTTCTATCAATTGGAAAAGACAATACAACAAACATTTTAGACTTAGGATTTGTTGCTAACCATAACACTGGAGTAGCAAACCACACTGGACTAGTTCGTGATGCATCAGCAGACAAGTGGAAGCTTTTCAAAGGAGTTACAGATACTCCAACCACTGTAGTTAATTTTGCTCAAGGATCCTTAGACACACTAGCCCTTGGAAGATTGGAAGCAACATCTAGCGCAACAATAAATAACGCAGAATTTACTGGAACACTTGATGTTCCAGTCTCATCAATTATATCTGCTTCAATTGCAAACGGTGCAGTTACAACTGATAAAATTGAAAGTCAAGGAGTAACAGAAGAAAAGCTTGCAGCAAACGCTGTGGTAACACAAAAAATTGCAAATAGCTCTGTAACAGAACAAAAATTGGCAACCAACTCAGTAACAAACGATAAAGTTGCAGATAGTTCTATCTCAACTGACAAAATTGCAACTGGCTCTGTAACTGATGTAAAGTTAGCTGTTGATTCAGTAACTAGCGAAAAAATTCAAGACAATGCAGTAGTTAATGGTAAAATCGCAGACGGTGCCATAACAGAAACAAAAATTGCAAACAATGCAGTTACAGAATCTAAGATTGCTGCTCAGTCTATTACAAATGCAAAAATTGTTGACGGTGCAGAAATTGCACAGTCCAAGATTGCTGGACTAGGAGACGCACTAGATGCCAAAGCACCACTAAGTGGACCAACATTTGCAGGTCTAGTTGTTTTGCCAGAGTCAACAACCATAGGTAATGTTGATTCAACAGAAATAACTTACCTAAATGGAGTTACATCTTCAATTCAAACACAGTTTGGATCAGCTGCAACAGCTCTTTCAAATCACGCATCAGATACAACTGATGTTCATGGAATTGCAGATACAGCACTTCTTGCAACAAAGTCTTATGCAGACACTGCAGAAGCAGATGCAATTACAGCAGCAGGATTAGCAGCAGACACAAAGGTTGCAAATGCAGTAGCAGCACTTACAAAGTCTTCAGTAGGCCTTGCAAATGTTGATAATACATCAGATGCATCAAAGCCAGTATCCACAGCACAGGCTTCAGCAATAGCAACTGCTAAGTCAGAAGCAATTGCAGATGCAACAGCTCAGGTAAATGCAGTAATTGCAGCAGCCCCAGCAGCCCTTAACACCCTTGATGAGCTTGCTGCAGCACTAGGTGACGATGCAAACTTTGCAACAACAGTCACTACCAGTCTTGCATCTAAAGCACCAATTGCTTCACCAACATTTACTGGAACAGTAACGGTTGCAGCAGCAGGTGTAGCGTTTACAGATGGAACTCAGACAAAGGAAGGCGTTCCTTCACGGACTGTAATTGGAACAGCAATTGCTGGAGCATACAATCTATCAACAGGTGGATTAGCGCTAAGAGATCAGTTAATTCCAGTTTCTGGAGCACACACAATTACAGTTCCTACAAATGCAACTACAGCTTATCCAATAGGAACTTCAATAAGCTTCTACCAGTCAGCTGGAGCAGACGCAGTATTTGCAGAAGCATCTGGAGTTACAATATTGAGAACTCCAGGACTAAAGCTAAGAGCATTATATTCATCAGCAACAATAACCAAGGTAGCAACAGATACATGGTTACTTGCTGGAGACTTGAAAGCATAATTGGGGAATAGGAGAATAAAATGTCAAAAAATATAGGCAGAAGAGCATCAGCTCAAGACAACTTCATTGGCCCAAATGCACCAACTGGGCTAACCGCAGCAGATCATTTGAACGGCGTTAATAACCAACGAAACTTTAACGATGGAATGATTAATCTGTCATGGACAGCACCAGCAACAGGAAATGCACCAACTCAATACAAAATATTTAGAAGTGGAGTAGAGGTAGGAACAGTAAGTGCTCCTACTACTACCTTCTCTAATACTGGACTAGTTGGTGGAACTTCTTACTCTTATACAGTAAAAGCAGTTGACCTTTATGGAACATCAGCAGATTCTAATTCAGCATCAGCAACAGCAACAACAAAGCCAGCTGCACCAACAAGCGCATCTGCAACTGCTGGAGTTAATGCAAATACGGTTAGCTGGGGAGCACCTGCAACAGGTGGAAAGCCAATAACCAACTACTTTGTTCAAGGTAATGATGGAACAACTGGAAATACAACTAACTTATCTATATCAATATCAGATACAGCTAGTACATCTCAGTACTACAATGTTTATGCAGATAATGCTAATGGAAGATCAGCAGCATCAAATAACACAAATACTGTTACGACATTAGCACCGTCATTCTTTGCACCACCATTCTTCCCTCCAGCATTCTTCGCACCGCCAAGTTTCTTCGCACCGCCAGGATTCTTCGCACCGCCAGGATTCTTCGCACCGCCAGGATTCTTCGCACCGCCAGCATTCTTCGCACCGCCAGGATTCTTCGCACCGCCAGCATTCTTCGCACCGCCAGGATTCTTCTCACCGCCAGGATTCGGAGCACCAGGAGTCTTTGCAGTTTAATATAAAACACAAATAAAGGACGGGAGAGAAATCTCCCGTCCTTTATTGACTTTACTAATTAAAAAATGCTATACTTCATAGTATGAATAACATATATAATTTTTCTTCTAAAGAACAGCTTTTCCCAGGAGTTTGGGTGTATAGAGATGTAATTAAAAAAGAAATTGACGTAATAAATAGGTTAAATGTAATAGGTCAGTCTGCAATTGAAGACAAAGAGTCTAGATATGAATGGACATTTGGATTTGTTGGTTATAGCGAAAAAAGACCATCTTACAGAGATTGTGAAGATATTAAGGTAGGAGAAATATCTAATCCACAATCTAAAACACAATCATTGGTTTCAGATTTATGGCAGGATTTAAAGCAGCATCAGTTACCAGCAGTAGAAGATTATTGTAATATGTATAACGTAAAAATGAATTACTGGGAAGTAATGAATTGTATTAGATATGGCAAAGGACAGCATTTTCAAGAGCATGCTGATCATGGGTTTTCATACAGCGCCACAGTATCTCTTGTAGCTTATGTAAACGATGACTATGAGGGAGGGAACCTATATTTTCCTAAATTAAACTTAGACATTAAGCCTAAAGCTGGAGACCTATATATATTCCCATCTACATATTTATTTTCACATAGAGCCATGCCAGTTGAATCTGGAATGAAATTTTCAATAGTAACCATGTTAGATTACAATGACCATGCTCATAGACAAGAGTTTATGCAAATGAGGTCAAAATGGGTAGAAGAAGATTTGTCAACTGGCAAAAACCAAAATGGATAAAATAGAAGTATTTATAACTAAAGAAGGACTTGGTATACTTGAGCCATTATCTGCAAAAAGAGAGTGGATGGACAACACATTTGAATCTCATGCATACAAATGCTTTCCAGTTAGTTTAAGTAACCAGCTTGGCTGGGGAATATCTTTTCCAGAAGACATATCTTTTATATGGGATGGAATTTCTGATAGCAGCCCAGATCACGTAAAAATATTGTCTGGACAAAAATATGCATATTCTGGAAGAGCAAATGGAACTATTAGTTTTAATAGCGGATTAGTTTTTAAAACAGATACAAACTTAAGCTTGCTTTCAATGCCAGTTCCAAATTTATTTATTGATGGTGCAGTTCCGTTTACTACAATTATGAGTAGTTCTTTTTTTACTGGCCCACTCCCTATTGCCTGGATGATAACAAAGCCAAATGAAGTAATAACCATTAAGGCAGGAACCCCAGTAGTAGCAGTACTACCAATAGATTTAAGCTCATTAAATAATTCTGAAATGGTTTTTCAGGATATTTCAAAATTTCCCCAAAATCCATACAATGATGTATTTGACCCAAATGAATACAGGGAAACAATAAAAGGGTTAAATAATTCTGGAGATTGGTCAAATTTTTATAGGGATGCAGTTGATCATTTAAAGAGAAAAATAGGCTCTCACCAGGTAAAATCAATAAGGCTTAAGGTAAGCAATGATATAATTAATTATGGAGATAAAGATGAAATTAGCAGATAACTGGGAAAACAATGCACCTAAATCTATTACACCTTCTGGTTTTTTTGGCAACTCTTCAGACAACATTGTAGAGCTAAGAAATTTCTTATCAGAAGATGAGAGAAAAAGACTCATGGACTTTGCAAAAAATAATAAAATTTGGGATATAACTGAAACACGCAGAGATGCAGACGGCCTTGTGCTATATGATCACACAGTATGGGAAGATAGAGTTTGTACCTATGCATCTCTTATGGCTTCTGATCCAGAAATATTAGATTTAATCTATAGCATGATAGCAAGATTAAAAATAGAAGTAGATAAATTTTTTAGCGTAGATGCACAAGAAACTGGTCCAGCTATTGTTCGCTGGCCAGTAGGTGCAAGACAAGAGCCTCATGCAGACAAAGAATTTCACTCTGGCCCAGAAAAAGGTAGACCAAATAATTTCCCATGGTACGATTTAGCTGGACTGTTTTACTTTAACGATGATTATGAAGGTGGAGAGCTTTACTTCCCACAACATGGAATTGAGTTCCAGCCTGTTGCTGGAGCAGCATATTTTTTCCCAGGAGATATGAATTATACTCACGGGGTAAGACCAGTAAAATCTGGAAATAGATTTACTTCGCCATTTTTTTGGACGATAAGAAAACATACAGGAGAAAAACAGCCATGAGTAATTTAGAGTACATAGAGCTACATCCTAAAATTGATGTCTACAGAAACGTTCTATCTAATCCACAAGAACTGTATCAAACAATGAATGAGTCTGAAAAAACATCAGATGGGAAGTACTTTTTGAAGACGTGGGATCCTTGGGCACATTTTGGCACATACACACAAAAGAAAGACATGCGAGAAGTTTCTACAGAAGTTTTGTCTGACGAAATGTTTATCAAAGAGAAAAAGTTTGTTGAAGAAGTAGAGGCAGCTTATAATAAAGTTCTTTTAGACTATGTAGAAAGACATGGTGTTGATCTTCCAGAAGGCTGGCATTTTAGTGGATGTTCTTACTCAAAGTATAACGCTAAAATAGATACTCTATCAAATAAGATGACAATGCAGTATCATACAGACCATATTACTTCAGAAAAAGATATGCCTGGAAGCAAATTTTACCTTACATGTACTATGTATATCAATGATGATTATGACGGCGGAGACATAGAATTTTACGTAGACGGCAAGTTTATAAACCATAAGCCAGCTGCAGGAGATATTTTAGTATTCCCTTCTACTGAGCCATACTACCATGGCGTTAAAACAATTAACACCAATGAGAAGTTTTTTGTAAGAAACTTTATAATGGTTCCTCATAACGGAACAGAGGAGTGGCTTGCCAACCAAAGAAAATTTGGTGCATTTAGATGGGCTAAGATGGAAATGGAAAGAACTAATTACGAAAACAAAAGAAATATGATTTATTTTAAAGATGGAGTTCAGGTTCCGTATGAGGTTTACAATCCAACAGAAGATGGAGAAATGTACTAATGGAAAGAAATATGATTGTTAAAAGACATAAAGAGGATATAGTTGAGTATGAAAACTTTCTTACTCCAGAAGAATGTCAAGCAATAATTAAAGTTTTGGCAATTAAAATGGAAAAAGATCAATTAAGATGGATGCCAATTTCATTCTATGAGTCATACTCATCAGGAACTCCAGAGCTAAATGATCCAGATACAATTGCTAATGGGCTCCCAGGAGATTTTTTTCAAGTTCTAAAACAAAGAGTAGTTGACGTTACAGCAGATATGGCTGGAAAAGATCCTGCACAAATGTCACAAATTAGCTGGCATTCTCAAAGATGGGCCCCAGGAGCTTTTGCCAATATGCATTCTGACAATACATCTAATGATGGAGTTTCAGGAGCATTTACTAGAAGCAGATATGCAACATTTCTTTATTTAAATGATGACTTTGAAGATGGAGTTTTAAACTTTAAGCATGGGCTTACAATTGTTCCGAAAACTGGAACCTTAGTCACTTTTGCTGGAGGATTCCACAATATGCACGAAGTTACTACAGTTAAGAAATCAATCAGGTACACACTTGGCTCATTCTGGGATGACAGAGAAGAGAGTGACTACCCACAAGAGGTTAGAGATGCCTGGGCTGAAGAGCTTGCTAAAGTTAGAGCAATGCAGGCAGATGAAGCCATTGAATGGGAAGACTATAGAAATAAAGGTTTAAGAATAACTCCACGTGGAGAAGTTTATCCAGCATCAGAAGTAGAGGGCTAATATGGAAGGCGAGCCAATATTCAAGCAATTTACAATGTTTAATTTGCAGATTGTAGAAAAAAATATATGGTACTGGGAGAATGCACTTAGTTTTCCAGAGTACTTAAAGGACTTTATAGAAGAGATAGATTTAGAGCCATCATCATTTAGTAGAATTTCAAAGTGGGAAAACTGGACAGCAAGCGATAATGAATCTATAGTGTACGGGGCTACAAAAAATATATTTTCATCTAATCTAAAAAAATCTACTGGGTCTGATGCAATTGATAAAAAAACTCTTTACATAGCAAATAGCTTTTTGATGGCATTTGAAATGTGTTCCGATAGATATTTAGCTGGAAATAACCTGGATAAAAATAGATATAATTTAGAGCTAAACCAAGTTCCAATTAAAAAGTGGAACCAGGGCCAGTCCATGGGCCCACATTTTGATGGGCAAGATGGAGATTCAACTCTAGCATTTTCTTTGGTAGCCTATGTAAATGACGATTATGAAGGCGGAGAAATTCATTTTCCTAATCAAAACATTACAATTAAGCCAAAGGCTGGAAGTCTAATTATGTTCCCATCACAGCAGCCTTATGTACATGAAGTTATGCCAATCACTTCTGGGACAAGATACATGAGCCCAGCACATGTATATATTAAGTAAATAGGTGGTATAATAAAAAAATGAGCACAACAGGAAAAGGGTTTAGGTACCCGCAGTATACAGACACGCCAGACGTCCCTAGAGACCTAGGGTACCTTGCTGCTGATGTAGATGCTTATCTAGATGCTCATCCTGGCCCACAAGGGCCTTCAGGGACTTTAACGATAGGCTCTGTAACAACTGTTAGCGCATCAACTCCAGCGTCAGTAGTAAATGTAGGAACACCAGAAGCAGCAATATTAAACTTAACATTACCTAGAGGTGTAGATGGAATAATTGGAGGCCCAGGACCATCTAATGTTCTTTCAATAGGAACTGTTGAGTCTGGTGTAAATGCAGATGCAACTATATCTGGCACAAGTCCCTCACAAACTTTAAATCTTGTTTTACCACAAGGGCCTGTTGGCCCAGCAGGACCACAAGGAATACCAGGGCCAACTACACTAGCAATTGGAACAACAACAACTGGTGCAGCTGGAACAAATGCTTCTGTCACAAATACTGGAACCGCTACAAATGCTGTATTTGCTTTTACAATACCTAGAGGCGCAACTGGATTAACTGGAGCACAAGGCCCACAAGGAATCCCTGGATCTAGTGCAACTATTGATCCAGTACCTACAACTATTTCATTAAATATTCCAACAACGTCTGGATATGGAGTAAACTCAAACTGGTACCCACTTGCAAATAACTTGTACTCAATAGGACAGCCAATAGATGCGGGTGCTGGTGTAGCATCAAATAGATTTTGGAAAACTATATACTCTAACACTGGAACAATAAATACTTCTGATGAAAGACTAAAGACAGATATTTTTTCTTCCGACTTAGGATTAGATTTTATAAACAATTTAAATCCAGTAAAATATAAATTTATTGAGGGCGGGAAAGAATTAGTAGATGGAGACTTAGTTTCACTTCCTGGAACAAGAACTCATTATGGACTTATAGCTCAGCAAGTAAAAGAAGCTTTAGATGAATCTGGAGTAGAAGACTTTGCTGGCTGGGTAAAGATTGATATGTCTGAAGAAGATTCTATGCAAGGATTAAGATACGATCAATTTATTTCACCATTAATTAAAGCAGTACAAGAGCTTACAGCGAGAGTTAAAGCACTAGAAGAGATTTAAGACATGTCATATAAATATACTGTCTTAAAAGATAATCCAGTTGCATTTTTTTTACTAGATGAAGTTCGTTCTGGAGAAGTTGGCGTATACAGCAATTTAACAACTCTATATTCAACATATCAAGATTTAAAAGATAATGGCGTATCATATGCTGCTGTAAGCGGGCTACCAATAATTGATTACACTGGAAATTCAATGGAGGGCTATGCAATTAATACCTCAGATATGGAAGTTCTTCCTATTATTGGGGCGGGAGTAAGAGGAACAGAGATAAATGAAAATGCACAGATAAGCCTAAAAGCCCTAGGACTTGGTATGAATAGAAATCCAGATGGCCCATTCTCATTTGAAATATGGTTTAGTCCAGCCAAAGATGACAATGCCGAATATATTATTCTAGGAGATGCTGCCAATTCAATTGGTCTATTCTATAAAAATGAAAATATTATTTTTAAATGTAGTCCAACACAGATGGTTTGGCATAAGATTACAAAAAATAAAGCTATGCATGTTGTAGGTATGTTTTCTAAAGATACAATTTCACTTTATGTCGATGGAAAAATTGTTTCTGAAAGTCCAGTTGTAGATAGCTTTAAATTTACTAATTCAAGCTTAAACCTATCCTTGGGACCAGCCAACTCAGGCAAAAAATTTATTGTTGATTCAGCAGCAATATATGCCTATGAGCTAGAAGAAGCAAAAATATTAAATCATTATCTGTCGGGATACAAAGAGACAAAGTACTCACAAATTGTTTATTCAAATAATGGAATTCTTTTTTCATTAAACTCGGCATCAGTAAGACCAGACATTTCATATAGGTATCCTGGAATAAAAGCACTAGAAGAACTTGCTTCTGGAGATGCATATTATAACTCAGAATATAACAGAATTGAGTTTGAAGAAACAGATGCCGTAGAAACAAAAACATTTTCTTTTCAAGAAAGACTGTATATATCAAATCCAGAAGATATTGTTTCTTCTAGAATTTGCTATGGGCAGGATGTAGATAATATTTTGGTTGAAATACAAATCCCAAATCAGCCATGGGTAGTTTGCAAAAATAATTCTCCGATGCCATACTACAACAAAAACCAGAACTCAGGAAGCCCAATACTAGATATAAGGGTAACAATGACTACACAAGATTCATCCTTTGACCTACCTTATTTTGATAAGTTAGAAATTGATATGTATTCAAATAAAGATTTTTATGCAGATAATTCTGGATCAAAAATATACTCAGCATACGACTATGCAGTAGGACAATACAATTACCCAGTAAGAATGCAAAATAAATACAACGGACTGTCAATGCATTCTGGCCATGGGTTTTCTGTAGATCTTTCTATTCAGCCAAGAACAATAGAGATGTTTTTTACTCCAAGGGGTGGACAAAATGTATTATTTTCTTCAGCATCCTCATCAATTAAATGGGCGGCTAACGGATTAATAACAAAAGCTGGAATTTCTGCCATATACGTAAATGGTATAAATAGGACATCAGAGACTAATGTATCGACATTTTTGCTAAATGATGTTGCCCATCATATTATAATTGTATTAAATCAGCCAGCCTTAAATATTAAGTTTAATCAAAATCAATTAGATACAGAATATGGAACTTCAAACCTATATAACAACATAGCTTTTTACGAGAAAGCATTTACATCCGCAGAAGCAATAACTAACTACAGGCTTTATTGCTCAGATAACTCAAAGGTTATAACTGACCCAGGAGTAACTATATCTGAAAGTGTCCATGGTCAGGATGGAACACCATATTTCATAAGGCAATTTGACTAGTAGGGTGCACAATTTGCAACAAAAGTGTATCAGGCTGGCATCAAGACTGGACTTTTACTAAGAATAATGATAAACTGTTTAACATATGGACATCTTAAACCAAAAAAGCCAGGTAATCGAGGAAACCACTCTCGGAATATACGTATGGGAAATGCCAGACGGACGCTGGATTGGTGACGACGATGGCAACTTTCTTTCAATAACTTCTAAAAAAGGAAATCGTGCCCGCATGGCTTTGCTGGCGGATGCAGTAAGACACTATGGAATTTATGAGGGACAGCCTAAGTTTTTGTCTGGAAGAAGAAAAATTGATGATGAAGAGTTTGAATATCAAAACCAAAGACTTAAGTGGGGACTTACACCAGACCCGCTTGACATAGGCGAATACAAAGATTCAGTATTGCGAGGGGGATCAGTAACATGACACAATTCTTAGAAGATGGCCCAGAAGATACATATGAGGTATCAGTAAAAAATAGCTCAGATCTTTTTTCATTTAAGAAAGAAAAAGAGCATGTTGACCCGTTTGCAATTGGAATAGATGAACTTAAAAAAGTAAGAGGGCTCGGCACCAATTTTAAAAGAAAAGTAAACAGAGATTTTGCAAAATCATTTACTGGTAAAGATGGTGCAGCAACACAACAGAATCTTCTTCAGCAGGCTGTAACTGGATATGCTATGTTCGACCTTGTGCAGCCAGTATATAACCTAGAGTATTTGTCTCAAATTTATGAGGTATCAACTTATAACTATGCTGCAATCAATGCAAAGGTAGCAAATATAGTTGGACTAGGGTACTCATTTACTGAAACTAGAAAAACTAATGATGCTATAGACGCAATAACAGATACAAAGCAATTAGAAAGAGCTAGACGTAAGCTTAATAAGTTAAAGCAGGACCTACAAGAGTGGCTCGACACTACTAACGATGAAGATACATTTACTGAAACTTTAATAAAAGTTTACACTGATTTAGAAGCTACAGGTAATGGCTATATTGAAATTGGAAGAACAACAGCAGGAGATATAGGATATATTGGACATATCCCAGCAAAGACAATGAGAGTAAGAAGACTTCGTGATGGATTCATGCAGCTGCTTTATGGCAAGGCTGTATTTTTTAGAAACTTTGGAGATTTAGATACACCCAACCCAATTGGTGATGTTGAGGATCGTCCAAATGAAATCATTCATCTAAAGAAGTATACTCCGATGAACAACTATTATGGAATACCAGATATTGTTGCTGCACAAATGTCATTGGCTGGCAATGAATTTGCTGGAAGATATAACCTAGATTACTTTGAGAATAAAGCGGTACCAAGATATATTATTACAGTAAAGGGAGCAAAACTTTCTCCAGAGTCAGAAAGAAAGTTGCTAGAATTTTTCCAGGTTGGACTAAAGGGGAAAAACCATAGATCACTTTATATCCCGCTTCCAGCGGATACTCCAGACAACAAGGTTGAATTTAAAATGGAGCCAGTTGAAGCTGGAGCTCAAGAATCATCATTTAATATTTATCGACAATCTAATAGAGATGAAATACTATTGGCTCACCGTGTGCCAATTAATAAAATTGGAACTCCAGAAGGAGTTAATTTAGCGGTTGCAAGAGACGCAGACAAAACATTTAAAGAGCAGGTTTGTCGTCCAGCACAAATGAGACTAGAAAAAAGAATTAATGCAATAATTGAAGAAAAGACTGACGCCCTAAAAATTAAATTCGAAGAGCTGACATTAACTGATGAAGACACGCAATCTCAAATAGATGAAAGATATCTTAGAATGCAGGTAATTACCCCTAATGAAGTTAGAATTAAAAAAGGTATGATTCCAGTGGAAGGCGGAGATGAAATGGTAGATCTAAGGCCTCAGCAGGCAGCTGACCAAAAAGCAACGGCTGGGAAAACTAGAGCCAGAGATTCAGAAAGATCCGCAGCCTCTTCCGATAAAGTCGGAGAAGGAAGAAATGCAAAAGGCGACGGAAGCAGAGTTGACTAAATCCAATCAACTGCGATTTGCCTTTTTAGATAGATAAGTATAAAATTAAGCATATGAACATAGAAAAAAGTCAGTGGTCTTCTGACGGCCAAAACCTTCATTTATCTGTTCCTTTTACAAAAGTAAACAGGGAGAATAGAACCGTGTCTGGATTTGCAACTCTAGATAATGTAGATCAAACTGGTGACGTCGTAACAGCAGAAGCAAGCCTAAAGGCATTTGAAGCATTTAGAGGAAATCTTAGAGAGATGCATCAGCCACTTGCAGTTGGCAAAGTAGTTTCATTTAAGCCAGAGACTTACTACGATCAAAAATCAAAAGAATTTTATAATGGAGTTTATGTAACTTCATACATATCAAAGGGCGCACAGGATACTTGGGAGAAGGTTCTTGATGGAACTCTTTCTGGTTTTTCAATTGGCGGAAAGATTAAAGATTCAGATAATGAAATAAATAAGGCAACAGGAGAGTCTGTTCGTTTTATTAAAGAATATGACTTAGTAGAACTTTCAATTGTAGATTCACCAGCAAATGAAATGTGCAATATTATTTCAATAGAAAAAATGAATGGTCAACTTATTTTTAAAGGAATGGCAGCAGATGTTGTCACAGAAAATATTTTTTATTGCGAAGATAGCGACTCTGTTTTCATCTCGACAGACAAGACATACTCATCTCCAGTTACTGGTAAAGAGGCTACGCTAATTGGATGGGTTGAAAGCTCAGACATAAACAAATCAAAAGAGATAGATAAAGTTCTTGCTTCATTCAAGAAGTCAAGAGTTACGTTGCCTGCAACACAAACAATAGCAAAACAGGCAAACGCACAAGGAGGTAATGAAGTGGAAAAACTAAACGTACACGGTACAGATCCAGTAGTTGCAGAAGCACCAGTTGCAGAAGCACCAGCTGCTGAAGAAGTTGTCGTCGTTGAAGAGACCATGGTTGAGACTAACGTCAAGGCCGTCGAAGATGCACCAGCTGCTAAAGCAGAAGATGCAGACTCTGCTTCTGTAGATGTCTTTAAGTCAGTAGACGCAGATGCGTCAGCTGCAGTTGAAGGACAAGAGCCTGATTTTGCAAAAATGTTAGTAGACCTAAAGGGATTCTTTGCAGATACTCTTAGCAAGGCTACAGAGGCAAATGCATTACAGGTTTCTGAAATCAAAGAAACTGTAGAGACTTTTAGCAAGGGCTTAAATGCTCAAATCACAGAATTAGCAGAAAAGCACAGCGCACTTAGTGCAGCTGTAACAGAAATAAAGGGCACCATTGATGGTGTTCAAAAGCGTGTAGATGCCGTAGAAGGCGATACAGCAATTAAGAAGTCCTCAGACCTCGGCGGGTCTGCGGTACAAGCAGTAAACAAATCAAAATGGAACGGTTCTTTCCTCGGTTCCGTAAACGAAATATTTAACTAGGGTAGGTGAAATAATATGAGTAATGAAACATTAGAGAAAGCAATCGCAGCTGGTACAACAGCTACAGGTACTTTCGCATCAACAACTGGTGGAGATGGAATTCACACTGCGTCTGAAAATGGCAATGGTGGTCTTCTCAACCCAGAGCAATCAGCTCGTTTCCTAGACTATATGTTCGACGCAACCGTAATCGGAAAAGTCGCACGTACAGTTAGAATGAAGTCTGACACAACAGAAATTGATAGAGTCGGAGTAGGCGAGAAGCTTATGAAGCTCGCAACAGAAGGTGACAACACTGGCACAAACGCAGCAGTCACATTCTCAAAGATCTCTCTCACAACAAAGAAGCTACGTCTTGACTGGGAGCTCTCAACAGAGTCACTAGAAGACAATATCGAAGGTCCAGATCTAGAAGACCACATCGCACGTATGATGGCAACTCAGGCTGGTAACGATATTGAAGACGTTCTACTTAACGGTAACACAGCACTTTCATCAGATGCTCTTTACAAGGCATTTGACGGTGTTGTAAAGAAGGCCAAGGCAAATGCACACGTCGTAGACGCAGCAGGTGCAGGACTTTCTCGTGCTGTATTTAACTCAGCACTTAAGGCACTTCCACGTAAGTACAAGCAGCGTCGCACAGACCTACGCTTCCTTGCAGGATCTAACTTGATCCAGGATTACCTATACGCAACATCACAAAACATCCAGAATGTTAACCCACAGGATATTGCTTCAGGCATCATCCGTGGAGATGTAGCTCCTCTAGGTGGACCAGCAGGATACGTAGCTCCATACGCTTTCGGTATTCCAATCGTTGAAGTTCCACTTCTTCCAGAGACACAGACTGGCGATTACGCACAGGCTACAGGATCACACGGAGATGTTCACTTAACATTCCCTAACAACGTTGTTGTTGGTGTTAAGCGTGACGTAACTGTTTACCGATTCTTCTGGCCACGCAAGGACTCAATCGAGTACACAATGTATACTCGTGTTGGCGTTCAAATCGAGCAGGCAGACGCTTGGGTCGTTGTAAAGAACGTTAAGGTTGCTTCCTAATTAGGAATTAATCACAGAAAAGCCCCCAATTAAATTTGGGGGCTTTTCATTTTAATTATACAATGCTATAATGGTTTTACCTAGAAAAAGGAGTATTAAATGTCTTTTGACACATTAAAGGTCGCGGATCTAAAGGCAATTGCAGAAGAGTTTGCAGTTGAAACAGACGGGCTTAAGAACAAGCAGGATATAATTGCAGCACTAGCAGAAGAAGGTGTTACATATGCAGTATATGAAAAAACACTTAAAGATGTAGAAGATGCAAAAGAAGAGGTTGAGGTCCTACCAGTATTTGATCCAAAGGCAGAGCGCACAGAGGATACAGTATTAGTTATGATGACAAGAGCAAACCATAGATATGATATTATGGGACATACATTTACTCAGACCCATCCGTTTGTAGCAATGCACAAAGATTCAGCTCAACAAATTTTTGATAAAGAGGAGGGTTTTCGTTTAGCCACACCAAAGGAAGTTCAGGAATATTACGGCTAAGCTTAAACGCAACAAATGGAAATTATAGTAGGAACAAACTCACCAGTAAAGCAAAGAGTATTTTGGAAGGGCGGGATAGCTCAAGCAGACTCTTTGCCTACTGTTAAATTTTATGATGTAACAAATGATCCATCAATAGAGCCTTCTATAAATCCAAACACTTTACTTCTAACCCAAACTGCCGAAGAGGCAGAAACAGATAGAGGCGTATATTTGGTATACCCTCCAATATCCTTAACGAATAGACCAAGGACATTGAGGCTAGTTTGGGAATATGAAGTAGATGAAGAAAGTGTAGTTAAAGAGCATCTTCTTGATGTTGTAAAGCCATATGTTGATTTAACAAATGCTGCAGATGCTTTAGGGTTTGGCTTTGATCAATCTGATCCCAACTACAAAACATTTGTAGATTTAGCAGCAGCAGAAAGATATGCAAGAAAACTTATTGAAAGCTACACTGGACAAGAGTTTTATCTATATGATGATGTAAATGTGATATACGCAACTGGATCAGAAATTCTCCCATTGCCACACAAAATAAATGAGATACATTCCATACATCTAAACGACATACTTCTTATTGATAGAATAAATAATATTGATAATTGGAATGTCCCAGTAGAAATATCTTCTAGTGGATTTGGAATAAAAGTAAATAAGTCTGGCTTATTAGATAATGTAGTTTACACAGCAAACGGAATGGTCCCTCCAAGTATTAATGACTACAATAATGGGTCTTTTGTAAATGGTGGAGCTTATAGAATTGAAGGAAGATATGGCTGGGATCAAGTACCGTATGAAGTTGAGTTAGCTACCATAGAGTTAATGAAAGACTTCTTCTCTAAAGATAAAGACTGGAGAAACAAGTACTTAAAGAGCATACAGACATTTGACTGGCAGTTTGAATATGACACTGCAACATTTAGCGGAACTGGAAACAATTACGCTGATCAGCTTCTGTCTGAGTATGTCTTAAGCACTATGGTTTTGATATAATGAACAGACTCGTAGACTCTATTCTTAGCATGAAAATAGATGTTTATGCTCAAGATGATTATCAGGATCCAAACACTGGTGCAATTAAAAAGTCTTGGATATATCAAAGAACTATACCTTGTTTTGCAAAAGGAATAATAACAAACTCTGCTACAAGCAGAGGCGGGGACAATAGAGCAATCTCTGTTAAGTATGTAGACAATCAAACTATTGAGATTAGAACAGAAACAAGATTGACATACAGAGAAAAAGTAACTAATATCAGAGACAACTCAAATAATCCAATTTGGATAGAATTGAACTATCCAAACGATACTCCAACAGTATTTGAAATAACAAGCTCAACACCAATAACAGACCCATTTGGTAATTTAATGGCTTACAACTCAATTGCTAAAAGATCAGAGAGCCAGTTAATTGGAGACTAGTGGAGTAGCATTACTTCAAGCTTCTTCTGGTCTAGAGAGATTGATGGTAGGTGCACCTCAAGCAGGAGTTTTAAGAGATAGCAATGTGGCACAGATATCTGCATTTCTTTACTATCAGGCTAATGTTGCAGCCAGACTAGAATCCAATAAGGCATTTCAAAGACTATTTAAGACAACAATATTTAATCAGATAGAAAAAGATTTTGGTTTGTTTATTGATTCGCAAGCCAGAACAAAGCCAAAGTCATTACATCATGTATATGAGTGGAATAAGACAGGACAAGCAACTGCTCGTCTTTTTAAATTAAACCAGCTAGACGGAGTTGGGCTATCATTTAGAATTAACTATGAGTTTAAGATTTCAAAATCTTCGGTCCCATCTAAAAATAGAGAGCAGACAAGTAGATATGTTTTTGAAAGAAAAGCAGCTGTTATGGAAAAAGGAATGCCAGTTGTAATTAGACCAAAATCTGCTGAGAGATTAGTTTTTGAAATTGATGGAGAAAAGGTTTTTATGCCAAAGGGTAAGTCAGTTACAGTAAAGAGCCCTGGAGGCAGAGCATCAACAAATCAATTCGATTTAACATATAGTAGATATTTTAGCGGACCAATGGTTAGCAACTCAATAAAGATGTCTGGATTTCAGAACCTATTCGGAGCTAAATTTGAAAGAGCGATGAAAGTTCCTTCATCTATTGCCAAGGTGCGTTATTCCTTTAGTCCAGGTACAATTAGACTACAGGCCGAGGCGGCACTAACAGAAAAATTCGGAGGAGTATTTTAATGACTAATTATGGAATAGACGCCATGTACGAGATAAGAAAACATCTTTGGCAAGAGCTTTTGTCAAATAACATAATTGATCAAAATGCTTACTATAGCGATAATCTTGGCGAATCTATAATTCCAATTATTCCAGTTCAGCAGGCTCCAGAAATGAATCAATTCTTAAGCGGCAAGACCCATATTGTTTATGACAAGATTGGAAGCACCTATGAAGAAAATTGGCTTATATGCTGTGAGAAGATATCCTTTACAATATACTCAGTGGACTTTGCCGAAATCAATATAATCAGAAACATGATGATGGATGTTTTTAGAAGAATGGACGATTCAGCCAGAGACCTAAATAAATCAAGATCAACAGACAAGATCATATTCCACAACACCCTTATACTAGAGATGTCCCCAACAGAGCCATCTACAGAGCTAGCAGGCTTCTTGGCGGCAGATGTTATTATAGAGGTCAAATACTCTAGGACAGTTGGCCCAAAGGGTAGATTTGACTAGTTTGCCTTTTAGTTGATTGTAAGATAAAATTATACCAAGAGGAAAAGAGCCTAGCCAGCTTAATTTAAAGTTATACAGCAAGTCAATATATATATATTTATTTAATGGAGGTTTTACAACATGGCACAAATTACAGGTAATGCAAAAAACATACTTGTTGGTGCATCACCACTGTTTCTTTCAGTGACAGATGTTACCGATTCAGATTACGTCCCAAATGCTGAAGCAGGAGTTCTTAATGCTTTTGCAGCAAACAAGAACAAGACAGTACCAGCATTTAAGTCAGCAACATCATACATTGATTCTTTGAATGCAGTAGATGTAGCAACATCAGCAACTGGCGCAACAGCACCAGCTCTTGATGACAAGGGTGCATTTTATCGCAACGTAGGTTTTACAAATAACGGTCTTCAGGTTACATACAACCCATCATACGGTTCAGTAACAGTAGATCAGCTTCTTGATACAGCAAAGCTTTTCAAGGAGTCAATGGAAGTTATGATCGCAACAGAAATGGCAGAAGGTACTCTTGAGAACGTTCTAGCAGTATTCGGTCAGCGTTCAAGCACATTAGTACCTAAGATGACAGGACAGACTGTTGCTACTGGTTTAGCAGCAGAGGACAAGCTTGGACTTGCAGGTGGAGCTCTTGGTGAGCAGCCAACAGAGCGTCAACTTATTGCAGTAGGTCAGGCACCAACATCTGAAGCAACTCTAACTGAGCGTGTATACTATGCACGTCGTGTTCTTTCTGTACAACAGTCACAGTTCTCTTTGGCTCGTAACGCAGCATCAACATTCCCAGTTACATTCCGTTTGCTACCAGACGGCGCAAAGGTCGGCCAAGAATATGGTTTCATCGTAGACCGCGTTCTAGCAGTATAATTAATAATAATTAATTACAAAACCCCCTAAGAAATTAGGGGGTTTTGCTATTGTATTGGTATTTCTGATATGATACAATAATTAAGACGAGATCCTAGGAGGATTTAAATTGGCAACAACAGTATATGATGTAGAAGAAATTCAGCTACAAAACGGGGCAAACGTAAAGCTAAAGCCTTTAACAATTAAAGAGCTTAGAAAGTTTATGGCTGCTATTAGTAAGACAGCAGAAGTAACTACAGAAGATGAAACTTTAACAATTCTTATTGATGCTTGTGCAGTAGCACTAGAAAAGCAGCTTCCAGAATTAGTTGCAGATAGAGACGCATTCGAGGACGTATTAGATGTACCAACAATTAATCGTATCCTTGAAGTATGCGGCGGCATTAAGATGGACGATCCAAATTTGCTAGCAGCAGCGGTTCTAGCTGGTCAGAACTAGATCTAGCTGCCTTAGAAGGAGAAGTATTTCTAATAGGAAACTATAAGAATTACGAGGAATTGGAAGATAATCTTTCAATGCCAGAACTGATTCAAACTTTTACATCTATGCAAAAGTCTGAGTCAGAAAAAAGAAAGTTCTTAGCTGCAATACAAGGTGTAGACCTTGATGGCGGCGAAGAAGAAAGACCCAAGAGCTTTGAAGATGTAAAAAGAAAAGCACTTGGAATTACTGCAGATGCATCAGATGTTGTTTCGCTACAAGGTCAGTTTGCATCAGACGCAGGATTTGGTATCGGAGCTGGCCTCGGATACAAAAAGGAGTAAGAGTTGGCAGATCAAAATATAGTAACCAACATAACTGCGACGGCTAATTTTTCTAGCCTAACAGCGCAGTTACAAGCGGTTACTCAGCAACTCTTAAAACTCCAAGCTACAACAATTGGTTTAAATAAGAATCTGACTAGCCAGGTTGGAGTCATGAATCGTCAGTTTGACGAAACCATGCGCTCCACTGGTCAGTTCTCTAGACACTTTGTAACATTAACTTCAGACGTATCTAAGTTTGGTCAAAACCTAGATAGCGGAAGAATGAAGCTTGGCCAATACTTTAGAACTTGGCAAGGTCATACACAAAAGACTAGCTCACTAGTTAGAGATTTAGCCAAGCAGCAGGTTATGCTTGAGAATGCAATAATTCAGCCTATTGGTAAAAATGCACAAGGATTAATGCAATACAACGTAATGGTTCAATCTGGACTAGACGTTACAAAGAATAAGTCAGCGCTTCTAAGACAAGAGCTAGCCATCATGAATAAGGTTATGATGGATGGATCTAATCAGCTAATTAACTGGGGTAAGAATACACAGTGGGCTGGTAGACAGCTAACAGTTGGTCTTACAGTTCCTTTAGCAGCATTTGGTATGGCTGCAGCAAAAGCATTTAAAGAAGCAGATCAAGAATTAACTCGCTTAACAAAAGTTTACGGAGGATTAACTGCAACATCAAGCGCTGATCTTCTTCAAGTTCGCAAAGATGTTATGGCAGTTTCTAGAGAATTAGCTTCTGGACTAGGAGCAAACTTTACAGAGACTATCGCTTTAGCAGCAGATATTGCTGCAACTGGAAAACAAGGCGCAGATCTTATAGACTCTACAAGACAAACAACTAGACTTGCAATTCTTGGTGAAGTAGATAGACAAGAAGCCATGAAGGCCACACTTGCAATTCAGACAGCCTTCGGTCAAAATACGATGGAGCTTGCTGAGTCTATTGACTTCTTGAACGCAGTTGAAAACCAGACGTCTACTACTCTAGATGACTTAGTAACTGCTATTCCAAAAGCAGGACCAGTTGTTCAGGCTTTGGGCGGAGATGTACAAGACCTTGCACTTTATTTAACTGCTATGCGTGAAGGTGGAATTAATGCATCAGAAGGTGCTAACGCATTAAAGTCTGCTTTAGCATCTGTTATCAACCCCACAAAGGTTGCAAAAGAAATGTTCATGGGGTTTGGCATAGACTTATCTGGCATTGTAAATAAAAATGCTGGAAATTTAACTGGCACAATAATGGCATTAAAGGATTCATTAGATTCACTTGAGCCATTACAAAGAGCAAGAGCAATTGAGCAGCTATTTGGAAAGTTCCAGTTTGCTAGAATAAATGCTTTATTCGAAAACTTAGGTAAAGAAGGAAGCCAGACTCTTCAAGTCTTAGACTTGATGAAAGCAAGTACACAAGACTTAGCTGCAATTTCAGCACGAGAATTAACAGCGCTTACAGAGTCTGCATCTGGTAAATACAGAAGAGCACTCGAATCTGTTAAGGCAGAACTGGCTGTAGTTGGAGATCAGTTCTTAAAAATTGGTGCATTTGTATTAAATGCTATTGATGGCATTTTAAAGTTTATTGGGAATCTACCAGCACCAATTAAAGCAGTACTAGGATTTATTGGCGGGCTTACAGCAATTGCTGGTCCTATCATCATGCTTACTGGTGTGCTTGCAAACTTCTTTGGATACATAATTAAGGGAGTATTAGCTCTTAAAAATATTGGTAAGGGCGGAACTGGATTTAAATTATTAACACCAGAATTAATGGCAGCATCTGCTGCTGCTAAAACTGTAGAGCAGTCATTCTATAGCGATACTAAGGCGGCTGCTACATTCTCAGATGCAGTACTTACTTTAGCAGCCTCATTTGATAGATTAAAAGCAAGTGCTATGAGCGCAACAGTTGCGACATCCAATGGAATTTCTACAGTTGGAGGAAGCACAGTGCTTTCGGGCGGCGGAAGAATTGTAGACAAAGACAATCCTCTTGTAGGTAGGCCATACTCAAGAGACATGTCACATGTTATACCAACTGGATCTAAGACTCCTCAACAAAGAGCAGATGAAACAATATTCTCTACAGTTCCTGGTCCTAAGCCAGTAAATCTAAGACTTTCAAATTCACCACAAACATATATGCACGAGGATCTTCCAAGAATTCATGGAGTTACTGCAGTCAATGGAGTTTCTAATGGAATAGTTGCATCAGAAGCTGCCAAGTGGCACTCAATGACTGCAGCAATTGCTATGCAATCAAAGGCAGAATTAGCAATACTTAAGACAGAAGTTGCTGCAACAGGAACAATAACAGCATCGCTTGCAGATTCTTACCAGGCACTTCTACCACAAATGACAAGAATAACTACCCTTGCTGCAGATGAAACAGCATTGATAGTTCAACAACTGCAGGCTGGAAAGATTACTGTAGAAGCCGCAAGAGCTAAAATATTTGCATTAAATGCTCAGGTTGAAGCAATGATGGTTCAAACAGCACAAGGTGTTGCCGCCGCTCAAGCAAGAACTATTAGCTTAACTACAGTACCATTAACTAGCCAGCCAGTTGTAAGCGCAACTGGAAAGTCTAATATGAAAGAGCTTTTCCACAAAACAGAAACTGCAAAAATGGTGGATGCAATTGCAAGAGGTTTGGGAGTTAGAACTTCTGGTGCTGGATATAGTATTCATACAACAAAGCCTAGATTTAATACTGGCGGAAAAATAGAATCGTTTGGCCCAAATAAAACTCAGGTTACTGGTCCAGCATCTATAACATATGATGACAGAATGGGAGATGTTCCACTAGGAGGATATGTATTAAACCAATCTGCATCAATGGATCCAAGAAATGCTCCACTGGTTGCAGCTGCACCATCTACATATGATAATTCTGGAAGCAACATAACTGCTTTACTTACACCAAAAGAAACAGTATTTGGTCCAGGCATTCAAGATAACCCAGAACTTTTCAGAGCAGTAGATGCAGCAAATAATGGAGTTCCTCTTCCACAGCATGCAGCTGGAGGAAAAATTAAGCTGTCTAGATCTAGTTATGGAGTTCCTGCACTTACTATAAGACCACTTTTTAAAGATAAGATATCTGAATATAGAAAACGAGTAGCTGAACTTGCAGAGCAAAAAAATAAAACAAGACTAGATCCACGTGGAAGAGATACGCAAATTATAGGATCATATGGAGGAAGAACTTGGGTCACTAGAGGCGCATCAACAAATGCAGCTATAGATGACTACATGAGATCATTATCTCCATCTGAAAGAAGAAAAGCAGCAAAAGTTATAGAAGAATTTTCTGCTTCTATAGAAACTACAAAAAAAGCTGCTGAAAGAGGTGCACCAAGAGGAAGGGACGCATTTGCAATAGAAGCAGGACACCTAGAGTCTAATAAAGGAGCACTAGCTAAAAAACTAGCTGAGAATGAATTACCTCCTCTTGACCTTAACAAGATTATACATGCAACACATTTAACAAGAGCGGTTGTAATAAATGGAAAGAGATATGTTAGCAAATACACTGTTGACTATGACGCTCAATCTAACTTGCAGGCAAACCAAGGCACACTTTTAGCTAAAGACTTTTTAGATAGAAACATGGGTCGAACTGGCAAGTACGATAGGCTGATGCGTAAATCTGGAGTTCCTCAAGAAAAATGGGCAGATACAGAAAAAGAAATTGACCAAAAGATTAAAGCTATTCTTAGGGGCAAAGAGTCAAAGAAAATTGGAGATGAAAAGGGAGACATAACCTTTGATTCATTTATACCGCTTATTGATTCAAGTATAGTTTCAGCAGGAGGATCTGCTGCGAAACTAAAAGAATTACAAAGAAATGTAGTAGAGAGAAAAAATTCAGGCGGAATTGTCGGAGGAAAAGTAAAGCCTGGAAAGTTTAACTACGGAAGATTATTCCTCGGAATGCCTAGAAGTATTAAGCAGGTAGAAAAACAAAGACAAGCTAGACTTACTATGGAAGAAATTGATGCTGGAGTTAGAACTGGTAAATATTCAACAATGCCACCAACTAATTTCGGTAAGCTTGATACTCCTACAACTGGACATAGTTTCCCAGTAGAAGGAATTGGTGGAGTATATATAAAGCCAGACGGATCAAAAGTATTTGTTAAGCCAGTAATGGATGAAGACGCAGCCCTTTCACAACAACGTGCGACAATGATTGTAAGGGGTGGGCATGAAATGCACTCTCCTACACAAGAAATTAGAACAATGATTGACCCTACAGATCCAGCTGGCAGAAGAAAACTTATTGTTCTTGAATCTCCTTACGATAAAGCCTTTGCTACTCAAAGTGGGGTGTTTGATGAAAAAGCTTACTTTAAACAATTGGTTGCTGCCAACCTAAGAGGAGATAAAGATTTAAGTAGAGACAACATATCTGGAAGAAACGTTAATGATACAGGAACAGATGGAGTATACGATAGAGCTTCTGGAAAGAGAAGATTCCATGGAGAATGGAAAGATGGAGAATGGATCGACAAAATGCCGTCTATGCAAGAGATGGCACGGATCAATTTACTTGGAGTAAAAGGCGGAGCTAAGAGATTCTTTGCAGAAGCAACTCTTAATATTCCAAAAGGCATGACGCCACAACAGTATCATCAAAAAATGATTGATGAAATTGATGAAGTACTTCCAAAACTAAAAGAAACAATTGCTAAGTTTGGCGACCTAAATCCAACAGAGGCAGCAGTTTATGCTGCAATGATAAAAAGATTAGAGGAAGGAAGAAGAGTAAATTGGGAAGAGTTTCATGGAATTCACTCTGCTGTAAAAGTTTCTCCTCCTAAAGCACTAACACCAGCAGCATTAAAGAAATTAAAAGACGAAGCAGAGCTAAGAATACGCCAGAGAGGTCATGCTATATCTCTTAGCGACAATTCATTTAAAACTCCGCTTAATGGATTTAATGGCGGAGGAATAATAAATGTTCTAAAGTCATTAGCAATGAGAAGAATTGGTGCAGGGTTTGGGCCAACAGGTGCACCAAAGCCTAGCATGTATGAGTCAGCTCCATGGGGAGTTAGCTCTTTATCTATTAAAGCAGCAGAGACTTTATTTGCAAGTACTGGACTAAGACCGTATTCACAAAAACTTCTATATGACAAATTCGCTGCAGCATTAGCTAAAGAAAAGCCTTACGGATATGTTAAGGGTCCAGACGGATCTTTAAGAAATGCGCTTGAGCCAAGTTCACTAGATGCTGTTATTAGAAAAGCCGCAAGCGACTTAATTTCAGACAGATCTGCTTTTAAGCAGCTGTCACCAATTGATAGAGACATACTTAAAAGAAGATATTTAAATTGGGACTCTAAAAAAGATACTCCAATCACAGCTGAGCTTAAGAAAAAGATATTCGGCATTGACGGAGAAAGAGAAATGGGCGGACCAGTATCTCCAGGTCAAAGTTATTTAGTTGGAGAAAAGGGTCCAGAAATATTTAGTCCGCTACAAAGCGGCAACATAATCCCACAGTTTGCACTTGGTGGATTAATTAAGCGAAGTAAAGATTTTTATGGTGAAAAGATTACTGATGTTAGTCAGATTACATCTAAAGAGCATGCAAAGCGTCTTTTAAAATCAGGAGACCCAAGCCAAAGAGCTATGGGACAGCTCTATTTAAATAACCTTGCTGCATCTAGAACTCCAATGCCAGTTGTTGGAACACCACCTAAGCCTGGCCCACTATCTGTTGGAACAACAACAATAATTGGAAATGGAGGGGTAAGAACAAACGTTCCAACTATTCAAGGATCATTGCCTTATGTCCCATCAGTGCCTCTTCAAAGAGCAAACCAGGCTATAGATTCTGCAATAGGATCTATTGCTAGTAGGCTAAAGATTTCATCCGACAAATTAGTTGTTAGAGCCAGAATGATGGGCTCAGAAATTAATTCATCAATGATGGCATTAACTGGAAGTATTCAAAAACTTGGAACATCAATTAAAACAACATCTACAGCAGCTTCAACTTCAATTGCTTCGACAGTAAGAAGATTTACTTCTACTTACAGCCCTGGCGGATCTCAAATATTAGCATATGGTGTTCCTGGCTCACTCGCAGCTGGAGTTGGGCAATCATATGGACCAGCTGCGTTCGGAGAAGATTCAGGTGTAAGCAAAGCAAAACGAGCAGGCACAGCATTTTCAACAAATGCAAAATATACAACTGCAGCAATGATGCACCCATTGCAATTCCTAAAGAGCAAGGGAATGGGAGCAGATCCAGATAGACCTTTTGGTAGTGGCGCTGGCGGAATGCTAGTTGGAACAATCGGCGGAATGGCAGCAGGTGGAGCAATAGGAAATGCTGTTGGTGGACAAAATGGAATGATGATGGGCTCAATGGTTGGGTCGATGGCTGGTCCAGCTATTATGCAAGGCGCTGGAAAATTAGTTACATCAATGGCTGGTAAAGCAGTTGCAGCAGGAGCTGTAAAAGCAGGACTTGCAGCAACAGCCGCTGGAGTAGCAGGCTTGGTTGCGCCATTAGCTGCAGTTGCTGCAGCAGGATATGCTGCATACAAAATGTGGGGACACTATAAACGAGGACAAGAACTTAACATACAAAGTTTTGGTTTAACCGCAGAGGCTGCTAAAAAAGCTGGTCTTAGATTTACTGATTTCGGGTCAAAGATAAAAGATACTATTCAGGACTCAGAAGATCTAGCTGCTGCAAATAAGCTTGTATATGAAAGTATGAAGGATGGCGGAACCCCATTCCAGATGACAATTGCAGAGTATAAAAAGCTTAAGAAGGAAGTCAAAGAAACATTTGCAGAGCAAATAGCAGTTCTAGATAGACAGCCTTCAGAAAAAGTTCCAGATGCTGTTCGTAGAATTAAAGAGTCTTTAATTGCAGCTGGCATGTCTGCAGATGAAGCAACTAAAAAGGTTTTCACCATGCTTCAGCTTTCAAATAAAAAAGATCAATCAATTACTGCAACAATTGGTAATGCAAAGTTTAAAAATATTACAGATCCACAAAGTGCTGCAGTTTCTGCTGTAACAAGTTTTGGAGCGGACACAAGAGATCAGGGCAGCAAAGAAAGAGCTATGTCACTAAACACAGCTTTGACTGCAACTGAAACTGCTATAAATGATTTGATGGCCAAGAGAGCAAGAGAAGTAGCAAAAGATGTAAGTGGTAAAAAAGAGCTTCTAACATACGCAGAAGCCGAAAAGATAATGCTAGACAAAATTAACAGGTCTGGCGAGGCTCGCACAGCCATTACTCAAGAAACAGTTGATGAAATGGCAAAAGCAAATCCAGAAGTAAAGAAGATGATTAATGGATCTGATACTGTAGTAAGCGTATGGCAAAAGATTAGATTACAGGCCCAAGGATTTAATGGAGATCTTTCTCAATTAAATGCTGCTCAAACAAAGCTTATTGCAGATTCGTTTGCAGCAATATCTGATGCTGTGGTTGCAAAAAACAGAGTTGGAATATTAAAAGATCAGTACGCATCACTTGATAAACTAGAAAAGCAAATTAAGAATTATACAAAAGCTCTTAAGGGACAATCAGTTGCAGAACAAATATCTGATAGAGATAGACTAAAAGCACTTAATAAACAAATAGAGGCTATAAATAAGCTTGCAGAGGCAAGAAAGAAAGCATTATCTGCCGCACAAGAGGACGCAAACCTTGGAAGACAAATTGAAAAGGTTAGACTTGAGATACAAAATGCAGAGGCAGTCGGAGATACGGAAAAGGCACAAAGTCTAAGAATTGATTTAGAGTCACTAACTTCACAGCAGCAAACAGATGCCCAGATGAAGGCAATAGATACCGCTGCCGAAGCCGCAATTAAGCCTTTAAAGGCCGCCGCCGATGCTATTTCAAACAAGCAAGAAAAGCTTGGAGACGCAGCAGCAATTGCTGCAGAAAGTTTAGATAAGTTAAAAGATAGATACGATAAGCAACAAGCAGCAATTAAAAAAGTAAATGATTCTATGACTGCTTTATATGGAAATGCTGCAGCAGCAGGATTAACGGTTGAGGCTTACGCAAAGAAAAATAAAGAAGCGTCTGCTGGATTTGTAGCTGCAATGCAAGCTGCTACTGGCGCAGCGATGCCAAAGTATAAAGAAAGAACATATTATAATGGCAGCATGTTGGTTACAGAAAAGGTTCCAATTGCCCCATATGAAAACGCATTAGAGCTTCTAGCAAAATCTGGTGCTGCTACAGGAGTAAATACGGCTCTTGTAAAAGCATTAGGTGACGGAGCAACTCTAAAAGATGTTGTTGATGCAGTCAAGGGAATAAATGGAAAACCTGCACTAAGAGAAAACATTAAGGTAACTGGTGATTATTCTGACAGCAAAGAAACTAAAGAGTATGATGGCAAAAAAGTACAAGTTCTGAATGCACAAGCTCGTGACGCTATTAGAAAGAGACTTGACCTTCAGCCAGGAGAAACATTTATAGTTGATGGCCAAAGATATAGACAAAATACTACTGGCGGAACTCCAATTTGGACTGGGCCAGCTCCAAAGGGCCCCGCTTTACATGAAGGCGGAAAAGTATCTGGTCCAGGTACCGCAACATCAGATTCAATTCCAGCAATGCTTTCAGATGGAGAATATGTATTTAGTGCAAAGGCTGTAGATGCAGCTGGTGGACCAGACGCCGTAGATTCTTTGCACAAAGCCCTTAGAAGAGCAGAAGGTGGCCCAGTAGGTAAACAGAAGCCTCAAAAACAGCAGCTTCCATTTTTCCCATGGCGTCCTGATCTTCCAGATTACTGGAGCAACGGAAAGCCAACTGGAGATCCACGCACTGGAAGGTGGGGAGAGCTAAGATACAATCCTTCAAAGGGTAAAGACATCTGGGGCGGAACAGAAATTCCAGGACTTAAATTTACTGGAAAGACACCACAACAATCAGATTACTGGCATCAGATGGCTGAGCAGCCAAGTAAATATCGTGGTCCAGGAATGGGTATTGATAAAGATCCAATGCGTTTAGCAGGATCTGGAGCCTCTATGGGCTTTTCTGGAAACGGTGCATATGGGTTTGGCCCACTGTTGTTCCACAAGGGTGGACCAGTTGGGCATAGGCACGGAAGAAATCTTCCAGAAAAACAAAATTGGTTCCAAAGATATGTATCAGAGCTAACAAAATCTCAAAAAGAAGCAGCAGGAATGCTTCCATCTTTCATGACATCAAACAACAAAGCAGACGCTCTTGGTGCTGGATCAATATTAAGAAAAATGGCTGGACAGGCTGAATCAGGAGATACTCTAAGTTCAATACTTTTCCCACTCAACTTTCTTGGAATGGGGTCTGCCAGATCGGCACTTGCAAATCCGACAGCAAATGTAGCAAAACAGTCATCTTCACTTGGCGCACCTTTAATTAGAGCGCTTAGCAAAATACCGTCTCTTGGAAAGGATCTGTTAAAATTAGTCACCTGGAACACTTTAGGTAAAGTAAAGCCACTTCAAAATAATTTATATAAAGCAATAGGCCTTAAACCAGAAGGTCTAATTCGCAAGTTTAAAAATGCTTTTGACTATACATCAACAACTGGAAAGTCTTATTTTGAAGATATAGTTAATAGGCCACCTCCACCAAGGCGAAGCGGATCAGGTGCTCCACCAGGGCCTGCAAATGATGATGATTGGTTTACAAACTTGCCTCCATCTAAACTCCATCCCATGCAAGCATTGGGAGAGGCCGCAGCAGCAATGAAAAATAAATTTATAAACCCAGTCATGACTCCATTAAAAAATGGAGTTGGTAAATTAACTTCAATGTTCTCAAAAGAAAATATCTCACAGAAACTTTTAAAATTTTCACCAAAAATGATATCTGATTTTCTTTACAGATATACCCCCGTAGGAAGTATTCAAGCACTAAGATCAGCAAAAAAGATGAATATGAGCAAAACTACAGCCGACACAGGCCTAGGGCTAGACCTTTCATTAGAAGAACTTTTTAAACAAGATTTTTATCATGGAGGAAACTTACCAGAAGATCTTTTAAATAGACTAACTCCATCTTCTAAAAATGTTTCTTTAAGCGGAAACATATTTAATTTTGATTTATTTGCTACTGTAGAAAAAATAATGGCAAGAGAGTATGCAGTAGGTAAAAATGCAGAAAAAGGCGGATCGTTATGGAAAACTTTATTTAGAGTCCCAGAAGACATGTCAAAGGTATGGGACATGCGAGGCGGAGCTCCTTCTCTATGGTCACAAAACAAAAAGGGTTATGCGGCTGTAGAAAAATATTTTATTGATGTTTTAAAAATGTCAAGAGAAGAAGCAAGGGATATGCTAGCTGGAGAAAGGGTCCCAGGCGTAGCAAGGCTTAGCAAAGCGTTAATAGACAGGCTATCATTATTCCAGGGAGAATATTTAAACGAAGCATTTGCCGTAAATGGCAAAGGTGGTCCAAAATGGTTAATGGACACCATTGTTCATACTGGCGGAAAGCTAACAAATTCCGACACATTCCATGCCGTTGTTGCCACGCTAGACCCAGAAAACCGTATAAAGCTATTAAAAAATATATTGCCAAAATCAGAACTTATAAAAACCCATGGAGTTCTTGATGAATTTTTGCCTTCTACTCTTGAAAGATTTATAGAGCAGTATGAAAAATATGGAAAATCTTTTAAACCACTGCTAGAAGGAATCTGGCCAGCTATACATAATTCAACATCCGCTGCTACAGGCGGATATATTAGTAATGGAAAACTAAATGTTCCTAAATTTAAAGATGGAATTAATGTAGTTCCACAAGATATGTTAGCTCTGATTCATAAAAATGAGTCTATAATACCTGCTACAATGAATCCATTTAATCCAGAGGCGGCAATGCCTAGATATAATTTTGATAGACCTTCATTTGGCATAAGAGGGGAAGGTTCATCTGGAGCATCTTATACTGTTAACCAAAACATATACGCATCTGATGGAATGGATGTAGAGGCCCTATCCAATATAATTGTTCGCAAAGCAGAAGCAGTTATTGGACAAAAGGCTAAGGTTAATGTTAAAATGGTTGGACAGGGGAAGAATATATAATGGCAACGGCTTTAGTTTTACCAGCAGGAGCAGCTTTGTTTGTGCAAGACGCTGCTGGCGTTTTCCATTCATTAACTGAACATAACAGAAGCCCCATAGTAGTAGAAACACAAAGGTTCGAGAAGACTTCTAGGATGGCCAATGGAAGCCTTAGAAAGCTGTTTATAGCCGATAAGAAGACAGTCTCTACCTCCTGGAGCATGGTCCCTTCATACACCTCTATGACCGTAGATGGATACTGGGGAGCAGAAGATATAAAAAACTTTTATTTAAGTGCTCATGGACAAGGCACATTTAATGTAAAAATTGCATATAATTCTACAAGAACAGAAACTTTCCTTGCCTCATTTACTTCATGCTCAGCAACTATGGTAAGAAGAAATGTTAAAGAAAATGCGGCGGACACTGCACAAGCATTTTGGGACCTATCTATCGCACTGGAAGAAGTATAATGCAAACCGTAAGCCCATCAACCTTAAATTTAATTAATCAGTCTGTATCCTATTCAATGTCGGGCGGATGCTGGCTAGAATATAATATGAACGATTTGATTTTAGGTGCTAAAGTAAGAGGGCCAAATGGAACCGATGAAAATCCAGAAGGCGATCTTAAAATAAAACAAACTACTACTTCTGGAAAAGAATATTACCCATATAAAAAACTATTTCCGCTAACAAATATAATAGATCCAAGAAGACCTTCTTCTGCAGGCATAGGCTATTTTTTATTAAACAAAATGGTACCAGTTGCCATACCAAAATATAATGTTTCAAAGGAGCTACCTTCCAGACTTTATTTTGCTAGTGCAAAGAATCAGTATAAATACTTTTTGGCTGGCCCAGCAGAAAACCTTTCTCTACCTAACTGTAATATTACTGTAGAGTATCCAGTAGTAAAAACAGCTGTAGCAAATACTATAGTTGTTAAATTTGAGACTTCATACTCAAAGCCAGTCAGTTGGTCAATTAAAATAAAAAACCATCAGGATGTAGAAGCCACTATATTTACAAATACAGTTGTATCGAGTAGTGATACAGGAGTATTTCAACTTTATTATAACGGAGGACTATGGTCAAGCCCATCTTCATGGTCAACTACAAAATTTACAACGCCATCAGTTCCAGTAGATATTAAGAACATTACTGTAACAGTAAACACAATTAGCAAGGCAAACTCATACCTAGGAGTTATTGAAATAGGAGCAAGATACATACAGGATGTTTCTGACAGAGTAATTTCTTTTCAGGCTTCAAAAATGTCTTCCGACGACTCATCTGGAATTGTTCCAGTAGGATCAGTAACAGCAAATGCTTTGTCATTATCCCTGGAGGGATTTGATAAAAAGGGAGTAGAGTATGATAAAACTTTGGCATTTAATAAAAACAATATTAATTTGTATAAAAACGTTAAGATAATGCCATTTAATAAAATAGGATCAGACATGATTTTTCAGGGAGTATTTTATATGGACTCCTTCATGTTATCTGAGTTTGGAGATATTGATATACAAGGCCTAGACGGAGCTAAATTTTTACAAGAAATATTAGCTCCAGATATTGTAATTCAAAATGCTCCATCACAAGCTATTATTAGAAGGCTATTAGACGGCATAGGATTTAATTCATATAATTTTAATACATATAATAAAGATAGCACAGACTTAGCCGATACAGCTACCATAGTCCCTTTATTTTGGTATACAGAAGACACAAAGACAGTCTGGGAACATATACAGGATTTATGCAGAGACACTCAAATGATAGCTACATTTGATAACAACGACATACTTCAGTTCTATCCCAGAGACTACCTATTTGATAAAACAAGAGAAGCTAGTTTTAAGTTTAGAAGCGAAAAAAAATTATTAAATCTGCCTAATATAATTTCTATGAATAAAGAAACTGTGCCTTCAGTTAAAGCAGTTAAAGTAATTTACTCACCAATAATAAGTACAAACTACTCTGGTTCTTCAGACAACCTTTATGTCTCTCCACCTTCTGCAATTGGTGCAGCCGCCTTACAGAATACTTTATTAGCAACACCACCTGTTACAGAAGACACCCCATTAGGAGTGGTATCACTTGCACCAATAAGCGTGTACAGTTCTTTGGCCGACACATCTTTTTATAATAAGTCTGGATATTTTTTAATAAATAATGAAATAATTAAATACGATGCAATTGAATTTCAGTATGAACCAATTTCTGCGCCAAATACAATCAAGTATAAATGGATAACTTCTGATTCAGATATAGCAAAGTGGTTGGGAGAAAGCGTACTGGGTTCTTTTAAATCAACTCTAAGATATAGAATCAAAGAAAGAAATTCATTCAATGCTACTGGTAAGGGAGTTGGTGTTGGAGAAGAGCACAAAGTAGAGATTGATAAGTTAAAAAATGAATGGTTTGGATCTAGGTTAAATCTTTCTGCAAAAACAAATGTTGCAGATCAATCAGTATTTACATTAAAGCAGAAGGAAAAGCAATCAGAGGGCCCAATAGTAAAAGAAGTAGAAGTGTCAAGATCACTACTTCACATTGTTGTCCCCCCAGCATCTAAAGAATATTATTGTGCATCAATTACTCCAGATACCGTTAACATGTCTACAGAAGAATATTTTTCAGTAGGAACAGCATTGTTTTTCAAGCTTGCAAGAAATTCTTTTGGAAGAGTAACTGGAGAGCAAGCGGTATCTGCTGCACTAGGCATAGGGCTGGACGCTAGTAATTTAAATGGCTACATATTAAAAATTTCAACTTCACAGAACGTTGCAACCAAAGGATTGGGATACAGAGATGTGCAACTTTGGAAACTTGTAGACGGTAAAGAATCAAAAGTAACAGACACACAAACAGCTGAAGACAATTCAATTACTGGAGTTTCTGGAGGAAGATTTTATAGAATAGACGTTAAGGTGTCTAAGGCCACAACTGGTAAAAAAATATTTAAAATTAAATTTAATAATCAACTCATTACGGCAACTGATGAATCCCCTATAGCAATAAACTCAAAGATCTCACTTATTGGAATTGAAGGAGAGGCAGCCTTTGACTATGCATACTGCTCTTCTTTAACTAAAAATGAATTTAACTCTTCTAACTCGTACGATAACTATGGCTCATATATTTCAGCATCAAACTCTTTGCAGAACTTATTTGGAGATTTTGTTTTTTCTGGTGCCGAATCTTCCTATAAAGCCCCATGGATAAAAGAATTTGGGCCAGTGGCAAGAGAGATAAAAAAAATATCGACTAAATATTCAACAAGGCCAGGTCTTGTTAAATATCCTCAAATAATTTTAAATCCAAACGTTACACTTATAGGGCACGATGCAACCTCGTTTGGAATAGATGCCTACATATTAAATAACACAGGAGCATTTGTTGATATAGCAGACGGAGGAGAAAAAAGCTTTATTGTTGTCGGAGAAACAATAACAACACTGGATCCATTTGAGTACATAGACCCAGACTTTTCTTCAACTAAAAATGATGAGCAAGTAGCCTTTGAGTCTACATGGATACAAAGAGAAGAAGAGGCAAAAAAATTATCTGAATGGATGAGAACCCAGTGGTCAAAGCAACAGATTGTTCTGACCCTTGATATTTTCCCCAACCCAATACTTGAAATAGGAGATATTGTCGAAATATCTTATCCTAATAACTTAGTATATTCTACAGAGGATACAGGCAAAACGGCAGGTAAGTATATAGTTTTGGACATAGAGCAGGCCTATAGCTCTGACCCATCTACAAGAATAACATGCAGGTCGATTTATGTTTAATGAAATGGTAGAATCTTTATATGGTTAGAAAAAATCCTAAAATAGGAAAATCTCAAATAGCTGGTGGAATCAAAGTCCAGCTACCACTAGACTCACCCCTAATTGGTATATTAAAAACAGATCAATACGATCTTGTAAATCTATATACAAACCAGGTAGATAAGACTTATGTTCCAGAAGAAGGTTCTGATGGACCTCCAGAGCCACCGCCAGAACCAGTTCTGGCTCCAAATCTAGAAGACATTACTCTTATAGGTAAAACAGGCAAACGATATTCTTCTGGATCAATAATTACTGACCCAGAAATATACTATGACTCAAACAACAATAGGTTTCTCAGAGTCACCTTTGAAGTAAAAAACAGCGTAGGAGATATTGTAAAAGGGGCTATTATAATATGATAACAAAATTTGGTAAAAGATTTATTACTTCTTACTTAGCAAATGGCCTTAACTTTAATCAAAAAGATATTGCAATAGGCATAGGCTCAACACCAGCAACCGTAAACGACACAGACTTGGAATTTGAATTTTATAGAACTGGAGTAAGTTTAGGAAGCATAGACATACAGACAAATACCTCTACTGGCCAAACAACTTATGCTGTAGTGTATAAGTCTACTTTACCAACAGATACAGAAGGCATTATTTCAGAAATTGGAATCTTTCCTACAGCCTTTGCTCAAAACACAGACTACTCTTCAAAATATATATCTTCATTTGAGAATGCATCTTCTTGGCTTGACAGTGCTGGTAACCCACCAACAACAGTTTCAATTCCAACTCCAAAAATAGGATCTTCATTTTTTACCGTATCTGCTGTTAGCGGTGGGTCTAAATCGTATAGCCTAGATACTATATTTGATATTTCTGGATACGGTGTAGATGACAGCATAAGTTTTGCATTTTACCAATCTGATTTAAACTTAGATTATGTTTACGCAAGATTTTATAGCTCCGCCTCTAATTACAAAGAGGTTAGATTTGCTGGAGCCACGTCTATTGGGCATAAGGTATTAACCACTAAGTTGTCAAATCTTTTTAACTCAGCATTTACTTCAGCTGGAACAACAGACTTTGCTAACATAATAAAGATTGAGGTTGGAGCAAAAGCCAAAACTTCTGTCTCTACGACAGTGCTTTTAGATGGACTAAGACTTAATGATGACGATAGATATAATCCGCAGTATGGACTTATAAGCAGATCAGTTCTTTCTAGCCCAATAGTAAAGGTTTTGGGAGTAGAGATGGACATAGAATATAAAATCAATTTAGGGTTTCTATAATGTCATTCAGATGGATTCAGGCTCATGATGGCGGCGGAGAGACTATACCAGCAGACCAAGAGAGATCAGATGCGGATGCAGCAGCAAATGCAAATAAAAAAACTCCAGGCTCATTCACAGTACAAAAATCAGGATTCAATGTTGTCCAAGGTGCGGTCTATAAGATGGCCTTTGCGTACTTGTATGAAGATCCAGATAACACTTCAGAGACAATAGTTGGACCAAGTTCTCCAAACTTTACTTTTACTTTGGCGACACCTGATTTAACTAGACCAGTCACAAATTTAGTTGTAACACCTGGACTATTATCTTATGGAGTTAAGTGGGATCTAATTGATAAATCATTACCTGAAAATAAATGGCTAATTGATATACAAATATACGAAAGCTTAACTGGAGCATTTGCAGGAGAAGAATATTTAGTTTGGAATGGAAATGGTAACTCTGCAACAATATTAGTATCTGATACAAATAATAGATGGATACGTGTAGATACTAGAGATCAAGACTATCGAAAAAAAAGCGTTATCTCTGGTCCATTTAAAGCAACTGACCCAATTGTAGTAGATGTAACTGGTCCAGGAAACGTTGATTCTGTAAACACATCTGGCGGACTAGACACCACAGGAATTGTAGGATTTAACGGATACGCAAACATATCATGGCCAGCAGTTACTGGAGGTGGAATCCGTGGATATAGAATAAGATTTAGGCCAATAACTACTCCAGAGTCAAGCTACTCATATGCGGACTCTCCTGGAACTGGAACTTCATACAGGCTTGCGGGATTAGGTGCAGGTTTGGTTTATGAAATAGCAGTTGCAACATATGATGAATACAACAACACATCGTCTAGCTATGTTGCTGGAACAAATGTTACTGTTGGTGGAACCCCTTATATTGCAAGCACAGTAGATGTCAGTGGATTTTTTAGAGCAAAAGCAAATGCTGGCGATGCAGATTCAACTGCCTTTAAATTTGGATATGGAATAGAAACTGGCAAACGAGGACTATTATTTAATGCAAGTAACTACTGGCACATAGACTCTAACCAATCTGCTTTATTTAAAGTTGGTGGACCAACTTCAAATTATCTTTTGTGGGACGGGGCTAAGCTAACTATAGATGGAGATATTAATGCAAAAGGCGGAACATTTAGCGGAAACATATTTATGTCTAATCCAAGTGGAGGGAAAGGCTCAGCAATATATAGCGGAACAATTGATACAGCCACTGGTAATCTAACTGGCAACGGATTTGCACTAAACTCAACTGGTCTTAAAGTTGCAAATGGCACCAACTCAGTGACTTTGTCTGCAGCAAACGGAACAATTACAGCAAATGCAGGAAGCATAGGTAGCTGGAATATAACAAATACAACCTTATCTAAAAATAACATAATACTAGATAGTGCTGGACAAATTCAAGTTGGATCAACAGCAGCTCAAAGTGTTTATCTGAAATCTTCTGGAAGTTTTGTTATGTGGGCAGGAAACAACACTCCAGATGCAAATGCTAAGTTTAGAGTAGGAGTAGATGGAACGCTATATGCAGCTGGTGCTGTGCTTGGATCGAATACAACTGTAGACGGATATGCAACCACCGCAACAACAACTGGAATAAATACAAGGCTTACTACAGCAGAAGGCACTGTTTCAACATTGAACACAAGCGTCACAACATTATCTAATAGCGTTGGAACTATATCTACTGGTTTAGCTACAAAGAACACAACTTTTGTTGGAACTACCGCACCTACTGCTAATAGAGTTGGAGACATATGGATAGATACATCTACAGCAAGCGGAAATGAATTAAAAACATGGACAGGATCCTCTTGGACATCTAGAAGAGATACGACATTTGCAAAAACAACTGATCTGGGAACTAAATTAAATGCATCTTCATTGATAGTTCAAAACGCAGTAGATAATAAAATTACAGCAAACGCAACTGGACTTGAAATATTTAGTGGTTCCGCAAATAGCGGATTAAAATTTACTGGCACTGGACTTTTTGGATACAAGAACAGCGTACCAACATTCTCAATTTTATCAGATGGAACCGCGACATTTGCTGGAACGCTTAGTGCAGCAACAGGATCATTTACTGGAGCAGTAACTGCAACGTCTGGAGTTATTGGTGGCTTTACACTAACAGGTGGTACAGATTTTACTGCAAAGCTAGACGTAAACCCAAGACTTATTTTTGGTAACAAGGTTTTGATTGGATCAATTGATCTTGGAGGAACTAGCGGGGACTACGGAATGAGAATTGGAAACCCATACGGGTCAGCCAATGCATCATTTAGAGTTAACACTAAGGATGACGTAAACAGAATTGCTGTAGATACAAGCAGAAATTTAGTATATGCTGCAGAAATTACTAACGATTTAAGAGCAAGAGATGTTAGATGGATTAGAAACGGAACTATTGACAGCTCATCAAGAAGATTCAAAGAAAACATAGCATATACACCAAAGAGATACTATGATAGAGTGCTAGATATTTCTCCAGCATTTTATAACTATAAAACTGATTCTGATGAAGTTGATGACCTTATTAAGGGAACACAGATGTTTGGTTTTATTGTGGAGGACCTAGAAGATGCTGGACTTGGATATTTTGTTCAAAGAAATTTAAATGGCCAACCCACATCCTTAAAAGATCCGTGGTTTATATCAGCTTTATTAATACCGTTAGTTAAAGAAATGAAGCAAGAAATAGTGTCTCTTCAGTCTAAAGTTCTTGAATTGGAGTCAAGATGATTAAGTTTTTTTGCGTAATCTGTATAGATGATAAAGAAATGTATGCAGAAAGAATTGATGCCAATAATGCTTATGGCACATGTCCAGATTGCGGTGCTAGCCTAATTGAAAGCTTTACAAGACACCCTGGAGTAACAATGGAAGACATGACAACCGAGTCATATATACAGCTTCACGGGCTAGACACAAATACACCATAATGGTATACTGTAAATCTATCAAGGAGATATAATGGATAAAGCAGAATTGGTAATAGCAGCACTACAGCAAAGAATTGGGGACCTAGTCTCACAATATGAGACGCATATTGCAATTCTTCGTGCAGAAATAACACAGCTTCAAAAAGAACAAATGACTGAGGAGTCAGAGGAGAAGTAAAATGGCAGAAAAATTAAAAAATATGAATGTTAACCCTGGTGATCCAATTACATCAGAGTTACTTCAAGCTATGGCCGAAAACATTAATCTAATTAATGCTATGGCAGGTAGCACTACTGGAACCCCTGGAGCCCCTGGAGCCCCTGGAGCAAGCCAAGTAATTGATTCTGGTAGACCCTCAGTTCCTTGTAATACAGCAGGCACTGGAGAACTCACAATTCCTTTTAAAAAGACTTTTTCTGCAAGACCTAACATAACATGTACAGTGTGGCAGCCAAGCGGGGAAAACTTTTTAACACATAAATATATGCCAGTTGTAACATCAGCAAGCGCAACAGAGTTTACTGTAAGAATGATGCCAGTAGGCGCAACAAGAAATGGAAAAGTTTATGTTCAATGGATTGCCGTAGATGCACCACAAACTCAAGGCTATCAAAGATCTGGTGGTGGCGGTAACCCATCACTCATAGAATAAGTATTGACAATATAACACATAATGCTACAATTTGATGTAGCGCTAAGGCCATGAATATTCATGGCCTACTAACATTAGGGTAAATAATGACAAACGATTTAAAGTGGATGCTATCTTCGGACCAGCAATTCCCTTATCAAGATGACAAGATGATCGAGCTTTGGTTTAAGGTAATGAAATGGTTTAAGCCAGATGTCGTTGACTACCTTGGTGATACAGATGATCAAGCATGTTATAGCAAGTATACAGAAGGCCGCTCAGCAGAGTTTATGCAACTTCACAAGAATGATAGTAGAGATTTAATCGTGCCGATGATGAGACATGAGGCAAAAGGCGCTAGAGATTTTTATGCTAAGACAAGAGAGATGCTTCCTAACGCCCAGCTATTTTCTGCTTTAGGCAATCACGATATACGTATCTTTAATTATGTTGATGCTAAGCTTCCAGATTATATTAATGAAGTAACTCCAGAGGCTCTGTGGTCTCTAGACTCACTTGGATATGAATATATTTATTATGACGAGCTTCCTAAACGCCGCTTCGGAGATATTCACGTTCATCATGGTCTTTCAATTGCAGCAACTGGATCCGCTAGAAAAGACATGGAAGATATGCAGGTATCTTTGATTCGTGGGCACTCTCATAGAATTGCTTCCCATATGGTAACTTATGAGCTTAGAAATAATGGAGAGGGAGAAACTCTTCGTGGATATGAAATTGGTCACATGTGTGATGAAAAGGGTCCAGGAATGAAGTACACTCAACATCACGATTGGCAAAAAGGATTTGCCATCGCACATATTGTTAATGATTATCCTCATATTCAAATGATACATGTTTCACCAGATTACTCATGCGTTGTGGATGGAAAGTTATTTCAAGTATGATAACATGTAATAAATGTAACGGAAGAGTATTTATAGATAGAGTTTTTTCTCAGAAGCTACATATGGAATTGTTTTGCATCATGTGCGGCAAGCGCTGGATGATGAATAAAAATACAAACAAGTTGGGCAAATGGCTGGAAAAGATAGAGGAAGATCAATTAAAGCGATACGGTATTTCTTCTTAAACGGGAAAATACATAAGGTCATTAGCTCATCAAGAGCCAAAGACCAAGTAATTGCTTGGTGCTATCCAGATGCAAAACGGGTTCTGTATCCTTACTCAGAAGTCAATAAGCATATGGGCAACGCATACAGCGTTGTACAAGTTGCAGAGATGTTGAATAAGCACAGAGTGACAATACAGGATTATATATTAGAGGAAAAGATTAAGACACCTCAAAAAATATATCCAATAGGAAGCCTTTCTAAAGAAGGCTGGTCTAAGTATATGTTTAGCGAAGAAGATATATTAGATTTACATCAATATATTTTAGACTCTGGTCATTCTAATAATATGCCATCAAAGGCAGAATTATTGGCTCTTCTCAAACACAGCTTTGTATTGTATACTAAGACAGATAGCGGGTTCGTACCAGTTTGGAAGGCGGATTAATGGCAAGCAACAGAACTATTTTTTGTCCTATATGTAAAAAAGACATAGAGGTAAGATCTGGTTTTGCACACTTTACATTGAATAGACATATTAAGGAGCACAACAAATGACAACAAGGGTCAAGGTGGATCTTTCTTTTACCAGAAATCTAGGTAACTACGAGAGCATTAAAATTGGCGTAGGGGTTGAAGATGATGTTAGGCAGGGAGAGACAGTCGATGCTGCCACAGAAAGAGTTTACGCATTTGTTGAGGGAAAGTTAATTCAAAAAACTGCTGAGGTAGAAGAAGAGCTTAAGAATGGCAAATAATAAAGAGCCATATGTTTTGATGAGTCTTTACCAAAACCTTTACACTGAAAAGTATAAGAAGCCTGCAACCATAAATAAGTTTAGAGAAAAGTGGGCCATGCAAGATGTCATAGATAGCGTTGGAATGGATAAGGCAATTGATCTAATGAACTATTATTTTTCTTTAGAAAAGTTTGGTCACCCATTGCAGTTCTTCTATTATAACTTTGACAAAATGGAACAAACCAGAATTGAATTGCAAAAAGATATCGAGACACGTCGTTTATTGAGAGAGAATACCAAGAAGATGGTGGAGGAAGGCGGACTATGAATACCGAAGCAACATTAATTTCTGCTATCTGTAAGAATAAAGACATCAGCGTTGTTATGGCTGAAAATGTAGATGAGCTATTTACTTCACACGGAGATGTTTGGGAAGGCTTAAAGTCATATTACAGCAAATTTAAGGGTATTCCAGAAGTAGGAATACTGCAAGAGAAGTTCAAAGACTTCGAGCCAGACCTAAATGTAACAGCTGAGACTGCCTACTATTTAGATAATCTTAAGAATGAATTTTTATCTAGCAAGCTAAAGAGCATTTTAATTCGTGGTGGATCAATGCTAAAAGAAGATGTTGCTTCCAGAGTTATTAACGAATTGCAGTCACAGCTTGCTAGCTTAAATAAATATACTAATAATGTCCGTGACTTAGATGTGACAGATGCTGATAACGCAATTAAGCATTTAGAGGCCCTGAAGGTCCGTACAGCCGAGATGGGGGGATCTCCAGGGATTAAGACTGGCTTTCAGTCAATCGACCTTGCATACCCCACTGGAATGGCTCCAGGGCACCTTATAGTCGCTATTGGCTGGCCAGGAAAGGGTAAGACATGGTTCACCTCTTACCTAGCCTGTAAGGCCTGGGAGCAGGGATTTAAGCCCATGATTGTCTCTCTTGAAATGACACCAGAAAATATGCGTGACAGAATTTATACTATGCTTGGGTCTGGTTTATTTAAAGCCAGTGACTTTGCAAAGGGAGATATTAACATTGATGATTTCAGAAGTTGGTCTGGCAAAAAGTTTGCGGACAAGAACAAGTTTATTCTAGTTTCTAATGAAGGCTCTGGTAATGTAACTCCCAATGCTATTCAGGCAAAGATTGATCAGCATAAGCCAGACATTGTTATCTTAGATTATCACCAGTTGTTTACAGACAATAATAATTCAAAAGCTCCTACTGAGCGTAATATGAATATCTCTCGTGAGTTTAAAAACTTGGCGGTCAGAAATAATATTCCTATTATTGATATTACTGCTGCAACTGCAGATGATATTACAGATCAGGATAATCCGCCAATGATGAGTCAAGTGGCATGGTCAAAAGCAATTGAATACGATGCTGATATGGCTATGGCTATTCATAAGTACAAGGGCACGGATATGATCGAGGTTGTATCTAGAAAGAATAGACACGGCCACGACTTTGGAGTATTCTTAGACTGGGATATCAATAGAGGTATCGTTAAGGAGATTTACGAAAACCCGTTTGAAAATGACGCACAAAAGAATTAAAAGATTTCAGATTGAAGTTGAGTTTTATGACAACGCACAGCTCATAAGTCTAAAACCACAATATGAAAATCTTCTTATACAGGACATGCGTGGCAAAGGTTACGTAAGAGTTTTAGATATAGACCCAGCATTTTCAATTGAATTTACTGGTGAAACATGGAAGTTCCTAATGACACTCCATGGCGTATATGTAGGAAAGAGGAAGGCATGGCAATCAGAGGGTATAACTCAAAGCAAATTGATACCACGGAATATGCCCCAAGTCATATCAAATCAATCCTAAAAGAAATTGGATTGAACATTGTTGGTGAGACAGGTAATGACTTCCTATGCTACTGCCCATTTCATTCCAACAGACATACATCTAGCTTTAGCGTAAGTCAAACATCTGGTGCATTTATTTGCTTTAATCCAGCATGCGGAGAAACTGGAACACTAATTGAATTAATTAAGAGAACCATGCACAAGAATGATTTTCAATCACTAAGGTTAATTGCAAATAAAGAAACAGAAGCACTTAATAATTTTGACGAGATGATGGAAGATATACTTTCTGACAAGCCAGTGTTTCAAGAATTTTCTCAAGAGACACTAGATAGACTTCACTCAGATCTCGGATCCAGTGCTATTGCTAGAAGCTACCTTGAGTCTAGAGGAATTAACATAGACTCTATGAAACATTTTAATCTTGGATATTCTTCATCAATGAATATGGTAGTCACTCCTGTTCATAGCCCAGATGCAATCCCTATTGGTATAGTTGGAAGATCTATTGAGGGAAAGACTTTTAAAAATAGTACCAACTTGCCAAAGAGCAAAACACTTTTTAATATTCATAGGGCTAAAAAAATTGGCCAGCAGGTAATAGTATGTGAATCTAATTTTGATGCAATAAGAATTCATCAGGCTGGATTTCCTAACGTTGTTGCTACGCTAGGAGGATTTCTCTCAAATGAACAGCAGTCTTTATTGAATAGATACTTTAACAAGATAATTATAATGACAGATGCAGATGAGGCTGGAAGAGAACTAGGCAGGTCTATATCATCTAAGTTACGGAATAAAGATATTTCTTGGGCCTCATTTGGGTATAAAGAAATTTATCCAAATAAAGCCAAAGATGCTGGTGATTTAACTGAAGAAGAAATAAAAGCATGCGTAAAAAATTCAGTATCAGATATTGAATATCGTTCTTGGATATGATATACTAAACAGACAGATGGATCTATACCATCAACTATAAGAAAAGAGGATACAGGTGGGTATTGTAAAAGGACTAAAAGGATTAAATCAAGTAATGGATAAGCCTTCGTATAGCGAAAGCGATGGAACAAAAGCACGTTGGGCAAAGCTAGAAGATGCAGAGAGCGTAAAGGTTCGTTTCTTGCAAGAGCTTGACCCAGACTCACCTACATATGACGAGTCAAAAGGTTTGGGATTTATTGCCGTAGAGCACACTAACCCTAAAGATTACAAGCGCAAGGCACTTTGCTCAATGGAAGATCAAGGCAAATGCTACGGTTGCGAACAACACCGCAAAGATTATAAGGCGGGCTGGAAGGGTCGTTCAAGACTTTACATGAATGTCTTAATTGATGACGGGAAAGAAGAGCCTTACGTAGCTATTCTTTCTCAGGGTTCAAGTGGAAAGACTATTACTCCAACCCTAATTGAGTATGCTGGAGAAATGGGCTCAATTACAAATCTTATGTGGCGCATTAAGCGTACTGGAACTAAGACAGACACAAGCTACACAATCATTCCTTTAGCTAAGGATGAAACACCATTCGACTCATCAGCACTTGAGTTGTACGATTTAGAAACAACTGCAATCCGTGACCTGCCATACACAGAGCAAGAAGCGTTCTTTAACGGAGAAGGCGGAAGTCAAGAGTCTTCGTCTTCTTCAGACTCAGACAGCAGCCTAGTCTGGTAACTATTTATTGTCAGGGGCAGTCTATTGACTGCCCCTGCATTATTTAGTAAAATAGCAATATGATTTCTTACGAAATACCAGACCCGTTTGAAACTTTTGTATATAACAAGTACAAAAATTATGTAGGCGCTGTCTACGATTTCTTTGCTAAAGAATGGCATATGAAATGTGGTTGTTGCAAAGAAGATCTTTACGCACCAAATAAAAAAACATTGACAAAGATTAGACTTTATCATACTAGAAATGAATGTTGTGGCGGATACTAATGAGTTTTACACACCTACATGTTCACTCCTATTATTCATTAATGGATGGACTAAATTCACCTAAAGAATTATGTCAAGCAGCGTTAGATGCTGGGCAGACTGCGATTGCAATCACAGACCATGGTACTCTCTCGTCACACAGAGATATGCAGATTGCCGCAAAGGAAATTGGCATTAAGCCGATTCTTGGTGTTGAGGCGTACATTTCTCCAACCGATAGGTTTGATAGATCTTCAAAAACAGATAAATCTATCCAAGCCTATAACCATATTATTTTGCTAGCGAAAAATAAAAAGGGGTTGGAGAATATTAATATTCTTCAGGAGCTTGCTTGGAATGAGGGATTTTATCACAAGCCACGTATCGACAGAGAGGTTTTAAAAGAATATGCTGAAGGTGTTATCGTTTTGTCTGGATGCCTCAACGGCCTTATTAGCAAAGCTATTGAGCGTGGAGAATTCTCAGAAGCAAAACTTGTACTCAAAGATTTTAAACAAACTTTTAATGAAGATTTTTATATTGAGGTTCAATCTCACAACCCGCCAGAAATAAACGCCAAGCTCTTAGAGTTGGCAGATGAATTAAAAATTAAGGCGGTGGCAACAGGAGATGCCCACTTTGCTAAAGAAGAAGATAGGGTGTTAGAAGAAGCGCTACTTATCCTTTCTACATCTCCAAAGATTGATAAGGAATCAGACTTTGAAATGTCTCGTAACATTAAAGACATGATGGAAAGATTTAATTATCTATATCCAGACCGCAGAATTTCTTTTCAGGATTACAACCTTTTCATTCAGTCTAGAGAAGAGATTGAAGCAGACTTTAATGCTGCTGGAATTTCTCGCACAGACATATATGAAAACACAATGGAGATTGCAGATAAGATTGAAGACTACGACTTCCATCAAGGACTTGATCTGCTTCCAGTTCCAAAAACAGATGCAGACGACAAGCTTCGTGAGATGGCATATTCTGGAATAGATAAGCTTGGATTCTCAAATAATCAGGCATATATCGATAGAGTAGAAGAAGAGCTTTCGGTTATTGCATCTAAGAGTTTTGCATCGTATTTTTTAGTGATTGCAGACATGATTGATTGGGCTAAAACAAACGATATCCGTGTGGGTCCAGGCCGTGGCTCTGCCGCAGGATCTTTAGTTTGTTACGCATTAGGAATAACTGATGTAGATCCAATTAAATATGACCTTTTGTTTTTTAGATTTATTAATCCAGAGCGTAATGACTTTCCAGATATCGATACAGACTTTGAAGATCGTCGTCGTAAAGAGGTAAAGGAATACCTTAAGAAAAAATTTAAACACGTTGCTTCTATTTCAACTTACACTTATTTTAAAGATAAAGGTGTAATCCGAGATGCAGCACGAATTTTTATGGTTCCACTGCAAGAAGTTAATCGTGCAATGAAATCAATTGACACCTTTGAAGACTTTGTTTCTTCACCAAACACAAAAGAGTTTAGAGCCAAGTACCCAGAAGTTGTTTGGCTTGCAGATAGATTGCGTGGAAGAATTAGATCTGTTGGAGTGCATGCAGCTGGAGTTGTTGTAGCTAAAGATGACCTTAGAAAGTTTGCTCCCGTTGAATCAAGAGAAGATGCACAGGATAAAGTTTCAGGAAGAATTCCTGTAGTTGCCTATGATATGGATACTGTTGCGGATATTGGTCTCATCAAGCTAGATGCGTTGGGACTAAAAACTCTATCCGTTATTTCAGATACACTTAAATCAATAAAATCTAGAACTGGCAAGGATATAGTGCTGTCTGATTTAACTCTTGATGATCCAGAAGTTTACAAGATGCTTAGCGAAGGCTTTACTAAGGGAGTATTCCAAGCTGAAGCAACACCATACACTAACCTTCTTATTAAGATGGGAACAGACAAGTTTGAAGATCTAGTTGCATCTAATGCACTAGTAAGGCCAGGTGCCATGAATACCGTAGGGGCTGCCTATATCAAGCGTAAGCAAGGCAATGAAGCTGTAGATTATATGCACACAATCATGAAGCCATTTACCGAGAACACTTATGGTGTTATTATATATCAAGAGCAAGTTATGCAGGCATGCGTACACTTGGGTGGAATGACTTGGGCAGAGGCTGATAAGGTCCGCAAGATTATTGGAAAGAAAAAAGATGCAAAAGAATTTGACCAGTTCAAAGATAGGTTTGTTACTGGGGCTTCAGAACACATTACTAAGAAAAAAGCAGAAGCGCTATGGCACGATTTTGAAGCGCATGCTGGTTATTCTTTTAACCGTTCCCATGCTGTTGCTTACTCTATGCTTAGTTATTATACTGCTTGGCTTAAGTTTTATTACCCACTTGAGTTTATGTTTTCGATTCTTAAAAACGAAAACGATAAAGATGCTAGGACGGAATATTTAATTGAGTCGAAGAGACTTGGATTAAAAGTTTTATTGCCGCACATCAATGAATCAGAGCTTTATTTTTCTCTTCAAGACAACGCTATACGCTTTGGGCTTTCTGAAGTTAAATTTATATCAGATAATATTTCAAATAAGATTATTGATCATAGGCCTTATAAGAGCTATGAACACTTTATTTCAATTGCTTCTGCTAAAGGCAGTGGTATAAATAGCAGAGCAATAAGTTCACTAAATGCAATTGGAGCAGCAGCATTTAAAGATAACTTAAGAAACGGAAATGAAAAAGATAACTACTATGAGTATCTGGGCATACCTACATTTAACTTAGAGGGGATCCCACCAAGAGTAAAGGCTCAGGCTAGGCCGATTGAAGAGTTTGACGACCTTGGTTCATTTGTTATGTTTGGAATGGTAAAGGGTATCAAGCGTGGTACTGGATGGGCACGAGTAGAGATTGTCGATGAGACTGGATCTATTGGTCTATTTCACAATGAACAAACTCAAATTGAAGTTGGCCAGATGTATTTTATTTTAGTTGGAGATAATAGAATTGCTAGATACATTAAGGTGTCAGAAATTGACCCGTCGTCTAACGATATGTTTGTAGACTATTTATATAGAAAAGAATATGACCTAGAAGAAGATGAATATATTGTAGTTAATTTTACCCCATACACAACAAAGGCTGGGAAAACAATGAGCCACATAGTTCTTTCTGACAGGAACAAAGTTTTAACTAGAGCAATTGCATTTCCAACAATGTACAAGATGACTTTAGCAAAAATGCGTGAGGGTATGAAATGTAAGGTGGTTCTATCAAAACTAGATGATGGAACATTAAACGTAAAGGAAATAAAATGACAGAAGCAAAAATTGAAGATGTATTTGCACAGCTAAATGTTTCAAGAATTTTAGTTGCTGCCCTAGAAACATTAGGGGAGATATCTATACCAATAATGACAGTAGTAAACGCAGAAAATGAAGACAAAGAATTGCAAGTTGATTATGACGAAACAAGTCAATCATTCACATTTAAGTTAAAAATAAAAGATTAAAAGGATTCACAAAGCTTTATTTTAATGCTATACTATTAGAGAGAAGAAAGATTAAATATGACTATTTCATTAGAAGATATAATGGCAAAGCTAGACCCAAAGACCCGTGCAAGAGTTCAATCGGCTCAAAATGTAAAAGTACACAAGCAATTGACACCAAGCATCGGTCTAAACGTAGCACTAAAAGGTGGTCTTGGGTACGGTAGACAGGTCCTTGTATGGGGAAACAAGTCTGCTGGTAAATCTTCATTCTGTCTACAAATGATAGCATTGGCTCAACAAGAAGGAAAGACGTGTGCCTGGATTGATGCAGAAGCATCTTATGATCAGAAGTGGGCAGAGCAGCTTGGAGTAGATTCATCTTCTCTTATTTATTCTCAGGCTAAGACTGTTAATGATATGGTAGACGTTGGCGTTAAATTAATGGAAGCAGGAGTGGATGTTATTGTTGTAGATTCTATCTCAGCCTTACTTCCTGGAATATATTTTGAAAAAGACGGAAATGAAATGAAAGATTTGCAAGACACTAAGCAAATCGGTGCAGAAGCAAAGGATATGACTCATGCAGTCAAAATGTTAAACTATGCAAACAAAAATACATTACTGGTTCTCATCTCACAGCAAAGAAATCAATTTGGATCTATGCATGCCTCCCACATTCCGACAGGAGGAATGGCAGTTAAGTTCTTCTCTTCCACAGTCATTAAGTTATGGTCTTCGGAAGCTGAAGCTAATGCTATTAAAGCTGGTGTTGCGGTTGGTGACAAAATCATTGAACAAAGAGTTGGCAGGCCAGTCAATTGGATTATTGATTACAACAAGCTCGGCCCCCCTAATCTTTCAGGACAATACGACTTCTATTACCAAGGAGAGAACCTAGGCGTTGATCGCATAGGAGAAACTTTAGATGTTGCAGAGATGTATGGCCTAATAGAAAAGGGCGGAGCATGGTATACAATTAATGGTGAGAGATTCCAGGGTAGAGCAAAAGCAGTTGCATACCTTAGAGAAAATCCAGAAGTATCTGGAAAGCTTATTCAGGAAATAAATGCCAAATCTTAATGAATTTTTTAATAAGCCAGAGCAGCCTAAAAAAAATAATTTAGAGGTAATAGTTGGCTCTAAGCCATGTTTCAAATGCGATAAAAATTCTGAAGAGTCGTTTTGGGATTCAGAGTCTATGGTGCTTGCTTGGGAGTGTCCAGATGGACACCTTAACGAAGTAAAGGTTGGTTAAAATGAATTTAGAATTTCAAGATGTAAAAAAAATAATTGTGGCTCCACAAATTGTTATATATAAAAACATATTTAAACACAGCAAAGAAATAATAGATCTGCTTAAAGAAAACAGAGACCCTTCATTTTTTAATAACTGGAGAGATTGGTACGGCCAAGGTTACAGAAGAGATGCAGACTTCGCATTGTTGGAAAGCATAGACCCTGGAACAGATGTATTTCTTAACAAAGAAAAAGAGTACATCCTTGAGATTAACAGGTGCATGAAATTTATAAGAGAAGACTATTTAAGTGATTTCGATGAAAAAAATGGTATTTGGCCATCATTTATAAAAGACTGGGGCTTACTTAAAGATGTTAATAAAAAATACTGGATTGATTTTTTTAGATATGATGTAAAAGCTCAAGGCAAGGTTAATCCTTCTGGTCTGATAATGGAGTATCATGTAGATGAACTTCCAGTTCCTGGAGAAACCAAAATAAATAGGCACGTTGCAACAGTTAACTTTTATTTAAACGATGAATATGATGGCGGAGAGATATGTGTTTACGATTCAATTTCAAACAATACATATATGTATAAGCCAATGCCTGGCGACGCAGTAATTATGCCTTCAACTGAGCCATTTTATCATGGGGTAAAGCCATTTAGTAAATCGGATAGATACTTCCTAAGAGCATTTATTGACTCTGAGGTTTCTGGTGAAGTTGAATGGACAAAAAAGTATGAGTTGTCGGACCACCTTCTTAATGTTACTACAGAAGAATCTTATGTTGAAAAAGACTTGCAGACTATAAAGCTTTCTATACCATCTAATGTAATAGAAGTAAAGGAATAATATGTCAGAAAGATCTGAAGTAAAAAGAGATGGAGCAAAGGCTCAAAAGAACAGTGGAAGAGGGGACTATCAGAAAGGTGATGCTCAATGGAAGCAATTCCTTGTTGATTATAAAGAGGCTGGCTCTACATTTACTTTAAACAAAGATGTTTGGGCAAAAATATGCACTGATACCTTTAAGGTAAATAGAGACATGCACCCAGCACTAAAAATAATTATAGGATCAGAAAGTAAAGTAAGGCTTGGTATAATAGAGTGGGCAGTTTTAGAAGAGCTCATTAGATTCTGGGAGGACAATAATGCATAACATAGATGCTTACATAGACAATCCATTAAAGCCAACGGCAAAAATAAGACCACTTCCAATCAAAAGAGATTGGATGCATTCTTATACATATAACTGCCACCCAATCGGCATGGCAAATACTTTAGGGTATGGAATATATTTTGATCACGACATATCTTTTATTTGGGATGGATCAAGAGAAGATGGGGCAAGAGGGATTATAGGTGAAGAAAGCATATGGGTTGGCAGAGGAGAGGGCACAGTAAGCTTTGTAACAAATCTTATTTTAAAAACAGATGAGAACACAAGCATAGTAACAATGACTGTGCCAAATGAAAAAATAGAAGGTGCAGAGGTTCTAAGCACAATACTTTCTACCTCTGTATTTACTGGAACATTTTCTGTTGTTTGGAAGCTTGACACGCCAGATAAAGAATATTTTGTGCCAGCTGGAACAAATATAGCTTGCATACTCCCGATATCACTTGCATCTATACAGGATTCTGTCATTAATATTAAAAATGTAGTTTGGCCATTTGAGAGTATTCAAGATAGCACAGAGTACATGGAATACCTAAAGGATTTAAACTCTCAAGGAATAAGACCCAGAATGTATAAAAAAGCAATAAACCATAGGGGCGAGAGCATTGGCAAGCACGAAGTAGATAGCATAAATTTACACGTAAAGTATGAGAACGAGTAATATCAGCACTGGGCTGGGTTTTAATAATAAAGAATGGTTGGATAAAGTGGAAGATAAAAATACGTTGCAGCTTATAAGTGATATAACTGAGTTTAATGACTTGCATGATTTTATGCAAGATGATCATCTAGATAAAGCCCTTGCTATAGTAGTAAAGCTATTGATGAATCCAGATGTACCATCTGCAAAAGCACCACATTTAATTATGGAGCTGCAAGCAATGTCAACTAAATTTGCTGTGCTTGCTTCCGTTTATTCAACTATTGCTAAAGATAAAGCTGGCACAGCTAACAATAATAAAAAGAATATTTACTATTCATTAAAGGAGTCCATAGACAAACTTGTAGATGCACTTAAGTATGTCGTTAGGTACAATTCATAAATGGCTAGAGATATTGTAAAGAATTTAAAATTTAAAAAGCATATCGGCAACTTCTTTGACCCAGAAAAATTTGCACAACTTCTTGACGAGTCATACAGAAATACTAAACGTCCAGATGGGGATACCACAAAGAAATCTTTTAGTCCAAGCTCATTAGGATATGGCCATGGCACCTGTCCAAGATATTGGTACATGGCATTTACTGGTGCAGTTTTTATTGATGATAATGACGCAGTTGCTGTGGCCAACATGGCACAGGGAACGCAAGCACATGAAAGATTACAGAATTTAATTAAGACTATGCCTGAATGGCGGGCAGAAGAAGAAGAAATAATTAACGAGTATCCTCCGATCCGTGGATTTATAGACTTGATTATGGAGTATGATGGTGAGACCGTTATAGGTGAAATTAAAACAGCTAAACAAGAGGTGTGGGATACAAGACAAGCAGAGATGAAGTCTTCCCCCAACCATATGCTGCAGCTACTTACATATATGAAGCTGAAGAATGCCAAAGAAGGCTTCTTCTTGTATGAAAATAAGAATACCCAAGAGGTATTAATAATACCAATTTCTATGAACGATAAAAACAAAAAGATTATTGAGGATGCTTTTCAGTGGATGAGAGATGTCTGGGATAATTTCCAAAACGGATCTCTTCCTACTAGACCAGAAGGCGCAACTAAGTACAAGCTACCTTGCACATATTGTCCTGTTAAAAAGGAATGCTGGGCAAAGGGATCAGACCCTGGGGACATAACAATAGATCTAATGAAGGTAGTAAAGTAATGGTGTGTTTAAATTCAGAATGTAAAAAAGAATTTATTGCAAAAACTCATAACCAAAAATACTGTTCAGATGAATGCTGTAGAGTGTCAACTAATAAAAGAATAATGGAAAAGTATTACGAAAAAAAAGCAATTAAAAATGGTGCGCCCAGAAAATGCAAGGGCTGCAGTGGTTTTTTAAGTAGATACAATGACCAGCCTTACTGTGCCAAATGTATAAAGTCTAAGGACTCAAAGTTTAAAAAAGATTTGATGGGCATCATAGATGACATTGGCTAGCCTTGTAAAAACAAAAGCTAATAGGGTATTAGGCATAGATGCGTCTACAAACTCCGTAGCCTTCTGCCTAATGGAAAACGACATACCACTAAAGTGGGGAAAATTTAATATTGTTGGCAACGACATATATCAAAAGATATATGATGCCAAGGTAAAGACTTCAGCCATGCTTGATGAGCTCAAGGCAGACTATATCGTAGTAGAGGGTGCAGTTCTTGTTAGATCAGCGGATGCTGTTATTAAGCTTTCATATGTATATGGTGTTGTTATTGCAGAGCTAATGTCTACTGGTGCTGAAGTTATAACAATATCTCCAAGTGCCTGGCAGTCTTATATAGGAAATAAAAATCCTACAAAAGAAGAAAAGGCTGGGATAAGAATAAAAAATCCAGGCTACGCAGACTCTTGGTACAAGAATCAGCTAAGGAATATGAGAAAGCAAAGAACTGCAGACTACTTTAATAAAAAATATTCAATTTTATTAGATGATTTTGATGTTGCAGATGCATTTGGTATTGCACATTATTCAAATCAGGTGCTAACAAAAAGATGAAATTATACCAAAATAAAGACTGGCTATACAATAGATACGTTGTACAGAAAAAAACAATAGTCGAAATAGCCACAGAGTGCTCTGTGTCACACATGACTATACAGAGATATATAGATAAATTTAAACTAAAGATCAAACGCTAATTGACTTTTTAGTTGACTAGAAGTATAATTATTTTATGAGCGAAATAGAGCCAGCAGTACAATTCGACAAAATGAACAGAGTCGTTTCTGAGCTATTAAAGGGTAATTCTGCCACCCAAATAGCATCTATTACTGGGCTTACCCGTAAAGAAGTTCTTGAGCATATAGATGAGTGGAAGTCTATTGTCCATAATGATACAAATGTTAGGGACAGGGCCAGAGAGGCTTTGCTGGGAGCAGATCAACATTATGATATGTTAATTAAAGAAGCATGGAAAACGGTTGAGGATGCAGATACACAAGGGCAACTAAACGTTAAGTCTGGAACACTTAAGCTTATTGCAGACATAGAGACAAAAAGAATTGCTATGCTTCAGTCAGTCGGCGTACTTGAAAATAATGAAATGGCATCTCAGATATTGGAAACAGAAAGAAAGCAAGAGATGCTTGTTGGCATATTAAAAGAAGTTACTTCAAGCTGCAACCATTGTAAAATAGAAGTAGCAAAAAGGCTTTCTCAAATAACTGGTATTGTAGAGCCAATTATAATTTTAGAAAAAACTTCAGATGTTTGATAAGAGTGGCTTCGTGGAGTTATGTAAAGACTCATATGTTTTTCATGGTTTTGTATCTGATGATGACTGTAATCAAATAGTGTTAGAGTCAGAAAGTATATCAGAAGATAATTGGTGGACTAATAAAAATGAAACAATAACATTCTACGAAAGGTCTGTTGTTTGGCTAGAAAAAATTATTGAGGTAGACAACAGGGTAATCAGCTTGCTTGAAGATGGATACTACCTCGGCTCAGATCGTGGTGTATCTGTAATGAGAAAAGGATACAGAGGGGCCCCGCACTCCGATAACCATGACTCTTTGCCTGCAAGAGAAGCAAGCAAGATTGCAAAAGATCTAGAAGAATTTGATTTAGCTGAAGATACCGTTGCTGGTATTGTATTGTACTTTAATGATTTCGATGGCGCAGAGATTAGCTATATCAATCAAGGAGTATCCTACAGCCCAAAAAAAGGAGATTTGATTATACATAGCGCCGAAGATATATGCTTTCATGAAGTCAAAGAATTAAAAAGCGATATAAGATATTTTCATTCAAATAAAATTTTTAAAAAAATAAAAGTTCCAAAAGGGTTTAACTATGCCACTTGATTTTTCAGATTTTATAGAAATTTTAGATGGTGAAGAGTTTGAAGAGCGCCCAGTAGACCTACAGACATTTGTAACTAGCCCAGACTACCTAGGTCTTCCACCACTTTCAGAAAATCAATATACATTAATAGAGCGAAGCTCTCAGATTTACAAAGAGTCTACTCTAATAAAATTATATGGGGAAGAGCTCGGCAAGAAAATGTTTAAACAAACCTGTGTTGAAGTTATTGCACAGTTAGGCAAAGGGTCTGGTAAAGACTACTCATCAACTATTGCAGTTGCATATATAGTTTACTTACTTTTATGCTTAAAGGATCCAGCAGCTTATTATGGAAAGCCACCTAGAGATGCAATTGATATCCTAAACATTGCTATAAACTCACAGCAAGCAAATAATGTTTTCTTTAAAGGCTTTAAGATGAGAATTGAAGTTTCTCCGTGGTTTGCTGGCAAGTATACAGATAAAGCGTCAGAAATTAAATTTGATAAATCAATTACTGTACACTCTGGTCACTCCGAAAGAGAGGCATGGGAGGGGTACAATGTTCTTGTAGTAATACTTGATGAGATATCAGGCTTCGCAACAGAAAATACAAGCGGCCACGATCAGGCTAAAACAGCAGATGCTATATATGATATGTATCGTGCTTCAGTAGACTCACGCTTCCCAGACTTTGGAAAGGTTATCCTGCTGTCATTTCCAAGATTTAAAAACGATCCAATACAAAAGTTTTATCAATCAGTTATTGCAGAAAAAGAAACAATTATTAGAACAGAGATACTAAAGCTAGACCAGGATCTTCCAAACGGAACAGCAGGAAACGAATTTGAGGTTTCATGGGAAGAAGACCATATTGTTTCTTATGTTTACCCAAGAGTTTTTGCTTTAAAAAGGCCTACTTGGGAAGTAAATCCTACAAAAAAGATAACAGATTTTACTGTTGCTTTTCACAAAAATCCACAAGACGCACTAGGAAGATTTGCATGTATGCCAACTGACGCAGTTGACGCATTTTTCAAATCAAGAGACAAGATAGAGAAGGCGTTTAATAAAGCTCACCTAGCAGTAGATTCTTTTGGAAGATTAGAAGAATGGTTTAAGCCAGAAGAAGGAAAAGATTATTTTATACATGTGGATTTAGCTCAAAAGCATGACCACTGTGCAGTTGCCATGGGTCACGTAAATAAATGGGTTGATATAAAAGTAACAGATACCTACAACCAGCCAGCACCAATTGTAGAAATAGATGCGGTTAGATTTTGGACACCTACTCCAGATAAGTCTGTAGACTTTACAGAAGTAAAAGACTATATACTTTCTTTAAAAACTAGAGGATTCAATATAAAGGTTTGCACCTTTGATAGATGGAACTCTCATGATATGATGCAGCAGTTAAAAACATATGGAATTAATACAGAAATTCTTTCAGTTGCAAAAAAACATTATGATGATATGGCAATGGTTGTTCTAGAAGAAAGGCTATCTGGACCACATATACCGCTCTTAATTGATGAATTGCTTCAGCTAAGAATTATGAGAGATAAAGTTGACCACCCGAGAAAAGGATCCAAAGACTTAGCGGACGCTGTATGCGGAGCAGTTTATAACTCTATAAGCAGAAGCAGAATAAAAAGAGATGAAGAGATAAAAATACACGACTATGAATCAATGAGCTACGATAACGACTTTGCAAACGGCAACGATGGCGAAGTAGAGTATGTTCAGAATATGATTCGTGCACCTAGAATGCCTGAAAGTTTAGCTAGATCTATAGAAAGCATGGAGATAATATGAGCGAGTATCAAGAAAAAGCAAAAGAATGTAAATGCTGTACAAAGCATGTTCCCTTGCCCACAAAAATGAAAGAGTATAATAATATCATTATGTGTCCAACAACATACTATAATGTTATTGAGTACAAGAGGATATGGGATTCTTATGGCTCTAGGCCAGCTGGAAGTGTACGCAAACACTTCTCAGAATACGTTCAGAGTATAGTAGAGTCGTCTATTGACACCCAGAACTAATATAGTACAATTAAGCTTAGGTGCCAGTAGCTTAGTTGGTTAAAGCCCCGAACTCATAATTCGGTAATCGTAGGTTCAAGTCCTACCTGGCACACGATGCCTTTGTAGCTCAGGGGATAGAGCAGCAGGTTTCTACCCTGCGTGTCGGAGGTTCGATTCCTTCCAAGGGCACTTAATATAAGATAGCCTAATGTTATAGTATAATAGGACTATCCGTCCCTTAATTGGGTAGATGTAAAATTTTGTTTAATTATTTTAAGGGAGAAAAAATGAACCACGTTAAGTTGACAGAAGATATTTGGTATTATAAAAATGTAAATCCAAACATTAATGCTTTGTTAAAAAGGATACAAGGCCAGGCTAATTGGTTCGAATATACAAATGGCTTAAATCCAGATGGCACAGAAGGCCATAGTGGAATTAAAGGATCTGCTGTAATTGTTTGGCCAGATACAAATAATTATTCTGATTTGATGGATATATTTAAAAATGTATTTGAAGATTATGTTGGGAAAAATAAAGAAAGACTTTCTTTAAATATTGCATCACCAGTTGAAAATAATATAGATGTCAATGAAATGCCAGAACGTACTTGGATAGACCAAAAAAATATAGTTGTAAGAAAATACACAGAGGGCTCTTTCATGCTTCCGCATGGAGATGGCGGAGTTGGTATTGTTCCTTCTTTCACAGCACTTTTATGGTTCAATGAAGACTTTGAGGGCGGGGAATTAGAATTTCCTGATTTAGATTTAATTGTGAAACCAGAGGCAGGCTCAGTATTAGTATTCCCTAGCATGTCAGAGCATGGCGTTAAAACTCTTATCTCAGGGGAAAGATTTGTAACCTCTGCATATTTATATGAAAACCCTGCGGAGTAAATCATGTTTGAATATTATGTAAAAAAGGTTAGCAAAATTGTTGATGGAGACACTATAGATGTCGATATAGATCTTGGGTTTGATATTTCATTTAGTTCTAGAGTTCGATTGGCTGGTATTGATACGCCAGAAAGCAGAACATCAGATAAGCTTGAAAAATCATTAGGGCTTGAGTCTAAGGCATATTTAAAAAGCGCAATTGAAGCAGCAAAGACTGTTGTAATAAAAACAGAAAAGATGGACTCTTCAGAAAAATATGGTCGAATTTTAGGCTGGGTATTCCTAGATGGATCTGATGTGTCTATCAATCAAAAAATGATAGACGACGGATACGCTTGGGGCTATATGGGAGAAACAAAGGTAAAAGATTTTAGCGCTTTAGCAAAACAAAGGGCCAAATCAAAAAAATAGTTGCATAACTATCCAAGTAAATGGTATAATTATTTAGTCGCCTGCCAAATGGGGGCGACTAAATTACTTGCTTAAAAGGAGAATAAAATGGTAACACAATTTGCTATGGATCTATTTAAGGATCCATTTTTTATTGGCTTCAACAGAGAGTTGGAGCGTTTCAATAGTCTTAGTAAGGTAAATAATACTGCATTCCCGCCGTACGATTTGCTAAAGCTAGACGAAGACAACTATCAGTTAACGCTGGCAGTTGCTGGATTCACAAGAGAAGATTTAACTGTATCAATCGAAGACGGCAGTCTTTGGATTACAGGTGAAATTACAGAAGTAACAGACGCAGAAGTTGTCCATAAGGGAATTGCTGCACGTAAGTTCACACGAATATTTGAACTAAGTGAATACATGGAAGTTTCTAGTGTAGAGCTAAAGGATGGCATGTTAAATATTCGTGTTGTTCGAAACCTACCAAAAGAAAAACAACCAAAAATTCTAAAAATTAAATAATCAGGTGATCGCCTACACCTGAGCATGTGTTAAAACTGCTCACCAAACATTAAGGATAAAAATGATTATACAAGTTATAGGGCTACCAGGAGCTGGCAAGACTACATTTGCAAAAGAGCTGGCAGATAGAATAAACGCTGTTCATTTAAATGCAGACGCAGTAAGAGCAGAACTAAATAAAGATCTAGGGTTTAGCCCAGAAGACAGACTGGAACAGGCTCGCAGAATGGGAGCACTATCAAGGCTACTTTCAAATCAAGGTTATCATGTTGTTGTAGATTTTGTTAACCCAACAGCAGAAACAAGAGCATCTTTTGGAAACCCAGACAAAGTTGTTTGGATGAACAGAAAACCAGTCAGAGACTTCCCAGATACAACCGCAATGTGGGAAACACCAGCAAATCCAGATTTAATGTTTGATGACATGACAGAATATGATGTTGCAGCTAGAATAGCCTGTGTCGATTTTCAATTGCACGATTGGAGACAGCCAACTACATTGATGCTTGGTCGCTACCAGCCATGGCATGAAGGACATCATGCCCTGTATGAAGAGGCGGGAAATAGAACGTATCAAGTAATGCTAGGTGTTAGAAATACATATAAGACCAGCGAAAAAGATCCGCTTGATTTTAATCAGGTTAAAGAGTATATTGCTAAAGATCCAGTAATGGACAAAGCAATGGTTATCAAGATGCCTAATATTACTAACATTGTATATGGAAGAGATGTGGGATACAAGATTGAGCAAGTAAAGTTGGGAGATGAAATTGAAGCGATCTCGGCTACACAAAAACGTAAAGAGATGGGTATCTAAAGTTTGGAGCTTCATAGCTAAGCCAAACAACATTGAGTGGCCATCATGAATGTAACTAAACAAAGATCAGCATTAAAAGCAATTACATGGCGTGTCATAGGCACAGCAGACACATTTGTTATATCATGGGCCATAACCAAAGAGCCAGTTACAGCAGGTGCAATCGCAAGCTTTGAGGTATTTACAAAAACTATTCTTTATTATTTTCATGAGCGTGGGTGGAATAAAGTTAAGTGGGGTAGAAAGTAATGCCAGTATATGAATATAAATGTTCTTACGATGATGCACATGCAATACTTTCAGTAACCCGTTCAATTTCAGAAGATGATCCAGGATACACATGCGCTGAATGTGAGTCCATAATGACAAGACACTTCAGCTCTTTTGGCATACAATTTAAGGGAAACGGGTTTTATAAAACCGACAATCCTAAATAGTTAAAGTGGTATAATTACTATGTAACAAAATTTGTTATGTAGGAGTTATAATTGACTAGGACTAAAGCATGGAGATTATCATTAGCCACCATTTTAATGTTTGGATGGGTATTTCTTACTCCTGCCCACGG
>Ga0208050_1000009_pt1 | contig 83182 bp, 104 predicted proteins | sample LakMenEpi13Jun10_FD_150691 | JGI IMG/M metagenome (GOLD analysis project Ga0208050, IMG submission 150691) | Freshwater microbial communities from Lake Mendota, WI - 13JUN2010 deep hole epilimnion (SPAdes) | ecosystem: Environmental > Aquatic > Freshwater > Lake > Epilimnion/Euphotic zone ... | reverse complement strand
ATCTTCTCAAAGATGGCTTCTGATATCATGAAACTCAATACTGCATCATCAGAACCACAGTCAACATCTAGTTCTCCATCCCCTGCAGTTAAACCAGTTCCAAATCAAAATCAAAATTTGGATAAACTATCAGCATCTGCTGCTGCCTTAGAGGAAGATAACAAACCAAAAGCGTCTATTGTACCAGTACCCACTGCAATAAATAGTGGCAGTGCTTCAGCACCAGCAGCTCAACCTCCAGTAGTTCGTGCTAGAAAACCTATTACTTACGGATTCTAATAAGAGATGGCAATAAAAGCACCTTCAACTTCAACTAGACCTGCTCTCTATAAGATGGTAAGTTTGCCATCTTATGGTACTGCTACTGCTACAAAGGGAGCAGGAGAAAGTAAAACGATACAGTCTGGTTTTGGAGCATTTATTACTTCAATTAATAGAATGGGTGCTACTATCAATAGTACCATAATTGTTAACCAGCAAATACTAAAGACTCTAACGGAAGATATTAAGTTAAAGTCTGATGAACTTGCAAAGATGAAGTCTGCTTTCCAAAAGGAAAAGGCAGGTAAGGATATTGACGGAACAGATGAGGGTGCTAAGAAAGAACCCTGGTGGAAAAAGGCAATGGGTGGATTTGCCAAAGCAGTTGTTCCTAACTTCTTCGAGGGTTTAGCGCAGTTAGGACAATTTTTCATCAGAGCATTTGTAGTTCAAGGTGTTCTTAGGTGGATGTCTGATCCTAAGAATGGGGAGAAGTTAGCAAAAATTGTTGGTGGATTAATAAAAATATTCTCTTGGTTGTATAAATTTGTTACTGATAATTTATTCAAGACTATTGAAGGTCTTGTTGATATGTTTGATGGTGATAAGAATATATGGGAACGAATAGTAGGATTTGGTAAATTTATTACTGGTTTTGGTGCTCTTCTTTTGGGAATGGCATTCCTCAAGAAACCAGCAATGGTTATTAGAGGATTTACTTGGGTACTTACTACTCTATATAAGAATTTATTTAAGACTAAATCAAAGTTAGCAAAGCAATCTGCTGGCGGTGCTGCAGGAGGCATCCCTACCAGAGGAGGCGGTAGAGGTCGAGGTCTTGCAACATTTGCTGCTGGCGCTGCTGCTGGTGCCTTAGCAAGTGGAATGCTTAGTGGTGGTGATTCTTCGTCAGATACATCAAATGGTTCCGCCCCAAATGAACCAATGTTGGCTGCTGGTGGTATTGCAACTAAACCAACCTCTGCAATACTTGGTGAAAGAGGACCAGAGATTACAATGCCTCTCAGTAGGAACATGGCAATTCCTTCTGATAACGAAAAGAGAAGAAAGGATGCAGGAATTAAACCACTTTCATCTTTGGGATCTGCTGGAGCATCTTCAGATCCAAATCAAGCAAATAATTTATCTAAGTTATTCATGGCACCATTCAAGGGAATTGGTGCTGGTATTCTTGCTAATATATCACAGGTAGTAACATCAATTGGTGGTTCAACAGGTAAGTTACTTACTCCTATATTAGGAAATCTCATAGCACCAATCGCAAATAGTTTTGGTATTCCACCTGGAATTGTCAAAACTGTTCAGGGAAAAATGTCTTCTGGAGTTTCTGGTGGAGGTGCTTTGCCTGGAAAGAAAGAAGGATCTGATGGAATTAAGAAACTTTTTGGTAAAGCAGGTTCAGTTCCATCTGAGGAAGAAAAGAAATTTAAGAAGAGAAATGATAATTCTGTTCTTGGATTACTTTCTGATATTCTAGGTGCATCAATTGTAATTAATAACAAACTAAAAGGTTCTGGAGATTCTTCCACAACTACAGGTTCTAGTGGCGCTGCAGCAGGAGATTCTTCTACAACTGAAACTGGTGCAGGATCTTCTGGAGGTGGTGCTGCTGGTGGTTCTACGAATACTGCTCAGGCAACTATGTCTAAAGCAGGTGGATTGCGAGAAGATGGAACTCATAAGGCAGTTACGGGTGTAACAACTGGAGAAGGTAAAACAACAAAAACTACTCCAGGGGCAGGTTTGTTGCCAGTTGAAGGTGGAGATAAGAAGTATTGGTATAATAGTTCTGGTGATGTCTTCATGTGGCAAAAACCTGGAGACCCTCTAACTGATATTACTTCATCTCAAGATAAGCAAATGTGGCAAGGTCTTGGAGGACCATTAGTTAGAGATCTTAAGGATGGTAAAGTTAAAATTCTAAAGGGAATGTTTGGTGGAGATCAAACTCCTGTCGGATATTTTAGTTATGCAATGGGAGCAATTCTCAAGGCAAGAGGTAAAAGGGGTGCAAGAGGAGGTAACTCACCAGACACATGGGAAAAACCTAAAGATGGAAAATATGGTCCAACAATAACACCAAAGAGAGCAGCAGGTGGTTGGATTAGTGGTCCTATGTCGGGTTATCCAGTATCACTCGATGGTGGTAGAAGTATTGCATTCGAGGGTCATGGAACTGAATGGGTAGGATTCAAGAAAGCTGCTGGTGGAAGAACTAATGATGCCTTTGTGGTTCCATTCAACACACCAGCAACTAGAAGTAATGGTGGACTAGTTAGTAGAAGACTTTCTGAAGCAAGAAGTGGAGGATACTCTTTACCAAGATTCTCTGCTGGTGGTGTAGTTAAGACTGAAGGTAATTGGGATACTGGACCTGGATACACAATTGGTGGAGCAACTGATCAGCAAGGAAGACCAGTTGTATTTTCTGCTGATGCCGCAAAAGCATTTGCTAAAATGATGTCAGAATCTGGAGGAAAAGTAAAACCATCTGATGTTGCAAGTAGTAAAAGAAGTCCAGAAAAAAATAGAGCAGTAGGTGGTGCTTCTGGTTCTAAGCATATGTATGGAACTGCCATGGATATTCATGGTTCTTCCAATACATGGATTCGTAAGTATGGTTCTAAGTATGGGTGGGTAGCAAATGATTACCCAGGAAGTCATGGTGGCCACTTTGAGTTTAAGGGAGCTGGAATTACACCTGCTGATTCTCCATCTGCACCTGGAAAAAATGAAGATGGAACTTCACCTGATGTTGCAGGAGATACTGGTTCACAAGCAGAAAAGAGTCCCGAAGAACAACTCAAGTCAATCTTCTCTAAGATGTCTGATGATATCATGAGATTGAATGGTATTCCTGCAGGAGACATTGCCAAAGCAACGGAAAATGCAAAATCAGAAAAGGATAAATCCGAACAAGCACAGAGTCAGAGAATAAATAATGCAGCTGCTGCCGCATTGAATAAAACAAAAAATATGAAACCAGTCGATATGAAACAAGCAATAGCGATGGAACCAATCATTCTTCCTGGTCCAGCAACATCTTTACCTATCGAGGCATTAAATCCATCAACTTCAATGATTCAATACGGTTGGAAGGTTAACATATAAAACATGTCAGCAAAAATAAAAATAGAAGAAGCAAGAATTCAATTAATTGACTCTAAGAAAAGAGTTGATATAATGCCTCTCATTGCAGAATTAAATATAATTGAATCATTAGATTTTCCTTGCATTAGAATTAATCTTGCTATCAATGATTCCGTACAATTAGTTGATAGTCTAAGAGGAAATGAGTTGCTAACATTTATTATGACATCTGAGACAACAGGTGATAAGAAAATTGAATTCAATGTTAGAGCATATAGAATAGCAAATAGAATTCGTTATGAGAAAAAAGAAGCATACACTATTGAATGTGTATCTAATGAGTTCATGAGGAACGAAGTCATTAATGTTTTTAGATCATTTAAGGGAAAGAAGGCACATGAAATTGTAAATGAGATTTTAACTGATAGTAAGTATCTAAATGTACCTGCATCCTCAACACAGATTGAGAAAACTAATGATGTTATTCAATGTGTAGTTCCAAATTGGAGACCATTTGATGTTATAAACTGGTTGGGTGGAAGAGCAACAAGGGCAGAAAATTATAGACAAGGTGGATTTATATTTTATCAGAACTCAAAGAAAGGTTATCATTTTAAGTCATTTGATAAAATTATCATAGATGCTAATAAGCAATCTACTGTGCCAACTTATAAGTATGCCATGAAAAATACTACACAAGACAGTGATGCTAGTGATTTATATACTATAAAATCAGTTTCATATCCAGCACTATTCGATGCACTAACTCCACTCAGAAATGGTACTTGGGCTGGTATATTTACTGGAATATCTCTTGATTATATTCCAGGATCTAGAGTTCCATCTCCAAAAGGAAATAAGCAAATACCATATGGAGGAACTCAGTATAGAATTATGGAGCAATATCAAAACATGGAACATTTGGGTACACAAAATCCATATAATAGTGTCAGTCCAGACTTTGATGTTCTCATAAACAATGTTAAGAGAATGAGATATAGATCCAATCAAGTTCACTTATGGGATACTGAGAAGAGTGTAAACTCTAGTAATTTAAGTGAGGGTAAAGTTCCAGTTCGTTGGGAAGAAACTGCTATCTATAATTATTGTAGAAAGAATAACTTTGAGCACATTAAACTTGAAGTTTCAATTCCTGGGAACTTTGCACTACATGCTGGAGAAGCTATTGATATTGAGATCCCTAGATCAATAACAGATACCAATAAAATCGAATTGGATAAGATCTATAGTGGAAGATATGTTATTGGTGGAGTCAGGCATAAAGTATCAAATGGAAATGCTCTAACGACAGAACTTACTCTTCTCAAAGATTCATTGGGAAATACTAGACCTAGCACTAGATAAATAGTCAGAACCATTCAACAACTTTCTATGGATAGTATCGATAAACATATTCAGCATGATATTGATATCCTAGATAATCCAACAACTTCCCCTCAGCAGAGAAGACATACTGAAGAGGAACTGAAGTCATTGGAATCTTATAAAAATAATCATCCTGATGCTAAGAATGATCCAACCCCTCTAGAACTATTTTGTGATGAGAATCCACATGCAGATGAGTGCCGAATTTACGATGTTTGACAAGCAGCGTCTGGTGTGCTATGATTACGGAGTTCTTGAGTTGCCTGCTTGGCACTTGGTCTAACAAGCAACAAGCATATGGCAACCCATCTAAGTTCGCCTGGATTCTAATCTCTTGGGAACAAGTCGATGATGGTAAGTTCTATACTAAGCAGTGGTATCACTACAAAGGTAAGAACGATCCATATCGAGAAAAATACTACACTATGACTGAAACTGAATCTGGAATTCTTCTCCAGAATTGGAACTTAGACTGGACAAGGAACGAAAGGTGTGATACAATAGTCACTCCTGAAATCAAAGGTAAATGGGTTGGAACAAACATCGGAACGGAATGCATTGTAAGAGGTGCTATTCTTCGTTCCGAGTTCCAATTGTCAAAAGAATCGTTATTTACCCGTGATGCGGGATATCTAAATAACCAAATAACTTGGGGTAGTAAAGACTACTATCACTTTGGGCGATTAACTCAGCGGTAGAGTGCCTCCTTTACACGGAGTAGGTCGGCGGTTCGATCCCGTCATCGCCCATTGATAGTAGGCTTTTTTATTATGAAGCACTTGACTACTATCATTTAGAGCCCAGGAAGGTGCCCTCCGAGAGGTTGGGTGTACCCCCCTTCTATTGGGATGTAGAGTTCTATCAAAATTAATGCGTCTTATTTCAACACTTTTACTTGCTTCTACACTTATTGGATTTACGCCCCAAAAAGCAGAAGCAGCGAGCGGATGTTCCCTCGCCTCACATTATGGAATCGGTGATGGATATCATGGGCAGACAACTGCCAATGGAGAAAGATACAATGCTTATGGGAAATCGGTAGCACACAAGTGGTTACCATTTGGGACCAAGTTGAGAGTGACGAATCAACGAAATGGTAAATCAGTGATTGTGCGTGTGAATGATCGTGGTCCTTATGTAGGTGGTAGGGATCTAGATCTATCCTATGGTGCATTTTCTACTATTGCTTCACCAAGTCAAGGTGTAGCAAGTATTTGTTATAATAGAGTTTGAGATATTAGGGAGGGCAACCTCCCTTTTTTTGTATAAATATCTCAGATAAGATACTAGAGTTTCGTTCATGGCAACTACTTTTGATGGAATCATTAATGAACCAATTGTAGATTATGTAGGAAAAGATGGTTTTTTCTGGTGGTTTGGAGAAGTAGTAGATAATAAAGATCCATTGCGAATTGGTAGAGTTAAAGTTCGCGTCATGGGTTGGTACACTGGGAACGATGATAAGTTCCGTGAAGCAATGCCAGATTCAGATCTTCCATGGGCAGTTGTTCTTCAACCAACTAATCAATCTGGTATTGATGGAACTGGAGAATCTTCTGGGCAATTGCAAGCAGGTGCAATGGTCATGGGTTTCTTCATGGATGGGCAGGAAGCCCAAGCACCAGTTGTAATGGGTGTCATCAGGGCACAGAAGACTGATTCGACTGAGAACGGAACGATCCAAGGCATCTTCAACCAGAAGCACACAACGCTCTCAGAGACGCTCCTAGCGACCCCTAACGGTCCTGTTCAGGCAGGCGATGGTGGTGGACCTACGACGGCAACGCAACCTGCTCCAGGGTCCAAGGCAAAACCATCTACGGCAAATCCACTTCAGTCAGTACCAAACCTAACTCACGCTTCACATAATATTCCAGAAGCAAATGCTCTCGATAGTAACTTTGAGAAGCATTTGGAATCTATGTTTGGTGAACTGGCATATACAGTTTCCCATATTGTTCCATCTAATGGAAGTCTGATTAATATTATTGATGGAACAGTTACCAATGTTGAGGCACTCATTGGTAAGATTAAGAATCTAGTCAGTGGTATTTTTTCGGAGGCACTTGCTGGTCTAAAGGAATTGATCCTTCAGCAAATCTCCAAGATCGTTAAGAAAATTAGATTGTTTGGTAAGACTGGTATTCCACTAGTCATTACTGCAGCGATTCAATCTATTATTCAACTTGTATTATCACTAATGTGTAATGCTGATTCATCATTCTTGAATCAAGCATTGAGTATTATGAATAATTTCTCTGGGTTTATTCTTGGATTAGTTGGACAAGCATTGGATTCTATTATTTCAATGCTTGCCAAAGCGTTTGATTCCCTTGTCAATAGTATTATATGTGCAATCAATGAGGCTTATAATACTATTAGAGGAATAATATCAGCAATTAAAGCCGCAGTTGCTGTAGCAAAGGCAGTATCTGAAGCAATTAAAAAAGGCACAGCATTTTTCGAGAACTTAGAAAAAATTGATGTCAATACTATTAGTAGTATCACAAGTATTATATCACTTATATTAGGTCTATTGGTGACGCAATGTGATCGAACAGTTCCAGTAGACCAATTATCTAACTTTGTTCCTTTCTTTGGATCAACATCTTGTGCAGATACAAAATCTAAAGGACTAGGTGGTACTGGTCCTGGTGAATGTGGAGGAACTGGTAGTGGAACTGGTGGTCGATTTGCAGCAAGTCTTAACGCAGCAGCAAACTTAGTTCAGTCTGTGGTTAAGGCAGCAGATCCATACAAAACCACTGTAAAGAACTTCGAGAATGGATATGTACAGGCACAGTTAAGTACTCCTGGTCAACTTGCCACAATTACAACATATCCATCTGGTGCTACTCATACTTCCATTCGCCACAACTCAGATACCTATGAGAAGTGGAAGAAAGAAATCGACAAGCAGAAAAAAGGATCTGAACCTGCACCTATTACTGGCGGAGATCCCAAAAAAACCATCATTGGTGATGAATTCCAATATTATGGAGCAACTGATTATCGCTACCATAAAGACCATGCAATCTTAAATAAAGGTAAGTTTGTTCATACCGTAGAGGGTGATTACAAACTTAAGATTGTTGGCAACATGGATGTTGAAATTGATGGTCGTTTAGCATTTCATGTTAAGGGTGCTCCACAAGTTTCAACGAACAGTGGCGGTAGCACTGGTGCTCCAAGCAAGCAAGCAAAGAATATGATTCTATTCGACTCTGATACTGAAGTGTCAGGTAGAGGAAAAGTCGAGATGCAGGGAGTTGGAACAACTACTGCAGCAAAACCAGGAACTGATGTAAAAATTATTTCTGATAACTTAAACCTAAACGCACCATCTCTTAATATTAACTGTACTAATGACTTAAAACTTTGTGCTGGTAATGCAATTTATGTAGAAACACCATCACTGGTTAGAAATATCAATATGCCACCTCTACCAAGAGCAAAGGCAGGTATTTTCACGATCATGTTTGGATCATACGACATGATTATGAAACCAGGAATTGGAGCAGACAGTCTACCAAGATACACAGTAACCAATACATTAGGACCAATCAAGATGACATCTGGTGCTCCTGGTGTATTCATTACTGCAGGAGCAGGTGCAATGGTATTATCCTGCTTAAAGGGTGCAATGTCAATCAATGCTGCATCTGGTCCAATGTCAATATTCTCTGGATCAACAATGAATCTTACAGCAACAGCAACTATGGCACTGACTGCTGCTGTAATTAAACTTAACTGATGAGGGCTTGACAGGGGACCCAAGACCCTGTACAATAACTCTGTAGCCCTTCAGAGACAACTTCTATGAATATTAGAGATGATTCTACTTTAGAACATGTAGTAATAGACTTTGCTAAACGCACAGTTGAAATGCATGGATCTGATGGGGAATACAAAGATGTATCCTGTAATTTTGATGCTGAGGGGTTGCAGGAATTCCAAAATATGGTAGAATTCTGCCAACAAATCCTTCCTACTGAACAGATTAAATTTAAGCTATGAACACACAAGTACCTGTAATTAATCTCCAAGAACTTACTGAAAATGCAGAGTTTATCTGTGAAGTTCTTGTTGGACGGAATCGTATGTCTTTACGAGTGACAACTGAAGATCATGGAGATTTTCTTCTTGTTCCAGTAATTGAAAAGGGACCAATCCCACAAGATGTATTGGCAGAGTTGGAAGAGATGCAAAAGTTGATGGAGTCTCCTGAAATTTCCGCTGGTCCTCCTCCTCTTGACATGCCCTTCTGATTGTGGTATCCTTGAGTCTGGTTGCTGGTTTAGCTATCTGGTGAAAGCACCCGACTCATAATCGGATACAGGCGAGTTCGATCCTCGCAACCAGCATATGGGAGATTAGCTCAGTTGGTTAGAGCGCACGACTGATAATCGTGAGGTGCCTGGTTCGAGTCCAGGATTTCCCACTTGACAATCAATCCTTAACCTGATATGATTGTCTCATCGCCTGGGGAGGTGGTGGAATCGGTAGACACACCAGACTTAAAATCTGTTGGGCATATGCCCGTGGGGGTTCAAGTCCCCCTCTCCCTATTCCCACTAAATAGTGGGAAATTAAGTGAATGGAGACTGTATGCCTTGGAAAATTTAGGAAAACACTGCACCCTTGAAGTCTATGGCGTTAAAAGTGAATTACTTGATGATCTAGATTTCATTGATAAAACACTACGCCAAGCAGCAATTAAATCTGGTGCTACGATCTTAAATTCTGTTTTTCATAAATTTGATCCCCAAGGCATCACTTTCATTCTTTTACTTGCAGAATCTCATGTTTCAATTCATACCTGGCCAGAGAGAGGATGTGCTGCAATCGACATCTATACATGTGGATTGAGTAATCCCGAAAATGCAGTATGGCATGTAATTGAACAATTTAGTCCTAAATCACACGCAACTAAATCTTTCCCAAGGGGTGGTTATGAGTTTTAGCATCGGTTCTTATGTCGAATGGAAACACATCAAAGGTTACATTCGATTCGTATCCGATCACTATATTACTATATGTGTTAATGTTAATGATGATGCACCTCTTGACTGTTGTGTGATTTGTCATCCTACATTCTGGAATGAGGTTATTGTTCATAGTGAGATTCCACCTGTATTTCCAGTCATGAATCCTGCAAGATCCATCGGATAGGTCCTAATGTACAAAATCACTCAAGCATATTGTTGGTATAACAGGGGTGAAATGATTGTACGAATGTACTTCATTAATTCAACTCCTTTTACTTTTGATGAGCTTGACAAAGATGCTATATATGATATAGAATTGATCAAACTTGCTGATCAACAACTCAGATGGGAACCAGAAGATTTGTATAAGACTTCCTTCTATCTGATAGACGAAGAGGTACATCCATGCCTCTTCGATGTGGAACTGGAGAATCCAGAGTGTATGCCTCCAGATTTCGATTAATGCCTCTCTAGCTCAGCTGGATAGAGCAACGGTTTTGTAAACCGTAGGTCATCGGTTCAAGTCCGATGGGGGGCTTGGAGATTAACCTCCACATTGGGGTGTAGCTCAGCGGTAGAGCTATCGACTGTTAATCGATTGGTCGCAGGTTCGAGCCCTGCCACCCCAGTTAAGATCAAAAACGCTCAGACATATTATTGATTCCGCCCCATGACTGATATTCTAGTATATGACAAATATGGTGAAGTTGTAAAATCAATACCACTCAATGATTCTATTGAGTATGTTGATGGAAGAGTTGCTAAAGGAAAAGACTTCTACTATAAAGGTGTAGGAGTTCCCTATCTTTCTCATCATATTCCAGAAGATAAGATGAGCAATGAATATACTCTAATTAAACCGAGTTGTATTTTCTATCTTGGGAATTTAGTTTCTAAGAAATGCTTTGAGGGTAAGACTGGAGTATTTCAGGAAAGATACCAAACTCACTTCACAGATTGGATTGGTGCATGTGGATATAAGGAACTGAATATCCTTGAGAATCTTTATGATGAACCAAGTTTCGAGAAAACCTCAATTGATGTTCTTGGATATGAAGTTATTGATGAAGAAGCACAGCAGTTTTATCTAAAAGTGCAATATCATTGTGGAAGGAGATTCTACAAAGAGAATCCAAATCCACAGAAACTCAGAGAACTAATTGATTATCTTGTTCAGACAAATTGGAATGTTCCTTGGGATAAGAATGCAATCTCTGATATTTCAATCAATGGATTAGTCACTGATGTTGGTGATCTCTTCTATTCTGAAGAGTTATCACACAAGATTGGTACAGTGTATTCAATTCTATACAGTTTAGGGAATGAGAATCCAAAAGATTACATGGATTTTTGTGAAATCAATGGGATGAGACATTCCCATATTATGGATTATGTACTAAACTCATTGGCATTGATATCTGCTAATGGTATTGACATTTCTGAAGTTTTGAGAGAGAATATTGCCTCTACATACAAAAATGTAGTTAAAAATTATCTGATCACTGGTCGAAATTGCGGTTTCTGTGGAGTCGGTTCTTGTAGAAATCGAACTGACGAAAATCAATCCTATGGAGAACTAATTCGTCAAGGATATATTGATAGAGTTGGTAAGATGTTGGAATAATTTTGATAAATACTAAGGTATGCAGTAGGTATACATGCCACCAGAGACAGAGCGAAGAACATTCTTTGCTCCAAGTAGAGATCCCTGGAATCCTCACATATACCAATTATTAAAGTATGTAGATAAATTACAAGAATTTTATTTGAGTACTGGGGATCCATTCTATGAAGAGCAGTCTCAGATAGTTCGTACTTTAGTAAAAGACTTAAAGAAGAAGATACATTCAATTGAAGGATTTGACGGACCACCATTTTAGTGGTATAATAAGTTGTCCGTGTGAAGGAAGTGAAGGGACTAGGTGAAATACCCTAGTCCTTTTTCTTGTATAAATAAATCTGAAGATAACTCCGAAGAGAGACTTGTGGCAACAACCAGAAAAATATCACAATTAGATAATCTTACGGATGAGATTTTAACAGGAGAAGCAATTCTTCCTGTTGTTATTGCTGATCCTCTGATTCCAAATAGAAAGGCAAAAATCAATCAGTTGTTTAGGGGTGTTGCTGGAGGATCTATTACTGCTCCAGGACTAGCATTTGACCTCAATAGAGCAACTGGATTATATCAAAATAATTATGATGAGATTGGAATTACTTTTGGTACATCTGCATTTTACCTAAGTAAAATTACAGAATCTGCAACTTTTGTAACCAATAAGATTCAAGCACTTGCTACAGAGCAGAATGCTAATATTGTTTTCCAACCAAAAGGATCTGGAACAGTAGGAGTTCAGTCTGGATCTCTCTTTAGATTACAAGATACTCAGTTTGAGATTGTTGATGATACAAGTTCTTCTAGAAGAGCACGATTTGAGGCAAGTGGCATTGGTACTGGACTAAAGATCTTTGCTTTACCAACAGTTAATATTGGTAATAGTACAACTCTTGTTGGAGATAGTACAAGTCAAACATTAACAAACAAAGTTATTCGTGTAGACGAGGATGACTTTTTTGTTCTTGATGGCAATAAAGAAGCAAAATTTGGTATTGACTGGATTACAACTCCATCTGGTACTAAAACATATTTCTTACCAGATCCAGGTCCAGGAATTACTCAATCAGCATTACTTGATGATATTTCGGAGCAGACTACATCAAATAAGACTTTGGTACAACCAAGTATTGCTGCAAACGCTACAACACAGTTTAAGGCATTGGTTGATGCATCACAATTAACCCAAACAAGAACCATTACATTACCTGATGTTAATGTTAGACTTCTTGGTGATGCTTCTACTCAAACTGTAAGTAACAAGACTTATCTCTCTCCAATATTTGCAGATACTTCAGATCAAACTAAGAAAATAAACTTTGAGTTAAGTAATATTGTTACTAACACAAATAACTCTTTTGGTTTTCCTACAACGCTAAATAATGCAGGAACAACTAGTATATTAGTTACCGAAAGAGCAACACAAACTCTAAGAAATAAGTCTTATGACAAACCAGAGTTTGTTGATATTGTTGATGGTGATCGTAGAGTTAGATTTAACTTATCTAATATTACTTCTACTAGAACAATAACATTTCCAAATGAAGACGCTACTCTATTAGCTTCAAGCAATACTACAACTTTAGAAGGAATTGCATTTAGTGGAGCAATTTCGGCAGACTCCTTTGGGGGAAGATTAAGATTAAGAACACACTTTTTAGCAGGTTGGTAAAAAATGACAGCAGGAAGATTAGCAGCAGCAAAACCAGCTGCAACTACAAATACTACACTTTATAGATGCCCTATTGATAAAGCTGCGAGCGTAGTCTTAAATGTTTGCAATCAAAGTGCTTCTTCTGCAACATATAGAGCAGCTATTAGAGATTATGATCAAATTTTAACATTGGATTCTGCAAGTTATTCCTTTGTTAAGGGCAATGTGATTTCTGACTATAATATTGTAATTTCTCCTGGTATTTCAGTGGATCAGGTTGATCCAGGAGATGAAATAGTAGTTGGAACAAACAAGGCTAGATTTAAGTATCATGATATCTTAAAACCAACATCCACAATTACATACCCAACAAAAGTTGAAAGTATTGGTCAGATTAATATTAATGACACTACACAAGTTGGTACTTTTGATGTGGGTGATACTATTACTGGATCTGTAACTGGACTACAAGCTACAATTTATAGAGTAAATCCAGTTAATTTCTTCTTGAACATTCCTGCAATATCTTCTTCTGCCACCAGTGCAAGGATTAATAATAATACTGGTATTTTGGCAAATGATTATATTGCTTCTGGTGGAGAAATTATGAGAATTTCTGCCATTACTGGGTATCAAATTACTTTAACTAGAGCACAATTTGGAACTACTGCAGTCAGCATAAGTGCAGGAACTCCATCTACTGTTTTTAGAAGCACTGGCAATACAACTACAGTTGCAGAAGGTGCTCAATTTGAGTCAATAGATTTAATTTTAACCGTTGCTAGCGCAGCTTCAATTACTGTTGGGAATTATCTCTCAATTGGAAATGAATTTATGGTTGTTCAGGGCATTAATGGTAATGATATTACTGTAGGAAGAGGACAGCTTGGAAGTTCTGCTGCAGCTCATGCTAATGGTGCTACTGTTACTATCTACAGTTTAGTAGGTAATCCATTATTTAATTTTTTCCAACTAACCGAACAAGTTGATAATGGTTCTGGTGCTACTGTAAATCTTAATGTTTCTATTGGATCTGGTGGTGGTTCTCCATTCCAACCAGGAAATAAATTTGTATATGATTTAGGATCTGGATCCTATGAGTTTCCAGCATCAATTCCAGTAGATGCTAATCGAATTGTTAGATTTACTCAAAGTGATTCATCTAATACTGGTCATCCACTAAGATTTAGCATAACTCCAGATGGTACTCATGGTGGTGGAGTTGAGTTTACTACTGGTGTTACTAAAGTTGGAACAGCAGGAACTTCTGGAGCATACAGTGAAATTGATCTAAGTACTTCTAATATTGGATCAAATTCAAGTATATTTTTATATTGTGCAGTACATGCACAGATGACAAATAATGGATTCTTGCAAATTGATTTAAGTCCAAATTACACAAATGTATATCTATATGATCTTCAAGGAACACTTGCAAGTAATGATTCATTTACTGTAAATAATGTAACTTATACCATTACTTCAGTAAGTGCTGGTGCATATGGATATGTTCAAGGTAAAACTGGAACAGCATTAAAAATTAGTCTGGGTGCAAATTCACAATCATTTGTTGCTACTGATACTTTTTATGATTCACCTAGAGTTCCTGGTACAGATAGGACATTAGCAACTGTCTCTTCAGTTAGTACTATTAGTGTTGAAGATTATATTGTTTATGATAAAACAATTGCTGCAAATTCTATTGACAAGAACACTGGGGTTGTAGTGGGTCCAGGTCAAAGTCTCATGGTATATTCAAGTGCTGCTGATTTAAGTTATTCTGCTAATGGATTTGAGGATAGTACTTCAGATTATGTGGTAGTTTATTATCAAAGACAACCTGGTTCATAATAAATAATACAAAATAGGGTAGATAGATGTCATTAACAAGACTCAAGAATATTATTACCTCTAGAACAGGTCGCATTATCTATGTCAACCCAGATGACTTTGATGCTTCTGATGCTATTGACAATAGAGGTAACTCGGCACTTAGACCATTTAAGTCACTGCAAAGGGCACTTCTAGAGGTAGCAAGATTCTCATATCGTGTAGGTTTATCTAACGACGAGTTCGACGCATTTAGCATTTATCTATACCCATCCGAATATATTATTGATAACAGACCTGGAGAAATTCTTTATACAGAAATTCCACCTCTTGATGCAAACTCAAACTTTGATTTGACATCACCTAACAATGTACTTTATAAGTTTAACTCTGTAGAAGGTGGAGTTATTATTCCTAGAGGTTGTTCTATTATTGGATCTGACCTTAGAAGAACTAAAATTATTCCTAAGTATGTTCCATATCCAACAATTAGATCAGCTTTAGGAATTACTCCTGCTAACGAACCATCTAAAACTGCAATCTTTAGAGCAACTGGTGGTTGCTACTTCTGGCAGTTTTCGTTCTTTGATGGTGATCAAACGGGAGTATATTATAAGGAGAATGATGCTACAACTATTCAACCAACATATTCTCACCACAAACTAACATCATTTGAGTTTGCTGATGGTAAGAATCCACTTTCATTCCTAATTCAAGAAGGATTAGTAAAACCAAACTTTGATATCAGTTCTTCACCTGTACCTGATATTCAATCAAGAACTGACCTAGAGATCTACTATCAGAAAATCTCTAGAGGTTTCACTGCAATTCCTGATACTACTGGACTTCCAGGACAAGACCAGATTCAACCAAGAATTGAAGAGAATAGAATCGTTGGTCCTATCTCTGACGAATTCCAAGTTTTACAAATCACAAGAAATGGTCAGACTGCTACTGCATTCACTGTTGATGAACTAGGAAATCCAATCAATCACGGTTTCTCTGTTGGTGTTTCTATTAATATTTCTGGTGTAACTGGTTCTACTGGTACTCAGTCTGAACTCGATGCATCATTATACAATGGTTCTTTTGTTGTAACATCTGCACAGGGTAATGTATTTACATACCAGATGGCAGATGAACCAACTGGAAATGCTATTGGTACGAACATTCTAGTTAAGGTTGAGATTGACACAGTAGACTCTGCATCTCCATACATCTTCAACCTATCTCTACGCTCTGTGTGGGGTATGAATGGTATGCACGCAGATGGTAGCAAGGTAACTGGATTTAAGTCCATGGTTGTGGCACAGTTCACTGGTCTATCTCTACAGAAAGATGACCGTGCATTTGTACGCTATAATACTTCTACTGGTGCTTATGATGAAGCTGGTCAAGGTGCTCACCTAGATGGTACTGCCAGATACAAGAAGGGGTGGAGACATTGCCATGTTAAGGCATCAAACGACGCATTCATTCAGGTCGTTTCGGTGTTCGCGGTGGGATATGGCGATCACTTCTTTGCTGATAGTGGTGCTGACATGTCCATCACTAACTCCAACTCCAACTTCGGTAACACTGCTTTAAGATGTAAAGGATTTAAGACAGAAGCATTTACCAAAGATAAGTTTGGTGAACTTACACACATCATTCCACCTAAGTCACTATCAGATGTTAATGAAATTTCTGTAAACTGGGTGAATGTTGATATTCAGAGAACTAGAGCAGCAGCAAATAACCAGAGACTATATCTATTTGGATATACTACTCTAACTTCACCTCCTCCAGCAAAGATTCAAGGTTATAGCATTGGTGCTCGCCAGGATGGATCTGGTGTTGGTGCGGTAGCAGATAAGATTTATTGCTTACTTATAAGTTCTGGTGCAACTGTTGCAACCATTAAGTCGGCATCCATAACTCCATTTGGACCATCAGTTTCTACTTCTACTGTTAATACTGCTGGTAGTCCACTTAAATTTGATGCAAATACTTATACGATTGGTGGCCAGCAAGTTGTCGGTGGTTGGTACTTACAGGTTTCTTCTACAAACAATGAAATCTACACTACTCTAATCAGTAACACTCAATATAATACAATTACATTTACACCAACTACCTTTATTAAGAGAGTACCTGATGCTCGTGTTCTTAAGGATAGAATTTATAGATTGCGCTATGTCTTAAACAAAGATTCATTCCCAATTCCTAGAGCACCTATCACTGGTTATGTTATACAACCAAGATCAAGTGAAACTAGTTCCCCTCAATACAATAAAGTTTACTACATCTATGAAATTGAGGAGCATCAAAAGTTTGATAGAGGAGTTGCAGATGGTATCTACTATCTAAGTTTCTTGTGTGCATCTATTTCTCCAACTACATCAAACTTTGATGACTTTAGATTCTCGCAGAATGTAAACGAAGTATATCCTGCATTTGACAGAGATAATCCAAATTCTGATCCATCGGCTGCAGTTTCTATTGCTGATAATGTTACTATTGGATTGGTATACTCTACTGATGGTGCTACTCCAACTCCAAACTTAGATTCTAAGAGAAGTATTACTAAAGAAGCATCACAATTCTTCCTTGCAGAATCTCAAAATAACTTATCTTGGAACCCAAGTGCAGGTACTCTAGGTAACTTTACTCTAACTTCTAGACTTGGAGATTCTGAAACTCGTAAGATTCCTTTAAGAGTTGATCTTGAGGGCAATACAGTTTCAATTCCAATTGAACTTAGAAGACACTCTATTCAGCGTTCTGGAAACCATACTTTTGAGTACACTGGTTTCGGTCCTGGTAACTACTCAACTGCATTCCCACAAGCACAAGTTGAAGTTCTAACCTTTGAGCAAATTCGTCTATCTCAGTCACTAAAAGAAGCAGCAGGTGTTTCATTCTATTCTGGTCTAAACTCCAACGGTGATCTATTCATCGGAAACCAGATCATCAACCCAGTTACGGGTCAGATTACTCAGAATGATATTGCTCAGTTGAATGTTATTGGTGAAGAGAACACTACAATTCAGACATTCTCTGAACTTGTTCTTACCGATAAACTCACAGTCCTTGGTGGTGCATCTAACCAGTTGCAATCATTATTTGCAGGTCCTGTAACATTCCAGGGCAAACTTACTTCAGATAGTGATTTGCAAGTTAAGAAATTAACTTACACCAACCCAGATGGTACGATTCTAAAATCTACTCTGATGGCACCAGATAATGGATTAGGGCAACCAAATCTTTCTGGAATTGCAACCTATACTACTCCAACTGATGGAGACATTGTTTACAATACATCTTGGACTCCTGGTAAGAATCTTGGATGGATGTATTATAGTGGAACCTGGACTAAGTTTGGTTTAACAAATACAGGATTTATTGATATTGCTACTTTTGGTGCTAATACCAATATGGCACTAGGTACAACTGCAAACTCTACTTATAGATTAGATGTAAATGGAAATGCTCACATCAGCGGAGATCTTGTAGTAGATGGTAAAGGTGGCATTAGCGCATCCAAGTATCTACTAAGACAATATAATGGAGATGGAACCACCCAGACATTTACTATCACCACTGGACATACTTCGAGAAGTATTTTAGTATTCATTAATGGTGTTTGCCAAGTGCCCGATCTAAATTATACAGTTTCTGGAACTAATGTTGTGTTCGGTGCTGGTGATGCACCAAGAACTGGTGATGTAATTCAGATTAGAGAACTACCAATCTAATAAATACTAAAGGAGTAGAGGTTAAAACCTATGGCATTAACCCAAATTAATGGCAATCAAATAAGCACATCAACACAAGCATTGATAAGTCAGTTGTCATTCTTGAATGCTAATAGTGTTTTGCAATTGCCAGTTGGAACCTCATTTCAGAGACCAGCTGGTGTTTCTTATGGTACTATCAGATTCAATACGACAATTGATAATGTTGAAGTTTATAAGTCTGATTCTGACGGTCAGGGAACTGATGGATGGGGTCAAATTGGCGGCGGCGGTCCAGCAAAAGGATTGGATTCTTTAATTAGAACTAATAGAAATAGTGTAACTGAAAATATTACTATTGGACCATCACAAGGAGTTCAGTATGCAAATGGAATGTCAGCTGGACCAATAACTATTGCAAATGGTTATACAGTAACTGTTGATACTGGAGGTAGCTGGAGCATAGTATGACTTCTAAATCATTATCTGTTGGACAACTACAAGGTCTTTTCCCATCAAATGAAATAGAACTTGCGAGTGACACTAAATTAATAGTCGATGGTATTTTGAGAGTAAATACCATACAAAATACTTCTGGTCTTACCATAGTAAGTTCAACTGGAAATACTATAACTTTTGCTGGTAGTATTACTACGACTGGACAAATTTCGGCAGTTAATGTCGCTGCATCTGGAAGATTTATATTGCCTACTTGGACAACTTCTACTAGACCAACGACTAACTTAGTTAATGGGTTGATGGGTCTTAATACTGAGAGAGTAAAGGTAGAAGCATATAGTACTGCTGCTGGATGGATTGATGTTCAGCAATCTACTACTAGCACGCAGACAAAACAAATACCAACTAATGGTTTAATATTAAGACTTGATGCTACAGATACTGCATCATATCCTGGTTCTGGCGCAATATGGTATGATACCAGTGGTATTAATAATAATTTTAATGTAAACGCTAGTGCTTTTAATACTGGCGGTAAGTATTTTGATTTTAATGGGTCATTTGGTTGTGCTAAAAATTCATCAGATATCTCATTATCTGGAGATGTTACTTATGTTACAGTCACTAGAATGCGAAATAGCACTTCTAACTGGAGAACTTTGACTCGTTCTTATGTGAATGATCACCATGTTATGGGGCAAGATGGTGGATGGGCAATTGGTATCTATGATAATGATAGTGCTGGATTTATATCTACTGGATATTCCCAACAGTCTTTACCTGGGTATGCTTCCAATTCCTTTATGGTTATGATTTGGAGGTGGACTAATAATGATAACCCAACATACTCCATGTATGTTAATGGATCTACTGTAGGAACTATTACTAATAGTAATGCTAGATACAATAGAGGTTTTGGATCCATAGGTGCTTACCATAATGGAAACACTAATGTTGGTGATGCATCTCAAGGTTGGGGAGATATTAAATTCTTTGCCGCATACAATAGAAGATTGTCTGATTCTGAGTGTGATTTATGTTATGCTCAATTATCAAGTTTGTTATAATAAATAAAATATAAGGTATTTTAACCATGAGTGTATTAAGAGTCGCAAAACTTCAGGGAATATCTCAAACCAATTTTGAGGTTACTGTTCCATCCACACATAAGTTAATTATTTCTGGTATTTTAAGAGCAAATACAATACAAAATACCAGTGGTGTGAGTATATGGACACCAGACTCATCTGGAAACTTAACTCTTGGTGGAAATATCACAACTACTGGAAATATACAAGCTTCTGTTGTTACATCTAGTGGACGAGTAAATCTTCCCACATGGACAACTGCGACTAGACCAACAACTAATTTAGTTAATGGTATAATGGGATATAATACCGATGAGGGAGTAGAAATATATACATTAAGTCAGGGATGGGTTGTTCTTGGTGGAGGATTATCTCAATTTATTATTCATCTCTGGGGAGCAGGAGGCGGAGGTGGAACTCCAGGTGGATGGAGTTTTGGTTCAGAAGGTGGTGGAGGAGGATATGCTTATGGTGAAATAAGAGGAGTTCCATCAGGTTCCACCTTAATACTTCAAGTTGGGCAAGGTGGAGTAGTAAATGGAAGTTCTTTAGGATTTGGCGGTGGTGGAGCAGCAAATAGAACTGGTGGTGATAATAGATATGGATCTAATGGTGGTGGATACAGCGGAGTTTTCTTGAATAGTGTAACTCAAGGTAATTGTGTTCTTTTAGCTGGTGGAGGTGGCGGTGGCGGATCCTCTCGCGCTGGAACAGGAAACTATGGTGGAGCAGGTGGAGGAACAACTGGTCAAGATGGAAACTCACCATATGATGGAAAAACTGGTTATAGAGGTAGGGGTGGAACTCAAGGTTCTGCTGGTTCTACTGCATCTAGTGATGCTGACAATACTAATTTCCCACCAGGAGCTCTTTTTGGTGGTACTTGTAGAGTTAATGGATATGGTGGTGCTGGCGGTGGTGGATATTGGGGTGGATCTGCAGGTGGTTATTCCGAATCAAATACCATGGGTGGTGGAGGAGGTGGATCTGGATTTGTTAATGGTACATATGTAAGAAATGGATTGAATGTTCAAGGAAACTTTAAGGTTCCCGCTGGACTTGGTGTTTCTCAATATCCTGGTAGTAGCATAGCTTATGGTGGAGATGTTAGTGGTACTGGAAGAAATGGATATGCTATTGTAATTAGAAATGGAGTATCTACTCCATATTCATATAGCGGAACAAATATTTCAATACCAGTTCCATAATAAATAACTATAGGAAAAGAGAATACTAAAAATGTCACAGTTAAAAGTTGACAAAATCAAAGGTACTAATATATCAGATACTGGTCCTGATCTGACCATAGAATCTGCTGGTAACTTTAGTTTTGATTCTGGAACTCTTTATATTGATGTTGCCAACAATAGAATTGGTATTGGCAAAACAAATCCAGATCGTGCATTGGATGTTGTTGGTAGTGCCAGATTTACTGGTTCTATTACTATGACTGGTGGTATCTCTGCATCTAATGGCACTGGTGCATCTGGTCAATTATTGACTGCTGATGGTACTGGAGGAATGTCATGGCAAAATGCTCCAATTTCTCTACCAGCACAAAGTTCTGCCACTGCTGGTGCATATTTAAGATCTAATGGTACTACTGCTTATTGGTTCCTAGATCCAGCAGCACAGTTTAGAACCGCATTTAATATAACCAGAGGTTATTCTATGTGTGGTTATCAAAACTCCACATCATGGAGAAGTGCAAATGCATTAACACATGCTACTCTCAGTCAAGCTTTCATTTCAGATGTTTTATCTTTTTCTGATGCTTATTGTGCGGGTGCTCAAAGTTTAAGCATGATAGCCTATGTATTTACTACATCTAATGCGTGGGATGGTACTTCTGCGACAGTATCAAAGATGAACATGAATACAAACACAAATGCTGGAACTACTTCTGTAACTTCTGCAAGAAATAGAGTTACTCTAATGAAGAGAGATTTTAGATTCGCATATGTGTATGGTGCAGGTGATGCTAGACCAGATAGATATAACTTAACCAATGAAACAAGTGCTCTAGTTCCTAATGGTAATCCTGAAGGTGGTCCAGATAATCCTGCTGGTGGTCAAGGACCAACTTATGGATGGACTAAAAAATCAAATGGATATAGATATGATTTTGCAACTGAAGTATATTCAACTTGGACAAGTCCTCCAGGTACAGATGGAACAAATAAAACTCTTTGTGGAAGAAGTGGAGATATGTATTGGAATACTGGTGGTGGATATTCAACTTCTGCTGCGATGTCAAGAAGAAACTTTGATACTGGAGTAGAAATACAATCAGTTGGAAAACCAGGTGTAACTGGAGAAGAATCTTTCCATACTGGAAATACTGCTGGATATATGGTCGGAATGTATAATGGAGCACAGAATAATCAAGGTGGCATTATAGATTATACGACTCATGTATTTTCGTTTAATAGTAGTGTAAATGCATCAGGACATGGTGGTAGAGCATCTGCTGCTGGAACTGAGTTTGGAACTGTAGAATCTGGTTACACTGGAGTATAAAAATGAAAAAGTATTTTTTAACTAACGATTTACAAGCATTAAACAGATTATCTACCTATGTTCCCTATGGAACTATCCTAGGGTGGATTTCATTCTCGATTGATGAAAGTGAACTAGATGTTCTAAAAGAAGTTTCATCTTTTTATTATGAAATTGATATGGAAACTGCAGTATTTGGATTTAGGTCTTTTGGTGATCCAAGATCAGAAATCAAAGTTTCTTCAGATGAGATAGATCTTCAATTGGAATATGATGATTCATTAAATGTTGAAAGTTATAAGGAAAGATTCGATGCAAAGATCAAAATTCCAATGACTGAAAAGCGATATGACTGTGTTGTGAAAACAATGAAGTTAGTTGCAAAATTGGTAATTGAACATGAATTCAATCTAAAGTATAAGCAATTGATTGCACTAACTACTGATTTGGAGAGAGCATCTTGGCAACTACAGTTGACAGATGATGAGTTCTGTGATACACTATCTGAAATTAAACAAAATCCTAATTTTGTAGATTCCTTGTTTGATAGTAAGACTAAGTACGAAAACTCTGTCAAAGATCTTTATATCAGATCTCAGAAATTAAAACAAAAATTCTATTCCTGCGAAACGATAAAAGAATTAAATGTCCTCTTTGAGGATTATATGGGTCTTCCTATGCACAATGAACAGGCTAAGGAAGAAGGAAGATATATAAAACTAGAAGATGGTTCTATTCAACGATTAGGAGTAAAACCTGGACTAAAATTTTAATAAGTGGAGTAAATCATGACTTTATCGAGAGAACAAATTAAAGAGATATCACAAAAATGGTCGATTGGAATGTCGCCCGAACAAATTAATGATTTTGTTGTAAATTCCCATGTAACTAAAAGTCGTAAGATTAAGCAAGCTCTATTAGAATGTGAGAATAGATTTCACAACTTCGATAAACTTGTAGTTCAACATAAAAGAACTCTATTGGAGATTAGAAAATTAGAACATGAGATTGAAAACTGCGAAGATCCATTCCAAAAAGAGTCTTTAATGTTGGATCTTGAGGATAGAAAACTAGATAATAGTACTTGGAAAAGAAAATCAGCAGCACTTATTAGTGAATTAGATGTTTTTGTTGAATATCTTCAGAGTTTAGACATGACTGAAGAAGAACTTGAGAAACATCTTGAGTTTGATCATGATGAAGAAAGAACTTATTGGGTTGCTAGATTGGGTAAGCAAGCAGCACTAGATATTGTTGCTCATGGTAGAATTGGAGTTGGAAATATGGACTCTATTTCTATGCTAAAGGAGGAAGACCAGATTGCAACTCTTCAAGTTGCTGTTCAATATTCTGGATTATTAAATGTTGGTATTTCTAAGATTCATAGTAATCTACTTCCTTATCTAAAGGAACTAGAAAAGAATCCAACAACAGCACTTCCAACATTCCATGGAATCGAAGACAATCTAGAGGTTCCACTACTTAATAAACTAAAAGGTGATATTAATGAATTCAAGAGTATTCAGTCTTCCAATAAATCCGAAACTTGATGAGAAGACAGTAAATGAAGTTTTAATTCCATTCTTGTTAGAGTACAAAGATTATATCTTTGACTTATATTTCACCTGTAGAATGCCCCCATTCATGCAAGATGCTATGGGGGATATTTTTTCCAATCCGCAGCAACTTACAGGTAATTCTCTGTACATTTCTCAACAGACTGGAATTCCGTTATCTGCAACATTCAATAATATACATGTTCCTCCTACTCAAGAAAATTTAGATATTTTCATTGAAAACTATAAACCAGTGTATAATGCTGGAGTTAAGATTGCGACCATTCCTCATACCTCTTGGGTTATGACTGGTCAAATCCAGAATGCTTTTCCTGAGTTGTATATTAAGAATACTATTCTGCGTGAGGTTCGTCAGGCAAATGAAATTGTCTCTCTAGCAAAGGCAGGATTTAATTATATTAATCTTGATCGTGATCTAATGCGCGATAGGGATCAATTAGTTGCAATCAAAGAAGCAAAAGAATACTGTGCTTCGATTGGAAAACCAGTTAAGATCTCTCTACTAGCAAATGAAAACTGCTGGGGTGGTTGTCCAATCATGCCAGAACATTATCAATATAACAGTAATCGTGATGAAAATCATGTTGAGTTCTTTGGTGATGCAATCAGTAGGATTTCTTGCTCTAGATGGGAGCATGAAGACACTTCTGCCTCACTCAAAGCTGCCAATCTACCGCCCTGGAAGACCGATTGGGAAGAGTTTATAGATCTTGGTATAGATGTATTCAAGATGCACGGTAGAGAGTCTGCTATGCGTCTTTCAGAGTCTATGGATATTATTAAGAGATGGGCAGATAATGAAGAATTGTTATTCCCTACATTTAATTCCTACATTGAAGATGTTTCCCTCCAAGATCGACCAATTGATATTTGGAGAGATAAGATTAAAACATGTAAGTTTGACTGCTGGAAATGTAATTACTGCGAATCTGTTGTTGAATCTAGATTGAGAAAGCAGCACAGACAAATCCATCCTTATGTCTCTCATGTTATCAAGTCAATAGATAAGTCCTCACAGAATGTATCTAATTTTGATTCGATCACATATGATATTGTTGGATTGTCATCCGATAGAGTTAGACATCTTCTAAACAATCTCTGTCAAGTATATAATCCAGTTTATCTAGAAGTTGGTGTTTATAATGGGTCTACATTCTTTGCTGCACTACAAAACAATAGTGCAAAAGCATATGCAGTAGATCATTATGAATTACCAGATATTCGACCATATCGTGATGATATTGAGTGGATTCAGTCTGAAGATCCTTTACAAGATTTTATTGACAATTCAAGTAAGTATATGGGTCAAAACTCAGTAAAATTCATACAAAAACATTGTAAGGATTTGACATCTGAGGATTTTCATCCGTTATACTCACCAAATGTTGTATTTTATGATGGTGAGCATTCTCATCAGGAACAACTAGAATCATTAAATACCATTCTTCCTCATCTACAAGATACTTTTATTCTTGTAATTGATGATGCAAATATGGATGATGCCGTTATATCAACAAACGACTTTATTGATATAAATAATCTAGAAGTATTATTTGAGAAGAAGATTCTTCATCAAATTGAGGATTCATCTCTATGGTGGAATGGATTGTATATTTTGGTCATATCAAAAAACAAATAGCAGGTAAAAGATGAGTAGCTTATCCATTACTAATATTAGACTAAGTGGTTCACCATCTGGTGCAATTACAAATGCAGATGGGTCAACGACATTCCTTAGTTACGATTCTTCTGGGAATGTCACTATCCCTCAATTTTTGACATTTGGAACTGCTACTGAAATTCTAGAAGTAAGACCTGCATCTACTTCTGGAGCACAAACTTACAGTTTAAGTACAACTACAGTTTTCTATCATCCATCAGTTGCTGGAACAATTACTGCATCATTTACTAATGTTCCAACCACACCTCTACGAGCATTTGCAGTCAGTTTGATTGTTGTTCAGGGTGGAACTGGATATGGATTTGGAAATAGTATAAATGTTAATGGTTCTTCTACTACCATAAGATGGTCTGGAGGAACAGCACCAACTCCAGGAACAAGTAGAACTGATATTTACACATTTAGCATTATTAATATAAGTTCAACCACAACTCCAAGTTGGGTAGTATACGGTACTAAGTCGGATTTTAATTAATATGAGTCCTTTATTTTCTACATTTAATGGATTGAGATCTTTTGGTAGAATATCCAAAGGACCTATGCAAGCTACTGGAGGTAGTATTACTTTTGCATCTCAGTACAAAATACATACATTTACTACTGTTGGCACTTCTCAATTTATTATATCATCTGGAGATTCTCAGATAGAATATCTTATTGTCGGAGGCGGAGGAGCAGGTGGTCGCCACCACGGCGGTGGTGGTGGTGGAGGAGGAGTTATAACAGGAAGTATATTAATTACTCCTGGAACATATAATGTTGTTGTTGGTGGAGGTGGAATACCTACTGCTGGTACTAATAGTAGTCCAGGAGGAGCAGGTGGAAATGGCTCCAGTAGTAGTTTTTTGACTTTTACTGCAGTTGGAGGTGGTGGAGGGGGAAACTATAGTGCAAATGGAACTTCTGGCGGATCTGGCGGAGGAGCACAAAACTGGAGTGATGGTAGAATAGGTGGACAGGCTACTGCTGGTCAAGGATTTGCTGGAGCAAATAATAATGGTACAGTCAATTATGGTGGAGGTGGAGGTGGTGCAGCTGGATCACCAACTTCAACTAATTTTAATGATGGTGGAGCAGGAAGATTAAGTTCTATTTCTGGAACAAATATGTACTATGCAGGTGGTGGTGCTGCTGGAACATATCCTGGGTATGAAAGATATACGGGAGGGAATACTGGTGGTATTGGCGGCGGTGGGAATGGCGGCATAGGTCCACATGGTTCTGGAACAAATGGTGCAAATGGATCTCCAAATACTGGTGGAGGTGGTGGAGGAACTGCCGATCATACTAGATCTGGTGGACTTGGTGGAAGTGGTATAATTATTATTAGATATTTAATTTAACGAATATGACAATTGAAGAACTAATCGAAAACCTTGAGGCACAACAAATTAAGACTAAGATGGAAATACAGCAATTAAAGGATAACCTTGCTGATCGAGAAGAATATCTAGTCAAACTAATTGGTGGAGTTGAAGCACTAAATCTATACAAAGATCACGAAAACTTATCAATTGAGGAGGGGGCTTGACACCCCCTCTTTTTTGCGGTACTATATAGAGGTAGTTCATTCAAGGCAAAACAAACACTAATGGGTCGCACTTTCCGTCGTGATGATCATCACAACTCTTGGGGCAAATCTCTGCGCGATAAGCGTCAAAAGGGATCTTCTGAGCGTTATCGTGATGAGTATTCAGACAATCCTCGTTCCAAGAAGCGTGGTTCCAAAAAGTTCAATGTCAATAATGTATCGGATTATTATGAAGAAGATCAGTATTGATATGAACCAAGACCAAATTAACTACGAAACTATTGCTGAATCCCAGCAGTTTGACAATGTTGATGATGATCAGTACGATGATTATCCAGAATTCGATGTCGAGTACACTACTGATTACTACTAACTATGAAACTCCAATCACCAATGACTCAAATTGAACTTTCTGCTGAGGAATGTAAGTTTCTCACCAATGTTTTGCTTGACTGGGATCAATCAGTAAAGCAACCAACTAAACAAGAGAAGCAAATGTGGGAACATCTTCTCAGATTAGTTGATCCCTATCTACAAAAATAAATGATTACAAACTTATCCTACTACTCTTTTGTCACATTTTTGTGTGTCCTTGGTTATTTCTTCTGGGTTTATCCAGAAGGAATGAACCGAGTTTTAATTTTTATCAATCTTAAACTTCGTCATGCACAGACAGAAGTTATGAGAATCTATCTGAAGTGGAAACTTCTTAGAGATCTGAATAAGTTTAATAAAGAGTTAGGACTTCCACCGATTCCGTGGAATCATAAGAAGAACTGATTGATTGGGGGCTTGACACCCCCTTTTCTTTGCCCTATAGTAATCCTGTTAATGACAAACGACCTGATGGACAACTTCGATTTCTCTGCGATTGATCAATACGATCGTATCAATGAGTTTGATGAAGATGAGGACTGGACTGATGCAGTTCTTGGCGATGAAGACGAACTTATTCGACAACTGGTAGGATGACACACTACGACAAACTAATGGATGTAATTAAAGATCAACTATATGCCTACTACATCAGTGGGCAACATGGTGACGGTTGGGATGAAGCAGATGCTCAAGAATCTGCTCAAATGATTCTTCAAGCAGTTGAAGAGTTTCAAGATAAACGAGTTAAACTTACACACTGGAGAGCATCTGACTAATGGCATTATCACCACAAGTAGAAGAATCACTGGATGAAGCACAAGCATCGTTGCGTAATGCACTTGCTTTTGCTGCACGAAATGAACGACCGATGATCAATCAAGCAATCGCAGAATTGATGTGTCACATTGAAAAACTGAAATCAGTTGATAAACTGTTTGATAAACTTGATAATTTGCAACCTGAAGATTTTAGATGACAGTAAAAACCACACCAGAAAATGTTAAGGAAGCAAATCAAGCACTATTTCGTGCTACGATGAATCTTCCTACTGCTGCTGCCCACTGTGGTATGACGCAGAAAGAAATGAAAATGACCTTTCGTGAGTATCTAAAGTATCATGACCCAGACTACACTTCCGAAGTTTAATCACGCAGAACTCCGACTCATCTATGATGCAGTCCGTCGTTATCAACTGGACAAAACTGTTCTCAATAGTGATGAGTATTGGCGTTGTTCTGAAATTCTTGATGAAATGTTTGATGTTGTCTACACACAAGTTAGGGAACAGACGACATAATGAAACACTTACGAGTTATGCGAGTCTGTGATTTGTTGCAAGATGCGAGAGATCGCATGTTGGAACTTGACGAATCAGGAGATGCTGCTACACTAGAACTGCTCTACCAGAAGTACATCAAACTTTATCATGAATATCTTCGTGACATCTAACAATCCACATGAATCTGCTCGGGTTTTGCCTGACAAACATGTGGTAAAAATGCCTCTAGAATCGTGTCAGATGCTTTCTATCATTTATTCTAAGTGGTACTACGATTGGGGAACTATCCCTAAGAAAGATGGATGCGATTATGAAACTAAAGGTGGTGCATTTCGCAACCATCCCTGCACACAATGGGCAGCAAAGAATATCTATAATACTGCCTGGTTGATTGTACATGGTCTTGCACTCTGTACCGAATACAAATATCGGTATGGCAAGATTCATGCCTGCAATAATAGTCTTTTCAATGCGAAGAAAATCTTTCATGAGAAGACAGGCAAAGCAATTACATGCTATAGTATGGCAGATTACTTTGCCCGTGCTATGCCCGAAGAGTACAAACTTGATACTAGCATAGATACTTTTACAGCATATAAAATGTATGTTGCATCTAAACCTTGGGTAAAGGATAATTATCTTCGTAAACCAGATAGGAAACCAGAATGGGTGTAATGTGGAGACTGTGGGCAAAGGCACTAGGAGAAAAGGCACACAAGAAAGATTGTGTTGCTGATAAAGTTGCGATTGTCAGGACTATTATATTTGCAACTTATCTTATTACAAACTGTTTTATTGTTGCTGGTGTAATTCGGCACTGGAATGATGAACCAGCACAAATTATTATTGAAGGAGTGCCAGATGAGCAACCAAGACAACCAGAACAACGAACGAACTTTCTATGATGATGCCTTTTATGTTGAAGAAACTCCGTACAAACTGTGGCATTCTTTTGACAAAGATGGGAAACCACTTATCACATCCCTCACGAAAGAATTATGTATTTCTGCCACCAGGTTTTATCTTAAAGGAATACAAGAAGGATGGGGTGAAAATGTTGGGTCTTCGTATGAAGGTGTGGTAGGTGGAAAACTCTAAACAATATCCATATCATGTGCTAGATCCTACTACGCCATGGTATGAGTTTTTAATGTATTGTGAAATCTGTCATCAGTTAGATGTACCAGGACAACCAAAACTTGGTAGATATATGGCATATCGTAGGTATCTTAAATCTGTTGGGGTGATTAAATGACCTTTAATTCATTCGATGTATCTAATTTTTCTGAGGGTATCAATGAAGTAGAAGACGATACTCTGGGAGAACTTTTGGCATATGCTTATATGTGCTCAGAAAGTTGCCCATATTATAAACTAGACATGAAGGATAACTTTGAGGTTCCTACAAGAGATTTGTGGGCAGATGTATTTCGATGTGCATATGATCGTTGGTCATCTTGCTTTGATCCAGATACACTAGAAGCACTAAATCAAGAACTTGCAGATAGGGAGTTTGTAACTATTATTGCTGCATTGAATCTTGGTAAGTGGTGGAAAGTATGGGGATTCGTTGCATGATTTACGATAATGAAAAATTAAATCAAATCTATCATGATACTTGGCCCAATTTAGGTTGGGCAGCGAGGAAAAACACTATGAACTATGAACAAATGCTTGAAGAAGCAGAGCGTCGTGAGAAGAGCAATCGTGTTCTTCAACGATATAACGACTACTACAATATGGAATGTGCTGGACTTCCTCACGGCACACCTATCACACCAGAGCATCAACAAATGATTGCATTTCAATCTATGATTGATGCTTTGCGTTGTGAGAACCTCAATCGTGAGTATAATGAGATTGCGATCTCTGATATTGAGGATTTGATTGAACGATTGGATGAGCAGGCAACTGCATTTCTTAAAAGAGTGAGACAAAACAATGGATGACAAACCTTTTTATCGTTTCTTTGCGATTGATTATTGTGCAACTGGTGAAGGTCGTTCATTCTGGTTGAAGATCTGTCGCAACTATCAAAGAGTTGATGATAGAGATCGTGAATATGAAAAGTTTGCAAAGTTTGTTGATTGTGATCATTATATGCACGGATTTGATGAACTTACTGAGAGGGAGTTTCTGGACAAATACACAAGTTTTATTCCATATTTCGTCGCAGAAATGATGCAAAGGAGAGACCAACCAGCATTTACTTGGGAAACACATTTACACTTTAATTACTCATGACTGACAAAGAACTATTCAACCCAGACGAGTTTCTGCTGGATAATATCAAATCCTACCACTATGAAGTGATGGATGAAGGCGAGCATGTGTGGATGGCATTCTATTTTGAGGATGGTCGCACAGGGCACTTGAATATCTTCCTCAACAATGGTAAAATAAACACCAGATACGAGGAATGGAATGAGATTTGAGACTCAATCAAAGTGGCAAGATTTCCTTGATGGATTTCATAATGTCCTGTATATTCTTGACTGTTATGATGACGGTGATGAATGGGGTTATCAGGAGTTCTGGGAAGCATTGAGTATTGGATGGATGCAAGAATACATCTATCCTTATGATGACCCATACAATATAACTATCAGTCCAGAACGCAAGATGCGATTAGCACAGGAACCAGAGAAGATTTATGTTTCTCAGGAAGATTATGATAAACTGATGCATATGATTGCAAATCCACCATCAATAAAACAAACACTTAAAGATCTTATGAATCGTAAAGCACCTTGGGATGATAATGATGACTGATAGAGCACAAAAACTAATGGATGCTGTGTGGAATGAACGAAACACATGGGCAGATACAGAGCAGAAACTTGTTGCTGCTATCATTCGCAAAACCATGGAACATGTGAAGAGCATGACAGCACAGAAACTCAATAACTTGACTGTACTTGACAGGAGTGATATGATGACTCTATCTAAAGAGGTAGAAAACCTGTGAAACTCCTTGATTACTGTCACTACGAAGACTTTGGGCATGAATGGTATTTTCAACTTTTCCCATGGTATCCTCTATTCGCACTGATGGATGTTTCTATTCAGTGGGATGATTACCCTGCCACTGAACTATTTCCAATGCTGCTGATTAGTTTTGGCAGTCGATCTGTAACAGGATTCTCATTCCGCTGGAAATGGTTTGAGATTCGCTGTGATTTTCTTACAACTGCCCCCCGCAACTTAGAGTATTATCGGAGAGATTATGACTAATCCGTTGCTTGATACATTCGACGAAATGTATGGTGAAAAGAAAGAAGAAATTGTAGAGGAAGTTGTAGAAGATAAAGAGGATGAACTTAGAGAAGAATTGAAGAGTAAGTTATCTGCACTTCATAGTGGTGCATTTACTACTGCAATTACTAATGCTCCTATACATGGACAACTATCTTTTAATGCTGCTACTAACGAACTTTCAGTATATAATGGTTTAACTGATCAAGTCATTCCTACTGCTACTGTATCGAATGGTAGAATGAGTATGAATGGTGATTATATCAAAGCTGATGCACTGATTAGTAATGGCACAAGTGTTTCCTCTGTAGTACCAAATAACTTCTGCTTTCCTAACACTACACAAATGGATCAGCAGTTCTGTAAAGTTATGAAGGAAGTTGCAGATCGAAAGGCAACAGTATCCGAACTTAAAGCAGAGATAGATACATCTTTTACTGGATTTGGTGGACAGATAAGATATTCTATTGAGATCGTCGGCACCTATCCGTAACACTTATCAATCACCCCTTGACTTTTCGGTTGAGGGGTGTTATTGTATGTGAAATACAAACACTAAATGATCACTAAGCAAGAGCAACTTTATATCTTGGAACTGGTCAAAGATAATATTGACTTGTGCCTAAATGAAGTTGGATTTGATCCTACAGTTAAAGAACCTGGTCACTCTTTTGGTGAAATGGTAGAAGAGAATCTTGTTGATAAACTTGCAAGCATAGATGCTAATTTTAGCAAACCATCAAAGGTTAAAGGTAAGGGTAAGCAAACTAGAAAGATGGAAGATTTTGTGTGGAAAGGTAATACTCTTGTGAATGTTAAGTTGGGATATGAAAAGGGAAAAGGTCAACCCAATATGGTAGCTTTCGACCGACTTCTTACCAAGTTTGACTCTGGAGAGATTGATTCATACTATATTTTTGTTATCAATGTTAAAGGATCTTCCAAAGATAATTTGTCTACTGATCTGTGCTTGTTTAACATCTTCGATTATCTAGATTGCATTAACTACAACTACGGAACTGGTCAAGTGATGTTGAAAGAAAGTAATTTCTTCTCTCAGTATGATCCTGAAAAGGAGTTCAATAACACTAAGAGTGACATTATGCAGAAACTTGCAGTAATTGACAATCTTGCCTTTGCTTCTCACATTAAGAAAAAAGAAATGCAACACAAACAAAGGCAAACTAATATTTTTACCAAGTACCAATAAGCAATGCTTATCAATCACCCCTTGACAACGCTGTTGGGGGGTGTTATATTGTATTCATCAACGAAAGACACGCCATGTCCAGCAACTCTTCTTCTTCCAGCGGTATCGGATTCCCTGGTCTGCTGACTGTTCTGTTTATTGGTCTGAAACTTACTGGTAACATCACTTGGTCTTGGTGGTGGGTGCTGTCGCCGCTGTGGATTAGTGCTCTGATTGGTCTCACTGTCCTTGCTATTATCTTCATTATTCTCCTTCTTCAAGGTCTCCTCAAATGAAGCGTGTCACTGTAAAACCTAAATCTAGCAAGGCAAAGAATCGTCTTGCTAACATCATGGAAAACAATCCTGTGTGTATTGTAGAACAGGATACTGGAGGTGAGTTGTTCCTTGCTTCCGAAAATCGTAAATACTTCTTCTGGGTCAGCACTCGCACTGGAACTAATCGTTTCGGTGACAAAGCTGACGCACACTGGGAAGTTATCACTGAAATCAAGGATGTAATCTTGTGAAACTCTTTCAATACGATAAAAAAGTATGGGATGAAGATGAAACTGACCTTACTTGGCAGTTTGGAATCATCAAAAATCGTTCATTCCTTTGGGTTAATTATCAAATTCCAAGTGGAACGGTTGATACTTTTGGGGGATTTCATATAGAACTTTCGTTCTTTGCTTCTTCTCTTTTTGGTATAACTTTCCAAACAAACCAAAGGTCTTTGAGTTTTTACTTTTTTGCGGAATACTTTTCTGGGTGGAATGAATGAACTACCTCTGTTTGATTGATGGTGTTGTTGAGTTTGGCAGCACCAGTTTACACGAGTTTGCTCGTTACTTTGTGATGTATGATGAAGAAATCACAGAGGCAACTGAGAATGGCACCTTAGAGATTCTCACTGTCACTGATGAAGAGTATGCTGCTATGTTCCCTGTGGAGGATGAAGAATGAAAAGCTTTTTTGAGGAATATGTTGCCATCCCCCTTGGCATTCTGTTGTTAATTTTTATTGCTCCAACTGCGGTGCTTGGTGGATTGAAACTTGCTGCAATCTTAGTTGATATGACTCCTGCTTGTGAGGTGAAGAAATGAAACCTAAAACCCGTGTCATCTTAGAAATGGCAATCGAAGAAGGTGTGCGTCGTGGGTATGCGTTAGCACACAAACATGTTGAGAATCCTTCTGAAGGTGCTATTATCGAGAGGATTGAAGATGCCGTAATGTCTGCTATCTACGAATACTTTACCTTTGAGGAAGAAGATTATCAATGAGTTTCTCTAAAACTGTTTCTGTATTTGCTGCTCTTGCAAGTATCTTTGCTGCTGGTGCTACTGGATGGAAACTTGCAGATTCTCAAAAAGAAGTTCCTTTGACACCATTGGATCAAAAAGTTATGGAACTGGAAAAGAAACTTGAAGAAGCACAACAACCACAAGTTCCTCCAACAGCATTAAAACTACCACCTCCTGCGCCTCCAGTGGTTCAACAAGTACCACAACCTGCTACACTACCGCCACCACCGCCACCTGTAACTACTACTGAGACAACACCATGACTTACGACGAACTCTACGAGCACATCGTCAACTATGTTGCGATGCCCCACACAACTATCACCGAGCATGACAAACGCCGTGCTTGTTTGATTCTTGGCACATTTATGGAGTTTCTCCTTGATTGTGAGATTGAGGGTAGAAATCCATACACCATTGATGTGACTGGTATTGTCAACGAAAAGATTGATGAGTTGGAGGGTAAGAAATGAGCGGCGGACACTTTGGAGATTGTGGATACGATTACTACAAGGTAGCACAATTTGCTGATGAGTTGGAAGTAGAGATTGAGAATAATGGTAAGGAAAGGAATGAAGATCGCACTTATGGTTGTGAATGGTATCCCAACCACGACCCTGATGTGATTGATGTTTTACAGGAGCAAATCCCCAAACTGCGTAAGATGGCAGAGATTATGAAGCATATTGATTATCTCTACAGTGGTGACATTGGTGACGATAGTTTCCTGCTTCGTATGAAAGAAACAGAGGTGAAGTATGACTTCTAAAGTAAAGTTTGTCTATGTGACTCGCACGATTGACCCCAAGACAAGCATTCATTACTTGGATGCGATTGACGAGAATGGTCAACATTGGATGGCAGAAATGTCACACAAAGAAGAGCCTTGGTTGTGCTTCACTGATGTGTGGAAAAAAGATGTGCAGGTGCCTTATGACTGAATCATTGTGGAGTGTGATGAGAAACAAACTTGGTTTCTCTATTGATATGTGTGACGAGATTGTAGATGCTGTTGAAGAATGGTTGCCAAAAGAGCATGACACAAACTCTTATAAATGGAATCAGTGTGTTAAAATGATACACGAGAAACTTTGGGAGCAAACAGAATGACTAAAGAACAAATTGAAATCTTACGATCACTCATCCGTGGTGAGATTGAAGCAGCACTGATGAATGAAAATGGATATATGTGGGCATTTGAGCAAGAAAAATCAAACGACCAAGGATGGGAAACATTCATAGATAGTTTTACTGTAGATCATTCTACTATTGGTACTGACTTCTTAAATATGATACACGGGATTGCTAAGAATACTAATGACTGAAATTCACTTATTTGTGCAGGAAGGATGTAGACCTTGCATGTATGCTGAAACACAACTGAAGAAAGTAGAAGGATGGGAGAATGTTATCACCATCACTAATGCTAAAGAGGGTAAGCAGTGGACTCAATTTGCTACTGATTGTGGTGTAGTTGCAACACCAACTCTGATTGCCTTGATTGATGGTGTGGTTGTTGCTAAGGTTGAAGGGTCGAATAACATGACATCTGACTTTTGGAAAGCAACTGTAGAAAAACACGGAGGTAACTAACCTTGGGAATGTTCGACTATTTTCGTTCATCCTACGATTTGGGTGAACAATTTACAAATGTAGTGTGTCAAACTAAAGACATCGAGGATGGTATTGGTGGCACAATGACAGACTACTGGTTAGACCCCAGTGGTCTTTTATGGTATCCAAGTTATATTGGATGCAGCACACTTGAGATATACGAAGAAGGGCATCCTAATTATAATCCTGAACGAGCATGGATGAACTGGGAATGGATACCTACTGGTGTGCATGGTAAGTATCAACCATGTTACATCACAAAATATATCGAAGTGTATCCTGCTGCTGGGCAAGAATCATGGGAAGAATGTCCTAGGTTGCAAATCCACTTCAGATGTGGTAGGATACAGGACTACACAGATGTAACAGGACGCTGATGCCACGACCTAAGAAAACTGAAGAGACGAAACCAGTAGCAAAGAAACCTGCTGCTAAGAAGAAGACTACAACCAAACCTAAGGCACCAGCAAAGAAACCTGCCACTAAACCTAGGGCAAAGAAGGTTGTAGAACCTGCTGTGAATGTTGTTGCAGTAGAGTACAATGAAACCAAGTTTCCCTATGAAACATTCCCTTATCGTATTGAACATAAGGAGGGAACTGGTAAAAAGATCTGCTGGTTTCAGCATGAATCACACGCAACTAAATACATCGAACGACATAAAATAAACAAGAAAGATTATACTCTAGAGTGTAGTTTTGTTAATTGAACCCAAAGCAATCATTAAGAAATCGCACTTTATCAGCATTTCGTGACAATATAGTATGGTATCCGACAGAACCGACATGACACAAGAAGAATGGAACGAACTGAAGATGCTAAAAGATGCGATTACTTATGATCCTGCATCTGTTCATCCTGCAAAAATGGAACGCTTTACTGAACTCATGGTTCAGAGTTTGGAGGGCAAAGGTGATTTTGTAACTCGTACAACTCCGACAAATTACTAATATGAATACACTCAATCTAATAGTCAAAAAACTTGTCGAAAAGGTAAATGAACTAGAGAAAAGAGTTGAATATTTAGAAGACGAGAATATTGGAATGACAAACGAATTGTATGAGTTATATAATCGATTAGAAATACTACAAGAACCCAAATGGGAACACTTATCTGATTTTAATTTAGGAGAATAACATGAGTGAAGAATTTAGAGAGTTTGAGAATGACACTTTGAGAGTAACTGAGAATCCTGATGGTACTCTAACAATCGAATGGGATCCTGAAGATCCGAAATATACTTTCATGAATAACTTGACAGAGGAGCAGATCACTGCTATGCTTGAACAAATCCTACAGGACTATGTTAATCAGGAGAAGTTGAAAGACGATGAATGATCTTCGTAATGTTCGTGATGTGTTGTATTCGTTCTCACATTGCGTAAAAGATGAGTATCAAGATCTCTATGTTTCTATAGTTGGCATGATTGACAGTTATATCGACAAAGAGCAACTATCATCGGAGCAATATACTGATGATGAACTTGGTGCAATGTGTGATGCAGCAGAACTAGAGCAAACTAAAAAGAACTATCGTGCTGCTATTGATGAGTACAACACTCTAAAACAAGAGTATGATTCACTACAATTAGATTATGAACATCTTCAAGATCTATTCTATCGTGTAGATTCTGAGCATGATGAACTCAAAGTCAAGTATGATCAGTGTCAGGATAATTATCATACTGTTGTGAAGTCTCTCACAAAAAGAGATACTTATTGTAGTTTTTGATACAGCAGTCTTAACTTGAGATGCTATAATCTCTAAATAATATACCTTATATGGAGTCGATCTATGGATAACAAACAATGCTCTGTTTGTGGAGCAAAGTGGATCGACGGACAGCATTATTGGTCTGGTACAGGTAAAAAAGGGAATGAACTAGATCTTGCTGGTCTCGTCTGCAACAATTTACCTGATGATAAACGCCAGAACTGTGCAAATCCCTGTTTAGGTAGAGAAGGCGGTGCAACCTGGGCCCAAAGATTATCACAAACAAACAACGCATTAGGAGAGTTTGATCTGTAATGTTCATTCATAAGCAACACTAATCCATGACCCCTTGACTTTGGTGGGGTCATGCCCTATTCTAATCAAGAGGTCAGAAAAATGCGACTTAAATCACATGAATCTCCACGAAATCGTGGTAGAAACAATAAGAGTCCTAAGCGATCCGCTAGGACTCGTCAACTCAAAAAAGCGAAAAAACAGTTTCTTGGAAGACTCCAACACAATGATTAGTCAACGCAAACTCGCAAAACTTTTCCAGAGTCCAGAAAAGTATGCTTCTGAAATTATCGAAGATCAACTAAATCGTTGTGAGAAACGATTTGAGATCCTAGAAGCAGAGAATCGTACTGGTGATGCTAGAGCACTTGCCATGGAATATATGGAATGGGCAATAGCAGAAGAGGGAGATAATTATGGTTTCCTATTCATGGAGCGTATTGTTGAGCATTGATTATGCCACTCACTGAACTGACCACCAATCTCCCAAAACTCCCTGATTCCATGCAATACTATAAAGGTAGTCAAGAAAAGGCAATGCCCGACATCACTTACGAACGCAACATGCAAGATCCTGCATATCAAGAATGGATCTTTGCTGATGGACAATATATTGGTGAGATTTATGGTGGTGTTCTCGAAGGATTTCAACTTCGTAAGGTAAAAGAGATTCAACTTGCTGCTGGTGCTGCTGCTGTTGATCTTGAAACTATCGCATATTTCGATACAGTTTGTGATGCCAAATGTTTTGTCAATCAAGCAGGAAGGTTGTGATGTTTCGTATTCCTAAAGCACGGGAAACTTCTACAGTTAGTGCTACTGATGAATCATTAACCTGGACTGTTCGATGTAACAGTCTGCGTAAGCAAGGTTATACCTTTAAGGATATTGCACTTGCACTTAATATCAGCGAGACAAATGCTCGCCGCTATTATTATGGGATTCATCACACTTTGATCCCTAAATCTGGTTCTTACACTCAAATTCGCATCGGTTCCTGTTGCCCAATCAATCTCTAATTATGAATCCTGACACTTACACTTTCGCTGGCGATGCTGTTACCTTCCTTGGTCTTGTTGGTGTGGTTTCGACTGCTATTATTCTGGTTACTGCCTATCGTAGGTACTGGAACTCTCCTTATCGTCGTTGAGAATTAACTATGAACATTGAAGACATGCCGATGACCAATGAGCAATATGCTCAGGTCAAGAAAGAACTTTACAAGCGTAAGAAACTGCGTGAAGTCGTAAAGAATAATGCCAAATCTGCCCGAGGATTTGGTTATGAATATCAACCCATTCAATTCCCTGCACAATGATCGGTCGCATTCTTGGTACTGGAGCAGGTGTATTTTTGATCCTGCTCGTTCTACTTTCGAGAGGTCTTCCTGTCTTATTCTTTATCAAGATGCTGCCTCTCATTCTTATTCTAATTGTAGGAGCAGCATTTATCTATGCTGGTCTTACTTCTGACTGATTCCTGTTCCTTACTCCCTAACTAAACTATGTCTACTGGCAAAATTGTTCTTGGTGTTGGTGGTGTTCTCGTTGCCCTGATCTTTACTGCAGGACAATTCACCACGATTAACACTGGTGAGAATGGTCTCTATGTGGGATTCGATGGTAAAGTGAACAATGAAGTGCTGACTCCTGGTATTAAATATGATGGATTTGGCAGCATTAAAGTGTTCAACACTCGTAAGATTACGGTTCAATCGGATAACCTGACTCCGAAGACCAAAGACAACACCATCATGAAAGATATGGATGTGGTTGTTACTTACAGTCTTACACCTTCGAGTCTTTATGACTTCTACACTGGGTACGATATGTCGAACCACGGTGTCAGTGAGAATGGTCAGATTGAACTGATGGCAAGTTTCATCAAACGACTGATTACCTCTGCTGTGAACCAATCGGTTGACGAATATCCTGCTCTGGAAGTGAACAGCAGTCTGGATAAGATTCAGGATACTATCAAGAATAACCTGAATCTGTCTCTGGAAAAGAACAACCTTGCAGGTAAGATTCAGATCGAATCTGTTGTGGTTGTGAAGGCAGATCTTCCCTCTGATCTAGTTGCTGCTGTGAATCGTGTGGTTACTGCACAGTCCGCAGAACAGGAGCAGATTGTTAAGAACCGTACTGCTGAACTGAAAGCAAACGAGAACAAATCTCTTGCTTCGACTATCACTCCGCAGTATCTTGAATACCAACGCAACGAAATTATGCGTGAGGCATTTAAGAATGGTGGTATCGAAAAGATGATCATTGTTAATGGTTCTTCGATGAACTTCCTCCCTGGTGGTATGACTGGTAAGTGATTATGACTGAAACTATTACTCGCAAACAATCTGTAGTTGATGAACTCTGGAAACGAGCAAATGATCTAATCGAAAATTATGATGGTGAATTGTTCGGTTCAGGTGTCCTTGTCAACATGAATCTGCGTATTCTTGAAGATGAATTGATGACCCCTGATGAGTTTCATAGTTGGGTCTACGATGAAGATCTAGATGCAATCCACGATTATATTTGGATTCATACTAAATGCCATCCAAAGTCTCCTTATCGGTATGATGAAGAGCAATAAGCAACGCTGATCATTGAGGGGTTGACAACACCCCTCTTTTTTTGTATTGTATGTTGGTTGAGATTAAACAAATGCCCCTCACTGCTGAACAAGGTTACAAGATTCGTGCAGAGTATTCTGACATTAAAGAGAAAGCAGTTTGTGATGCTCACGGTCTGAAACAGATTGGTGGATCTCGTACCAAGATTGATGGTGCAAATGATACAGAACGCAAGAGCATTAAAAATGCTAGTGGGTCATCAACTCAGGTCCACTTGACTACACAAAAGCATTTCATTAACATTCTCAATTTGGATGATCAATCTGCCGAGTTTGTTCGTCACTTCTGTGGTTGTGATGGATATAATTATCAGGGCAAAGATCGTCGCACTGTGAGTCAAATTGATTCTGATTATGTGCAAGCGTTCTCCCAGTTTCTCGATCAAAATAAAGAAAAAGTTGTCGATTTAATTGTACGCAATGGGTTTGACATTACCCATGTGGTTTATCGTGATATTAAAAATGATGTGGAATATGAACTGACTTATGGTGAGATCTGCGATAAAGTGAAGAAGGCAGAGTGGAAGTTTCTTCGTGGTGGTATTCACCTGAAACTGAATGGTAAAACACTCTTTCACTTTCAGCGTGAGGGTAAGAAAAGCAAGTCAAATCGCTATAATGTTCTGTTTCATATTCACCGTAATCTCTTCCTTTGATTATACCATATGCCAGTCAGCGAACTGGTCCTAAGGGGTTGACTTCCCCCTTTTTTTGTGCCATACTAAAGACATGAAAAACACCCATCTCGAACATCCCGAAGATTCTGTACTGCTGGGCAAGGAATCTGTGCAGAATGTTATCAAGTTTCTGCGTTATCGTGATTCTACTGTCACTGTGAAATGGGACGGTGCTCCTGCTATTGTATTTGGCACGAATCCTGAGAATGGTAAGTTTTTTGTTGGCACTAAAAGTGTATTCAACAAGGTCAAAGTGAAGATCAATTATACTCACGCTGACATCGAGAAGTATCATGGCACGAACCAGAAAGTCGCCGCAATCCTTCACACCTGTCTTGAAACTCTTCCGAGGTTGGAAGGCATTTATCAAGGTGATTTTATTGGTTTTGGTGGTACGAATCAGTTTACTCCCAATACTATCACTTACACTTTCGATTCCATTCCCGATTCTGCTTCTATTGTGTTTGCTTGTCATACTTCTTATCATGGCGATACGATGAAGACTCTGCAAGCAAGTTTCAGTGTGCCAGAGTATCTCAAGCACAATTTCATGTCTACCTATTTTGTAAATACTGATGCAGTTGTTGCCTCCCGTCGTCGTAGAGTTGATTACATTCTTGGTCTTGCAAGTGTGGTTAGCAATTTTGTTAAGTACCCTGATGCAAAAGAAGTAGCAAAACTGCAGATCTTGATTAACAAGTGCATTCGTGATAATCGTCCTGTTGATGCTATCGACGGCAACTTATTGCTGCTGTTCAATCTCATCACCAAGGCAAAGGAGATGATTATGGAAGGTCTGAAATCTGTTGAGGTTGTTGACACTATCATCGACCTTGGTGTTGACTACGAAGCAGTCAATCATGAGGGTTTCGTTATGTCTAACCAGTTCGGTGCTTACAAGTTAGTCAAACGGCAGAAGTTCTCGTTCTATAACTTTACTTTGCCTAAGCACTGGTGAACCATAAGCAACCCTGATCGTTGAGGGGTTGACTTTGGCACCGATCCACCCTATCATTACAAAGTAATCGAAACAAAGCACATGTGGGACGAAATCATGGACATGCCTGGTGAGATCTTTGATCTCGACATTGATGATCGTGATATGATGCCTCTTGATATGCAAGATGACATCGAAAAGGAAGATCCTCTGCTGGACTGATTACTTTAACTGAAATCAAATGACTTACAAATGTCCTCGTTGTTCTACTAGAGTGAAAGATTGGTCTGGTGATGATCCCAAATGTGGATTTGATGAGAATGGTAACTTTCTAGAACGCAACTGGAACTGTGCTACACTTAATGCTCTTCGTGATATTGCAGAAGAGAAGAAAGTGTGGTGTGATGATAACTACATGGCAATCGTAAGTCGTTTTGATGTTGGTCATGGTGTTCTCAGTTGGTATAAACATCGGGGGCAAACTGATGACTTTCGCAATGGTTATTTTGAGAGGGGAACTCTACACTATGCACAACAACTTCTAGGTGATGTAGAACCTGCAATCTACGATCAATGGGCAAACCTTACTGATGAAGATGATGACTGAAACGAGTATTATCAACTACCTCAATCTCACTCAAGAAGAAGAGAACTGCATCATGCTGTTGCTCACTGAAGCACGGCAACTTGGATACCCTAGCAATAAAGAACCATGGTATCCTGTGATTGATAGTATTGTGAGCAAATATACCAAACGAAAGTATCGCAATCAAACACGATGACTGACAAAGCACGAATCATCTCCAGTTTTGTACTGTGTTTCGCATATGTAATCACCTTATATGTTGATGAGGTGATTGGTGCTCGGTTATACCTTGCAGGCAACATCCTGGCGCTCCCCTACATGGTTCAGAATAAGTGTTGGGACATTGTTGCACTTCTGGCGTTCTTCATTGTTGTAGGTCTTCCTAAGGCAATCTCATGAAGTTGTTATTTCACAAGGCCCCTGAAGGTTATCACTATGAACGCACAGATTTCAAGGCAAATGTATCTGCAATCTGGATTGTTAATGACAATCACTTTAACTATTGTGGGTGCTCTGGTGTTAAGTCTATCTGGGGATTCTACAACACCAAGACAAAACAATTCCACGCACCAGTTAATAGTAAGACAGTGGGTAGTGTAGTCAAACTGGAGCAGACTACATGTTACTCTGCGATGCAAAAGTTAAAAGATAAGCTAACTGAATCAGTCTGATAAGCACTGCTGATCGTTGAGGGGTTGACTTGTGCCCCCAGATGCCCTATTGTATTCACATACCAAGCAAATCACTTCGTTATGCAACTGCGTCCCCACCAATCCCGTGCTCTTGATGCAATGAATCAGCACGATATTGGTCAGATCATTGTGCCTACTGGTGGTGGCAAAACTCTTATCATGATCATGAATCTGCTGCAACGATTTGTGCAGAATCCTGGTCAGGTTGCTGTTGTTGTAGCACCCCGAATCCTTCTGGCAGAGCAACTCTCCGCAGAGTTTCTGGAGTTTATCACCAGTGCCAATGTGTTGCATGTTCACAGTGGTGAAACTCATCACACTAAGACTACCAACTCCGAAAAGATTGCGGATTGGGTTGTGCAACATGCGGACACTAATCGTATCATCTTCACCACCTATCATTCTCTCGGTCGTGTTGTTGATGCTGGTGTGAATGTCGATGTGGCATACTTCGACGAGGCACACAATTCCACTCAGAAAAAGCACTTCATTGCGGTTGCTGCTACTTCGATGACCGCAGATAGCAAGTATTTCTTTACTGCTACTCCCAAGCATCACGCAAATCCTAATGCCAACGGAATGAACAATGTTGGTATCTACGGCAAGATCATTGAGACTGTTCGTGCTCAAGAACTGATCGACGGTGGTTGCATCATTCCTCCGCAAGTTTCGACCTACAAAGTAGACATCACCCGCGATAAGCGTACTGCTGCTGAGGCAGACCGCAACATGATTGTGGACATTCTCGATAGTCTGGAGCAGGACAATCCTAAGGTGCTCGTTGCTGCTCCCAGCACCAAAGTTATGTGGAATATGCTCACTAACTCTGACATTCTTCGGGAACTCGAAGAGCGTGGATTTGGCATCCTTCACATCACTTCTAAGCACGGTGCTTATGTTAATCGTACAAAGGTCAATCGTGAGAAGTTCTTTGACACTCTGACCGAGTGGGGCAAAGATCCTAGCAAGAAATTTGTGCTGCTTCACTATAGCATCCTGTCCGAAGGTATCAATGTTCCTGGTCTGACTACCTGCATCATGTTGCGTCAGATGCCTATCATCGAGATGGCACAAACAGTCGGTCGTGTTATCCGTATGGACAAAGATGATGCCAAGGATATTGCTACTGGCAAGATTCCTGCTGGTGCATGTCATCTGTATCGCAAGCAGTTTGGTAGTGTAGTTGTGCCAGTGTTCACCAACTACGGTAGTGCTATTGCCAAGCGATTGCAGGGTGTTGTCGATACCATCTTCGTGCAAGGTCTCCCTGCTATTTCCACCATGACTCGGTGAGTTCTTTATACTTTCGATTTTTTCTGCTCTGGGATTGTGGGGGACGCACACTAGCACCCCCACCCCAGAATCGTCAATTTTTCGGGTTTTGACCCCAGTGGTGGCAAGGGATCTCAGGCAAGACGCACCCGAGACTGAGAGGCATCCTATCAGCAGCAGCATTTCAGATCTCACCCCAGTCTCAGGAGACTCAACCAATTTTCCGTTTTGTATCACCACGAACTAGACAGGGCACCTGATCCGTGCCATACTATATGCATACCAAACGAAACGAAACGAATGCGAATCGATGTCCTCTGTCCTTCTGCTCCCTGGGAGAACACTACTACCGATCTCGATAGTGCATACGATCTCGCATACAATCTGTCTGAAGAGTATTACTGTGATGTGACTCTTCGTTATAACGAGACTGGCATCATCTTCACCGTTGTTTCTAACTACTGAATCATGACCTATAAAGAACTCCTGCAACAACTGCAACAACTTTCTGAAGATCAACTGAATCAGGATGTTGCTATTTGCTCTGAAGATGAACCTGATGAGTATTATCAAGCAAGTGTAGAATTAGTGTATTCCACTCAAGAATGTGAGGTTCTTGATTTAGACCATCCTATCATTCGTTTCTGATCATGAAAAACTATCGCGTTCGTGTTGAGACTAACGATGGATGTTGTACCATTTGGTATGAGAAATCCAATGCAAAGACCGCAGACAAATTGATCCTCAATCGTGTCTACAATCAACTCTGTGGGTTGAACATTAAAGAAATCGAAGTTACTCCTTCTGTCTGAATCATGAATCTCTATATCATCAACAATGTCCTGTCTGATTACACCTCTGGAATGTGTGTAATTGCTGCTGAGTCTAAAGAACAGTGCCGTGAGTTCTTTATCAAAGAGTTCAGCGAATATCATGCTGATGAGTTCGATAAGTATGGCAAGTTCACTGTTATCGAAGGTGTGAATCATCCTGCTGGTATTGTAGCATATGAGTACGGTGGTGGTTGATGACTTTAGAGTTTCTTCTCGCTGCCATCCTATCAGCAAAGCAGGCAAACATGCAACCCAATCCTGAATATGTGGATCGGTATTGTTCGATCATGGTAGGCATCCCATACGCATCTGACAACTTTGATGATAGCGAATGGGAGCAATTTAAGGTATGCAGAGAAGTTATGGGTTAGAGTTTGACTCATAAACAGCACTGATCAATGGATTGCTCGTTTTGTATCACCACGAACTACGGGCATCCTGCAGATGCTCTATTGTATGTTCATCGGGGTTGAGAGAGACCCTAACCCACACACTCTTAACTAACACAAATGCAACGCCAGTTTCACAACATGAGCATCGAAGATCGTGAGATGTTTGCTTATAATTCTTACCGTGAAAAGCAGAAAGCAGAGATTGCACGAATCAACGCACATCCCGAGCAAAAGATGAAGTATTGCCTCTCATTCATGCAGGGTGCTGATGAGCAAACTCGCACCAAATGCTATAATTTGATTGCAGAGTTTTCTGCACAACTTGACTGGTCCGAAGCACACTTCTGATTCTATTCTTTACACAAACTCATGACTAATTACCTCTGCATTTGTTTCGGTCGTTCTGACATTCCGAACCATTGGTATAACATGAAGAGCAGTCATTCTACTGCTCGTGCTGCTGAAAGGTTTGGTCTTGATAATATGTGTGTGGCAGGACAATTTGGTTTTGCTGTCATCGAAGAGACTAAAGATACCTGGAAGGTGTTAGATGATCGCTCGATGTTGCCTCCTTCTGGTTATAGCGTTGGTTGCAAGAATACCAACATTTATGTTCAACCTGCTCCTACACTTCAACTCGTCTGATGAACTCTAACCTCTCAAAGATCAAACCCAAACTGAGAACAACTGGTCGTGTCTCAGGTAACTTCGGCAAGAACAAAGTGCAGGCAGGATCTACACTTAACGAGATCGGAGTTAGCAGTGCCAAGACTATCAAATGTATGACACAAGACGAATATCTGAATCGTCTATATGTTGCATTTGATAACACTGAAGATCCAAAACTGAAGAAGTTCATTTACACTGAGATTCGCAACATTCATGTTCAACGAGGTACTTGGTGATGAATCGTAAGTATATTGCAGCAGGCATTTGTGCCCTTGGTTTCATGATCGGATGGAACGCATTTTTGATTCAGCGTGATGCGGAACTGTTCCGCGCAGTCTATACTCAAACCGAGAAGAATTGACATGGAAATGGTAATGATCGAAACAGAATACTACGAGATTGATGTAGACCTCTATCACAAAGTTGCATGGTATGCTGAACAAATGGGTGTGACAGTAGACTATTACATGGATGAGTATGTGATCGATGATTGTTTATATGTGCCTGAGGATTTGACCCCATACGATTATGAAGAAATGGGGTGAATTGTCAAGCAAAAACTCATAAATGCTGCTTATCAGACCCATAAGCAACACTTATCCGAAAACGCTTGACTTTCCCCCTGATCCCTGCCATACTATGTTCATCGGGGTTGAGAAAGACCCCACACACAAATCCCTCAAATGACTGTTACTTTCCAAACCAACATTCTCGACAAAGGTTACAACGGTTATGCCAATTACGAAACCTGGAATGTTGCACTGTGGATTCAGAATGATGAAGGTCTGTATAACTTTGCCAAGACATGTGGCACCTATTTGGAGTTTGCCCAAGAGATGAAAGAACTCTGGGGTGCTACTAAAACTCCCGATGGTGTTTCTTACAGTGACGCAAATCTTTCGCTGGTTGAACTTGCTGAACTGATGGAAGATCTCTGAACTTTGACTAAACGACTCACCTGCAAATCTCCTAACAAAATGAATCTGTTCACTGTTCTGATCATTGTCCTTTGCCTCATTTCTCCTCAAGTTCGTTATACTATAGGATCTGCATTTATCTTCGTCGGTAACACTCTTCAAGGTGAAATCAAATGAGTCGTGAACAACGCCAAACGAATCAAGTTCGCAAACAAACTAAACAAATCCGATCCATACTTTTTAACAACAAACCAACAAACAAGACTCACAAATGACCACTGACCTTTACACTGAAATCATCAAACATTCCCAAATGACTAACACCTTCGATCGTGATTCTTTCATTGCTGATTATGCTGAACTAGTCGTAGATAGCATGGACATGGATACACTAGTACGATTCGCATTTGATATGCTAGTAGAGAATATGGAAAGGATGACTGATAACGAACTCGTAAAAGAGGCAAACGACTATTATCCAGAGTTGCTCACTGAGTATAGCATTGATCCTGACATTTACATCTGAAGAATAACACTATCATGAACACTAACACTAACAAGATGAATCACGATTACTACAACACTGATTACATTGAACGAGATGATCTTGATTGGGATGATGTAATGAAACCAGATGAATATCTCGATCATTTGGATAGGCGTCTCTACGAAAGGTCTCAAAGGATCTATGATTGAGTTCCGCGAAGTTTTCCACAATTTTATACCTGATTGTGGAAAAACCTGTGGAAAAAGTGTTAATTAAAAATGTACAAAAAAATATATGTGCGTGAAATGTATTGAGAGATAAATGTAGAGAACAGATGCAAGTTAAGCCCGTTCTACCACGACTCAGAGCATTTGTCAAGTGTCACCGACCAGAAATCTTAGTGGCACACCCATCTCCCAGACCCCTCCAGAATGCCCTATATTAAGTGCATCGGAGGGGAGGGATACAACCCCACCCCCGACACCTCTAAACCCCCTTCAATCGCCTCCCATGCGTAAGATCGAACGCCTCATGAATGCTGCTATCACTGCAGGCAAAGATTGGAAACTCGATAACACCGAGGTTCTGTACTTCTCTGGTCATGATAAGTCTCAGGTTTATCTGCACGGCAATCTGATTGCTGAGATCGGTCCTACCTATATCGAACTGTTCGACGGTGGTTGGCAGACTCCTACCACAAAGTCTCGCTTGAATGCTATTCTCAGCGAGCATGGAATCCCTGGGGAAGGTGTATTCCAAAAGAAAGGACAATGGTTCTTTAGTTCTAACGACTACGGCACGATTCCTTTCTTCTCAGGTATGCGTATTGCCTGATAAGTTTTCCACAGGTTATACTCAAATCTGTGGAAAACTATACTGAGAATCATCAATTCTCCCCCCTCGAAACAACAACTAGTCCTGGGCAAGACTATAAACTACCCAATATCCTAACTAACAACGAACCGACCTACTATGTCTAAGCAAGTGATGATCTCCATGCTGCGTCAAGGTAACAATGGCAGCGAGATTCTGAGCATTCTCGATGTAATCGCCAACGACACGATTAGCGATGGCAACGATGACACTCAGAACGACAATGTGCCCACTCTGGAGATGATCGACTTCTGATGAGTTAGATATACTGGGGGCAGGTCATCTGTCCCCTTTCGATATAATTTAGGGCAGACAGGCAGTATGATATAACGATATCGTGATGGCGGGCGGCCGTTATATAAAAACAATGGGTCCCTGTAATCTATAAAGTGTTACGGAAGGCATCTAAGTATCCCTCTAAATAATTTTCGATGGGTCCCCTTGGGAGTCCCTAGATCAAAAAATTTTCGCGCCAAAAAATTGAAGGAGAAACCGAATTATGCAACCAACCTTATATGGTATCCGTTATGTGGATCCTGAGACGAATGAAATGAAGATTGCAGAGATTTACTCAACGAGCACTGAGGATGCCCGTAAAGTATTTTCAAGTTTAGGTCCAAAGCATAAAGAATCATTCGATGTTTTGGAACTGGATGACTACAAAGAATTACTCGAAAGACAGGGGTATACAATCAAAGATGGAATCTGATAAATTTTTCATAATTCTCTCACCACCATTTCCAGATAGAGACCCCCAACTCTTACCTATGTACAGGTACTGGGAAGATGGTCGGACTGAGGCAGGAGAAGACATGAAAGAAGTTCTCTATTTTGATACATATAAAGAAGCAGAAGAAATCGCAAAATTTCTCTCTGCAGAATATCGATATATCACAGGAGTTTCTAAATGTCCAGAAAATTTATCATAGAAGTACAAGAGACTCCTGAGGGCGATTTGTTTATCGAATTCCCTCAGGAGATTATTGATGAAATGAATCTCATGGAAGGCGATGAAGTCGATTATGAGTTAGGTCCAGATGGTGAGAGTCTCATTCTAAAAAAAGTCGAAAAAACCTCGTAACCCCGTTACCCTTAGAGTATGAATAACTATAATTATACATCATTATCCAAACTACTTGCGGATAATTCTGCAGAAGTTCGGTTTGCTGATAATCAACTAGCGCATGATGTGATTAATAACATCATCAAGAGATTAATTGAACGCATCAATACTCTTGAAGTAGAGCTTGTGAAACAGCAGGAAGAACTCAATGCGCGTTTTGAGCGTATAGAAAAATTTGCTACCACAGAACTCATTGGTCCAAGTAGTCTTCAATACCGTCCACAAGATTCAGAGGAATATCTAAGTCTCGGAAAAACCTTAGATGATCTGTATAGCAGACTAAATAATTTGGAGAATCATTCTAAATGATGCATGACTTGTAATCAATACACATGTCCAGATTTTACTCCAAGTGGAAGAGGACCAGCACAATCTGGAACTGGAGTTCAATTAACCAAAGAGATGTATCCTAAAAGAGATACAAGTGCTCTTACGGTTCCTTCATGGGATCGTGACTGTGTAATGTATTACTATGAGGATTTGTGTGAATCACCTACCAGTTTATTCTCTGGTGGTGGTTTGACAACAACTACGACAACAAATCCTCAGACTGGTCAAACATCATCATCAACGACAGCAGCAAATCAAGATCAATTTGATTCAGTAGCAACAACAGGATCGAATGCTGGTAAGTTATACAAATCACTACAAGGTCAAGGTATTTGGTGGGAAAGTTTTTGTCCCGTTTATACAAGACCAGGTGGAGCATATAATCCTAATATTAATGCAACTCCGTTTAAGTATCGTTATTGGGATCACTATCCATCAGAACTAAGTTTTGAGCCAGGATATAGTGATAGTGTATTCCTATACCTTTGGGATACTAAAGAGCATTTGACTGGATTACCATGTCATGCTATTTGCTGGACCTTGGTTATTGTTCCTGGTTCAAGTGGTGGATCATCATATAACACATATCAATATACTCCGATCAAAACTCCATACTACTGTGATCAAACTCCCGATGAATCTTATGTGGAGTATACTACAGAAGATGGAAAACTTACAGATCCAGATGAAAAGGATGAGAATCCACTAATTCATTCTGTTGGAACTAAAGATAATGCAATTCTATTCAGATTGTTAGGTGAGACTACACCCAACTTTGCTGATGTTAAAATGCGTCTGGTTGGAGATATTAAAAAAACCGATTTCGGTGGATTAGGTCCATGGCAGAAAATGCTAACCCGTGATAATGGAACTACTGGAAGATTTTTATATACTGAGATCGGTTCTTTTGATGGACCAGCAGAGAGACTATTAGATAGTTCAAGTACAACTAATGTTTATAATGTATCAGCACAAATTAAGAATAGTGGTAACCAAGTCGTAGCTACTGTAAATCTTACGATCACTCCAACAAATGGAAAGGATGATACTAATAGACCAGATGCACGAGTAAGAGTTAATTCTATCACAAAAGGAAGTGTATTACCAGAGAGTGGCAAGAATTATGATATCAATGTACAGAGACAAAATAAACCTCCAGGTGATTTGGTATACATTGGTCAAATAAAATTTACAAATATTTTCGATCCTGATTCTGGATTAGTACTAGGAAACGAATACTTCTTCTTTTCTAGACCATCAGGCGAATCTAATACAGATTCCAAAAACTATAGAAGAGCAGTACAGGATGTCCCTGTTGTTTGTGGTCTAGGATCTACTGTTTGGGGGTCTTCGTATTCTGGTGTAAATTCAGTAGAAGAAATTTTTAGATTTGAGGGATCTTCTGCTATCAGTGGAGGAACAACTGGAAGTGGTTTGGCGATTAAGATTCGCTTAGAAAAACTATCAGATGAAGATGGTGCTAGCGATACTAGATTAACACTTCTATATGTTATCAATGCTGGAGATGGGAAATATGTAGAGGGGCAAGTATTCCCAATTAGATTCACAAGAAATGGCACAACTTATACTGCAGGATATTTGAGACTTGGAGCACCTGAGCAGGTCTCTGCTGGGGCATCTAGAGGTGTTCCTTCTGGATTCAGAATATCTGAAACTAAAATCAAAGGAGGAGTCTATGCAGTGTCTCGTCCTAGTGGGTGGACTACTTGGGGCAATCAATATGCTGTGTGGTGTAATGATACACAAAACAACTTATCAGGAAGACCACTAGAAATCATTCATAGTTCAATTTCTCTTACAAGTGGCACATACACAATTGAGTTTGGTGTTGATGATTCGGGAAGTGTAAAAGTTTATAATACTAGTACTGGGGTATTGATTCATAATACAAATACACATACTGGTGGATTAACTACTGGTAGTACTAAGTATACTAGTACATTTACTATTACTCAAAACCAATCAGTGGATATTTTTGTTGATGTGGCAAATAATCCTGGAGGATCTTGGGAAGCTAATCCAGCAGGGTGGGCAATAACATTAACAAAGAATTCACAAATTGTATGGTCAACAAGAGATGCTCAGACTGGAATTAATGTTGGTGATGTCTATAGAGGTAAGTCATTAAACGATACTCCATATAAATCTGCTTGGGATGGAGCAGAAGGTATAACTTATCTGTCTCCACAAGGGGATGCTGTATGGAAAGTTAGAGATGCAATTGTCTATCAGGATTACAGTTTTCCAGGTGGATTAAAATTAAGAATGAAGATACAATCTATTTGGAATGCAGATACAGAATCCTACAACACTGCATGGAGAATTCACAAAATTTTAAGTTTTGGTTCTGGTTATGGAAGTACCGATACTTCTCGTTATGATGAGGATCAAAGTTTGTGGGGAGATCAGGAAGTATTCTATTTGTACTACCCATCAGAAGATGCACCAAAGAGTGAAAGGATTGGTATCTCTCTGATGATAGCAGAAACCACAGATAGACAAGTTGTAGTAGATCTACAAAACACATCTCTTGAACCTGGAGATACTGTACATGGATGGACAATCGATAGAATTAGCACATTAGACGATGAGTTTAATGTTAGATACGCAAAGATTAGTCAAGGTTCTAATGACTTTGTTAAAGATACCATGTACACCACAAGTGGTGGTCAACAGATTAAAGTCATTGCTGGGTTTGGTATCAAGGATAGGGCAGCTCTTTTTGGTAAGTATGAGTTTACAAAAAAAGAAATACAATACGGTACTGCATTTACATCTGAGGGTGTTCCATTTGAGCCAGACTTAATAAAACCTCAAGTGATGGGTATAGTCAATAATGGAAGAATTGTTGGTGCTCAGATCCTAAAGAAAGGGTATGGTCTATCAAATAGAAATATAGAACAAGTAAGATTAGTAGTTGATCCTCCCCCAACTGAATTTAATCATACATTATACAACCAATTGATTTTGCAAGGTGCTGATGTTGTTGATGCTATAAAGAGATGTACTGGTTCTGGAAGAAGAGCAGAAGTTCAACCAGTAATATCAAATGGAAGATTAATCAATGTTATTGTTAAAGATGGTGGTAGTGGATACTCTGTAGAAAACCCACCAAAAATTTCTGTTCCTTATATTGTAAGAAAGAAAAAAATTATTGCACAAGAAGCATCAACTACAGTAAAGAGTGAACCAGACAATCAAATACTATTATCAAAATCACCAGCATTTAAGAATTTCAATCTTAATCAATATAATAGTGATCAGCAAATTAATTATGATGAAGTTGTAATATCAGAAACAATTCCAGATATTATTGATATGGAATTGTCTAGACAGAAAATCAGATACGAGTATCCAGAAAATTTCATGGATCCAAAGTGGTCTGATCAATTCAATACTACAAATAGAAAAGAATATAAATTTACACAAGATGTACAGATTCAATATGATGAAGAACAAAAAAATGCAAAGACTGATGCTGCAACACTACTAAGAAAAACTGCAACAACAAATAATGTTGGTCAGCTGAATGTAAGTACCGACATCAATAGCGTATTGACAGAAGATCAAAGAAAACTAGCAAATACTAGCGTATCAGTAAATCTAGATACAACTTCTGTTCCTACTAATTTGCCAGTTGGAACTTCATCTGATATTTTAACAAAAATTTCAGATTTAGATAGATTGGAAAGAACTGCATCTGCAAAAGCATCAACATCGCAGTTAGGTAAAGATGGGTATCTTGATCATTACTCAACTCAATTTAGAGAATTTTTGGCAACTCCTGTAGAAAGGAATTTACCACAAGATGATGATACCTCTAATAATATCACATTTGACAATTCTGCAAATATAATAGCACAAACAGACATCCTGGCAAATTCCGTAATTAGTAGGGAGAGTCCACAAGAAGTTGCTAATAAATCTAGAACTTCATTGAATAGAGGATTTGACCAAAATATATTAAATCAAATTAATTCTGAATATAGAACTGCAATTGATAAAATACCATATCCTAAGACTCCACAGGAGAGAAAATTTGACTTAGATGCAACTACAATACGAACAGTTAAAGGAGGATTTTATAAATTACCTTGTTCAACTAATAAAATTAAATATCTAATCCAAAACTTCTGTCCTGATCCAAGGGAGTTTACATGGATTAATGTTAGACTAGGTGTGAGAATTAATCCAAATCCTACTAATCCAGACATAGGAAAATGTACAAAGTGTCTACTAGACAATCCAACCTATGCTGCTAGATTGACTCAAATACAATCAAAAGATCCTGGTGCTAATATAGCAGATGCATTTTGTGATGTGTATTATCCACTATCATCTATCTTTGGTTCATTCCTAGGTTATACACCATACACAAAGTCATACTTATGGGGAAGAACCATATATGGTGCTAATGACGATGTGATTGTAGAGAATATTCGTAGTTGGGAAATTAGTGGAAATCTTCAGATACTTCATGATTTAACACAAGAGACAAAAACATTTGTTGATGCAGTAAATAAGTATGGTAATCCATATGACTATTTCTGTAATAGGAATTATGGAGATCTTGGAGAGGACATTAAGTTTAATGAATCTAATGTTTCGATCGATGAAGACAATGAAGTTCCAGATCAATTATCAGATACATCAATAACTAATGTATAAATAAAAATAAAAATGCCTGGATTAGCTGCTATTATAACTGGAACATGTACTGGTCATGGTGTTGCCATTCCAGCAAATATTCATAATGTGAATCCATGTAATGCTTTACCAGCATGTCCTCCTGGACCAACACCAACAAAACCAGTTAGTGTAAAGAATGCTAGTTGCCTTTGGCCGCCAACAAAACTAACTCCATTAGATCCAACGGTATTGGCAAGAACAGTATTCATTAATGGAATTACACCATTATGTGATGGAGATATGTTAAAATATCACAAATCTCCAACTACTAATATTGTCATTGTTCCAATAGGATCTAAATGTAAACCAAAAACATTCAATTGTAATTGTAGTAGGTTGACAACCGAAGATTTATTCGGTAGAGGGCATGATAGAATTGTAAAGGCAACTACAACTACAGTGTTTGTCAATGGAAAGCGTCTAGCAGCAGTAGGAGACCCTCTAGGACCACCTTGCTTGAGTGTTATTGGTAGAGGATCCACCAATGTCATAGTTGGCAAATAGGCGAATCTGTGCTACAATAGGGAAGTTCTAACGAGGTGACACATGGCCAAACCTGGATCTTTCAATAAAAATGGTTATATTCCTGGTCCTCCTAAAAAATCTCGCCAGGGTGCTGGTGCTGGGACCAAATATGCAGCATCAAGTCGTAATCCTGCCCGCAAAAAGTATCGCGGACAAGGGAAATAATCTCAAAAATGCAAAATATGTTGCAACTTAACCCAACTATCCCAGTTTTTACCCCAAAAGGTAAAGGCTGGGCTTTTTTTATGATTGATAGATCACAAGAACACGACCTTGAGTGGGTCGTGTTCCTAGATAGTAATGGAGAATGTTGGACTTTTAGGAATTCAGACATAAGAATTGATAAAAATTACACTCTAGGAAGAAATATTAACCCAAAATTCGACTAGGATTGTCAAAACTCGGGATAGCAACCCCGTAAAAAGTTCTGTTTTAACCATTTTACGGAGAAAAACAGATGGCAATTAACCCAAATCCAGATAGAGATGTTAGTTACATGAAAAAAATGTGGGGAACCACAAAATTGATCACTGATTATGGATCGATAGAGACTAAAAAACCAAATAACCCTCCATCAGATAGGTATTCAAGACCATGTGGAGGCAAAAATGGGTTCGATGATTATGTCGAAAGGTGGCATTAAGCGTATAAATACTCTTGTAGAAAAGAGTTTATAATGTCAGAAGATAGATTTCAGAGATTTCTTCGAGAATTTAAGGATCTGAATATTGGTTTTAAGAAAAATCCAATAACAAAGGATCTTCTGGTGCAAAAAAATGAGCAGGCAGTAAGTCAATCTGTGCAAAATTTACTCCAAACACGATTTGGAGAAAAATTAATGGATCCTGAAGTTGGATCTAGAGTATATGAAATACTATTTGAGCCACTAGATGGATTTTCTGCTGCTCAACTCCAAGAAACTATAATAAATACTATCAGAAATTATGAGCCTAGGGTAGAGATAATAGATTGTATTGTAAGTGCTGAAGACTCAGATTCCTCTGAAGTTAGAGTAGATATCGAATATAGAATTGTTGGTGACACTATTACTATCAATAGCACATTCATCCTACAGAGACCAGGAGATTAATGAAACCAACAAATTTAACTAATATTGATTTTGATGAGATTAGGGAATCTATAAAGTCTTATATGAGAACTCGTCCTGAGTTCTCGGACTATGATTTCACTGGTTCTACTTTATCATATCTCCTTGATGTACTAGCGTACAATACATATTACTCTGCATTTAATGCTAATATGGCATTAAATGAGTTATTCTTAGATAGTGCCACGATAAGAGATAATGTAACTAGTCTAGCAAAGTTACTAAACTATACACCTAGATCCGCAAAAGCATCTAAGGCATGTATTGCAGTAGAAGTACAAACACAAATTGCACAGAATAATGCATATCCACTACTAGTTACCTTAAAAAAGGGAAATATTTGTAGTGGAATTTCTGCTGGTAAGTCTTACTCTTTTGTGATTACTGAAGACAAAACAGTTAGAGTAGATTCAACAACTGGAATAGCAACTTTTACCGACATTACAGTTTACGAAGGTAATTTGCTCAAGTATGAATATGTTGTTGATACTACTATTGATCAAAGATATATCATTCCTAATGAAAAAGTAGATACAGAACTATTAAAGGTATCAGTAAGACCAAATATCCAATCCACAGAATCGGATAAGTACAATCTAGTACAAAACATCACATCAATCGATGCTACTACGAGATCATTCTTCTTGAGTGAAGATGAAGATAGAAGATATAGAGTTTCTTTCGGTGATGGAATAATTGGAAAGAAACTTGAAGACGGTCAAGTAGTCGTACTAGAGTATGTCGTAACTAACGGAATTGAAGCGAATAATATACAACAGTTTTCATTTACTGGACAGATAGTAGATGCAGAAAATAGAATTGTCGATGATATAACTCTAACTGTCCGTGCAAAGTCTCAAATTGGTGATTTGCAAGAGTCTGTAAAATCTATTAAATATAATGCTCCAAAATATTATGCTGCACAAAATAGAGCAGTTACAGCAAAAGACTACGAAAGTCTAACAAAAGTAATTTATCCAAATGCTAGATATGTCAATGCATATGGAGGAGAATCGGTAACTCCACCAGTGTATGGTAAAGTCTTTCTATCAATTAGAACCAAAACAGGAACAAAGGTCAATAACTTAACTAAGCAAGAAATTATAAGAAATCTCAGACCATATGCTATGGCATCTGTAGATGTTGTCATTGAAGATCCAAAAGAAATATATGTAGATCTCAATATGCTTGTTGTGACTAAGAACTTTGTTACTAACTTTGGTGATGGTACACTTTCAGAAAGCACCTCTGATAAGTTAAAGAATAAAGCACTTCAAGCATTGCAAGAATATGGAGATAATGAAGATCTTTCTAACTTCAATAAAACATTCTCTGTGAGTAAATTACATACAGATATTCTTCAAGCAGACAAAAATATTGAAGATGTTATTTCTTCAATTGCTCTTTATAGAATTGAAGAATATCCATTAGCAACTGGACCAAAATCTTTTAGAGTTGAGTTTGGCACTCAATTAAACTGTAGTTGCAGTACTACTCCAGGAAAGACTATACAGAGTAGTGTTTACTATACTGTAGATAGACCTGGAGTACCTCAGTATTTTGAGGATGATGGTTTTGGAAATCTAAGATCATATACCTTAGCAAACAACAAAAAAGTCATTCTTGATAGAAATGTAGGTACATATAGTTGTGCAACTGGTGAGATTATTTTTGGACCAGTTAACCTTGAGGGTCAAACCGATTTAGAAGATACTTTACTGCAGCAACTCTCTCAGGTATCTCTATCCACAGATTTCCAACCAGCAACAGCAATAGGAACTGCTGCAACCACTATTGGAACTACTGGAGTTGCTGGAGATACAACTCCAACAGGCATTGGTACTGGAGGATCTGCAGGTGGAACATCTACCACAGGAACTACTGGAACTACTGGAATAGGTGGAACTACGACTTCAATAACTGGATTTGGCACATCAACACAGATCACATCAGGATCGACTGCAGTGCCCACTAGCATTACTGTAGGTGTCGCACCATTCTCTCCATCAATCACCCCTTCTGCAATCGTTCCTGGCGCTGTTATGTCATTCATCACACCAACAATTGGAGTGGTCCCTGCTGGATCTCCAGTAGTATCAACATTCCCAACTGGAGGTATCACTGGATCACCAACAAGTATTGGTTTCCCATCGATTAAATTATTATCGTTTGCCCCTTCGCTATTAGCACCCTCTTCTGGTACTCCATCTGGACCAGGATCCTGCTTCATCTAATACATATATTAGGTAAATATAGACAATGCACGACAATAAATCCGTCTCACTTTCAGTTTCTAATCAGATTCCAGAATTTATTCAGGAATCTAATCCACTCTTCCAGGCATTTATGGAAGGGTACTATAGATCACAAGAAAAAATTGGTGGTCCATTAAACATCATCAATAATCTAACAGATTATATGAACATCGATTCATATGATCTAACAAAACTTGATGGTACTACTGAAACTATTTTCGATGTCAACTTAGATACTGCCAATATTCAGGTAGAAAATACAGATGGATTTTTGGATATCGATGGTACTATATTAATAGATGATGAGGTAATCTACTACAGAGAAGTTAGAAAATCTCCATCTATTACATTTTCTCCTGCAATTTCATATTCCGAATTTCAGAGAAAGCAAATTATCTTATCGAACCCATTTAGACAATTCAATGGGGTAAGAACATCATTCAATCTTACTGCAAATAATGAACCTGTATTTCCAGTAAGTGCAAATCACCTTATTGTTAAACTATATGGAGACTTACAAGTTCCTAATGTAGATTATCAAATTTTAGAAGATAATATTATATTCACCGTTCCTCCTAGAGAATTCGATGCTTTAGGTGAAGGAGATGATTCGTCTGAGATTTCGATCACATACTTGAAAGGTTTTGAGACAACTGAAATCATAGTAGCGTCTGCTACACAATTAGATAGTAATAAATTTAGATTAAGAAATAGTGGAGCACCAGTAGTTCCAACTTCAGATATACTTGTAATTGCAATTCAGAACAAAAAACTATTAGTTCCTTATCAAGATTTCTCTATCTATCAAGATACTATAATCCTCAAGGAAAATAGTAATATTGTTCCGTATGTAGCGTTTATTAACTACACATCACCATCTATTGGATCTGGATGTGTAGCATACTCTGTCATTGACGATAATGGCGAATTAGATTCTGTAATCATCAAAGATGGTGGTCAAAATTACACAATTGAAAATACTCCAAAAATAACATTAACCAAAGGAAATGGTGAGAATGCTACTGCCAAAGCTTTAGTCAATGGCGTAAAGGTAGCGACTCTATTGCAGGGTGGTTCTGGATATTCACAAACTAATCCCCCATTATTGTCATTCCAAGCACCACAAAGATCTGATGGCACTCTACCAAAGGGATTTGCTACAGTAAATGCAGAAGGATCTGTAGAGTCGATTACTATCACAAATAGTGGTAGTGGTTATGACTTTGTTCCTAGGATTCAGTTTATCAATCCATATGGAGCAGAGGTTGGTGATGTAACTGTAAATCCAAATAATGGTCAAATTACTTTTGTTGATGTAATTTCTTCTGGAGTTGGATACAATACTCCTCCACAAATCTATATCGATTCACCATCAGAACCCAATTCTATTCAGGCAGTTCTACAAGGTGTACTGAACGCTAGTGGAGAATTAGTTTCCGTATCTATCCTCAATCCAGGAACAGGATATTCATCAACAAATTTACCAAGAGTTAAAGTTGTACAACCTACTGGTGCTCAGGTACTTGATGTTCAGGTTGATAGTTTTGGTAGAGTTATTTCTATCGAATTGCTATCTGGTGGAAGTGGATATTCCAATATTCCTAGTGTGTATATCGTAGATGATAGAAAAGACAATTTAGGAAATCCAATTGGTGGATCTGGAGCAAAAGCTGTTGCTACAATCTTTAATGGGCAAATTACGGATATCAGTATCGTTGAATTTGGAACTGGGTATTCTTCTTCCCAACCACCAAAAGTTTATATTTCAGAACCAGACTCTGCCAAAGCATCTGCTACGATTGGTAAAGGAGAAATTACTGGTGTTGAAGTAATTAACAATGGAAGAAATTACAATAAGTCAGAATTTGTAGGTTGTAGCAGAGGAGTTAGCGGAATTATTGGTTATACTGAAGATAACCAGGCTATTTTTGCATCTGAAAAAAATTCTATAGTAGCAACCCACATCAGTGGTAGTTTAGTTAAGAGTTTAGATTCTGTATTTTTTGCTAAAGTCATTGACAGACTAGTTGATCAATATTTACCAGGATTCCCAAAAATTTCATTAAGTGGAGTCAACATCTCTAATGTACTAAGAACTGCAAAAGATTTCTATGCATCTAAGGGTACTCAGTTTGCATTGAAATATCTCTTCAATGTTCTATATGGAGTATCTATTGATATCTCATATCCAAAGGACCAAATCATTAAGCCATCGGCATCTGTATGGTCTGTAGACACCATTATGAGAGCAAAGTTAGTTAGTGGGGATCCTCGCAATCTAACAAATGGTCTACTAGAGCAACTTGAAGACGAAATTGATCCAAGTGTTAAATTTGCACAAGCACTGATAGAAAATTATATTGCAATTCAGACACCAGATTATGATGTATATGAACTAGTTCTTGCAGAAGAAACCATCATTGGTTCATTCACTATTCCATACAAGACTAAATTATCTGAAAAATTATTATTAGATGATGTTATCGTTACGGTAGACTCAACCATTGGTTGGCCAGAAAGAAATGGTGAAGTTATTGTTGGGTCTGAGATTATCAGGTATAAGGAGAAATCTTTAACACAGTTTATTGAATGTACTAGACAACTATCTGGAATTCGACAGGAATGGGATTCTGGAACAATTTGTTCATCAAATTTCTATGTTTATGTAAACAAAGGAACTACACAAGAAGTTGTGTTATCTGTATTGGGTATTGTCGAAGCAAATAAAACAATCCTACTAGACGATGGTAAATATTATTTGGAAGGTGATAAATTAAACATCTCCAAGTTAGGTTCTACAGAAGAGAATAAACTATTAGATAGTTGGTTATATAATGTTAAAAAGTTATTACAAGTTCAGCAAATTAGTTTCGGTGGTCAAAATAATCAAACTGCAACAGTGGTATGCCAAAACCAACATGGTCTTCTAATTGGAGATCAAGTTACTGTATATGGTGCTAACCCAATTGTGTATAATGGTTCATTCTTAGTAACATCGATTCCAACTAGAACATCGTTTACATATCAGTTACCACAACCAGCTAACTTAAATCCTCAGGGTAATATACTTGTTTCCATTGACTTAAACAAAGGAAAGAGTGATTCTACTTCAATTAATAACACAATCAATAAATTTGCAACTAATATTCAGAATAGTTTCTTCAATGAAAACTATGTTTATGTTGCTGCTAGTGGAATTCCCAATTATAAGATTGGACCTTTCTTAGGAACTGCACTATTACCAGGAAATCAGAGAAAATTAAATAGATTCCCCAAAGTACCAACCACTATTTCACTAAAGCAAGAATCTACTCCAGGTCCAGTAGGAACATTCGTTAATGGTGTTAGTGTATGGAACTATAAGTCCACTCAGAAGTTCCCATATGGTCCTATAACAAGCATCAACATCGTCGATGGGGGAAAGGACTATGATGCCGTAGTACCTCCAAATATGACCATCAGAGGCAATGGTGATCCAGCATATGCTAGAGTCATTGTAAATGGTTCTGTAGTCGAAATTGAGGTTCTTTCTGGAGGATCTGGATATGTATCATCACCACTAGTATCAATTTCTGGAGGTGGTGGAGATGGTGCAACTGCTACTGCTATTATAACAAATGGAACCGTATCTAGAATTCTAGTCAACACTCCTGGCAATGGATTCACATCTAGACCAACAGTAAATATTGTCGGTGGAGGTGGCATTGGAGCTACGGCAAATGCAATTGTGAGAGGTCCTATCAATAGAGTAATTATTGAAGATCCAGGAAATAATTTTAGCATTCCTCCCACAATTACACTAAGTAGTGGTTCTGGTGCTGCTGCAGAGGCATATGTCAATAATGGTAGATTAGCATCTGTTGCTGTAATTGCATCTGGTTCTGGTTATACCACTGCACCTAAAGTTATTATTACTGGAGAAGGATTTGGTGCTGTCGCTAAAGCAACAATTTCAATAGAGGGTGCAGATGCAGGAAAGGTAACTGGCATTACTATTGTTAACAGAGGTGTTGGTTATAGACAAGGAACTACTCAAATTAGATTAGAGTCAATTGGTGAAGGAGCAGAATTTAATGCAGAAATCTTTGAGTGGACATTTAACCTAAACAGAACAACTAATTTTGATTATGCGAATGGTTCAATCTTTGAGGGTTATAATAAACAATTTGGTGGAGAGTATGGACACATCTCAAATCCAACTCAGTTAAGATTTGTTTTAGGTGACAACCTAAGAGTGGTGAATGGTCAAATTGCTGAGAAAGATTCTGGTCTTGTTCACTCACCAATCATTGGATGGGCATTTGATGGAAATCCAATCTACGGTCCATATGGACTAACAGACCCAACAAATATCAATAGTGGTATTTCTCAAGTACGAAGTGGTTATAGATTAAAGACTAACTTAGTTTATGATGAAATTCTTAATATTAACCCAGTTAGAATTGATGGTCCGTCTCTACTGAATTTTTCAGCTGGAACTTTCATCGATGACTATGAATATGTCTTCAGAAGTGAGTCTATCTTCCTTGATCAATACAATGGAAGATTCACTAAAACTCCAGAATTCCCAGATGGTGTTTATGCATACTTTGTAACTATTAATTCTGATGGAACTCCAGCATTCCCATATATTGTTGGTCCAAGTTTCTACTCTCAACCAGATAATTGGAACCTAAATCAGTTTGCAATTCAGTCTAATATTCCCACTGGAATTGTTAGATACAGGGATCCATTCGAGAATGTTGATATTGATGTAGAAAGACAATCTAATGAAATCACAAATATCCTCACACTCGAAAGTGGAGACTTCCTATCCTTTGAGATTGAAGACTTAAACAAAGATGGTGTTCTATCTGAACAGGAATTAGAGACATTCAGTTTACTATTAGAAGAAAGTAAGTTAGAAATCTTTGATTATTTTCCCACAATCGACATTGCATCTAAAGTCGATATCGAGGTTGAGACTACAACTAAGTTTGAGGATGCAAAGATTTCAGAGTTTCTAATTGAAAACTCTGGTGTTAACTACCAGGTTGGAGATACTCTAGTATTCGATAATACTGGAACAGATGGATATGGTGCTTCTGCTGCAATTTCTAAGATTCTTGGTGAAGAAATCACAAATTATAACTATCGTTATAATGAACAACTTGATAGTTTTGAGGGTGTCATTACTACAGAAGTTCAACATAATTTAGAAGTTGGAGATAAAATAGAAGTTATCACACAACCTCAAATGGAACCAGTTAGTAAGACCATCAAAATGGTCACTATTCCTGGTCTAGAAAAAGTCGAGGTTGCAAGAACTGGTATTGGATATTCAAGTGATATTCCCATTGCTATTGATATTGAATCGGATAACGGAAAAGATGCTGAGATTATTCCATCAATTACATCAACTGGTGTACTGAATGATATTAAGATCATCAATTCTGGCAATTCATTCGATGATACTCCTAGAATTAGGATAAGTCATCCACAAATCCAAACCAGATCAAATTACTACACAATTACATTAACTTCTGGTCAAGAAATTACAGTATTAAATTCTAGTGTACTGGATACCAAAGAATCTTATATTGTTGGATCTATTAAGACCACAAATGGAGACACTCATGGATTTGTTGCTAAATTCAACTCTGAAGGATTCTTGATCTGGCAAAGAACTTTATCATCAGTACAACCAACTCAAGAAACTAAGAATTGCGTATTTAATGGTATTGCTAAGGATGGCAACTCAATTTACATAATTGGTACTACTAGACCAAATCCAATACTATCAAATTCATTTAACCCAGATATCATTGTTGTCAAATTAACAGAAAATTCTTCTGGAACTTCATCCACTATTAATTGGCAAAGGCAATATGGTGGTATTAGTGGTGCAAGTAGAGGAGATTATGCTACAGACATCACAATCTACAATGGAAATATTCTAATTTGTGGTTATACATCAACAAACACGAATCACACTAATGATGCAATAGTTATGTACATTGCATCTAATGGAGATACATTAACTAGAAGAAAGATCACTTCCCCCTCAACAGAAGATAAGTTCTTCCAGGTTAAAGTAAACTCAAAGAATGAAATATATCTCTTAGGTAAGTCATCTACAAGCATTTACATATCAAAAGCAAATATTATTGCTAATAAAATTGTCGTAGATTGGGCAAAGACCTATGGAGCACTTGATAGTGACTTCGAGGATCTAACTCTTATTGTTGATGAATATGATGAGTTGTATATTACTGCAACTCAAAGAACAATCTCATCAAATACCAAAAATAAAGTTTCTGTTCTAAGACTCCTATCTGATGGTGAAATCAAGTGGGCAAATTCATATACTATATCTCAAGCACAAACATTACAGACAGCAAAAACATCTATTGATGTATTTGGAGAGATCAATATTGCATGTTCTATAACAGATGCAAATAATGCGAAATATGTAATTATCTCAAAGATCAACTATCTTGGTAATGTAATTAAATCAAATAAGATTGAAACAACAGATTATTCATATGGATACGATGTAGTGTCATGTGTATCTGATGTATCTGGAGATCCAACTATAACTGGAAGATACTATCCAAATAGAACTCAATTCTTATTCGATGGATCTGATTATGTAGATAGATTGGGTAGAGTTTCTAATATTGTAACTTCAGGAACTGTTTCTATTGGAACAACCTCTAAGTATGGAACATATGCTTATAATATGAGTCAAAGTGCTAAGATGTCAATAACCACAAGTATTGCATCTTCATCCTGGACTCTAGAAAAATGGATTAAGTGGGATACTGCAGCTACTGCAAAAGTTCCACTATTAATTAGATGCACCAATGGAACTAATGGGGTAAGAGTTGTTATATTTGCAGATACTAGTTCTCCATCCACATACGGAAAAGTTAGATTAAGTAATGATGCAGCATCAATTTCACAACTTACTGCTGCATCTACTTATATTACAGATTTAACATCTGGATGGGTCCATGTTGCGTTAAAGAAAGAGTTCTCTAGTGGAATTACAACATATAAATTAATTTGGAATGGTACGCAAATTGCAACCATAAGTGAAAGTGTAGATATGAATCCAACTACAATTGAGTTTGGATCTACTACATCATATTCTTCTTGGCCAATGAGAGTTGATGAAATTAGATATAGTAATTACTCTATTACATATTCTGGACCATCATCTGTTCCATCAGCAGCATTAACTCCATATGACCATGGAACTGCAAAATCATACTCTATTAAACTAGACAAAAACTCAGATTCAGTCAGACTTGGTGATATTCAATTCACAAATGCAAATCTAGAAATTTCCAGAACATTATATACACTTAATAATATTGCATTAGAAACAAATATTTCTAATTATATCTTAGCTAATGAAGGATTCCAAGTATTAGACTTTACTGATGTATTATCGTTCTTAGATCAAAATACACAAACTATAGTATCCACTCTTGATACTTGGTCAACTAGAACTGCAACTATTCCTTCCCCTGGAGGAAGAAAACCAATTCTATCTGCTAAGTCGTATGATAAATTCTTCTTTAGAACATTCGCAACATCTAAAGTTGATAATGTAAGAAGACTAACATTGAATCAGGAATTTAATTTTACAAAAGGAACGACTCTTACTCAAAAGAATTCATCTAATGTCTCTATTGCAACAGCAAAAATTATTGATGTAATTCCACAAGATAATCAGATACTAATTTCTTCTGTTAATGGTACTTTTGTCAATAGCAGCGGATCATTAGAGACATCCGATAATGCTGTAAATGAGATACCAAAATACATCTTTGCTAATGAAGATGCTACTACTCCAGGAACATTTGTCTTTGATATTCCTGTAGGATTATCTGCAATCTTTAAGGATTATTCGGATGATGATTATCAAGTAAGAGTTGATGAAGTTATTTCTGGATCTTCATACTCTAGAGGATCTGTATATATCCTTGGAAGTTCATTCTTCTCATTTAGTTCTGATAAGAAGCAATTAACTATTTCAGGACTAACCGCAGTAACTCAAATTACATTAACTACAAATCTGAAGAAAGTATTGCAAATTAACACATCAGCAAATACTGATCAATTATTTGTAAGATCTGCTACATCACATTACTTGAATATTGGAGATATTATTTCTCTACAATCATCACCTGAATATTCCAATACTGATGGTACTTACTATGTAAGTAGTGTTCTTAATAAGAAAGAATTTATTTTCAGCATTAAGACATCACCATCTTCAGTTATTGGATCTGGAACATCGTTTAGTGTTTATGTCAAGCATCCTATCATTAGATTAATTTATGGACAGCAGTATACCTTTGATACATCTGATCCATCAAACCTAGGACACTTCTTATCTTTCTACAGAGATAATCTAAACAAAATTGAATATACTTTCAAGAATATTGTTAGAAAAGGAACTCCAGGTATAGATGAGCCAGGAAACTCTCCATTCATTTCATTTAAGGTAACTGACGATGTATCAAATATCAGTTACTATGCAGACCCAGCAAGAATTGGATCTGAAAGTCCTGTTGGAGATAATTCTTACATTGATGTTCTACCAAGTCCTTATATTGGTACATTTGAGGTTAAGGAACTTGGAGGTGCAACTATTACAACTGGTGCAAATCAATTGATTTTCCCAATCAAATTTGAGCCAGAGAAGGCAGCAGTTGCAGCATTATCTTCATATACCACCACATCTAAAAAGGCAGTAGGTTCTATCGGTTCTATTAGACTCATTAATGGTGGTGGTTTCTATAAAAAACTACCTATCATTACCGATATTGAATCTTCCAGAAAGATTGAAAGAGTAGAAATTATAGATCCTGGAACAGAATATGAAGCAGGGGAATACTTTGGAGTTCCAATTTCTGGAGATGGAGCTGGAGGAAAAGTAAGAATTACAGTAGATGGAAGTACAGATCCTGCAGGTCAAATTGTTGAAGTTATTGTAACTGATCCAGGAAAAGGATATACTACAGCATTTATTGATATTGATGCAATTCCTGGTATTCTTGGTCCACAACTAACTGGATCTGGTGCTGAGTTACGAGTAGTAATTCCACCAAGAGGAACTGGTGCTTCTATTTTTGTTAAGGGAAGTAGTGTTGGTAAAATTAAGAGACTAAAGAACAACAACTTTGGTTTTGATTATACTCATGACTATACATTAAGACCAGAAATCACATTCCCAGTTAATCTACAGTTAACAAGTACTAGCGTATTAAGCAGCATCAAGGTGATTGATCCTGGTACTGGATATACTTCACCTCCAGAAGTTGTAATTACTGGTGGTGGAGGAACTGGTGCAATTGCAGAAGCAATCCTAAGAAATGGTAGAATTAATGCTATTGTAATTAAGAATCCTGGATCTGGATATACAACAGAACCAACTGTCGAATTAAAGTCTAGTTTCACATATGTTGTAAACATTGACCTACAGTTATTCCAGTTTGCATTCCCACATGGAATTCCAAATGGTGCTGAGGTTAAGTTTGATATCAGAGACCTTGGAGAAGGTGCTGACTTCCCACTAACATCATTCGGTTTCATCAATCCAAATCAGACTTACTATGCAATTTCTGGTACAACATCTGGTTTAGAAGATGACCAGCTTCGTATTGCACTAACACCAGTTGATGCAGAAACTGGAAACTTTATCTCATTTGTTAATAATGGTACTGGAAGACAGATCATTCTAACAGATTCCTTCGGTGGTAAGGCAGAATCTGTACTAGAAACTGCAAGATTCCTATCTGGAGAAACAGTATTCCAGGGTCTAAACATCGATAATGCAACTGCAATTGGAATAGTATCAAATAATGATGGATGGCAAATTGGTCCAAGACTACTCAAATTAGTTGACTATAGTGGTGATTTTGAGATTGGTCAAAATGTAACTGGATCAATTTCTAAGGCAAGTGGTACTATTGGTGATATTAGTATTGCTAGAGGTATTCTAGAAGTTGATTCTATTACAAAAACAACTGGCAAATTCCTAGATGATGTTGGCAAACCAAGTGAAATTGTACAAAGAGTTCAAGACTCTTACCTATACCAAGCGTTCTCATATAATATTAAGAGTCCTATCTCTATTGAAGAATGGAAAAATATCGTAATTGATAATGTACACCCAGCTGGATTTAAGATTTTTGGTGAAATTGGAGTTACTGGAGAGAACAAGGGATTAACTAATAAAACAGACTTTGAGTTAGTCAAGAGTGTAAATCTAATTGAGAGTTCTGTAGTTTCTCACATAGATAACTTTGCTCTAGCAGAACCAATCTACAGTGAATTTGATAATACTCAAGTTCTGTTCAGAAATAAGAGACTAACATCTTCTGAGGAAATTCTAACATCTGTTGTTCAGAAATTGGATGATATTTCCACTCTGTTTGATGGAGAAAGAAGAATTTTCCCACTAACAATTGATGGAAATATTGTTGTTGCACAGACAAGTCAATTTATGATTACCATAAATGGAGTTGTTCAGGCACCTGGAAGTTCATTTAATGTTCAGCAAGGAAATATCATCTTCAGTGAGCCACCTCCTGCACCAACCAAAATTAGTTATGCAGAGGTTGAACTTCAGTTTGAGGAAACAAAATTAATAACAATTAATAATATTAGTGGCATTATCCCAGAACTTGGAAATACTATTAGAGGTCTTGTATCTAATGCAACAGCGACGGTTGTTTCTTCAACATCAACCACACTAACAGTATTCAATATTCAGGGAACCTTCTTAAATACAGAAACTGTAATATCACCTGCAACTGGATTAAATGCAAACATAGTCTCTGTTGAATCTATTATTAACAGCAATATATACAGATTCCAAGAAAAACTTACTAACTTAAGTAAGCAAACTGCAGTAGTAGAAGAAATTAATTTAGAACCACAGTCAAATGTAATAACAAATAAAATTGTCATTAGCAAAACTTCTGGTACTTATGATTCTCCTTCTGGACTACTAAACATTGATATTGATGACTTTATAATTTCAGCACAAACTGGAATTGTTGCCAAAGTTATATCACTAGCTCCATACACAGATCCTAATGTATACATCGTAATCAATTCAGATTACTCATTCGTTGGTGATTTCCAAATCGGAGAAGAAGTTGTTGGATCAACATCATCTGCAGTTGGAGAAGTTGTATTTTGGAATCCACAAATCAAGAGACTCATTCTAAGTTCAATTTCTGGAACTTTTGTAGCAAATGAGATCATTATTGGTCAAACTTCAACAGCGAACCATAAGATCTTAACCAGTATTAAGATTGATCCAGTATCTTCAGTATCCATCAGTGACCCAAGTAGATTCTATGGTTTACTATTCAACAGAATCGTAAATCCATCAAATCCAAATACTATTGTTGATGATATTAGTAGAAGTGTTGCTGAAGTAGTTGATATTGATGATTCTGATATCAAGGTAGAAAGTACATTTGTGGACTTTGAGGAAATTCAGAATACACTGTTAAATTACACAAATCCAACTGCAGAGTTACTACAAGGAGAATTTGTACAAAATATTAAAGTAGAATATAGAAATGAAACTGACGATTTTAGTGAAGATGAGTCTATTGAGGTTAGAAAACTAACATATTATGATTTGAGTGGAGGTAATTTCCAAATAGGAAATACTATACTTGGATCAATTAGTGGAGTGTCAGCAGACATTATTGGTGTCAATTATGCATTAAAAACAATTTATGTTGGAGATAAGACTGGAAACTTTATAGTCGGAGAGAATATTTCTTATAACTCAATAACAGCAAAAGTATCGACATATTTCGCTATTCCATTTGTTGTCAAGCAAATTGATACTTCTGATAAAATTATTACTACTGATCAAATCTACTCTGATGCTCAACACAGATTTAGAGATGCTGCAAATCTACTAAGACTAAATTCTGCTTATATTATCGATGAGGCAGCAGGTAGACTAAAAAATCGTTATCCAGATCTAGTTATACCTGGAGATAGCGCATCATCTACCGAAGGAACAAATAGATGTAAATTAGATTTATCACTACTACTACAAGCTGTAATTTCTGATATTGAAAATGGTGGAAACTATGAGTCAATCACTGCTGCAAGATTCTATCTTGATAGTAATGGTGGTCTAAGATTTATTGAGAGACAAGTCCTCCAGAGTGTTTATACCCACACTCAAATGAATGAACTTTGTCAGCAAGCAGTAATTGGTCAATTGAGTGAAACTCCAGAATACACTGAAAGATTCCCAATTCCTCCAGTTGATATCACAATTGATCTTGGAGACTGTGCTGATGTTCGTGCTCAGATTGACACATTATGGAATTCCATTAATGACACGATTGCACCTACAGGAAATGTTTATAGAGATGCTGGTGATCTAATCTGGTTCAATAGAAACTTCATTGCTGATGAGACTATCGCTCATATTGATAGTCAATTTACTTATACCCTAAATGGAGTTCAGTATAAGGCATTTAACTATCCTGGTGGTTCTTCTGCAACATGTAAGAGAGATCTGGTACAGTATATTTTACCATCTATTATTTCAGATCTAGTATCTGGAGGAGATGTTAATACTATCAATGCAATGAAGTTCTATGTTGGATCCGATGATAACATCGAGTATATCAAGAATGAACTTCTACCTACTGTAGTTGCAATGGAAAAGGCAAATGAACTTTGCCAATATGCAGTTAACAATTGGATTGTTACTGGAACTACAGAATATGCTTCACTATATGGAATAACAACATCAAAATATAAGGATCTAACAATTATATTAGATGATGGAACATATGGTGGTGGATGTGCAGATATCAAATCAGCGATTGATGTTCTATTCCAAAAGGCAATTGATATTCTCATCCCAACTACACAGGTGAAGAGAGATGCTGCTAAACTTATTATGTTTAATAAGTTGTATATTCAGAATGAAACTATTCAGAGAACACTTAACAATTATCCAGGATTCTCAATCCCAGGTGGAAATGCTAAGTGCATAAGAGACATTGGATATATTGTTGATGCTATTGTATATGATCTATTAACAGATGGCAATAGTGGAATTTACGAATCTACTGTTGCATATATTGATGCTGCAACTGGAACTGTAACTTCACTACAGGGAGAATTAATTCAGAGCATTTATGCATACCAGCAAGTTAGAGATTTGATGAAGCAAGCAGTTGCAGAAACTTTACAATCTCCTTCTAGTGCTGCTGGTTTCTATTCATATACAGACTCTGCAATTTCAATAACTGGGGGCAATTTGACCAGTATGCAGTCATTTATTGATGATAATATGAGCATACTATTAGGAACATTAAATAATTCATCATATATTGATGATAATGCTATTGTTCCAGAAAATTCAATTGTAATTCCTTCTATTGTATATCCAACTAGAGATCCAATAACTCCAGTTAAGGGTGGTATTACTGAAGGAGATTATATCTATGGCACAACTTCTCAGGAATATGGTGAGATTTCATCAATCATTATCAATAGAGCAGATGTAAAAACTATTCTAAAGAGATTTAGAGTTAACTTTGCTGAAGCAGTAGAAACATTCGATATTAATCAGGAACTTACAGTTTTAGGTCAACCATCAAGAATTTGTAAGGTATATTCGGTATACTATTCCGAAACTATTAACTATATTGATGTTGCAATCCAAAGCGGTCCATTTAATGTGAACAATGTTCTCTTAAATGAAGATAATTTCACTGCAACTATAGTTTCTATTGATAATAGAGTTCAACTTAAGAATGTCCTTGGAAGTTTCTCCACTGGAGATTACATCAGAGCACCAAAATCTGATTCCGAATCCACGGTATCTCTATATGAAAGAACAACATCTCCAGTACTTGATACTTCTGGTGGTAAGTTAGTACTAGATACTGAATCACTTAATGATAAATTCCATGTATCTAATGTAGTATATTCTTCGACGAGTGACATCTATATTGATACTTTAGGTTATGAAGGAACTCAGGTATCTATTGGTAGTCTTGTAAAAACTACAAATGTATATCGTTTAACGATAGATCTTCCAAATGAAGAATCTACGACATTTGTGGTTGGGGAAAAGATTGTTAATGTTACGGACAATATTCCTCAAGGAAAAGAAGCAGTTTTACTCAAGTATGAGCAGAATGGAGGTCAAAAATATCTATACATCTCCAATTTACTAGATGATGATAATTTTGAGGTTGGAGAAACTATTGCATATTTTGCTGGTTCCGAACAGTATCCAAGTGGATTCGCAAGTGTAGAATCTGTTTCTGTACAGTCCGAAATTGCATACGGATATGTTGAAAGAATTCTCCAAATTGGATCAAACTATAGATTATATTTGAGTGGCGTTAAGGGAACATTTACACAGTATTCTCAGTTAGTGTCTAATGATTATAGATCTGGTATTGTCACTGTTAAAGAAGTTGTTGGTAGAATTTCAAGATCCTTCAGAGGTTTTGATGGCACACAAACAACATTTAAGTTGACATCTAATAATGGAATCTCATACTTCCCAGATTCTGATGGTTATGTTCTAGTTTACATTAATGGTATTCTACAACCAGCTGGAGTATCATATAATACATTCAGTGATGTTATTGAATTCTTAGAGGCACCAGAATTAGGAGCAACTTTCCACGGAACTTATGTTGGTAAATTGAGAAAACTAGATGATATTTCATTCGAGTTTGACTCACTAAGAAGCAGCTTCAACTTAAAATTAAATGAAGTATTCTATTCATTAACAATTACAGATGGAGTTCAGTCTACAAATATTAGACCAGAAAATAATATCATTGTATCATTAAATGGAGTTATTCAAGAACCAGGAGTAGCATTTGAGATTGTTGGTTCAAGAATCAACTTTGCGGAAGTTCCTCGTGCTGGTAGTACCTTTGTTGCATACTCGTATATTGGATCTGATGCTGATGTTATTGCTGCTACAGTAATTCCACCAATTGAATCTGGAGACCAACTTGAAATTGAATCTGAAGATAGAGATAGAACTGTTGCTATTGTCGAATCATCAAACTCATTGATCACATTTGATTATCTTGGTTCGGTCTTTGGAAGAAATGGTGAAGCATTAGCAAATCTAATTAGAGGAAGAATTAGAACTGTACAGTTAACTTCTGGCGGAGAGGGTTATACCTCAACTCCTGTAGTTTCATTAAGTTCACCAACTGGTTTTGATGGACAAGTAAAGGCACAAGTTGGTATTTCTAGAGTTGATGTTATAGATGCTGGAATTGGATACTTATATCCAGAAATTGAAATTCTAACAGAAATTCCAGATCCTGAAGAAACGCAAGGATCATTTGATTCATCTGCTACCACATTTGATTTATCATTTATAACTTTTGATGCTTCATAAATAAATCTATAGGAGTAATAAAAAAGATGGCAAAACAATTAATAAATGTTGGAGCATCTCCGAATGACGGGACTGGCGACTCTCTGAGATCTGCTGGTCAAAAGTTAAATTCAATGCTTAACGAGGTATATGAAAAACTCGGAGATGGCACCAATATTAAAATTGATATTGAGACATCATCTACTGTTGGTCAGGTATTAAGATCAAATGGGGTGGCATTTATTAATGCTGCACTAAATTATAATGATCTTATCAATAGACCTGTAATACCAGCGGCTCAAGTGAATTCTGATTGGAATGCCACTTCTGGAATATCTCAAATCTTAAATAGACCAACATTATCTGCTGTGGCAACCAGTGGTTCGTATAGCGATCTTACTGGTAGACCTGCACTATTCTCGGGAAATTATAATGATTTAACGAATAAACCAACAATACCTGCTGCTCAGGTTAATACTGATTGGAATGCTTCTTCTGGTGTAGCGAGAATTCTAAACAAACCATCGTTATCTGTCGTTGCTACTAGTGGTCTATATGATGATCTTGGTAATAAACCAACATTATCTGCTGTGGCGACCAGTGGTTCTTATAACGATCTGTTAAGTAAACCCACACTTTTCTCTGGTAGTTACAACGATCTAACAAATAAACCTAATGTTCCAGTAAATATACAGGACTTATCTAATGTTGAAGTAACTGCTCCAACTACTGGACAGGTATTAAAATATGATGGAACAACTTGGGTAAATTCAATTGACGATATTTCAGGTGGTGGAGGAGGAAGTTCTCTTCAGCAAAGAGGAACACTTACAGTATCAACTGGTACTATAGCAAATAATGCATCATCTGATGTGGCAGTTATTGGGTTTAAGACTTATGCTCTACTGAAAATAACAACAAGTGCTGCTGCTTGGGTTACAATTTACACATCAACAGTTTCTAGGACAGCAGATGCAGGAAGATCTGAAACTACAGATCCAATTCCAGGTTCTGGAGTAGTCGCAGAGGTTATAACCACAGCGGCAGCAACTCAAGCAATGACTCCAGTTGCAATTGGATTTAATGATGATCAAACTCCATCAGAAAATATTTACTTAAAGATCGTAAATAAATCTGGGTCTGCAGCATCCATTTCAGTTACTTTAACAGTCCTTCAACTTGAGGCATGATGAAAAGTATATATGTAGTTACATTAAAAAAATTTGATGATCTAGAGCAATTTTATGATGATATGGAAACTCCTGGTGGGGATTTATATATTCCCAATAGAAAAGTTTCTTGCAAGTTGAGAAGAGATATAAGTAGAAATACTCATTATAGTTTGACGGAGCAAGAAGCAGAATCTCTAAGGAATGATCCTAGAGTTCTTGCTGTAGAATTACTACCAAGTGAACTAGGACTTAGTGTAACACCATTCTGGACACAAACTGGAGTATTTGAGAAGAATTCGACAATTGATTCTTCTGATAAAAATTGGGGGTTACTCCGAATAACTGAAGGTGGACAGGCTGCTGGATGGGGTACAAATAGTGCATTTACTCAAAGGTCTGCAAATATAAAGACAACTAGCTCTGGCAAAAATGTAGATGTAGTAATTGTAGATGCCCACATAAATCCATCACATCCAGAATTTGCAATAAATGATGATGGCACTGGTGGAACCAGAGTAAATCAAATTGATTGGTTTCAGTATAGTTCTATACTTGGTATTTCTACTACTGGAACATATAATTATTCCAACATAAGCAGTAACCATGGAACTCATGTTGCTGGAACTGTTGCTGGGAATACTCAAGGATGGGCAAGAGATTCTAAAATCTTTAACATGGAATTTAATTATCAAGGTGGTAACTATGGTGGTTCAGATTGGGCGCTAGTGATATTTGATTATATTAGACATTGGCATAAAAACAAAGATGTAAATGCTAATACTGGCAGAAGAAATCCAACAGTAGTTAATAATAGTTGGGGATACTCATATACAACAAATTATCAACTTGCTGATATATTTCAAGTAATGTACAGATCTACTGTTACAACACTATCAGGATTATCTAATACAGTAAAGAAACAGGCATTAGAAGAGAATGGTGTTCCAGTTCCATTTAATAATTATTTGTATCAAATACCTGCTAGATATGCTGCATTAGATGCTGATGTTCAAGATGCAATTAATGATGGCGTAATTATTGTTGGTTCTGCTGGAAATTCTTATTGGAATTGTGCCACTAGCAGTATGCAAGATTGGGATAATTTTATCATTGTATCTGGACAACAAATATTCCACAGTAGAGGATCTTCCCCAACTGCTGCAGGAAATAGTATTTGTGTTGGAAGTATTGGAACTACTTCACAAGAATATAAATCAACTTTTAGTAACTATGGAAGTAGAGTAGATTTATATGCTCCAGGATCAAATATTGTGTCTTCTGTATATGATGCTACTGCTGCAGCAGAATTTAGCATTATACTAGCAAATGATCCAAGATCATCTTCATATAAAATTGGTTCAATATCTGGAACCAGTATGTCAAGTCCTCAAGTAGCAGGATTACTTGCTTGCTTAGCAGAGCAATTACCAAATATAAATCAAACTATTGCAAGAGATTATATATTCAGTGCATCTAAAATTGGTCAAATCTCTACAACTGGAGGTAATGCTGGAGACTATATTTCCCTAGGCAACACATCAAATAATAGATACGCATACTACAAAAAAGATAGGCCAGAAACTGGAGTAGCAAATCCAAAATTTAATTATAGCGTAAGACAATCTTCTGGAATGACCTATCCTAGAGTTGCAATACAAAGAAGAAAGGTATCATAAATACTAATATAATTAGAAAAATACTATGGCAACTAGACCTGGATCTGGAGCAGTAATAGTTCCTGTTTTTAATGATGACTTGGGAGTTGATTCCGTCATCATTAAAAATGGTGGATCTGGATATAGTGAATCTAGACCACCAGTATTGACTATAAGAAATTGTGGAACTCCTATACGAGATGCTGTACTAAAACCAATTATAGAAAATGGCAGAATCGTTTCAGTGCAGGTTCTTGATCCTGGTGAGGGATATGATCCGCTGAGGGTTAAATTCTTTCCACAGATACCAGAAAACGCCACTGAATTACCAGATCCAGCAGATGCAGAAGTTGTATTAAAAGAAAATGGAAGTATTGATTATATTAAAATGCTTAGAAGTGGCGATAAACAATTCTATGATGTTGATGCTGAAATAATTGGTGGAGAAGGAAATGGTGCTGTTCTTAGGGCGACTCCAAGAACAGTAACTGGATTGACAATATTAAATGAAGGTAGAGAATATGAGGAACCACCATTCTTGTCCATTAGTGGCGGTGGTGGTAGAGGTGCAAGAGGAGTTGCAGAAATTGACAATACTTCGATTGTATCTACCAATTTCACTATTAGTAATCCTGGACAGTTCTATCTAAAAGAACCATATGTCCTTTTAGTTGGTGGAGGTGGAGTTGGAGCAAAGGCAAGAGCTGTAATAAATCAAGGACAAATTGTCGATATTGTTCTACAAAATTCAGGAAGGGGATATGTAACTCCACCTAGAGTTGTATTTGCCAGAAAAACAAAATTAAAAAAAATTGCAAGAAATAGACAATCTTATAATTTAGAATATTACAATCTTGCTGGTCTTACAATAGATGCAGATAGAAATGATACAAACATTTATGTGTCTACTACCAATCCATTTCCAGGAAGTGGTGTTATCTTATTGGGATCTGAATTAATACGATATACTGGAAAGGATGTCAATAGATTAACTGGTTGCACTAGAGGTATTAACTTTAGATATGATCAGAGAGTTGTATTAGATGACACTCAAGATGATGAAGTTACTGGAATAACAACATATGAATTTAATGTTGGAGATAGATTAATTAGGAGCACAGAAAGTGCAAATAATAAAATTGCTATAGTATATGATTGGAATCCATTAACAAAAGAATTATTCATTGTTTTCCAAGTAGATGAACTAGCATTTATTGATGCTGGACTTCCTGGAGAAAAGAGCAATGTAGTGTTTGATGCTGGGGTATCAGATTCATCTGGAACATTTAGTATTCCACACAATGTTATAGACCAAGAAGGTTCAATTATTTTCAGATTAACAGAGATACCCTCAGTATTATTGGATTTTGCATTTGAGGATATTGCAGAATTGGATGGTGATGGAGATGGTCTACCAGATCTAATAAACACTGGAACTGACTATGAAGATCAAATTAATTTAGATGGTGGTATTCCATCAACATTATATGGTATTGAAGAAACTCAAGGGGGTCAAAATACCACATTATTCCAAGTTGGAGATAAAGTAAGAGACTCTAGCATTCCATTCAAGAATGCTACAGTTGTTGATGCAAGTAATCTGAACGAGGGAGTAGATCATTTCGTTCGTCTCACTATTAAATTAGATACTCGCAATCCAGCGTATTTCAATGGAGTTAACTATGTTATTGGAGAAACTGTGACTGGATTAAATTCACAAATTAGAGCTACTGTAGAATCTTGGAATCCAAATACACAAACTCTCGTTGTCAACTCAATAATACCATATGATACACAAGATGAAGATATTGGATTACTATATAAATTCTCCGATAACAGTACAGTAGTTGGTGTTAAGGTAATTTCTGGAGGTAATGGTTATAATTCTGCACCTATAATTCAATTCCAAAATAATTCAGTAACATCAGCAGCTGCTACTGCAGTGATGTTGGCAGACCAAGTTAGTACAATAACATTATCCAATGGTGGTTATGGATATACAGATGTACCACAAATTACATTTAGTGGTGGAAATGGATCTGGTGCTGTTGCTGAAGCAATTCTTGGTGGAGAAATTTTAACAGGTCAAAATGGAGCGTCTTGGAGAATACTCTCTATTAGTTATGATACTCAATTGAGAAATGATAGTTTTTAACGCCTAAATATATTAGCAAGAAGAACCAGAAGTATAGGAATTAAACAATGTCAGCACTTCTCACTGATCAATTTAGAATATATGCTGCTCAAAAATTCATTAAGTCTCTAGAAGGACCAAACCCAGAGGCAACTGATTTGGAAGCAGGATCAACTAGGGACAGATTATATGTATTTATCGGAAGACCTCAAGAGTGGGAATCCGACAATAATCCACCAGAACCTGTAGATAGTTTTTCTGAGTATAGTGATGTCTACGATGACATGATATCGCTAAAGAGAGTTCTTGCAAATGACAGTATTCAAGTAGTTCGTAGAATTGACTGGATTCCCCCAGAAAAGACAACTGGTGGACTGGGATTTATCTACGATATGTATCGTCATGACTATTCTCCTACAAAGACTGCTGCATCTGGTTCTACTAGATTATATGATGCTGACTTCTATGTTGTAAACTCTTCATATCAGGCATATAAGTGCATTTACAATGGCACTTCACCATCTGATCCTAATGGTAGACCTTCAACTATTGAACCAACTGGAACATCGACATCTATTATCACAACTGCTGATGGATATAGATGGAAATATATGTACACGATTCCTGTTGCTCAGGTTCTTAAGTTCTTCTCGTCAGAATACATTCCAGTACTAAATGACTCCGCAGTTAACTCAAACGCAGTACAAGGAGAAATTGATACTGTTGTAATTTCTGCTGCTGGTTCTGGTTACAATAACGGTACATTTGATAATGTACCCATCAATGGTGATGGGATTGGTGGTAGAGTTTCTATAGTAATTGATGGTGGCAGAATTGTAAATGCTACTGTAACTTCTGGTGGTACTGGATATACATTCGGAAAGATCGTAGTTGATGATGTAAATGGAATTGGTACTGGAAGTGGTGGTTCTATCGATGTTATAATTCCCCCTCAGGGTGGACATGGATCAAATAGTGCTTATGAATTAGGTGGATATAGAGTCATGGTAAATGCAAAATTATCATACTCAGAAGGATCTGGAGACTTCCCAATTGATAATGACTATAGAAGAATTGGTCTAGTATTAAATCCAAAAAGATATAGCACTAGTGAATTGACAAATGAACTAACATTAACTTCACTCAGAGCAGTTATTTTCCCACCAACATTTCAAGGTAATTTCTTACCAGACGAGATTATCACACAATCTAAGAGTGTTGGTGGTCAAACAATTACTTCTAGAGGAAGAGTTGTATCATGGGATTCTACAACAAAAGTCCTAAAATACTATCAAAATAAAGTTGATGGTATTTTCCCAGAAATTACTGGTTCACTAAATGATTTTTCTGGAAGTAATACTATCACTGGAGCAACATCTGGTGCAAGTGGACAACCAGATGTAAACTTCCCTGCTGTTCCTGGAGCATCCAACAGAATTATCAACAATACTGAATATGATTTGGGTATGAGATTTACTGCTGGTTATGCAGATCCAGAGATCCAAAAAGACAGCGGACAAGTTATCTATATAGATAATAGAAGACCGATCTCCCGTGCAAACGATCAGATCGAAGACATTAAAATTGTTATTGAGTTCTAATTAATAGAGAAAAACGATGCCCCAGAATACCAACTTAAATGTAACACCTTATTATGATGATTTTGATAAGTTTAAGAACTTTTATAAGGTTCTTTATCGTCCTGGGTTCCCGATTCAGGCAAGAGAACTCACTACAATGCAATCGATCTTACAGAATCAGATCGAGAACATGGGAAACCATTTCTTCAAGGATGGTTCCATGGTCATCCCTGGTCAAGTTGGATTTGATAACAATGTAGACTGCATTCTGCTACAGTCTAGTTTCCTTGGATCTGAAGTAGAACTATACAGATCACAATTAACTGGTACAACCATAACTGGTATTACTACTGGGGTAAAGGCAAAAGTATTATATTCAATTTCTGCAGAAGAGTCTGATAGGAATTTTATTACTCTATATGTTAAGTATACTGAAGCTGGTGGAACAAACAACGATATTCTAAGATTCTTAGATAATGAACAATTACTAGCAGATAAAGAAATCACATTTGGTGGAACTCTGTTAGAAATTGGAAGTCCATTTGCTCAGATGATTCCTAATGAAGCAACTGCAGTTGCATCTGTTGCTTATGTTAACACAGGTGTATATTTTATTAGAGGTCACTTTGTAGATGTAAAGTCTCAATATATCATTCTAGATCAATATGCAAAAGACCCATCATTCAGAGTTGGTCTTGAAGTATCTGAATCTATTATTACACCAGAAGATGATGATTCGCTAAATGATAATGCTGCTGGATCATCAAACTATGCTGCACCTGGAGCACATAGATTTAAGATTAACACCACATTAATTAAAAAAGAAATTGGCGATGACGCTGATAAAAACTTCATTGAATTGATTCGTATTGAAAACGGAAAAGTACAATCATTCGTTGAAAGAACAGCATATAGTGAACTAGAAAAAGAACTAGCAAAAAGAACATTTGATACAAATGGCGATTTCATGATCGATCCATTTGATATTACGGTAAGAGAGTGTCTAAATGATGGATTTAATGATGGTGTATATAATGCAGGGGAGATTACAGAAGACACCAAAGTAGAGGCATCAGAATCACTTTATGCTGTTCAAGTATCTCCTGGTAGAGCATATCTAAGAGGATATCCAATTCAATCAACAAATCCAAAGTATCTAGATGTACCTAAACCTAGAAACTTTGTATCGTTACAAAATAATATTGTACCATTTGAGTTGGGTAACTATGTTCTAGTCAGCAATGTCTACGGAACACCTTTAATTACTGGACCAAATATTTCACCATCTTACCAAATTGTGGAATTGAAGGATCGTGAGAATACTACTCCAGGATCTTCTAATGGAACAACTATTGGATTTGCAAGAATATCCAATTGGGAACTAGAGGACACCTCTGATGGTGTAACTGGAAACGAGAATGATGTATATAAAGCATTCCTATTTGATGTTTCTCTATTTACAAGAATTAAGCTAGGTGCTTCTACTACTATCATAGCAGGATCTCAGATTGTAGGTAAATCATCTGGAGCAACTGGTTTTATTAGAGTTAGTGGAGGTGCATTATCAGTAACTTCCGACAACTTAGAATTAATTAATGTAAATGGCAATTTCAGAGAAGGGGAAGTAATTTCAGTTGATGGTAGAGATGTCGGAACTGTAAGTAAAATTTATAACTATCAATTCTCTGATGTCAGACAATTCATTGGTAGAGACTCATCAAATGCTGTTGTATTTAGTTGTGATATAATGTTTAATGATTCATTCCAACTATCTGGAACAAGATTTACATA
>Ga0208050_1000008_pt1 | contig 91096 bp, 88 predicted proteins | sample LakMenEpi13Jun10_FD_150691 | JGI IMG/M metagenome (GOLD analysis project Ga0208050, IMG submission 150691) | Freshwater microbial communities from Lake Mendota, WI - 13JUN2010 deep hole epilimnion (SPAdes) | ecosystem: Environmental > Aquatic > Freshwater > Lake > Epilimnion/Euphotic zone ... | reverse complement strand
CCCGGACCAACCAACGAAAACGAAGCGGTCGCGCTTGAGCCAGTCGTCGAGGACGTCGAACCATCCCCGCTGGGGCAAGCGCCCTGCAGCGATCGTCATAGTGGAGCTTCACGAAGCGTTACATACCAACCTTACTAGCTGCTGCGCCAGTGGCGCGACCGAGGGCCTGCGATCGGAGCCTCAATGAGCAATTGCACCTAGGCACCGGGGCTGCCGCTCGGAACGCGCTGGCGAAGGGGCTCCGGGGGGGGGGGGATCAACCCGAATCCCTACTTCGATGAATCCGAATCCGTACTAGAATAGAAAAGTGGAATAGAAACTGCGGTGGATAAGGATTCATGAAGGTGTTGCTGGTCTATCCCGAGTTTCCGAAGACTTTCTGGAGTTACGAAAAGATCTTGGAGCTCGTGCAGCGCAAGGTTTTGCTGCCGCCCCTCGGCTTGGTGACAGTGGCCGCCATCCTTCCCCAAGAATGGGACTACAAATTGGTGGATGTGAACATCCGTCCCGTGGACGAGTTGGAATGGCAATGGGCCGATCTGGTGATCATCTCGGCGATGATCGTTCAGAAGGACGACATCATCCGCCAGATCGGCTTCGCCCGGTTCCACGGCAAACCGGTCGCCGTGGGGGGTCCCTATCCCACCTCCACACCAGAGGAATTGGTCGCGGCCGGAGCGGACTTCCTGATCCTCGATGAGGGTGAAATCACCTTGCCCATGTTTGTGGAAGCGCTGCAGCGGGGTGAGAAAAGCGGCCAGTTTCGCTCCGATGGGGTCAAACCGGATGTGACGACCACCCCAATCCCCCGCTACGACCTGCTTGAGCGAGGGGCTTACGACTCGATGAGCGTGCAGTTCTCCCGCGGCTGCCCGTTTCAGTGTGAATTCTGCGACATCATCGTGCTCTACGGCCGCAAGCCCCGCACCAAGGAACCGGCCCAACTGATCGCCGAATTGCAGTGTCTTTACGACCTTGGCTGGAAGGGCGGCGTGTTCATGGTGGATGACAACTTCATCGGCAACAAACGCAATGTCAAACGGATGCTGCAGGAGCTGGAGGTGTGGCAGCGCGAACGGGGCTACCCCTTCCGCTTCGACACCGAGGCCTCCCTTGACCTGGCCGACGATCAGGAGATGATCGATCTCATGCTGAGCTGCCATTTCGCCGCCGTTTTCATGGGTATCGAAACGCCCGACACCGACAGCTTGGCTGTGACCAAAAAATTCCAGAACACCCGCTCACCGCTGCTGGATTCGGTGGACAAAGTGACCCGCTCGGGCCTGCGCGTGATCGCCGGCTTCATCATCGGCTTCGATGGCGAGAAAGCTGGCGCGGGTGAGCGGATCGTGGCCTTCTCGGAAGAGACGGGCATCCCCACCACCACGTTTTCGATGTTGCAGGCGCTGCCCCATACCGCCCTGTGGCACCGCCTCGATCAGGAGGGCCGCCTGATCGAGAAGGACGGCAACATCAACCAGACCACCCTGATGAACTTTGTGCCCACCCGGCCTGTGGAGGACATCGCCAAGGAGTACGTGGAAGCCTTTCAAGCCCTCTACGAGCCCCACCGCTACCTGGATCGGGTCTACCGCTACTTCCTCAAGCTCGGCACACCCCGGGTCAAGCCGGCCGCGCAGCTGCCGGAGTGGGTGGTCGTGCGGGCCTTGCTGATCGTCTGCTGGCGCCAGGGGATGAAGCGATCGACCCGCTGGGCCTTTTGGCACCACCTGATCCACATGCTGATTGCCAATCCGGGCGTGGCCGAGCAATACCTCGCCGTCTGCGCCCACAACGAGCACTTCCTTGAGTACCGCGACATCGTGCGCGAACAGATTGAGGACCAACTCGCCGCCTACCGGCATGAGCTGGAGCGCCATCCTGATCTGTTGGCAAACCCCAAAGCCGAGCTCCAAGCAAACGACATCCCGGTGCGTTCATCCCTGGCTCGCTGAGCACCACCTGCGGGCCCTGCCACTGATTGGTCAAACTGAGCCGTTACCGCCGCCCAGACCATGCACGTCGTCGAGCTCTCCCTCCGACTCACCCCCATGCCGATCGCCGTGCAGCGCAAGGAGCAGGAGGCGGCCCTGGCGCTTTACCGGGAGGTGCGCCAAGCGATCGAGAGCGGCCACCCCAAGGTGCTGGAGCTGCACTGCGAAAAGGACGAGCACAAGCACATCAGCCTGCTGAGCAGCGAGGTGGTGGCGGTACAGACCTACGAAAAATCAGCGGCCTCCAGCGGCAGCAAGCGCCCCGGTTTCAGCCTCGATGCCTGATCGCCCTCCCCCACCACTGCTGCGGGTGAGCGGGCTGGTGTTCCGCTGGAGCAACGGCCTGCCGGCCCTGGACCATTGCGATCTCGAGATCTCCAAGCCGGGGCTGTGGATGTTGGTGGGCAGCAACGGCAGTGGCAAGAGCACCCTCCTGCGGCTGATCAGCGGCTTGCTCCAGGCCGATGGCGGCACGGTGTACACCCTCCTCAAGCCCGCCCTGGTGTTCCAGAACCCCGACCACCAGCTGCTGTTGCCAAGCTGCGGCAGCGATCTGCAGCTCGGGCTCCCCTCCGGCCTACCTGCGGCCGAGCGCACCGCCCGCATGGAGCTGGCCCTGCAGCAGGTTGGGCTGGGCGGCATGGAACGGCGGCCGATCCACACCCTCAGCGGCGGCCAGAAACAGCGACTGGCGATCGCCGGCGCCCTGGCCAGCGACGCCGAGCTGCTGTTGCTCGATGAGCCCACAGCCCTGCTCGATCCGGACAGCCAGCAGGAGGTGCTGGCCCTGATCCGCTCGCTCTGCAGCCGGGACGAGCGGCCGATCACGGCCCTCTGGATCACCCATCGCCTCGAGGAGCTCGACTGCTGCGACGGCGCCGCTCGTATGGAGGCGGGTCGGGTGGGACCCTGGCTGGACGCGGCCAGGCTCCGCCCCTTGCTTGCCGGCGCGGCCGAAAGGTAAGCTCCTTCGGTCCGCCACGGCGGTCATTCCTCGGTAGCTCAGTGGTAGAGCGGTCGGCTGTTAACCGATTGGTCGCAGGTTCGAATCCCGCCCGGGGAGTTCAGCTCACAGCGAAGGCTCCGGACAGCGGGTCTTCGTGATTGACCCAGATCGCACCTCTGACGAAAAGCGGCGAGATCGGGCCCAGGAATCACGCCCCCCTGTTAATGGTCGAAACCGGAAGACTTTCTAAAGATCCCGGCAACCCCTTGTGGACCATGTCATTGCGACGAAGGGCCTCAAGCCTTTGCCCGGCTGGCTTCTTCAGAACGGCTCCCTGAAATCGCAGCAGCCGATAGCTCCAGAAATGTAGGATCCGTAACCGCAATGTCCGGGGCTGGTGATGCAAGCAGGGCGAACGCGAGAGAAAATGGCTCTCAATCCTGTGCCTCGCAGTCCCGCCGCTGCCGTCGCCCCGGTCCTGCATCCGAGAACCCGACAGCCATGAAGCCCTGCATCCTGCTCATTGAGGACGACAGCGACATGCGTGCGCTGGTGTCTGGCCACCTCGAACACAGTGGCTTCGATGTTCAGCGGGCTGAAGACGGCATCAAGGGCCAGGCCCTAGCCCTTCAGTACAGCCCCGATGTGATCCTGCTGGATCTGATGCTTCCCAAGGTGGATGGGCTCACCCTTTGCCAGCGGTTACGCCGGGATGAACGCACAGCCAAGATTCCAATCCTGATGCTCACCGCCCTGGGCGGCACCAAGGACAAGGTGAGCGGCTTCAACTCCGGCGCCGACGATTACCTCACCAAACCCTTCGACCTCGAAGAGCTGATGGTGCGAGTGAAAGCTCTGCTGCGACGGAGCGAACGGGCCCCCCTGTCCACCAAACACAACGAAATCCTTAGCTATGGGTGCCTCACCCTGGTGCCCGAACGCTTTGAGGCGATCTGGTTCGATCAAGCGGTGCGGCTCACCCACCTTGAATTCGAACTGCTGCACTGCCTGATGCAGCGGCACGGCCAGACCGTGGCACCATCCCTGATTCTGATGGAGGTTTGGGGCTACGAACCCGGCGACGACATCGAAACGATTCGGGTGCATGTGCGCCATCTGCGCACCAAGTTGGAGCCCGATCCGCGCAAACCGCGCTTCATCAAGACCGTGTACGGCGCCGGCTACTGCCTGGAACTTCCCACCGGCGAGCAACTCGCCAGCCTTCAACCCATCATCGAAGCAGCCCGGAGCGAACGGCAAAGGGAACCGCGGCCCGCCCCCACGGCGATCGGATCCGAAGGGGATGGCAGCGAAGCGGCCTGAGCCCCAAACCCGTTCAGCGGCTGGATCCTGCTGCCAGCTCCAGCAGGGCCACCTCCCAGGCCAGCCGGGGTTGCACGAAGCTGCGCAAGTGGCCCCGGAGCCTCTCCAGCCGCCGTTGGGGCCCCACCTGTCCCAGGCTGCGCCACAGGGCCCATTGCCACCAACCCAGCAACCAAAGCTGCTGTTCGCCATCGAGGGCCTCGGTGAGGTCACGGGCCAAGTAGAGGGCCTCCACCGGATCGGGCCCCAGGGACCGCAAACGATCGGCCAGCCCCGCCGGTAAGGAACGCCACTGAAGCCGATGGAACAGCAGGGCGCCCGGAGAGCCCGCCGCCAGATCGAGCAGCTCGGGAGGATCGGGCGGGACGGCCGCGGGGGCCGCTTCGGAGGCCTCACCGCTGGCATCAGCCTCCCCGGGGGGCAGGGCATCCAACACCCGCTGGACCAACTCTGGGGACAGGCGGGAGAAGGGAATGGCCTGACATCGGGAGCGGATCGTGCTGAGCAACTGCTCCGGGGCTGCGGTGATCAGAACCAGCAGGCCTCCACCCGGTTCTTCGAGGGTCTTGAGCAGGGCATTGGCGGCGGCCTCGGCCATGGCCTCCACCCCTTCGAGCACCACCAGGCATCGGTCGCCCTCAACCGGTCGGCGGGCCAGGAAGCGCGACACCTCCCTCACCTGCTCCAGGCGTAGCTGGGGGGCACTGCGACGGTTCACCCCTTCAGCCTCGGCCCGGGAGGCCGGCACCAGCTGGCCCTGGTGGGAATAGGTGGGCTCCACCCAGAGCAGGTCGGGGTGGTTGCCCTGGCCGAGGCGCCGCCTCAGATGCGGATCGCCCTGCAGGCAACGCTCAGGGGCGGCGAGCACCCCCTCCAGAAACCGCAGGGCCGCCAGGCGACGCCCCACCCCGTCGGCTCCCACGAACAGGTAGGCGGGCGCCAGGCGACGCTGCGCCAGGGAAGCCTCCAGCAAGCGCAGGGCGGCCTCCTGGCCCAGCAAGCCGTCAAAGAGCTCAGCCATCCGCCCGCCCCTCGGGCGCCCGGGCGGCATGACCCAGCAGGGCGGCCTGGCATTCATGGGTCACCACCTCGCAGCGCTGGTTAGCATCGACTCGCTGCCAGCCCCGCTGGCGGGCCAGGGTGGCGAATCCCGCCGCCACCCGTGCCAGGAAGGCGTGGCCCGAGGCCTCGATCCGGTCAGCGGCCCTGCCGCCCCGCCGCCGCAGCGATTCCTCCAGGGGCAGGTCGAGCCAGATGGTGAGATCGGGCTCCAAGCCGCCGGTGGCGAAGCCCTCCAGGGCCCCGATCCGCTCCAGGGGCAGCCCCCGGCCATAGCCCTGATAAGCCGCGGTGGAGCCGCTGAAACGATCGCAAAGCACCCAATCGCCGGCCTCGAGAGCGGGCCGGATCACCTGGGACACGTGTTGGGCACGGTCGGCGGCGTAAAGCAGCAGTTCCGCATCGCTGCAGGGGGAGGCGCCTGTGGGGGGATGGAGCAGCAGCTCCCGCAGGGCACGGCCCATGGGGGTTCCGCCTGGTTCCCGACTCGTGAGGAGGTGGGCGCCGGCCGGCATCAGGCCACTGGTGGGCAACCACTGGCCTAGGTGCTCCAGCTGGGTGGTCTTGCCGCAACCATCGATGCCCTCCAGCACCACGAAGCAGCCCAGGGGGGAAGCGACGACCCCGGGGCGATCCTGCCGCGACGGCTCCCCTTCCCCCGGATCGCCCAGCGGCACACCCTGGGACACCAGGCCTTGAGGCCGCTCCACCCGGTTCACCCGCGCCGCTCCACCCTGCTGGCGGAGCCATCCTGCAGCAGGAGGGCATTCACCACGACGGTGATCGAACTGAGCGCCATCAACAACGCGGCCAGGGGAGGCGAAAGGCGGATGCCGAAACCGGGCAGCAGCGCCCCGGCGGCGATCGGCAGCACGATGAGGTTGTAACCGAAGGCCCACACTAGGTTCTGACGCACCTTGGCCATGGTGCGCCGGGCGATCTCCAGGGCTTGGGGCAAGCCATCGAGACGATCACCCATCACCACCAGATCGGCGACCTCCTGGGCGATCTGGGTGCCTGTGCCCACGGCGATGCCCAGGTCAGCGGCCGCCAGGGCCGGGGCATCGTTGATGCCATCCCCCACCATGGCCACCGGCCCGCGGGACCGGGCCGCCAGGATGCGATCGAGCTTCTGTTCAGGCCGCAGATCCCAGGCGAGCTCATCGCTATGCAGGCCGACCCGGGCCGCCAGCCGCCTCACCGGGGCCTCCCGGTCACCACTGAGCAGACCCAGCGCCAAAGGCCTCTCCCGCAGCACTGCCATGGTGGCGGCCGCGTCGGGCCGGGGGCTGTCCTCCACGGCGATCAGACCCAGCAGGGCGCCATCGAGAGCCACCGCCAGCACGGAGGCACCGCCGCCCTCCAGGCTCTCCTGGCGGGCCCGGCTGTCGCCCTCGACCACCACACCCACGCTCTCGAGCCAGGCCAGCCGCCCCACCCGGAGCAACGAAGGGGCCCCGGCAACGGGACTGAGCCCCGCCTTGCGGACCGCCGACTCCTCGATCCTGGCCTCCAGCCCATCGCCCGCTAGCGCCCGGGGATCGCGCACCGGCAGCAGGGGCAGATCGCGCCGCTGAGCCTCCTGCAGCACCGCGTGAGCCAGGGGATGGCGGCTGTCGCGCTCCAGGCTGCCCGCCAGTTGTACCAGGCGATCGGCCGCGGAGGGAATCCCCTTCACCCCGCCTTGATCCTCAACGGATGGAAGGGCAACGCCCTCCCATGGGGCAGCATTCAACGCAGCGGATTGGGGCTCAGCGGGTTCGGGCTGAGCGGGTTCGGGCTGGGCAGATTCGGGCTGGGCAGATTCGGGCTGAGCGGGTTCGGGCTGAGACGGTTCCACCGCCGTCACCAGGGGACGCCCCAGGGTGAGGGTGCCGGTCTTGTCGAACAGCACCACCCTCAGCTGGGCGGCGGTTTCGATCGCATCGCCGCCGCGGAACAGCAGGCCGGCGCGGGCGGCGGCACCGCTTCCCACGCTGATCGCCGCCGGCGTGGCCAGGCCGAGGGCGCAGGGACAGGCCACCACCAGCACGGCGATGGCCAGCTGCAGAGCCAGGCCCAGCGGGGTGCCCGCCGGACCGGGGGCGCCATGGCCGTGGGCGCCGTGGCCGGGAGGAGTCCCGGCCATCAGCACGGCGGGCCAGTGGTGGGCTCCCCAGAGCCACCAGAACAGGAAGGTGGACGCGGCCATCAGCAGCACCGCCAGGGTGAAGCGGCCGGCCACGCGGTCGGCGAGCCCCTGAATCGGGGCCTTGCGCAGCTGGGCCTGCTCCACCAGGAGCACGATGCGGGCGATGGCGCTCTCGCCGCCCCGTCGCAGCACCTCGAGCTCCAGAGGAGCGGCCAGGTTGAGACAGCCAGCCGCGAGTTCGCTGCCGGCCTCGACAGCCTGGGGGAGGGATTCACCGGTGAGGGAAGAGGTGTCCACCGCGGAGCTGCCCTCGCGCACCAGCCCATCCACGGGAACGCGGTCGCCCGGAAGGATGCGGATCCGGTCGCCGGGGCGCAGACCCCCCACCCGCACCGGCCGGGGCAGCCCGCCATCCACCAGCAGCAGGGCCTGCTCGGGCTGGAGCAGGGCCAGGGCCTCGATGGCTCGGCCGGTGCGGTAGCGGGCCCGCTCCTCCAGGAAGCGGCCGGCCAGCACGAAACCCAGCAGCATCACGGCCTCGTTGAAGAAACAGGGCCAGCCCCCCGCTGGCCAGAGCCAGCCCACCAGACTGGCGAGGTAGGAACTGCCCACCCCCAGCCCCACCAGGGTGTCCATGCCGGGGGCCCCGGCGAGGGCGGAGCGCCACCCTCCCACGAGGATGCGCCGGCCCGGACCCGCCAGGGCCGCGCTAGCCAGCAGGACATGGAGCCAGGGCTGGGCCAGGGGGGTGCTCGCCAGGCCGAGGGCACCGGCATCGGCCAGATGGCCCAAGCCCGATACCAGCATCAGAGCCAGGGCCACCACCAACTGGCGCCAACGCTCCCACCAATGGCGCTCCTGAAGACGCTCGCGGCGGCTTGGGGGGTGGTCATCGTCCTCGCCACGGGGCCGGGCGGGGAAGCCGAGCTCCTCCAGGCTCCGCAGCAGAGCTGGCAGTCGCTCCTCGGCCCGATCCAGCTCCACCCAGGCGGTGCGGGTGAGCAGATTCACACTGGCCTGTCGTACCCCATCCTGTTGCGTGAGGCGCTGTTCCACCGCCCGCACGCAGCCGCCGCATTTCATCCCCTCCACATCAAGCAGGAGGGAGTGACCAACACCGGGCACGGATCCGGCGGCGGGCTGCATCGGGGCGGCAACCTCCGCGGTGGCCGGAGAAGTATGGGGCAGATGGAGCTCGATCGGGGGCTTCAGGCTAGGGAGATCGAACCATCACGCCCCGCCTAAGTGGCAGCGGCGGGCAGGATGGTGCGTAGAACAAGACGTGACGCCGTGCCCCGCTCCCAGCGCAACGACAACTTCATCGACAAGAGCTTCACGGTGATGGCCGATCTGATCGTGAAGCTATTACCGATCGATCCGAAGGCCAAGGAGGCTTATGTCTACTACCGCGATGGCCTCTCCGCCCAGAACGACGGGGACTACGCCGAGGCCCTCGACAACTACGAGGAGGCCCTGCGCCTTGAGGAGAACGCCATCGACCGCGGCGAGATCCTGAAGAACATGGCGATCATCTTCATGAGCACCGGCGAGGAGGAGAAGGCTCTCGACTACTACCGCCAGTCGCTTGATGCCAATCCCAACTCGCCGTCCTGCCTCAAAAACATGGGGCTGATCTTCGAAAAACGGGGCCGCATCGCTGCAGAGAACGGTGACCAGGACACCGCCGACCGCTGGTTCGACGAAGCGGCCGACTTCTGGACCAAGGCTGTGAAGCTCTATCCCGGCGGATACCTCGACATCGAGAACTGGCTGAAATCCTCGGGCCGCAGCAACGTCGACGTGTATTTCTAAGCGTCGGCGGCGGGATCCACCCCCAGGGCCGCCACGAGAGCTTCCGCCACGGATCCTGCCTCCAGCACCTGTAAATCAAGGGAGGCAGCGAGGCTGAGAGGCAGAGCACCGCGGGGCACCACCGCCCGCCGGAACCCCAGCCGGGCCGCCTCCTGCAGGCGCAATTCCAGCTGCCCCACCGGCCGCAACTGCCCCCCCAGCCCCAGCTCCCCCACCAACACCGTGCCCGGCGGCAGCACCAGATCCCGATAACTCGCCACCACCGCCGCGGCCACCCCAAGATCCGCCGCCGGCTCCTCCACCTCCAGGCCGCCCGCCACCGCCAGGTAGCAGTCGAAGCGGGAGAGGGGCAAGCCGAGGTGCTTCTCCAGCACCGCCAGGATCTGATGGAGCCGGTTGGCGGCGATGCCGGTGGCGCTGCGGCGCGGGCTGGCATAGCTGGTGGGACTCACCAGAGCCTGTAGCTCCACCACCAGCGGCCGGGTGCCCTCGCAGGCCACGATCGTGCCGGTGCCGGGCCCCTCGCCGCCGAGGAAGAGTTCGCTGGGGTTCGTGACCTCCACCAGGCCGCTGCCCCGCATCTCGAACACCCCCAGCTCATGGGTGGCGCCGAAGCGGTTCTTCACCGCCCGCAGCAGGCGGTGGCTGGCGAAGCGGTCGCCCTCGAAGGTGAGCACCGCATCCACCAGGTGCTCCAGCACCTTGGGGCCGGCCAGCAGCCCCTCCTTGGTGACATGGCCCACCAGCAGCAAGGCGGTGTGCTGGCGCTTGGCGATGCGCTGCAGGGCGGCGGCGCATTCGCGGACCTGGGCCACCGAGCCCGGCGCGCTGCCCAGCTCGCCATCGTGGAGGGCCTGAATGCTGTCGATGATCGCCACGGCGGGCCGCAGGGCCTCCAGCTCCTGCAGCACCAGCTCCAGGTCGGTTTCGGCCAGCAGCTGCAGGCCGGATGCGGCCGCCGCAGAGCCCCCGTTCTCCCGGTCCGCCGCGCCGGCGGGCCCGGGCCCCTCCCCCTCCTCCGCCAGCCGCCGCCAGCGCAGCTTCACCTGCTGGGCCGACTCCTCGGCGCTCACATAGAGCACCGACTGACCCACCGCCATGGTGCGGGCGCACTGGAGCAGGAGGGTGGATTTTCCGATGCCGGGATCGCCGCCCAGGAGCACCAGGGAGCCGGGCACGAGGCCGCCGCCGAGCACCCGGTCGAGTTCGCCGTAGCCGCTGGCCAGGCGCTGCAGTGGTCGATCCCCGACCGCGGCGATCGGCTCGGAGCGGCGGGGGCTCCCCGGCCCGCCGGAGCCGTCTGAGGCATCGGCGGCGGCCACCGGCCGACGGCGGCGGCTGTCGGTGGAAACAGCGACCTGCTCCACCAGGGTGTTCCAGCCACCGCAGCCCGAACAGCGACCGAAGTACTGACGGGTGCGGGCGCCGCAGCTCTGGCACACGTAGCTGGACAGGGGGCGAGCCAAGGTTGGGGAGGGCGAACGGGGATCCGGCGATGGTGGCGTCAGGGTCGGTGCCGGGCGGCCGCAGGTTGACGGCGGCAAGTCCTGGGGGACCACTGTGTATGAAGAAAGGTGGCGTTCAGTGAACCTGAAGGCACTCTGGCCTTTTCAGTAGACCAGTTGGGAGTAGTGCTTCGGCACCCGGCCTGCGGCCCGACCGCAGGGATCCACACTCTTTTCCCCAGATCCCCGCAGGGATCGATCCCTGTCCCCAGGCGTGATGCACCGACCCCAGGCCCGATTCCAGGCTCCCTCCCAGGCACAACTCCAGGCACGATGACGGCCTCCTCCCCCGCCAAAGAAACGATCCTCGTCGTGGATGACGAGGCCAGCATCCGCAGGATCCTGGAAACCCGCCTCTCGATGATCGGCTACCAGGTCGTCACCGCCTGCGATGGCGAGGAGGCCCTTGAAGCCTTCCACCGGTCCCACCCCGACCTGGTGGTGCTCGACGTGATGATGCCCAAGCTCGATGGCTATGGCGTCTGCCAGGAGCTGCGCAAGGAATCGGATGTGCCGATCGTGATGCTCACGGCCCTGGGCGATGTGGCCGACCGCATCACCGGCCTGGAGCTCGGGGCTGACGACTACGTGGTGAAACCCTTCAGCCCCAAGGAGCTGGAGGCCCGCATCCGTTGTGTGCTGCGGCGGGTGGACAAGGACCAGGGTCCCGGGATCCCCAACTCCGGCCTGATCCAGGTGGGCGAGCTGCGGATCGACACCAACAAACGCCAGGTGTACCGGGGCGAGGAGCGCATCCGGCTCACCGGGATGGAGTTCAGCCTCCTGGAACTGCTGGTGAGCCGCTCCGGGGAACCCTTCAGCCGCGGCGAAATCCTCAAGGAGGTGTGGGGCTACACGCCGGAGCGTCACGTAGACACCCGCGTGGTGGATGTCCACATTTCCCGACTGCGTTCCAAACTGGAGGATGATCCCGCCAACCCCGAGCTGATCCTCACGGCCCGGGGCACCGGCTACCTCTTCCAGCGCATCGTTGACTCCCCTGCCTCCGAAGGAGCCTGAATCCGGCCTGCTTGTCCCCGATCGGGGCAAGGGATCCCGCGGCAAACAGAGCCGTGCGATCCGCCGATTGGTGATCTGGTATCGCCGGAATGCCGCGGTGACCACCCTCGTGGACACCGCTTCCGCCCTGGTGGACACCGCCAGCGCCACCGCCTCGGTGGCGGGCAGCGTGGCCGGAGCGGCCGGGAACATGGCGGGCAATGTGGCTGGAGCCGCCAGCTCCGTGGCCGGGTCAATGCTGCAGCCGCTGGTCCTCGATCCGCTGCGCCGCCTGCAGCAGGGCGGCGGCACGCTTCAGGCTGGAGGCCCATTTCTGGGAGGGAGCAACGACGGCCCCATCGACGACCGGCAGCGCCTCTGGGTGGCGGTGGATGGCATGGGGGGTGACCACGCCCCGGGCCCGATCCTGGAGGGCTGCCTGCGGGCGGTGAGCCTCCTGCCCCTACGGGTGCGATTTGTGGCCGAAAGCGGGCCCCTGCGGAAGGCTGTGGCTTCCATGGGACTCCAGGAGGAGCTGCAGACAGCCATCAACAGGGGACTGATCGACCTGGTGCCTAGCGGTCCTTCGGTGGGCATGCACGAGGAGGCCACCGTGGTGCGGCGCAAGCGCGATGCCAGCATCAACATGGCCATGGATCTGGTGAAGCGCGGTGAAGCCACGGCCGTGTACTCGGCCGGCAACTCCGGCGCCGTGATGGCTTCAGCGATCTTTCGGCTCGGCCGCCTGGCTGGCATCGAGCGGCCCGCCATCGGCGCCCTCTTCCCCACCAAGGACCCGAACCAGCAGGTGATGGTGCTGGACGTAGGCGCCAACATGGATTGCAAGCCCGCCTGGCTGCACCAGTTCGCCCTGCTCGGCAACATCTACAGCCGCGATGTGCTGCTGGTGAACCGTCCCCGCATCGGCTTGCTCAACATCGGCGAAGAGGAGTGCAAGGGCAACGACCTCGCCCTCAAGGCCTACCCCCTGCTGGCCGGGGAACCACGCTTCAAGTTCGCGGGCAACTGCGAAGGGCGCGATGTGCTCTCCGGCGACTTCGACGTGGTGGTGTGTGACGGCTTCACCGGCAACGTGCTGCTGAAGTTCCTGGAATCGGTGGGGGGTGTGCTGCTTGATGTGTTGCGGGCCGAACTGCCCCGTGGCCGGCGCGGCAAAGTGGGCTCAGCCTTCCTGCGCAGCAACCTGATCCGCATCAAGAAGCGCCTCGACCACGCCGAGCATGGCGGCGCCCTGCTGCTGGGGGTGGATGGGATTTGCGTGATCGGCCACGGCAGCAGCAAGGCCCTCTCGGTGGTGAGTGCCCTGCGGCTCACCCATTCGGCCGCCAGCCACGGCGTGATGGACGACCTCCACGCTCTGGGTGCCGAGGTCGCTGGCCAGGGAGGCGATGGGATCGCAGCCCCCCCGGAGACCAGCGAGGGGGCGGCAGCCACCTGTGGTTGACTGAAGCCGAGTGAGGGTGGATCCCAGTGTCGCTGCCTTCTGAAAGGGCGTTGGCTGACCCCTCCCCCGCGACACCCCCCATGCCGCTTCCCCTGGGGCCCATTCCATCCCATGCTGGCGCCGCAAGGGGTATGGCCCTTGTGGGCAGCGGCCGCGCCCTCCCCGCCGCCAGCATCAGCAACGACGATCTGAGCCAGCGGGTCACCACGGACGATGCCTGGATCCGCAGCCGCACCGGCATCGGCGCCAGGAGGGTGGCGGGCCCGGGCGAGACCGTGACCAGCCTTGCCGCAGCGGCGGGCCTGGCGGCCCTAGAGCAGGCGGGATGGCGGCCGGCCGACCTCGACATGATCCTGCTGGCCACCTCGAGCCCAGACGACCTCTTCGGAACGGCCCCCAGGGTGCAGGCGGCCCTAGGCGCCTCCAACGCCGTGGCCTTCGATCTCACCGCAGCCTGCAGTGGCTTTCTCTTCGCCCTGATCACCGCCGCCCAGTACCTGCGTAGCGGCGCCATGGAGCGGGTGCTGGTCATCGGCGCCGACCAACTCAGCCGCTGGCTCGACTGGGATGACCGACGCACCTGCGTGCTGTTCGGCGATGGGGCGGGCGCGGTGGCCCTGGAGGCCTGCCCGGCCGAGGAGGATGGCCTGGTGGCCTTCCGGATGCGCTCCGATGGCAGCCGCAACAGCTGCCTCACCCTCGCCCAGGTCGACCGGCACCAGCCCCTGCTGGGGGGCCTCAGCGCCCAGGTGGGGGGCTTCAGCCCGATCCAGATGAACGGCCAGGAGGTGTACAAGTTCGCCGTTCGGGAGGTGCCGGCGGTACTGGCCGAACTGCTGCAGAGCAGCGGGCTTAGCGCCGACCAACTCGACTGGCTACTGCTGCACCAGGCCAACCAGCGCATCCTGAATGCGGTGGCCGAACGCTTCTCCATGCCCCACGAACGGGTGCTGAGCAACCTGGCCTCCTACGGCAACACTTCCGCCGCCACGATTCCCCTGATGCTTGATGAGGCGGTACGCGATGGCCGCATCCGAAACGGCCATCTGATCGCCAGCAGCGGTTTTGGAGCGGGCCTGAGTTGGGGAGGGGCCCTGCTGCGTTGGCGCGGTCCGGCCGCCTGAGGCCTGCCGGGCAGGGGAGGTCACAACCGCCGCCTAATCTCCTGGCCTCACACCATGCGGACTGGAATGGGCATTGCCTGGGTATTCCCCGGACAGGGATCGCAGAAAATCGGCATGGCCGCCGCGGTGCTCGACCTTCCCGGTGCCCGGGAGCGGTTCAGCGCAGCCTCCGAGCTGATCGGCCGCGATCTGCTGGCCATCTGCGCCGGAGGATCCCCTGAGGACAGCCCCGGCCCCACCGACCTGAACGACACCCGCAACACCCAGCCCGCCCTGTTCGTGATCGAGTCGCTCCTGGTGGACGGCTTGCGCGGCCAGGGCCGCAGCCCTTCGCTGGTGGCGGGCCACAGCCTCGGTGAACTGGTGGCCCTCTACGCCGCCGGCGTGTTCGATGCAGCCACGGGACTGCGCCTGATCCACACCCGCAGCGAGCGGATGGCCGCCGCTGGCGGTGGTGCCATGACCGCGGTGCTGGGTTTCGACCGCAACGAACTCGAGGCCCTAGTGCAGGCCCACGAGGGGGTGGTGATCGCCAACGACAACAGCGAGGGCCAGGTGGTGCTCTCGGGAACCCCCGAGGCCGTGGCCGCCGTGTCGGGAGAGCTGCGCTGTAAGCGGGCCATGCCCCTGGCGGTGAGCGGTGCCTTCCATTCCCCCTTCATGGCGGAGGCCGCCGCCGCCTTCGCAGCCGACCTGGAGGGCGTGGCGTTCGCCGATGCCGCCATGCCGGTGCTGAGCAACACCGACCCCACCCCGGCAACCTCGGGAGCGGTCCTCAAGGAGCGCCTGCGTCGCCAGATGACCACCGGGGTGCGCTGGCGGGAGACCATGGACCGCTTCGCTGCCGATGGGATCGGCACCGCCGTGGAAATCGGGCCGGGCAACGTGCTCAGCGGCCTGATCAAGCGCAGCTGTGCGGGGATCACCACCGCCCAAATCGGCAGCGCCGCGGACCTGGGTTGAACCCGACCCCACCGGCCGATGGCCCGACCAAGGGCCGCAATGGGGCGCCTGCCCGGCGGCCCGCAGGCGAGTCCTCAGCGCTCACCGTGGGTCGGCCGATCGCCAGCCCCCCCGCCCTGATCGGCTCGCCCCGACCCAGCCTCAGCTACCTGGCGATCAGCTACTTACTGGTGTTTCCGATCTTCCGCTGGTTCCTGCGCGGACGCACCGAGGGCAACGCCAATGTGCCCACCCAGGGGGCCCTGGTGGTGGTAGCCAACCATGGCTCCCACTTGGATCCACCCCTGCTGGGCCATGCCCTGGGGCGCCCCGTGGCCTTCATGGCCAAGGAGGAACTCTTCCGGATCCCCCTGCTGGGCCCCATCATCCGGGCCTGCGGCGCCTATCCCGTTGCGCGGGGTGCCAGCGACCGGGATGCCATCCGGGTGGCCTGCCAGCGTCTGGCGGAGGGCTGGGCCACCGGTGTGTTCCTGGACGGCACCCGCCAGCGGAATGGCCGGGTGAATGCCCCGCTGCACGGGGCCGCCCTGCTGGCGGCGCGCTGCGGCGCCCCCCTCCTGCCGGTGGCGATCCTCAACAGCCACCGGGCTCTCGGACCGGAGCAAAGCCGGCTGCGGCTCGTGCCCGTGCACATTCGAATCGGGGATCCCATCCCACCCCCGGCCTCCCGCCGCCGCGAAGATCTGGAAAGCACCACTCGAGCCTGTCAGGAGGCGATCAACCGCCTGATCGACGAAGGACTGATTGCACCGCCGGGCCGACTCGCTCCAGCCAGGGGGCAAACCGCACTGCCGCCCAGGCCCTGAAGTCGCGGCCGCTGATCACCCAGAGCGCCGCCCGTAGGCCATCGCCCCAGATCTTGGATCGCCCCTCCGTGACGCAGAGCTGACCGCAGGGTACCGGCACGGGTGTGAGCTGGATGCCCCGGCTACCCGCCACGATCCGGCCCACCAGCAGGGCGCGGGCCATGTGGTCACGACTGGTGACGAGCAGCGCATGGCGAATGCGGGCGCGGCGCAGGTCGTCCACTAGCGAGGTGAAGTTGGAGAGGGTGTCGCGGGCGCGGTAGTCGAGCTGCACCTGATGGGGGGAGAGCCCCTGCTGCTCCTCAAAGATCCAGTGGGCATACTCGGGATTGCTGCCACCGCTCACCACCACCGGCAGCCCATAACGCCGGGCCAGGTCGGCGGCCGCCAGTTCCCGGTCTTTATCCCCCCCCAGCACCAGGATCATCTGGGGAGGTGGGGGCTGGGGCCACCACCACCCCCGGGAGAGCCACAGCAGGCAGCCCCCGGCAAGGCCGAGCACCCAGAGAAGGGCAGCTCCGCCCCGACGCCGCCGGCGCCGTGTCCTCACGGCCCGGCGGAATCCACCGGGCTGGTGGGGTAGAGGGGCAGCACCTGCGACCAGGGGGCCGGCCGGCCGGCGGCGGCGGCTTCCTGGCTGCAGCGCAGCAGTTCGGCCACGTCCGGGGGCTGGTGGACCTGGGCGGGGCATCGGACGGCGGGCGGTGGGGACAGCCCCTCGCCATCGGGGCCAATGACGAGGCTGGCCTCGACCTCGGCCAGGGCGGCGGGCTCACGGTACAGGCGGGGAGCGGCGAGTTCCAGTGCCCCGCCGCGCTGCTCCGGATCCGGGGCATAGAGCCCGGCAACCACCCCGCGACGGGGGAGGTCCTGCACCAGCCAAAAGGGAATGGGCGGGCAGTCCGGCTGAGCCAGCCGACGCCGCGCCATCAGCAGAAAACTGCCGAAGCCATCGAGGGGAAGACCCAACTGCTGGGCCAGGGTGCGGGCCAGGGTCACCGTGAGCCGGGTGCCGGTGAAGCCGCCGGGGCCGGTGGCCACCGCCAACCGGGCCAGCTGCGGCCAGCGAGCAGCCGGCAGCACCGCCTCCACGCAGCCGAAGAGATCATTGGAAAGGCTCCGGCCTAGGGGGAAGGCCGCTAGGCGAGGCGGTGCCCCATCCCCGAGCCGTTGCAGGGCCACTCCGAGGGTGTCGCCGGAGCTGTGCAGGGCCAGAAGCCAGGGGCCCGGCCCCGGATCGCTGCCCCCCTCCAGGCTGATCTGCGCAGCGAAGTCGCCGCTCTCAGGGGGAAGCCTAAGCATCATGCTGGCACCGCCTCGCCGGGCCGCAGCCGCAGCCAGCGACCAGGGTCGGATTGGAAGTCGGGGCAGGCCCGCACATCCCACTCCACCCCCACAGCCCCATCCGGTAGGTCATGCACCCGCACGTGAATGCGAGGCTGGCGCGGCCTGAACTCAGGCTGATCACAGAGGTGGCCCACACCGTGCTGGCGTTCCACCGCGTGGTAGGCCTGGCAGCGATCCACCCAGCGGCAATCCACGCAGATGCACATGTCGCCAGGGCCAAGCCAGGCTCCCATTGTGGCCTGTGAGCCCGGGGCCTTGGTCGGGGAGCTGTGGCGGATCCTGGCGCCCGAATCCTGGCCGGTTCCCCTTGAGACCCTTCCGCAGGGAACCGTGCTGGTGGGAGGTGCGGTGCGGGACGCCCTGCTGGGACGGCTGGTGCCGCGGCCCGACCTGGACCTAGTGGTGCAAGGCGACGCCGTGGAGCTGGCCCGGAACCTGGCCCGACGGCTGGGGGCGGCGGTGGTGGTACTCGACCAGGAACGCTCGATCGCCCGGCTGGTGCTCCAGGGCTGGACGATCGACCTCGCCCGCTGCCTAGGGGCCAACCTGCACGACGACCTGCTGCGCCGGGACTACAGCGCCAATGCGATCGCCCTGCCGCTGGAGGGAGTCGAGCCAACCGGTGCTCTGCTTGATCCCAGCGGCGGCATGACGGACCTGGCGGCGGGGCGGCTGCGGGCCATCAGCGAAGCCAACCTGCTCGATGACCCGCTGCGGTTGCTGCGGGGCATGCGGCTGGCCTGCGAACTGGACTTCGAGCTCGAGCCCATCAGCCTGGGCTGGATCCGGCGTCACCATGCCCGGCTCCGGGATGTGGCGGGCGAGCGGGTGCTGGCCGAACTGGAACGGCTGGCGGCGGCTCCGCAGGGGGCCGCCGGGCTGGAGCTAACCGTGGCGTGCGGCCTGCTGGAGAGCTGGGGTGGCGCCTCCGCCCGGGGCGAACTGATGGACAGCAGCCCGGGAATCGGCACGGCCCTTGCCGACCTCGACCTGGCAGCCGCCGCCAGCCGGGGTCTCAGCCCGGAGGAAACGGCGAGGGCCTTGCCCCTGGCGCGGCTGGCGGCCGTGCTCGATGGGGAGGCCCTGGAGCAGCTGAGGGCCAGCCGCAAGCGCCAGCAGAGCGTGCAGCGGCTGCGCCACTGGTGGGAGCGACTTCAAGGGACCCAGGGTGATCCGGGGACCCTGCCCGAGCCCGAGCAGCTCCGCCTGCACCGCCAGCTGGAGGCCGATCTACCTGCCCTGGCCCTGCTGGTCGACCCAGCGTGGGCCCGCCAAGCCCTGGTGCGCTGGCGGAATCAGCGCGATCCCCTGTTCCACCCCCGCCCGCCGATCGATGGAGCCACCCTCCAAGCCTGGCTTCAACTGAAACCAGGGCGGGAACTGGGGCAACTGCTTGAGCACCTCACCCGGGAACGGGCCTTCGGACGATTGCCGGCGCAGATCGACGGCGATGATGGGGAGTCGCTGACCGAGGCACGCCGCTGGCTCTCCGAGGGTGACGTTCCTCGCCATGGTTAACTGCGTGAGCCTCGGCGTGATTCTTCGCGAGCCGAAGTCTTCCTGTTTTTTTTTCTTGCCCCCCGTCATGAGCATTCGCCTTTACGTCGGCAACCTGCCGCAGTCTTTTGATGCCAAGGAACTCGAAGCCCTGTTCGAGAGCGTGGGAGCGGGGGTGCGCTTCAAGGCTGTGAACGACCGTGAAACCGGCGGCTGCCGCGGCTTCGGCTTCGCCAACGTGGACGACGCCAAGCTGGCCGATGCGGTGATCGAACAGCTCAATGGCCGCGACTTCGGCGGCAACGCCCTGCGGATCGAGATCTCCGAGCGCCGTGATAGTCGCCCCACCGCTGGCCCCGGCGAACGCCGCGCTGGCGCTGGCGCTGCCCCCTCCCCCGCCAGCCGCAAGGCGGTGAACAAGGTGGTGCACGCCGACAGCGTCGATGCCGAGGCCCCCGATCCCCGCTGGGCTGGTGAGCTGTCCAAGCTCAAGAGCCTGCTGGCCAACCAGACGGTGGGCGTCTGAAGCCGGTGATCGCCGGACTGCAGACGCTGCCGTGGATCTGGCGGGGCCAAGCCATCAGCACCGTCTGCAGCCCAGCCCTGAGCGGCCTTCCAGATCGGGGGGCCGTTTTGCTCGTGCATGGTTTCGGAGCCTCCTGGCGGCACTGGCGCCACACGATCCCAGCCCTGAGTGCCGCGGGCTTTCGCGTTCACGCCCTCGACCTGCTGGGCTTCGGCGCGAGCGCCAAACCGCCCTCAAACCTGCCGGGAGATACCCCCCTGGAAAGCGCGGTGAGCTACGGCTTCGACCTCTGGGCCGAACAGGTGGTGGACTACTGCAGCGCCAGGATCGGCCCCGGCCCGCTGCAGCTGGTGGGCAACTCCATCGGTGGCGTGGTGGCCCTCAACGCCGCCCGCCTGCTGCAGGATCAAGGAAGGCCGCCCGAGCAGGTGGTGCTGATCGATTGCGCCCAGCGGGCCCTCGATGGCAAGCGGCTGGCCGAACTGCCGCCGCTGCAGCGCTGGAGCCGCCCCCTGCTGATGGCCACAGTGCGGCAGCGCTGGCTGATCCAGGGGCTATTCCAGCTGCTGGCCCGGCCGGCCGTGGTGCGGCAGGTGCTGGCCCAGGCCTATCCGAGCGGCGGCAACGTGGATGAGGAACTGGTGAATCTGCTTTTCGAACCGAGCCGCGATCCGGGAGCGCCGGAGAGCTTCCGCGGCTTCGTGAATCTGTTCAACGACCGGCTGGCCCCGCAGCTCCTGGCCGAACTGAATCTGCCGGTGCGGATGCTGTGGGGCGAAGCCGATCCGTGGGAGCCGGTGGCCGAGGCGCGCCGCTGGGCCGCCACCTATCCGTGCGTTCGGGATCTAACCGTGCTGACCGGGCTGGGGCACTGCCCCCACGATGAGGCACCTGAGCGGGTGAATCCGATCCTGGTGGCGTGGCTCAACGCGCCTGGGCCACGATAAAACTGAGCGGCAGATCGAGCAGCTTGCCCGCCCGGGGCACATAAGCCCGCTTGTTGAACACGTCGTAGTTGTGGCGCTCGATCACCGCCAGGATGCCACGATAGAGCCGAAGGGAGGTCCACACGGGCCAGCGGGCATCAGCCGATAGCCAGCGCACTCCGGCCTCGGAGCGGGCGAACCAGGCGCGGGCCCGCTCGAGCTGGAAAGCCATCAGGGCCCGCCAGTTGTCGTTGAGGGTGCCGGCCAGCAGCTCGGCTTCGCTATAGCCGAAGCGCTCCAGATCCTCCTGGGGCAGGTAGATGCGACCGCGTCCGCGATCTTCGCCCACATCGCGCAGGATGTTGGTGAGCTGGTTGGCGATGCCCAAGGCCACGGCAGCCTCGGTGGGATCGGGTTGCTCGCTCCAAGGGGCGGTTGTGTAAGCGGGATCAAGCCCCATCACGTCCTGGGTCATCAGCCCCACGGTGCCGGCCACCCGATAGCAATACAGCTGCAGTTCGGCGAAGTCGGCATAACGGTGCTTCACCACATCCATGCGCTGCCCCTCGATCATGTCGAGATAGGCCTGCAGCGGCTGGGGGAAGCGCTCGATCGTGTCCACCATCACGCGATCAAAGCTGTCGTGGACACGGCCCTCGAACAGGCCCAGGGTGCGCTCCTCCCAGGCATCGAGCCGCTCCAGCAGGGTGGCGGGTGGCAGGGCTTGGGCTGCCGGACTGTCCATCAGCTCATCGGTGCGGCGGCACCACACGTAGATGGCCCAGATGGCGCGACGCTTGGCCGGCGGCAGCAGCAGGGTGCCCAAGTAGAAGGTCTTGGCCCACTCGGCTGTTTCGCGCCGGCAGACCTCGTAGGCCTCATCCAGGCCTGGAGCCAGAGGTGGGGAGGTGAGTGTCACCCTCAGACCGGAGCCAGACCGGCGGCGGCGGATCCAGTGGCGATGGACGCCGCGGCCGCGATCAAGCCGGCGGACTGCGCCACACCGATCGCCTCGGCGCAGAGCCGACCGCTCAACACGGCACCCTCCATCGAGGCGAGATAGCGCTGCATGGTGTAATCGCCAGCCAGGAAGAAGTTCGCGATCGGACTGGTCTGATCCGGCCGCAGGGCCTGGCATCCGGGCACGGTTTTGTAGACCGAAAGCGGCGTTTTCACCACAATCGACTTGCGGAGTGTGGCTTGATTCTCGCCTGTGAAGTGCTGTGGGAACAGGCGTTTGAGCTCTTCGAGGGTGGCGGCCACGATCTCGTCATCGCTGCGGCCGATCCAATCCTTGGCGGGGGCGAAGACCAGCTCCAGCATCGAACGATCGGAGTCTTCGTACTCGCGGCAGGTGTTGCTCATGTCGGCATAGACGCTGAGCAAGGGACTGCGACTGAACAACAAGTGGTCGATCGCAGTGAGCTTGCGATCGAACCAGAGGTGGATATTGATCACCGGAACGCCATTGAGGCCATCCAGCTTGCTGAAGTAAGTAAGCTGCTTCCAGGCCTCGGGGAGCAAAAGCTTGAGCGCATCCACGGGCAGGGCACTGACGTAGGCATCGGCCGTGATCGTTCGACCCTCCTGGCCTTTAATGCCACCGATCCGGAACCCCTGCACCCGACCATCCTCGGCCAGGCTGATTTCGCGCAATGGCGCATCTAGATGCACCTCTCCCCCCCGGGCGGTGATGTGATCAACGATCGGCTGGCAGAGACGCTGGGGCGGGTTGCCATCAAGGAAGGCCATCTTGGAACCATCACTCTCTTGAAGAAAGCGATTCAGGGCCGTGAGCACCACGGTGCTTGAGATCTCATCGGGATCGATAAAGTTAAGCGCCTTAGCCATGGCGATGAACACTTCATCGTTGACTCGCTCAGGGATGTTGTGCAACCGCAGCCATTCGGTCCAGGAGTATTGATCACATTCCTCCACGTACGACTGCCCCCGCAGCATCGCCGGCACCAAGCCGAGGCCAAAGGAGATCTTCTCCGGCCAAGTGAGCATGTCGTTGTTGCCGAGAATCGCCGCCACGCCGTTGAAGGGAGCGGGGATGTCGGGGAAATCAAAACGGCTGTAGGTGCCGGGGTTGTCCTTCTGGTTGAAGATCATCGAGTGGCTTTTCCACTGCAGCCGGTCTTCGATGTTCAGCTCGGCGAACAGGCGGCGCATGTTGCGATAGGCGCCGAAGAAGATGTGCAGTCCGGTCTCGTACCAGTCGCCGTCGTCGTCCTGCCAGGCCGCCACCTTGCCGCCCAGCACGTCGCGGGCCTCAAGCACGATCGGAGTATGGCCGGCGTCGCTGAGGTATTTGGCGCAGGAGAGTCCTGCCAGGCCGGCTCCGGCAATGGCGACACGCATCCTGCAAAACCCACAACAAGCTGCAACCTTATCGGCCCCCCTCCCCGGCTGCGCGGTGGGCTGGGCGGGCCCGGCTGGACAAGGGCGCACATCCCTAGAGTTGTCCATCGAGGCATGGCCAATGGCAGGGTCCCTGGCTCACCCTTGCGCCCCCTCGCCCTCAGCCAGCCTTCCCTCCAGCCAGCCGTCCCGATCCATGGCCGACACCCTGCTGAAGTCCACCACCCGGCACATCCGTCTGTTCACGGCCCGGGTGGAGAACGGTGACCTGGTGCCCGATCCCGATCAGCTGACGCTCGACATCGATCCCGACAACGAATTCCACTGGAACGAGACCGCGCTCGAGAAGGTGCGCAGCCGCTTCAGCTCCTTGGTGGCCGACTACGCCGGCGCCGACCTCAACGACTACAACCTGCGCCGCATCGGCTCGGAGCTTGAAGGTGAGATCCGCACCCTGCTTCAGGCCGGGGAGATCCGCTACAACCCGGACAGTCGGGTGCTCAATTACTCCATGGGCCTGCCCCGCACCAGCGAAAACCTGTGACCTACTCCCGCGGCGACGGCCGGCCCGAGCGCTCCCCCCGCTCCCGTTACGGCCCCTCCCGCCCGGCTGAACCGGGCTACGGACGGCAGGGACGCCCCGGTCCCTACGGCCGCGATTTCGATGAGCCCGGATACCGGGATCCCGATCGCATGCCGCCCCGCAGGAATGGCAACGGTGGTCCGCCGGGCCCTCCAGGACCAGGCGGCAATGGCGATGGCTCCGGCAAACCTCCCTTCAACGTGGGCGGCGCTGCCCTGCTGGCCGGTGTGCTGGTGGTGGGCATCGGCATCGGCAGCGCCGTGACCAGCACCACCCAGGGGAACCAGGGCAACATCGCCAGCAGCCAGCAGCTCGACATGGCAGTGCCCGACCCCGAGTTCTGCAAGCAGTGGGGCGCCAGCGCCTTTGTGATGGACGTGGAGCTGTACACCACGATGAACCCGAGCAGCAGCTTCGTGACCCAGCCCACCCTCCAGGCGGGCTGCGTGATCCGCCGGGAGAACTGGGCCGTGCTCCAGAAACAGGGGGCGGTCACCGCTGAACAGATGCGGGAGTGCAAGCAGCGGATGAACACCTTCGCCTACATCGGCTCGATCCGCGACAAACCCGTGGTGCGCTGCGTGTATCAAACCGATATCAGCGGCAACAAATTTCAGACCCCTGGCGTGGCCGGTGCCGCCGACGATGCGGTGGGGGTGACCCCCGAAGGCGACAAGTTCTGATCGGGCTCAGGCCGCCGGCGTCCCAGCCGCCTCAGTGCGGGACTGGGGCTGGCGGAGGGGGCTATCTGGGCTGGCGAATACCGGCAGCACCTCCCGCCGGAAGGCCTCCGCGGCCCTGGAGCAGTAACGGGCGGGATGGGTGATCAGCTTGAGCTGTCGCCGCACCATCAGATCGGCTACCTGGGGGCGATGCAGAGTGCCGGCCGCCAGCTCCCGCTCGATCGAGACGACGGGAAGAAATGCGGCACCTAGGCCGGCCTGCACGGCATTCTTGATCGCCTCGAAGGAGTTGAGCTCCATCTCGATCTTGAGTCGCTGCACATCAAGCTTGGAGCGCAGCAGCAACTGGTCCACCATCTTGCGGGTGGTGGACTGGGCGTCGAGGCACACGAAACCGAGCCGGTACAGGTCGTCCTTGGTGAGCTCGGGAAGGCGGGCCAGGGGGTGCTTGGGGGGCAGCACCAGGGCAAGCTCGTCGTTGGCGTAGGGCAGCACCTGGAGCAGATCGTTGAGATCGGCTGGAAGCTCACCGCCGATGATCGCCAGATCGACCTGACCGTTGGCCACGCTCCAGCCGGTGCGGCGGGTGCTGTGCACCTGCAGCTGCACCGCCACATCCGGATACTTCTGGCGGAACAGACCGATCATGCGCGGCATCAGGTAGGTGCCGGTGGTCTGGCTGGCGCCCACGATCAGGGAGCCACCCCGCAGGTTGTGGAGATCGTCAAGGGCGCGGCAGGCCTCCTGACACTGGCTGAGGATGCGGTCGCAGTAGCTGAGCAGCAGGTGGCCGGCCTCGGTGAGCTGGGCCTTGCGGCCGCCCCGATCGAACAGCGAAACGTCTAGCTGCTTCTCGAGATTCTGGATCTGCAGGCTCACCGCCGGCTGGGTCACATAGAGGCTGTCGGCCGCCTTCTTGAAGCTGCCCTCACTGGCGATGGCCCGCAGAATGCGTAGCTGATCGAGGGTGAAGGGCAGATCGGCCATGGAGGGACCCGGGGGCCGGCACCGTCGAGCAAGGGGAAATCTAGGCGGGTCCCCACGAACAGCTGCGGCTGGCTTCACATCCGGCTGCGGTTGGACCACCGGGCGCCGCCGGAGGAGGAACGGGCGCCGGCCCCCGGTAGCACCCGGGAACCGGGCAGCATGGCCGCCACAGCCCCCTCCTTCCCATCCCCCCATGCCCACGGCCATGCCCATGGCATCCCCCGACCCTCACCACAGCAGCCTGGTGATGCTGGCCCTGCTGCTGGCCTTCGCGGTGCTGCACAGCGGCGGAGCTTCACTGCGGGCCTGGGGAGCCCAACGGATCGGTGAACGGGCCTGGCGGCTTCTGTTTGCAGCCGTGAGCATCCCGGCGGCGGTGGTGGTGATCGGCTATTTCCTGGCCCACCGCTATGACGGCATTCGCCTCTGGAACCTGCAGGACCAGCCCTGGATCGTGCCCCTGGTCTGGGCGGGCACCGCCGTGTCGTTTCTGTTCCTCTATCCCGCCACCTACAACCTGCTCGAGATCCCGGCCGTGCTGAAGCCCCAGGTGCGGCTCTATGCCACAGGCATCATCCGGGTGAGCCGCCACCCTCAGGCGGTGGGACAGATTCTCTGGTGCGCCACCCACCTGCTCTGGATCGGCACCAGCTTCACCCTCTGGGCCTGCTTCGGCCTAATCGCCCATCACCTGTTCGCCGTGTGGAACGGCGACCGGCGGCTGGCCAACCGCTTCGGGGAGGCCTTCGAGGAGCTGAAAGCCAGCACCTCGGTGATCCCGTTACGAGCGGTTCTCGATGGCCGCCAGACCCTGGTGGTCAGCGAATTCCTGCGGCCCGCCCAGCTGGGCATCGCCATCGCCGTGGCGGTGTTCTGGTGGGCGCACCGCTTCATCGGCCTGGGGGCGACCGCCTTCTCTCGCTCCGGCCTGGCCCACTGGCTCGGCTGACACGGCCTGCATCAAACCGCACCTGGCCTCAGGGACAGTCGATCGCTCGAATAGGCCCGCCGGGCGGCAGAGCCTGACAGGGCCCTGAACAGCGTCGCCACCCTGCCTACACTCGGCCCAGCCCGCCCCTTCCAGGATGCCCTCCGCTTCAGAGCTCGCCTGGTTGATCCCCCTGCTGCCCCTGATCGGGGCCGCGATCACGGGGCTGGGTCTGATCAGCTTCAACCGCACGTTTAATCGCCTGCGCAAGCCGGTGGCGTTGCTGCTACTCACCTGCGTGGGCATCGCGGCAGTGCTCAGCTATGCGGTGCTTGCCGAGCAGCTGGCCGGGGCCGGCGCGCGGGAGGTGCTGTTCAACTGGGCCAGCGCCGGCGACTTCAACCTGCAGATGGGCTATCGGGTGGATGCCCTTGGGGCGGTGATGCTGGCCCTTGTCACCACCATCGCCCTTCTGGTGATGGTGTACTCCGATGGCTACATGGCCCACGACAAGGGCTATGTGCGCTTCTTCACCTATCTGGCCCTGTTCAGCAGTTCGATGCTGGGGCTGGTCATCAGCCCCAACCTGCTGGAGATCTACGTGTTTTGGGAGCTGGTGGGGATGTGCTCCTACCTGCTGGTTGGCTTCTGGTACGACCGCGACGGTGCCGCCAATGCCGCCCAGAAGGCGTTTGTGGTGAACCGCGTCGGCGACTTCGGGCTCCTTCTGGGCATCCTTGGCCTGTTCTGGGCCACCGGCAGCTTCGGCTTCGAGGAGATCGGCACGCGCCTCAGCGCAGCCGTGGCCGGCGGCAGCCTCAGCAATGGTGTGGCCGTGCTGCTCTGTCTGCTGGTGTTCATGGGGCCAATGGCGAAATCTGCCCAGTTCCCGCTGCATGTGTGGCTGCCCGACGCCATGGAGGGCCCCACGCCGATCTCGGCCCTGATTCACGCGGCCACGATGGTGGCCGCCGGCGTGTTTCTGGTGGCCCGCCTCCAGCCGGTGTACGAGCCCTTCCCGGCCGTTCAGCTGGTGATCGCGATCGTGGGCACGATCACCCTGTTTCTGGGCGCATCGATCGCCCTCACCCAGCAAGACCTCAAGAAGGGTCTGGCCTACAGCACCGTGAGCCAGCTCGGCTACATGATGCTGGCGATGGGCTGCGGTGCCCCACTGGCGGGCATGTTCCACCTGGTGACCCATGCCTTCTTCAAGGCGATGCTGTTCCTGGGATCGGGGTCGGTGATCCACGCGATGGAGGAGGTGGTGGGCCACGAGCCGGTGCTCGCCCAGGACATGCGCCTGATGGGCGGCCTGCGCAAGTACATGCCGGTCACGGCGATCACCTTCCTGATCGGCTGCGTGGCGATCGCTGGCATCCCGCCCCTGGCTGGCTTCTGGAGCAAGGACGAGATCCTCGGCCAAGCCTTCAACACCTATCCGGTGCTCTGGGCGGCCGGCTTCATCACCGCCGGTATGACCGCTTTCTACATGTTCCGCCTCTACTTCCTGACGTTTGAGGGCAGCTTCCGCGGCAACGACAAGGCCCTGCAGGCCCAGCTTCTCTCTGCCGCCGGCAAGGGCAGCGGCGAAGGATCGGAGCAGGGCCATGGCCACCACGCCGAGCACCCCCACGAATCGGGCTGGCAGATGGCCATGCCCCTGGCGGTGTTGGCGGTGCCTTCGGTGCTGATCGGCCTGCTGGGCACCCCCTGGCACAGCCGCTTCGCCCAGCTGCTCGACCCCCATGAGGCGGCCGAGATGGCCGAGCACTTCTCCTGGAGTGAATTTCTCCCCCTGGCGGGCGCCTCGGTGGCGATCTCCGTGGCTGGGATCAGCCTGGCGGTGCTGGCCTACTACCTGCACCGCATCGACCTGGGCCAGGCCGTGGCCGCCCGCTTCCCGGCCGTGAATGCCTTCTTCGCCAACAAGTGGTATCTCGACGCCATCAACGACAAGATCTTTGTGCAGGGCACCCGCAAGCTGGCCCGCCAGGTGCTTGAGGTGGATTCCAAGGTGGTGGACGGGGTGGTGAACCTCACCGGCCTGCTCACCCTGGGCAGCGGCGAAGGCCTCAAATACTTCGAAACCGGCCGGGCCCAGTTCTATGCCCTGATCGTGTTCGGCGGCGTGATCGCCCTAGTGGTGCTGTTCAGCGCCTTCGGCTGAGAGTTTCCCCACAACGGCAGCGGGCGCCCAACCGGCCCCCAGCCCCACCGCAGAGCACCCCATACCCCCAAGAGCCCCTAAACCAGACCCCCGCTGCCGTCGCCCTGCGCTGCGGCGGCGTCAGCGACCAACGCGAGCGTTGCCCCCCAACCAGACCCCACCCGCCAGCAGCCAGCGCCCTGCCGCGGGGCGGCGTCAGCGACCAACGGGAGCGTTGCCGCCCCGCGGCAGGGCGCCGGCTGCCCCCCAAGACTGTGTGACAACCCCCATCGGCTCCCGGCCAAACCGGTCGCCATTTCTACACTCCGGCCATACGGTGCGAGTGGTTGGTGCCTTTTCCCTGGCTGAGCGCCGCGATCCTTTTCCCGATCGCCGCTTCACTCTTGATCCCCTTGGTGCCCGATAAGGGCGACGGCAAGACCGTGCGCTGGTACGCCCTCGGCGTGGCCCTGGTCACTTTCCTGCTCACGGTGGGGGGCTACCTGAACGGCTATGACCCGGCCGTGGAGGGGCTGCAGCTGGCCGAGCGCTACACCTGGCTGCCCGACCTAGGCCTGGCCTGGTCCGTGGGAGCGGACGGCATCTCGATGCCACTGATCCTGCTCACCAGCTTCATCACCGCCCTGGCGGCCCTCGCGGCATGGCCGGTGACCTTCAAGCCGAAGCTTTTCTTTTTCTTGTTGTTGGCGATGGATGGCGGCCAGATCGCCGTGTTCGCCGTGCAGGACATGCTGCTCTTCTTCCTGGCCTGGGAGCTGGAGCTGTTGCCGGTGTATCTGCTGCTGGCGATCTGGGGGGGAAAAAAGCGGCAATACGCCGCCACCAAGTTCATCCTTTACACCGCTGGCAGCTCCCTGTTCATCCTGCTGGCGGCCTTGGCGATGGCCTTTTACGGCGGGGGCAGCCCCAGCTTTGAGTACACCGTGCTGGCCGCCAAGGGCTTCCCTGTGGGGTTCCAAGTGCTCTGCTATGCGGCGCTGCTGATCGCCTTCGGCGTGAAGTTGCCGATCGTGCCGCTGCACACCTGGCTGCCCGATGCCCACGGTGAGGCAACCGCCCCTGTGCACATGCTGCTGGCTGGAATTCTGCTCAAGATGGGCGGCTACGCCCTGCTGCGCTTCAACGTGCAGTTACTGCCGGCGGCCCACGTGCAGTTCGCGCCGCTGCTCGTGGTGCTCGGGGTGGTGAACATCATCTATGCGGCCCTCACTTCGTTTGCCCAGCGCAATCTCAAACGCAAGATCGCCTACAGCTCGATCAGCCACATGGGCTTCGTGCTGATCGGCGTCGGCAGCTTCAGCGCCCTAGGCACCAGCGGCGCCATGCTGCAGATGGTGAGCCACGGGCTGATCGGGGCCAGCCTTTTCTTCCTGGTGGGCGCCACCTACGACCGCACCCACACCCTCCAATTGGATGAGATGGGCGGCGTGGGCCAGAAAATGCGCAAGATGTTCGCCCTCTGGACCGTGTGTTCCCTGGCCTCCCTGGCCCTACCGGGCATGAGCGGTTTCGTGAGCGAGCTCATGGTGTTCGTGGGCTTTGCCACGAGTGATGCCTACACCCTGGCCTTCCGCGTGGTGATCTGCGTTCTGGCGGCCATCGGGGTAATCCTCACCCCCATCTACCTGCTTTCGATGTTGCGGGAGATCTTCTTCGGCAAGGAGAACGCCGAACTGGTGTCCCACACCAATCTGGTGGACGCCGAACCCCGCGAGATTTATGTGATCAGTTGCCTACTGGTGCCGATCATCGGCATCGGCCTTTACCCCCGCCTACTCACCGACACCTACAGGGCTTCGATCGAGGCCCTGGTCAAACGGGAGACCACCGCCATGGCTCTGGTGCAGCACCCACCCGGAGCCGCTGTGATGCGCCAAACCTCCCTGGCCGTGGCTCTACCGGGAGCCCTCCAGGCTCCAGCCCTCACCGGCTGGCAAAGACTCATCCCTCGGGCTGGCTGAATCCCGCGGCGGGGTAACAAAGTTATGCGCCCTCATATCCCAATCACTGGGGGACCGATCGGCTCGATACCCTCAGGTCATTCCGACCGAATCCAGCGATGCGGCAGCTGAATTTCCTGCTGATCTTCAGTTTTGGCCTGGCAGCAGTGACGTTCACCCTCGAGAACACGGAGCCGACCACGGTCCACTTTCTGCCGGGGATGGCCACCACCCTTCCCCTGGCCGTTCTGTTGCTGCTGGTGGCTGGCATCGGGGCGACCGCCGCCTGGATCTTCGCGGTGTGGAGCGGGGTGGTGAAGAAAGTGGAAACCCTCCAGGAGAGTGGCGAGCTGGAGGCCCAACAGGTGCGCATCCAGGAACTCGAGAATGATCTGCAGCGCTACAGGGCCACCGTGGATGCCCAGCTGAGCCTGCTGCCGGCCGCCGGTGGCAGCAGCGCACCTTCCGCCGCACCCACCCAAACGATGTCGGTGGATTGAGCCCCGCGATCGGAGATCCCGAGCGTGACGGTGCCGGTCCTAGCCGATACCGTGAAACGCAAATGGGCTTCGGAGCGCGGCTGAGCGAGTGGCAGAAGCAGGCGCCAGGCTGGCCATCCGGTTGCTCCAGGACGCAGCCGAGCGGGGCGAGATCGACCCCTGGGATGTGGATGTGATCGGGGTGATCGATGGCTTCCTTGATCAGCTCCGCCAGAGGATCGCCCTGCCACGCCTAGCGGCCGCCCAAGGTGGCAGCTTCGAGCGCGATCTGGCGGAAAGCAGCGAGGCCTTTCTGGCCGCTTCGATGCTGGTGGGCCTAAAGGCGGAGGTGCTGGAGGCCGCCACCTTCCCTCCGGAACCTGTCTTCGAGGATCCGTTCGATTGTGATGATCCCCAAGAAGGCTTAAGCGCCCCCTCCATGGCACTCCCCCGCCGGCCGGAGACCCACCTGCGGCGGCGCCCGGTGGCCCCGCCGCCCCTGCAACGGCCGGTGACCCTCGGCGAACTGATCCGCCAGCTGGAGGAGATCGCAGAACGGCTGGAACAGGAGGGACCTCGCCCCCGCCACCGCCCCCGCGGCCGGGCCTACAGCGAATCGGCGGCCATCGCCCAGGTGAGCGCCCTGGCCCACCGGGAGAAGCTACCGGAAACCACGGCAGCCCTAAGCCTGTTCCTGCTCGAGTGGAATGCCGCCCACGACGAGCGCTGGGTGGGTTTCGATGAGTTGGTTGAAGCCTGGAACACGGCCGGACTCCTCTCGGAGGACGACCTGGATCGGGACCGGGTGGGTGTGTTCTGGGCCCTTCTCTTTCTCTCGGCCCAGGGCAAGCTGGAACTGCAGCAGGATGGTGGCTTATTCGGCAGCCTGCGGCTGCGGCGCCTCAGCGAGATCGAAACAGCAGCAACGCGCCCGGTTCTCAGTGGCCAAGGGCCAGATGGGGGGCCGGCTCTGGAAGCACGGGCAGCCTGAGAGGGGTCCGTAGGCTGACGCGACCAATCTGAAAAAGTCAACGCCGATGAAGGCGATGATCCTGGCGGCTGGCAAGGGCACACGGGTGCGACCGATCACCCACACCACGCCCAAGCCGATGATCCCGATCCTGCAGAAGCCGGTGATGGAGTTCTTGCTCGAACTTCTGCGCCAGCACGGCTTCGATCAGATCATGGTGAACGTTTCCCACCTGGCTGAGGAAATTGAAAACTATTTTCGCGATGGCCAGCGCTTCGGTGTCCAGATCGCCTACAGCTTCGAAGGCAGGATTGAGGATGGGGAACTGATTGGGGATGCCGTCGGCTCAGCCGGTGGGCTCAAGCGTATTCAGGACTTCCAAGCCTTCTTCGATGACACCTTTGTGGTGCTTTGCGGAGATGCACTGATCGATCTCGACCTGAGCGAGGCTGTGCGCCGTCACCGTGCCAAGGGCGCGATGGCGAGCCTGATCACCAAGCGCGTTCCCCACGACCAGGTGAGCAGCTATGGCGTGGTGGTGACCGACCCCGACGGCCGCGTCCTCTCCTTTCAGGAAAAGCCGGCAGTTGAGGAAGCCGCTAGCGACATGATCAACACGGGCATTTACATCTTCGAACCGGAAGTTCTCGACTACATCCCCAGTGGTGAATCCTTCGACATCGGCTCCGAGCTCTTCCCTAAACTTGTAGAATCCGGTGCTCCATTCTACGCACTTCCTATGGAATTTGAGTGGGTGGATATTGGTAAAGTGCCCGACTATTGGCAAGCGATCCGCAGCGTTCTTCAGGGCCACGTGCGGCAGGTGCAGATCCCCGGCGTTGAAGTGAGGCCAGGCATCTACACCGGTTTGAATGTGGCGGCCAATTGGGACAAAATCAACGTTGAGGGTCCCATCTACGTGGGCGGCATGACCCGCATTGAGGATGGTGCCACCATCATCGGACCAGCGATGATCGGCCCCAGCTGCCATATTTGCGAAGGTGCCACAATCGATAACTCAATCATCTTTGATTACTCAAGGATCGGAGCTGGTGTGCGTCTGGTAGAAAAACTCGTCTATGGCCGCTATTGCGTTGACCGCAACGGTGACCATTTCGATCTCCAGGAAGCCTCCCTCGACTGGCTGATTACTGATGCCCGCCGTCAGGACGTGCTCTCCCCCTCTCCGCAGCAGAAGGCAATGGCCGAACTCCTCGGCAGCGATCTCGCCCTGAAGGCCAGCTGAAGGCTGGGGCCCCGATTCCGGGAAGATGCCGATCGAGCGCTAGCCCTGGCCGAGAGAGGCCAGGTTCCATCGATCACTCTTAGTCAACGGGTGCTGCCCTGACCGCTGCTAGGTGAGGCACTAGATCCCGGCCAGATCCAGGATGCAGGGAATCCGTTCCTCCGCCTTCACCGCCATCAGATGCACCCCCTGGGCAATGGTGCGGTAGGCCTGCACCTGCTCCGCGGCGATCGCCACCCCCTCCGCCGCCGGGTCCTTCGCCGCCTCCAGGCGGGTGATCACCACTTCGGGAATGCAGGCGCCCGGCACCACGCGGTTGATGAAGCGGGCATTGCGGGCCGACTTAAGCAGAAACACCCCGGCCAGCACCGGAAGCCCGAGCGGAGTGGTGATCTCCTCCACGAAACGCCGCAGGGCGGCCTCATCCATCACCATCTGGGTCTGCAGAAAGCGGGCTCCGGCGGCCTGCTTGCGACGCACCCGAGAGGCCAGGCCACTCCAGCTGGGGGACTGGGGATCGGCTGCGGCTCCGGGGAACAGCAGGGTGGGGCCATCGGGGAGGGTGCCTTCCACCGGATCCAGCCCAGCATTGCATCGGCCAACCAGCTGGAGCAGGCGCACCGCCTCGAGCTCATTCACCGGCCGGGCCGCCGGCTGATCGCCTGCCCGCACCGGATCCCCGGTGAGACAGAGAAGGTTGCGGATGCCGAGGGCATGGGCCCCCAGCAGATCGGCCTGCAGGGCAATGCGGTTACGGTCGCGGCAGGTCATCTGGAGCACCGGTTCGATGCCGGCCTCCAGCAGCAGGCGACAGAGGGCCAGGCTGCTCATCCGCATCACCGCCCGGCTGCCATCAGTCACATTGACAGCGTGGACCCGGCCCCGAAGCAGGGATGCCACCTCCACGGCCCTGGAGGGGTCACCGCCGCGGGGTGGAGTGACTTCCGCGGTAAGCGCGAATTGACCAGTCTGCAGTGCGTCCTGGAGCAACACACGCCCCTCTCCCCTCTGGTTGCCCATCATGCAGCACGGGCCTGCCTAGAGTGAATCATCAAGGCGGAGCATTGCATGCCCGAGCGCGGGACATCAGAGCGCACCAGGCAGGAGCCTGGGCCTGACGAGCGTTCTCCGGCAGCCCGATTCAGCGCCTCAGCCCGCAACGATCTCTCCGATCGGGAAGTGGAGATTGTGGAACTGGTGGCCACCGGCCTCACCAACCAGGAGATCGCGGCGCAGTTGATGATTAGCAAGCGCACCGTGGACAACCACGTGAGCAATATCTTCACCAAGACCGGCGCGAAGAACCGGGTGGCGCTGCTCAACTGGGCCATGGATAACGGCAAGATCTGCCGCGATGGCTTCAACTGCTGCGTTCTGCCCCCCGCCGGATCTGCCGGTCCAGCCATCGGTACCGGGAATCCCTGACCTGATCCCGGATCCGGTTCAACCCTGCCCCAGCGCCAGCGACTGGTCTGCCTGGCTGCGGTGGGGGGCCGGCTTGGACTGAAGCGGTCGGGGGGCCTCCAGAGCCTCGAGGCTGTAGCGATCAGCGGCAAGCCCAAAGAGCTCGGCGTAGGCGAGGCAGTCGTCGGCATCCCTGCCTGCGCAGCGGAGCACTCCCTGGTTGTCGTAGAGGCCGGTCATCAGAGTCCCCCTTCGCTTCGGGCGCTGCAGTTTGCATCGCCTCCAGCCTACTGATGCAGTAGTTCGCGCTGCTCGGCCTCGCGCCAGCGGGCGAAGGGGTGGTGCGCCAGGGCGGCATTGCTCAGATCCCGGCGGTCGGTGACCTCCCGCCCGCACCAGGAAGGAATCATCACGGCCTGATCGGCGCTGGCGATCTCCACCTCCGCTAGCACCAGCGGTGCATTGTCGCCCTCGAACACATCCAGAACCCAGTCACCACCGCTCAAATCGAGACCATGGCGCCGCTTGCGCAGCGAAGCCGCCGCCAGGGCCAACAGCTCCTCCCCATCAGCCAGCGGAATCGCATACTCGAATTCCAGCCGGCAGAGGGCCGGACCGCTGAAGCCGGCGGGGGGAGGGGCCTTGAGGGTGAGGAAGGCCTCCGGAGAGAGCTCCGCCCGGCCCCCAACCCCGGCGACTTCAGGCTCCCCGGTTTCCCCCAGAGGCGAGCTGGTGCGCACCCGCAGGGTGATGCCTTCGGCGGCTGCCACCAGATAGCCCTGACGCAGGCTGCGAACCCAGAGGCAGTGGTGGCGCCAACCCTCGCCCACCACCAGAAAGCGTCGTTCGATCTCCAGCGCCACGTCCTGCCGCGACCAGAGGTCGCCTGGAAAGGAGCATTGTGAAACAGTCCAGGCCTAGAGCCCCGTCCGAGCGCGGCGGGTCTGGCGCGAGACCCCTGGATCCACCGGCGGGAAGCCGCACTCCGGGCCTCAGCTGACGTCCTAGTTCGAGGAGGCCTCGCCGTTGGTCAGGCTGCCGGCCCAGTGCAGCTTGTGGGTGAGGGTGCGGTAATAGGAGGGGCTCTGCTCCAGTTGGAGCAGCAGGGCCGGATGGGGCCCCTGCTGAACCACACAGCGATCGCCAGGATCGAGCAGGCTGGCGTGAGCGCCATCCTTCCAGAGCTTCACCCGCCTGCTGCTCTCCCCGAGGGGCCACACGGTGAGCCTCGAGCGGGGAGGCACCACCACGGCACGGCTGGAGAGACTCATCGGACAGATCGGATTCACCACGATCGCCTCGATGCCGGGATGGAGGATCGGCCCCCCCGCCGCCATGGCATAACCGGTGGAGCCGGTGGGGGTGGCGATGATCAGGCCATCACCGCGGTACTGATCCACCACCTCGCCATCAATCTCGAGCTCTAGCAGACAGGTAGGTGACACCTCATCAAGGCAGGGCCGGAAGTAGAAGTCGTTGAGGGCGCCGTGGGGCCCATCGGCATCCACATCGGCAGCGGCGATGGGTGCACGGGTGCGGACGGCAGCGGTGGCGCTCACCCCATCGCCCCGCTCGATGCGGGCCTCGAGCATCATGCGGCGCTCCAGGGCGAAGCGATCGGCCAGCAGACGCTGCCAGAGCGAAGGTTCAGCGGAGCCGTCGTCGGCGAGCCGCAGCAGACTGCGCTCATGGGTGAGAAAGCCCAGGTGGCCCCCCACGTTGAAGCTGAGGATCGGCACCCCATGGGGGGCAAGGTGACGGGCCGCGCCGAGCACGGTGCCATCGCCCCCGAGCACCAAGGCGAGATCTGGCGGAGCCGGTTCGGTGGCCAACAGGGCCGGGAAGGGATTTTGGGCCAGCCCACTGGCCGCCACGATCACACCAATGCCGTGGGCCCTAAGGTCCTCGGCGCAGCGACGGGCCTGAAGCTGGGCGGCGCGGCTGCCGCAGCGCACGATCAACCAGACCTTCTCGAGCCGCATGGGGCGAAACGACGCAAATCAGGTGGGACCAGCCTGGCTACCAACGCAAGAGATTGAAACGCTCCATGTCCACCGTTTCGCGGTTTCGATACAGGGAGAGCAGGATCGCCAGACCCACCGCCGCCTCGGCTGCAGCCACAGTGATCACGAAGATGGCGAACACCTGGCCGCGGATCAGCTGACCATCGAGGTAATTGGAGAAGGCCATCAGATTGAGGTTCACGGCGTTGAGCATCAGCTCGATGCTCATCAGCACCCGCACGGCGTTGCGGCTGTTGATCAGGCCCCACACACCAGTGCAGAACAGAACTGCGGCCAGGACGAGGTAGGCCTGCAAGGGAATCCCGTTGCTGAAACCGGGAAGAATCAGGGCGAGGGTCATGAGGTTTTCTCCAGGGCGGACTTCTCAAGCAGGAGGGGTGTGCGGGCCTTCTCGATCAGGCCCTGGTCCACCGGTTCCCCAGTGATCACGTCACTGCTGAAAACATCACGGCGGGCCAGCACGATGGCACCGATCATCGCCATCAGAAGCAACACCGAAGCCAGTTCGAAGGGCAGCAGGTAATCGCTGAATAGGTGCTCTCCGATCCTGATGGTGGCCTCTTCGCCCACCGGGGTGGGGCCAGGCAGGGCCCAATCGGTGGTGAAGGAGGCTCGGAGCAACAGCGCGAAAAGACCGGCGCACACCGCCCCAGAAAGAACCCGCCGCAGCAGCAGACCAGGGATGGCTGCCATGGTTTCCTTCTTGTTCACGAGCATGATCGCGAACAGGATCAACACGTTCACCGCCCCTACATAGACCAGCACCTGGGCAGCGGCCACGAAGCTGGCATTGAGCAGCAGGTAGAGGCCGGCCACCGAGAGGAACACGCCGCCCAGAAGAAAAGCGGAATACACGATGTTGGGGAGCAGTACCACCCCTAGGGAGCCGGCCACCAGGGTGAGCGAGAGCACCAGGAAGCAGATGAGCTCTGTGATGGAGGCGATGGTCATGGCTGGGGGGTGGCGCCTGGTTCGGCAGCGGTGGCGGCGGGGTCAGGGACGGCCGTCGCCGCCTTGGGCAGTGTTTCGAGCACCTGCTCGGGGAGTCTGCCGACCCGCGGCGTGGTGGCGGGCAGATCATGGGGATCCATCACACCCTTGGGCAGGTAGACCAACTCCCGCAGCGGAACCACGGCCGGATCGCTGGTCACGCTGGTGGGAAGGCGCCCCAAAGCGACGTTGTCGTAGTTGAGGCTGTGGCGATCGAAGGCGGCGAGCTCATATTCCTCGGTCATCGAGAGACAGTTGGTGGGGCAGTACTCCACGCAGTTGCCGCAGAAGATGCACACGCCGAAATCGATCGAGTAGTTGCGCAGCTCCTTTTTCTTGGTGGCCTTATTCATCACCCAATCCACCACCGGCAGGTTGATGGGGCAGACCCTCACGCACACCTCACAGGCGATGCACTTATCGAACTCGTAGTGGATGCGGCCGCGATAGCGCTCCGAGGGGATCAGCTTTTCATAGGGGTACTGCACCGTGATCGGCCGGCGGCGCAGGTGGTCGAAGGTGACCCCCAGACCCTGGGTGATGTATTTGGCCGCGCCCACCGCATCCTGGGTGTAGTCGCCGACTTTCTTGAGGAACCCGAACATGGGGGAGAGAAGCTCAGGGAACGGGGTTGGCCCCCATGATGGCGGGCCGGGAAGGGGATGTGTCGCTGCCGCTGAAGCAAGGCACTAAGGTCCCGGCCGGGCAGCGTGTCTGGGGCAGGGTCAGCCGCCAAAGGCGCCCGGGAAAGCCAGCTTCAGGGCGGCGGTGACCAGCAGATTGACCAGGGCCACCGGCAGCAGAAACTTCCAGCCCAAATCGAGAAGTTGGTCGATCCGAACCCTTGGCACGGTCCAGCGCAGCAGGATTGCGAAGAACACCAGCAGGTAGGCCTTGAGCACGGTCATGACGATGCCGAGGCTGCCTGTGATCACCTGCACGAGCGGCGCATCCACCGACTGGCCCAGCAAGCCGGCCAGCCATTCCACCGGGATCGGGAAACCCCAGCCGCCCAGGTACAGCACCGACACCAGCAGGGCCGAGAGCACCAGGTTGATGTAGCTGCCCAGGTAGAAGAGGGCGAACTTCATGCCGGCGTACTCGGTCTGATAGCCGGCCACCAGCTCCTCCTCCGCCTCGGGAAGGTCGAAGGGGAGGCGCTCACACTCAGCCAGCACGCAGATCCAGAAGATCACGAACCCCACCGGCTGCCGCCAGATGTTCCAGCTGAAGATGCCGGCGCCGGCCTGCTGGTTGACGATATCGACAGTGCTGAGCGAATTGCTCATCATCACGATCGCCAGCACGCTCAGGGCCAGAGGAATCTCGTAGCTGATCGACTGGGCCGCAGCCCGCAGGCCGCCGAGCAGAGAATACTTGTTGTTGCTCGAATAGCCACTCATCAGCAGGCCGATCGGCTGGATACTGCTCAGGGCGATCCAGAGGAACACCCCCACGCCCACATTGCTGATCAGCAGGTTCTGACCGAAGGGCACCACCAGCCAGCTGAGGATCACAGGCACCAGCACCAGCACAGGGCCGAGGGTGAAGAGGAGGCCGTCGGCCTTGGCGGGGATGATGTCTTCCTTGAATAGCAGCTTGAGGCCATCGGCCATGGGCTGCAGGATGCCGAGGGCGCCGGCGTACTCAGGGCCGATCCGCTGCTGCACGGCAGCGGAAATCTTGCGCTCCAGCCAGACATTGACCAGAACGCCGACCACGGCCGACACCAGCACGGTGAGCATGGGAAGCGGCAGCCAGAGCAAGTGGGCGAGCCCCTGGCTCACGCCAAACCCATCGAGCAGGTCGAGGAAGCTGGACTGCAGGTCGAGGCCCGGTGTCACGACCGCGAAGGTCTGCATGGCGGGTTGAGCAGGTGGGGGGACGTTAAGCCCCCCCCAGCTCGGCTGGGGGGTAAAAGGTGCATTGAAGCGGGAGGCCGGACCCGATCAGGTGGAAGCGGGTCGGCTCTCAAGCGGCAGCCAGGGCCGCTCAGCCGAGCCTGTGTAGATCTGAGTCGGCCGGTAGATGCGATTGGCTCCGAGCTGCTCGCGCCAGTGGGCCAGCCAGCCTGCGGTGCGGGCGATGGCGAAGATCGGTGTGAACAGATCCCGGGGGATGCCGAGCTTGCGGTACACCAGGCCGGAATAGAAATCCACGTTGGGATAGATGCCCTTGGGGCCGAGCCTGTCGGCCGCCACCTCCTCAAGCCTGCGGGCCACGTCGTACATGGTGTCGTGGCCGAAACGCACGAACAGCTCCTCGGCCAGGCCCTGCAGGATCACGGCACGGGGATCCTTCACCCTGTATTCACGGTGGCCGAAGCCCATGATCTTCTGCTTTGAAGCAATCGCCTGGTCGAGCCAGGCCTCCACCCGGTCTACCGAGCCGATCTGATCGAGCATGTCGAGCACGTCCTCGTTGGCGCCGCCGTGAAGCGGACCGGCCAGGGTGCCCACCGCCGAGGCCACGACCGCATAGGGGTCGGTAAGGGTGCTGGCGGTGACGCGGGCGCTGAAGGTGCTGGCGTTGAGGCTGTGCTCGGCATGGAGGATCAGGCAGGAATCGAAGATGCGGGCCGCCAGGGAATCGGGCTCCCGCTCAGTGAGCATGTAGAGGAAGTTGGCCGAATAGGCGAGATCGTCGCGGGGCTGGATGGGATCCTGGCCTTTGCGGATCAGCTGGAAGGCCGCCACCATCGTGGGGATCTTGGCGATCAGCCGCACCACCGCCTCGGTGACGTATTGCGGGTCGTAGAGGGCACGGCGGGAATAGAAGAGCCCCAGCGAGGCAGCGCTTGCCTGCAGGGCATCCATCGGGTGCCCTGAGGCCGGGAAGCACTTCATCATGTCGCGGATGCGGAAGCTCACCCGCCGGTGCATCTGCACCTCGTGCTGGAAGTCGTTGAGCTGGAAGATCGTGGGCAGTTCGCCCCAGATCAGCAGGTAGGCCGTTTCTAGGAAGCTGCTGTTGCGGGCGAGCTGGCCGACCGGCACGCCCCGGTAAGTGAGCACCCCCCGCTGGCCGTCGATGTCGCAGATGGCCGACTGGGTGGCCGGAACGCCTTCAAGGCCTGGCCGGAAGACCGCTGGAGCAGCTGAAGTCGCCGGTGAGGCAGCGGCGGGGGCAGAAGTGGTGGTGGCTTCCTCAGGGGTGGTTTTCGCCGCCATGCCGGGTGCCATGAAGATCCAGAGTCCAAAACCTAGGCGTGGGGGCGCCTCGGCGCCGTAGCGCAGGCTGCCAGTCGGGTGGCGCCACCGCTAAGCCAGCAGGGTCCGGGGGGTGAGCAGCTGCTGCAGGCTCCAGGCGCCAGCCGCCGCCTGATCCTCTAGGTGGCCCTGGGCGGAACGGGGTAATTCGAGCAAGGCCAGGCCGGCCTTGCGGAGGGCGATCGATCCCAGGGGAGCTCCCAGAAGCCTGGCGGCGAGATCCCCCAGGTCGGGTTCATGGCCCACCAGGGCCAGACGCAGGGGCCTGTCCGCTGCCGGCGTGGAGGGGGCGGCCCTGGGGGATGAAGCCGCGCCGGGTGGGTGCGACCCAGGCATCTGGGGCACCACAGCGGTGGGGGTGGCCAACCAGCGGGCCAACAGCGGCAAGGGATCGGCGCCGGGCTCCAGGGCCGTGGCGAGCTCCAGGCAGGGAGCCAGGCCGGCGCGAAGGGCGATCTCGGCAGTCTGACGGGCGCGCACCAGGGGGGAGGACATCAGCCGGTCCGCCGTTAGCCCCAAGGCCACGGCCCGTTCCAGCACCGCCGTGGTGCGGCGGCGTCCAGCGGGGGTGAGGGCCCGCAGGCCATCGGGTCGGTCTTCACTGCGGTCTTCGGCGATGCCGTGGCGCACCAGCAGGAGTCGGGGGCCGAAGGGTGCCATGGAACTGCGGTGTCAGGTGTCTCTGGAGGGGGGGATCGGGCCGATCGCGCTCATCGGCCCGATCCGAATTCAAGTCGGGCCCGCAGCCTCAGGCCTTCGGCCCCGGGTTCAACGGCCACGGCCAGGCCCCGCACGGGAGCATCCAGGGGACCACCGGCCAGGGACGCGAGGCGTCGCCAGGGCAACCAGTCACGCAGCAGCGAGCGGGCCGGCTCGGTCGCGAGGGCCCACTGCAGCGGTGCGGCAGGACGATCCAGGGCCTCGAGTTGCCGCTCGCGCCGCTGAGCACCCCGCCCGTCTCCGGCCGCCTCGAGCAGGGCCAGGCTGCGCCCCCAGAGGGCCTGACCGTCCTGTTCGCCGCGCCAGCCCTCAAGGGGAGCCTGGAGGCGATCCACGCCCTCCCGGTCGGGTCGGGCGCCGCGGCCGGCCACCAGCCGGGTCCAGACGGTGACCGGGCGGCCTTCCAGCTCCAACGGCGCCGGAATCAGGCCTGCGGCGGCCAGGGGAGCCTCGAGGACAGCGGTGGCCGGCTGATCCGGCGGCGAAGCCATCAGCCAGCCGGCGGGCGCCTCGGCCACCACCAGGGGACCATCCGCGACAGCCACCAGCAGGGGGGGCAGGGGGCCCGCCCCTGGAGCCAGGGCCGCCACCCGTTCCACCAGGGGGCGAAGCAGGGGGTCGGAGAGCAGGGCCGCCGGGTTCTGGAGCAGGCCCAGCCGCTCGGTGGCAGCGGGGGCCGCCGCCACCAGGGCGCGGCGCACGGCCAGGGAGGTGGCATCCAGAGCCCCGGCAGCCACCGACCCGGCAGCGGGCCTTTCGACCAGAGCCTCCAACCACAGGGAGGCTCCATCGGGGCGGAGGCTGGCCAGAACCTGGACAGCGGGACCAGGATCGGCCGAAATTCCCAGCCCCTCGGGGAGGCCGGCGGCCCGCGCCACCAGCAGGGCCGCCCCCTCGCCGAGGTCGGCAATCCGCTGGCGCAGCGCAGGATCGGCGCCCTGGTTGAGTTCATCGATCTGGGAAACATCGAGGGCCTGCTCCAGCACCCCCCGGCCGGAGGCGATCAGCAGCAGGTCGTCGTCGACTAGGGCGGTGGCGAGGGGCAGCGGCTGGCGGCCGAGCAGGGCACCCCGGCCGCTGATCAGGCCCATCCCCCGATAACGGCTGACCTGTAGATCGGTGCCGGCCAGGCTGCGGGTCTGCCAGAAGCGCTGCACGAATTGTCGAGCGCCGTCAGCGTCGCGGCTGCGCAGGGCCAGCAGCCAGTTGCCGGACCCCGAGGCGGCGCCGGCATCCCCATCTGGAAGATCGAAGAGGGCGAGACCGATCTCAGGGGCGAGCCAGGCGGCCAGCTCGGTGGGGTAGTCGAGGCCCGCCGCGGCGAAGGCGCCATCGCGCAGGCGCTCGATCGCGGCGGCGGCCTGGCGGCGGTTGCGGGCCGGTGCCACGGCCCGGGCATAGGCCACGGGTTCCTCCCCATCGCTGAGCAGGTAGAGGCTGAGGGGGGCCTGGCGCGGCACGAAGCGTGCGGCTCGCGGCAGGCTGGCCGCACGGTGCTGGAGGGCCAGGGGGCCCCGCTGCCCCACCAGCCACCAACCAGCTCCGCCCAAGGCGAGGGCCAGCAGGCCCAGGGCCAGCAGCACCGCCAGGAAAGGCCTGGCCTTCATTCCCCTCTTGCAGGATGGGTCCATCCTGACGCCCGCCAGTCCCGGCGCCCATCATGAGCACCCCCGCCCCCCGGCTGCCCGGCACCCTCAGCGCCCCTGACCTGGCCGAACAACTGCGCGACGGTGGCCCGCTCCAGTTGGTGGACGTACGGGAAGACCAGGAACTGGAGCTGGCGCGATTTCCTCACCCGGTGCTGCATCTGCCCCTGAGTCGCTCGGCCGACTGGATGGAGCGGATCGGCGATCTGCTCGATCCGGCCAAGCCCGTGGCGGTGCTCTGCCACTCCGGCATGCGCAGCTGGCGCTTCGGCTGCTGGCTGGCCCAGGAGCGGGGCTACCAGGAAGTGTGGAACGTGGAGGGGGGGATCGAGGCCTGGAGCCGCGAGGTGGATCCCTCGGTGCCCCGCTACTGAATCCAAGTGACGCGCTCCAGTGGGCAAGACAGGGCTCGGGCGATCGACCCGCCGCCGGCTTCCCGCCCATGACAAAGCATCGGCCACGGGCACGAGCTGCCTACGCTCGCAAACGTTCCTATTGCCGATGTCCCGTTGGAGAGCCTGCCCCGCCGGCAACAGGAGGTGCTGCAGGCCACCGTGCGGCACTACGTGGACACGGTGGAGCCCGTTGGCAGCCACATTCTGGTGCGGCGCTTCGGGCTGCCTGCCAGCCCGGCCACGGTGCGCTCCGCCATGGGGGCCTTGGAGCAGCGGGGCCTACTCACCCAGCCCCACACCTCCGCCGGCCGCATCCCGAGCCAGCTGGGCTACCGCCTCTACGTGGACCAGCTCCTCCCCTCTCCGGGTGCGGCGGCCCTCCAGCTGGAGCGGGAGCTGGCGGGCATCAGTCTCCAGTGGGCAGCCCTCGATGATCTGCTGCAGCATCTGGCCCGCCGCCTGGCCGATCTCACCGGCCTGCTCAGCCTGATCAGCCGGCCACGCCGGCCACGCCCTCACCTCCAGGAGGTGCGGCTGGTGGTGAGCAGTGACCGGCTGCTGGTGTTCCTGGTGCAGGGGGCGGCCCTCACCACCAGCCTCAACCTGCGCCTGCCTGGAGGCAGCTCCGACCAGATGCCCCTGCTGGAGCGCTGGACCAACGAACAGCTGCGCAACCGCCCAGCCGGCCGCATCGCCTGGGAGCGGCTGCCGGCCCAGCTGGGGGCCAGCGGCGGGCTCCTGCGTCAGGCTCTCGAAAGCCATGCCCAGCTCGGCAGGGCGGGCGACTTCGACGGGGTGGTGGCAGCCGGCCTGGGCGGCCTGCTGGGCCAGCCCGAGTTCAGCCGCACCTCAAGCCTGCTGCCCCTGGTGCAGCTGGTGGAGAGCGGCCCCCAGCAGGTGCTGGCTCCCCCGGGTAACGGGCAGACGGCCGAAGGCGCCGGCAGCATCTGGATCGGCACGGAACACCCCCACACCGCCCTGGGCCAGTGCTCCGTGGTGCAGGCCCCTTACCGCACAGCCGATGGTTCCCAGGGGCAGGTTGCCTTGGTCGGTCCGATGCGCATGGCTTACGCCACGGCCCGCGCGGCGGTGGATTCGGTGGCCTCGATCCTGCAGCGCCTGTTGAACTGATCAGGGGAAAGAATCAGACCATGAAGGAGTACCGAGTCCGACCATGACCTACTGCGTGGGCTTCCTGTTGGAAAGCGGCTTGGTGTTCGCCTCCGATTCGCGCACCAATGCGGGGGTGGATTACATCTCCAGCTACAGCAAGATGCATGTGTTCCAGCCCGCGCCGGATCGGCTGTTCGTGCTGATGGCAGCGGGGAATCTCGGCACCACCCAGGCGGTGCTCAACCGGATCCGCAGGGATCTGGCCCTCGATGAAGCCGCCGCGGCCGCCACGATGGTGAGCGCAGTGAACGACGGTCCTGGGGCTCCCCCGCCTTTGTCGGGGCCCAGGCCCCTCGGCACTGAGGACGAGAGCCATGATCTCCTCACAGCCCGCTACCTCTTCGAAGCCGCTGACTATGTGGGTCGGCTCAGCGTGGCGGTGCAGCGGGCCTTCTCCACGCCACTGCAGCAGGCAGGCGCCAGCGGTGAAGCCAGCTTCATCCTGGGGGGCCAGATCGCCGGCCAGCCCCACGGGCTCTACCTGATCTATCCCCAGGGCAACGCGATCATGGCCACGCCAGAAACCCCCTTCCTGCAGATCGGTGAGAGCAAATACGGCAAGCCTCCCCTTGATTACGTGGGGCATTCGCGCCTCTCGCTCGAGGATGCGGCCCGGCTCTGCCTGGTATCACAGATCGTGACGCGGCGCTCCAACCTCACCGTGGGCCCACCCTTCGAGATCGCCCTGGTGCCGGCCGATGAGCTGCGCGTCTCCCGCCGCCTCAAGCTGGATAAGGACCACAGCCAGGTGACCCGCTCGATGGAGATCTGGGCCCGCAACATGCAGGAAACCCTCAACAAGCTGCCGCGCTTCCGGTGGGAGGAGGATCCGCTTTGATCTGTGATCTATTGATTACAGAGGCGCCATCGATTCAGCCCTTCAGTAAGCCTGCACAGCGCCGACATGCTCGACACGACATGGCAAAGCGGCTGCTCAAAGGCAGCTCAATTGGCCAACCCTACTCCGACTTCGATTGGCTTACAAAGCCTTAACAGCGTATAAATCCTACGAGGAATAAAGAAAATGACGGCTACTCAGCTATACCAAGCGGCCAAGCTGGAATCTGAATAGTTAGCTTTTTCGGCAGGCGCGCCCTGGCAATCCTTGCATTGTTATGCCTCCCCCTTGGATTTATTTGGTTGATCGTCAGCAAAAGATTTTATCGATTGTGGAAGAATATCTTCTCAATGCGAAGTGAAATCTAAAATTCCAGGAAAGATATTCTCTCTCTACGCAAGCAGCTCCTCTTATTGGAAATGAACAATGAGCTACGCCTACCAGCTCTACTGCCACCCGAAGATGGAGAGGAGATTGTCCTATACAACTTTTATGGTCAAAAAAATTCCGGTTTTTATATTAAAATCGGTGCCCACAATTGTGTCGACCTCAGCAATGCTTACTTTCACGCCCAAACAGCAAGGTGATCAATGCTGCCGCATCCGACAGACCAGGATCACTGCAATTCACAACCGCCATAGGCAAAGAGTGGCTGTCGTACAGCGGCGAAAACAAATCAAGAGAAGATCGCATCATTGCTGAGGGTGGAACATTAAATCGGATTTAAGTATTGTGTCTTACTCTGAACGAGATCCTTAAGGACATTGACCAAAAGATAGACTTCATTAGCATCGATGCTGAGGGGCATGAGTTCGATGTTCTTGACAATGATTCGCCCGCATCAATATTGCTCAAGCAACGTGGATATTCAAAGAAGTTTCATCTTGGATCCAACTCGTTTTACGCCCATATCAGTGATCAAGGTGTTTTTCCATGGTAACCAGAACTCTTCAACAACAACCCGCAAAGCATTACAACGCTCCTCGCTGATCGTGGCGGCACAGCGACAGCTGGCCACTCCCTCGCAGCGGCCTCAATACCGATCAAGCGCACCGAGGGGTCCTCCCTGCACAAAGTCTCATAGCTGACTGAAAAAGAGGATCATTGTCTCTACAGCGATGACCATCGCCTCAGTCCCTATGGGCACGATCTGATATTTCCAGTATTGCAAAATCTCAGCAAGTCTTCGCGCTGAGCGGCTTTGGCGAAAGCGGCGAAATCACCCCCCCATCCGGTCCCCCAGCTTCTCGGCCACGGTGTTGACGTCCTTGTCGCCGCGGCCGGAGAGGTTGAGCACCACCTCGGTGCCGGGCGCGAGGGTGGGGCAGAGCTTCTCGAGCCAGGCGAAGGCGTGGGCCGTTTCCAGGGCCGGGATGATGCCCTCGAGGCGGCAGAGGAGCTGCAGGGCGTCGAGGGCTTCGGCATCGGTGACGGCGGCGTATTCGGCCCGGCCGATGCCCTTGAGGTAGCTGTGCTCGGGCCCGACACCGGGGTAATCGAGGCCGGCGCTGATCGAGTGGGCCTCCTGCACCTGGCCCTCCTCGTCCTGGAGCAGCAGGCTCATGGCGCCATGAAGCACCCCGACTCGGCCCTCCGTAATGGTGGCGGCATGGCGGCCGCTGGCCACCCCCTCGCCGGCGGCCTCGACACCGATCAAGCGCACGGAGGGGTCCTCCACAAAGGCATGGAACAGGCCCATGGCGTTGGAGCCGCCACCCACGCAGGCCACCAACACATCGGGCAAGCGGCCAAAAGCCTCGGCGCACTGTTGTTTGGCCTCCTCGCCGATCACGGCATGGAAGTCGCGCACCAGCATCGGGTAGGGGTGGGGGCCGGCCACCGAGCCGAGGATGTAATGGGTGGTTTCCACGTTGGTCACCCAGTCGCGAATCGCCTCGCTAGTGGCGTCCTTGAGGGTGGCGGTGCCAGCGGTGACCGGCTGCACCGTGGCGCCGAGCAGACGCATGCGGAACACGTTCAGCGCTTGACGGCGCATGTCCTCAGCGCCCATGTAGATCACGCACTCCAAGCCGAAGCGGGCGCACACCGTGGCGGTGGCCACGCCGTGCTGGCCGGCGCCGGTTTCGGCGATCACCCGCTGTTTGCCCATGCGCAGGGCCAATAGACCCTGGCCCAGGGCGTTGTTGATTTTGTGGGCGCCGGTGTGGTTGAGGTCTTCGCGCTTCAACCAAATGCGCGGACCGCCCTCAGCGCGGCGATAGTGCTCGCTGAGCCGTTCGGCTTCATAGAGCGGGCTTGGCCGGCCCACGTAGGTGCGCAGCAGGTGGTTGAGCCGCTGGGTGAAGGCCGGATCGGCCCAGGCCTCGGCGGCGGCAGTCTCCAGCTCCGCAAGAGCCGGCATCAGGGTTTCCGGCACGTACTGGCCGCCGTACGGCCCGAAGCGCCCAAGGGGATCGGGCCGCACCGCTGGCACCAAGCTGGCGGGATCGGGGCTGGTGGCCTGACGGGGGGGAACGGTGGTGGTCACCGGCAGCAGCATGCAGTGAAGCCAGCCTAGGGAGGAGGGTCGTAGAGACGAAGCGGCCGCAGGCCGGGAAAGGCCGGTGGTCAGCGGCGTCTATGCCGGGTGAAGAGCCCCGTGAGCATAATGCCCTCAAAGCCAGCGCACTCTGCACTGGCGGGCGCCGCAAACATCTCGGTTCGAATGGGTAAATTTGGAGCGGAATTGAGGCCGATTGGCCTGGTTTTTCCTTCTTGGAAGCTGAATCTTGCCAGTTTTGGGCTCGAAATCGTGCAGGCCCCCCTCGGGCACCCGGCCACGCAGCACGAAAAACATCTCCACGGCATGAACGTGGCGGTGGGGCGGCACCGGGTCACTGGGGTCGTGGATTTCGAGCAGCAGGGTGGGGCCGCTGCTGTGATGGGCCGGATCACAGATCAGGGCGAGGCGCGCCAGGCCTGGAGCTGCTCGGGGCGGAGCAGCTGGGGGAGGAGCGGCATCGGCGCTGCGAACCGTAAGCGAGCGGCTTCATGGTGCTGGGCCTGGCCGATCGCGTCAGCGGCGGGGCTATGGCGATGGCGATGGCGATGGCGGAGTCAACATCGCTGGGACCACTCCGGGCGCCTGGATCACCATGAACTGTCGGGCGAGAGGCTGAAGGCACACAATTAAATGGTCTTCCCCAAGCCCGGCCATGACGGCATCCCCCGCTCTTTCCCTCGCCACCTCCCCGGCCCGTACGGCCCCGGCGAGCCTGGAATGGCTGGATCTCGACCTGCAGCAGCGGCTGGCCCAGGCTGCCGGCAGCGCCGGGTTGGATGCGACGGAAGCCTGCAAGCTCTGGGTGCGGGAAGGGCTGGAGCGTCTTGAAGCGGAGCAGGCCGCCGCCGAGGCTGCCGGGCGCTGTTCGTTGCGCACCGGCACCTGCACCACCGGCCCCGTGCCGCTGCCGGTGCAGCAGTAGGGCCAGGCCGCAACGTTCCTGCGCCGCGAACTTCAGGCGATGGTCGCTGAATTCCTTTGAGCAGAGCCGTTTTCCGGTGCGGCGCCAACCAGAATCGGCACCAGCGGCTCAGGGTGCGGCATGGCAAAGAAAGGCGGCTGGCAGGAGTTCAGCGGCAGCGCTGCGAGCACGGCCCGGCCCAGCGCCGGCTCGGCGCCTGCCGGGGGGGCCACCACTCCCAAGGCCCAGCAGAAGGTGCGGGTACAGCGCACCAAGGCCGGCAAGGGCGGCAAGCTCGTGACCGCGATCACTGGTCTGGAGATCCCCGAAACTGAGGCCCGCGCCCTGCTCAAGACCCTCAAGGCCTCCTCCGGAACTGGCGGCACCCTCAAGGACGGCGTGATCGAACTGCAGGGCGATCAGGTGGCGCCGGCCCTGGCGGCGTTGGCGAAGGAAGGCTTTCGGCCGAAGCAGGCGGGGGGTTGAAGGGGGAAACGAAACAGGAGGAGGCCCTTGCTAGGCCAACGGTTCGGTGATGGCAGCATGACGATTAAACCCTTCAGACAAAGAAAGCCCCACGCAGCCAGCAGTCATTCAGCCACGGTGTAAACAATCAGCATCGGGCTTGAGCGGCGTGCCCAGACGGCTCCAAGCTTTTCCAACAGCCCACCCCGGCGCTAGAGCGAAGGCAGCTCCCTTCCAACGCGATGGCGCCAGCCGAATCCGTCAGCCCGCCGGCCAAACCCGCCCTGCCTCTGGAGGTGGAGCAAACCCAGGGAGGACCCCCGGCCCTCTCCCCCTCAGACCAGCTGAAGCAGCTGGCCAGCGGCGCCTGGGTGACCCAGATGATCCACGTGGCCGCCGAGCTGGGCGTGGCCGACCAGCTGACAGCCGGAGGGCGGCCGGTGGAGGAGCTGGCGGAGGCCTGCGGCGCCGAAGCCGATGGCCTGTTCCGGCTGCTGCGGGGCCTGGCCAGCCTGGGCATCTTCGAGGAAACAGAGCCGCGCCAGTTCGCGCTCACGCCGCTGGCGGACCTGCTTCGCAGCGACCATCCCCACTCGATGCGCATGGTGGGCCGATTGATGGGCGATGAGCACTACCTCGGCTGGGCCGACCTGCTGCACAGCGTGCGCACCGGCGAAGGCGCCTTCCGCCACCGCTACGGGATGTCGGTATTTGAGTGGTATCAGCAGAACCCGCGCCGCGGCGCCATCTTCGATGGGGCCATGGGCGACCACTCCCGCGCCCAGATCGACGCCCTGCTCGCCGCCTACGACTTCAGCGGCATCTCCCACCTGGTGGATGTGGGTGGCGGCCAGGGTCTGCTGCTGCAGAAGGTGCTGGCGGCCTACCCCGCCCTGCGCGGCACCGTGTTCGATCAGCCCCAGGTGGTGGCGCCGGTGGCGGTGCCGCCGGAGCTGGCGGGAAGGCTGAGCATTCAGAGCGGTGACTTCTTCGCCGCCGTGCCCGCCGGCGCCGATGCCTACCTGCTCAAGCACATCCTCCACGACTGGGGTGATGAGGCCTGCCTGCGGATCCTGGGCCAAATCCGCGCCGTCATGGCCCCCGGCGCCCGGGTGCTGCTGGTGGAGCAGGTGATTCCGCCAGGCAACGCGCCCTTCCCCGGCAAGTTGCTCGACCTCAACATGCTGGTGATGACCGAGGGCGGCCGGGAACGGTCGCCCTCGGAGTACGCCAGGTTGCTCGGCAAAGCAGGGCTGAACCTGCAGAGGATCGTGCCCACCCCCTCGCCGGTGAGCGTGGTGGAGGCCGTGGCGGCCTGAAGGAGCTCCTGGCCGATGCCACCAGGCTCGGCAACAGCGACGGCGCCTGCGAATCATCTGGGGGCCGCCCTCAACGCCGCGGGTGAGCTGATCAAAAGCGGGACCATGGTCTGGTGTTGCTGAGACCTGGTCTGCCGTTGCTGAGAATGGTCTGGACGCGGCCTTGCGCCGCTCCGGCTGTTCAGCCCCCCACCCCCTCCGTTCCTGCCACCATGACCGCCGCCCCCTCCAACACCGCCGACGGCACGAAGGCCAGCCCTGGAGGCGCCACGCAGCCTGGAATCGCCACCAACATCGTGTGGCACCACTCCACCGTGACCCGGGCGGCCCGGGCGCACCAGCGGGGCCACCGCAGCGCCATCCTCTGGTTCACGGGCCTGAGCGGCGCCGGCAAGAGCACCCTCGCCAATGCGGTGAATTCGGCCCTGTTCGAGCAGGGGCTGGCCTGCTACGTGCTCGATGGCGACAACGTGCGCCACGGCCTCTGCGCCGACCTGGGCTTCTCCGATGCCGACCGGGAGGAGAACATCCGCCGCATCGGCGAGGTGGCCAAGCTGTTCCTCGATGCCGGCGTGGTGGTGCTCACCGCCTTCGTGTCGCCATTCCGCGCCGACCGCGGCCGGGCCCGCGCCCTGGTGGAGGGCGGCGATTTCATCGAGATCCACTGCGCCGCCGATCTGGGGGTGTGCGAACAGCGCGACACCAAGGGCCTCTACGCCAAGGCCCGCGCCGGCCAGATCAAGGACTTCACCGGCATCTCCAGCCCTTACGAGGAGCCCGAAGCCCCCGAACTGCGCATCGACACCGGCAGCCAGAGCCTGGAGGAATCGGTGGCCCAGGTGCTGACCTACCTGGAGAGCCAGGGGGTGGTGCCAGCGGCAGGGGAGGGGTGAGGAAACCGGACCCGACAAGGGGAAGCAGGGCCGCCCTGGAGCAGCAAAGAGAGCCTGCCATCAAAGAACAGCAAGCCTTTCTTGACTTCATCAACAGGCTATCTCTTTATCATATTGTTCTATATCAAATCATTGCATTGCTTTCACCTCAGAGCGTCAAGGGTTGAAACCTTTGCCTGGATTGCATCGCAAGCCTTTATTGCATTTAGCGCTGATGACCTCCGCCTGCCATCGACGCCAACGGCGACACCCTCACCACAAACCTTGGCAACTTACCCACTGGTTATGAATTGATCCCCAGCCTTCTGCAGGCCTACAAGGCCTCGGCAGCGGATCTGGGCGGATACACCCCACCGACCGCCCCCACCCCTGGCCCCCTGCCTGTGCTGGGTGCGCTGTCAGCCCTGGGTTGGTCACGGCGGCTGCGTCGTCGCCTGGGGCGCTGAGCAGGCCTGCAAAGATCAGGGCATGGCCCTGCTGAACCGGCTCCCCGTTGCGCCCCTGCCCTGGCTGGCCGCCCTTGCCCTGACCTTGGCGGCTCCCCACCAGGCTTCGGCGCTCGGCGATCCGGTTTCAGCACCGATCGGGACCGTTAGGCCCGAACTCACCCCGCCGGCCTCAACCCGGCCGGCGGGGGTCCAGCCGGCGGTGATCCCGGTGCCCTCAGTGGAGCTGAACCGCTATGTCGGCGGTTGGTATGAGATCGCCAGGATCCCCAACCGCTTCCAACGCCAATGCGCCCGTCACACCGTGGCTCTGTACGGCCTACGGCCGGATGGACGACTGAGCGTGCTGAATCAGTGCATCAAACGCAGCGGCAACGTGGATCAGGCCACCGGCGTGGCGAAGGTGGTGGATCCGGTGTCCCGAGCCAAGCTCAAGGTGAGCTTTGTGAGCGTCCTGGGCTGGCGACCGTTCTGGGGTGACTACTGGGTGATCGGGCTCGACGACGACTACCGTTGGGCCGTGGTGGGCTCGCCGGACCGCCGCTACGGCTGGGTGTTGGCCCGCTCGCCCCAGCTGGATGACGCCAGCATGGCCAGCATTCGGGGGTTGCTGAAGCGCCAGGGCTATGCCTGGTCGAGGTTTGAGCCAAGCAATCCATCCCTGAAGCTGGAACGGCCAGCGCCCTGAGCCAGCAGGTCGGCGGCAGCCGCTGGGTTGCCCCCCCCCCAGCTATTCCCGGACCCCATCCGCCGCCGCCAGCGCCGCCTCCCCCGCCCGAAGCCGTACCGCCCAGGCATCCAGAAACGTTTTGCCGCAACTCGCCAGCGGCACCGCCAGCAACAGGCCCAGCAGTTCGCCCAGCCCCAGCAGGCTGCCGAGGCGGGAGCCGATCGGCAGGCTGATCAGCAGCCAGGCGGGCTGCAGCCCCACGATTTTGCCCATCAGGCGGGGCTGGATCACCTGATCCACCACCTGGCCCACCGTGATCGCCGCAGCCAGTACCTCAAGGCCCTGACGCGGTTCCTGCAGGGCCAGCAGCAGACTCACCAGCACGATCGTGAGGGCACTGGCATAGGGAATCAGGGTGGTGAAGCCGATCGCCACCGCAAACAGCACGCCGTAGGGAATGCCCAGCAGCGTGAACACCAGCATCTGCAGGCTGGAGAGGATCAGGGCCAGCACCACCTGGCCGCCGAAGTAGCCCCGGAAGGTGCGGAACAGCGTGCTTGTGACCAGACTTCGAACTCCCGGCGGCAGCCATTCGGCTAGCCCTTGGGCGATCCGCTCCCCGCCGATCAGCAGAAACACGGTGAGCACCAGCACGATCACCGTGTTCACCGTGAGGCCCACCGTGGCCCCGAGCAGACTCAGCAGCTGCTGGCTGAGCTGGCTGGCCAGCTTGCTGGTGCGGGTGATCACCTCGCTGCTGAGGTTGCCGAAGTCGGTGGGCAGGCCCTTGGCCACGGCCCAGTCCTGCAGCTGGCCGAGCAGGGTTTCCCCCTGGGCCAGCCAGCCGGGCAATGCAGTGATCAACTCATCGAGCTGGGTGACCAGGCGCGGCAGCAGCCACAGCGCCGCCAGCACCACCCCTCCCAGAGCCAGGCCCAGCACCAGCAGCAGCGCCAGGGGGCGGGGCAGCCGCTGCTCCACCAGAGCGCGGGTCGGCAGATCCAGCAGAAAGGCCAGCAGGGCGGCGGCCAGGAACAGGGCCGGGAACGGCGCCAGGGGCACCAGCAGCTGGCGCAGCACCCACAGGTTCAGCACCAACAGCGGCAGGGCCAGGCCGAACCGCAGCCAGGGGGGCAGCACCAGCCGCTCAAGCATGGGGTTGGGGGCGGCGGAATCCAACCGCGCCGTGGATCGTGGGGTCAGCTTGACGGATCCCGGGGCCAGGCAGCACGCCGTTGGATCCGGCAACCCGATCGACCAGTACCCGCGATCGACCCGGGCCAAGGCTGTGGCAACACAGGATCGCCGCTGGTCCACCCACGCGCAAAGGCGCCTCGGCGCCCTGCGTGGTGTTTCTCCCAGATCAGCGACCCCAGTTCACCCCCCCCATGCCCTCGAGATAGGCGGCGCTGCCCAGCTCCTGGAGCCGCTGGTCCTTGGCCACCACCTGATCGTGAAGCTCGCGAGCGTAGGCAGCCAAGCGATCGGCCAAGGCCGGATCGGCGATGGCCAGGATGCGCACCGCCAGCAGGCCGGCGTTGAGGCCGCCGCCGATCGCCACCGTGGCCACCGGGATGCCGCCGGGCATCTGCACGATCGAATGGAGCGAATCCACCCCCGAAAGGGCCCGGCTCTGCACCGGCACGCCGATCACCGGCAGGGTGGTGAGCGAGGCAACCATGCCCGGCAGGTGGGCCGCCCCGCCGGCCCCGGCGATGATCACCTTCAGGCCGCGGCCGGCGGCGGCGCGGGCGAAGTCCACCATCTCGAGGGGGGTGCGGTGGGCCGAGAGAACCCGCACCTCCGCCTTCACCCCGAAGCGCTCCAGCAGCGCCACGGCCGGCTGCATCGTGGGCAGATCGGAATCGCTGCCCATGATCACGGCCACAACCGGAGCGACCGGATCGCCTGCCGCACCGCTCGGCAGCACATAGGCGGGATCGGCAGCAACCACGGCACGAAGGCGGCGAAGATGGCATTCTCCCGCCCGAACCATCCGCCATGGAGCCCTCCCGCCACGGTCCGCCGCTGCCGGATCGGCCGGGTCTCACCTGGCTGAGCCAGGTGCGGCTGCCGGAGAGCGGCGCCTGCGGCCAGCCGGAGCGCAAGGACCGGGGCGGCGACGGACCGGCGGAGCTGGATCTGCACGATCGGCTCTGGCGGGTGGCGATCGATGGGCAGGGCCGCATCGCGGCCCTTCACCAAATCCCTCCCGGCAGCCGCGCCGCCGGCATCGACTGGCAGGGCGACTGGCTCAGCCCGGCGGGGGTGGACCTGCAGATCAACGGCGGCCTCGGGCTGGCCTTCCCGGAGCTCACTGCCGCCGACCTGCCCCGGCTGGAGGAATTGCTGGAGCTGCTCTGGCGCGATGGGGTGGAGGCGATCTGCCCCACCCTGGTGACCTGCGCCGTGGAACCCCTGCGGGAGGCCCTGGCGGTGCTGCGCCAGGCCCGTGCTGCCCATCGCCCCGGCCGCTGCCGCCTGCTGGGGGCTCACCTGGAGGGTCCTTTCCTGGCGGCGACGCGGCGGGGGGCCCACTCGCTGCAACACCTCTGTCCGCCATCCCCGGCGGCGCTGCAGGAGCGGATCGGCGGCTTCTTCGGCCCGGAGGAGGGAGCGCCCACCGGCGAGGGGAGCGGGGAGGCGACCGGCAGCCGCCACGACGACAGCCCTGGCGGCGCCGCGCCGGACTGGTCGGCTGGCGCCGCCGCCGCCGACATCGCCCTGGTGACCCTGGCCCCGGAACTGGAGGGAGCCAGCGCGGTGATCCAGACCCTGCGCCTCCAGGGCATTGTGGTGAGCCTGGGCCACAGCGAAGCCACCGAAAGAGAGGCAACAGCGGCCTACGACGCCGGCGTGGCGATGGTGACCCATGCCTACAACGCCGTTCCCGCCATGCACCACCGCGCCCCGGGTCCCGTGGCGGCAGCGGCCCTGCGGGACGATGTGGCCCTAGGGCTGATCGCCGATGGCGTGCACGTAACGCCCACCATGGCGGTGCTGCTGCAGCGTCTGGCGCCCCAGCAGGTGGTGCTGGTGAGCGACGCCCTGGCGCCCTACGGCCTGGCCGACGGCCTGCACCGCTGGGATGAGCGCACGCTGGTGGTGGAGAACGGCAGCTGCCGGCTGGAGGACGGCACCTTGGCCGGCGTGACCCTGCCGCTGCTGGAGGGGGCGCTCCGGCTGGCTCGCTGGAGCGGCCGGCCGGAGCGGGCGATCGCCGCGGCCACCGTGCTGCCGCGAAGGGTGCTGGGGGAAAAGCGGGCTATCAGCGAACTGCTCCTGGGCCGGCCGCTGACCGAGTGCCTGCGCTGGAGCCAGGGCGCTGGCGGGCTCTGCTGGCAGCGGGCCGCCTGAGCTGAGGGCCCGGACGGGGGGCACCGGCCTAGTGGGACCTGGGGGCGGTGGCTGAGGCGCAAGGGGGTGGGGCGTGATGCGATGGGGGTGTCGCGGCGCGTTTGGGGTGCGGAGTGCTCCGGTTCGGCGGAACGTCGGCTCCGGCGGTGGCTCTCCTCACCAAATTGAAATAACTGCAGCCGGCTAGCTGACCCCGTCCAACGACGGATCTTCGGCCGGGGCGGCCCGATCTATAGGTTCCACCCATGCGCGTGCTGCTGGTCTACCCCCGCTTCCCGCAGACCTTCTGGAGCTTCGATCGGGCCGTGGCTCTGATGGGGCACCGGGTGCTGCTGCCGCCCCTAGGGCTGATCACCGTGGCGGCCCTGCTGCCTCAGAGCTGGGAGTTCCAGCTGGTGGACTGCAACATCCGTGCCGTGGACGAGGAGGAGTGGCGCCGGGCCGATCTGGTCATCCTCTCGGCGATGCTCGTTCAGAAGAAGGATCTGGCTGATCAGATCGCCCTGGCCAAGGCCCACAGCTGCCGGGTGGCGGTGGGGGGCCCCTTCGCCAGCTCCACCCCGGATGCTCCCGAGCTGGCCCAGGTGGATTTCCTGGTGCTCGATGAGGGGGAAATCACCCTGCCGCTGCTGGTGGAGGCCCTGACACGCGGTGACGCCGGAGGGCGCTTCACGGCCGGCGGCGAGAAGCCGGATCTGGAAGCCACACCACCGCCCCGTTTCGATCTGCTCGAGCTGAAGGCCTACGCGATGATGGCGATTCAATTCTCCCGGGGTTGCCCATTTCAGTGCGAGTTCTGCGACATCATCGTGCTCTATGGCCGCAAACCCCGCACCAAGACGCCGCAGCAATTGATCGCCGAACTTGAGGCGCTGCGGAGCCTGCACTGGCGCGGTGAGATCTTCCTGGTCGATGACAACTTCATCGGCAACAAGCGCAACGTGAATCGGCTGCTGGCCGAACTGGAACCCTGGCAGCGGCAGCGCGGTTACCCCTTCTCTTTCACCACCGAGGCCTCAGTCGATCTAGCCGGCGATCCCGACCTGATCGGCCGCATGACCGCCTGCGGCTTCAACCGGGTGTTCCTCGGCATCGAAACCCCCGACACCGGCAGCCTGAGCGGCGCCGGCAAACACCAGAACACCCGCAATCCGCTGCTGGAGGCGGTGCAAACGATCACGGAAGCGGGCCTGCTGGTGATGGCCGGCTTCATCCTCGGCTTCGATGGCGAGCAGGCCGGCGCCGGCGAACGGATCGTGGCCTTCGTGGAGGAAAGCGCCATCCCCCTGGCCATGGTTGGCATCCTGCAGGCTCTGCCCAACACGGCCCTGTGGCACCGGCTGGAGCGCGAACAGCGCCTGCTGAAGCTCGATCCCCGGGTGGAGGCCAGCCTGCGGGGCCGCTTCGATGCCGGTGTGCAGACCAACCTGCTGAACTTCCTGCCGAGCCGGCCGATGGAGGAGATCGCCGCCGAGTTCCTCGACGCCTTCGACCGGCTGTATGAGCCCGCCATTTACCTGGCGCGCGTGCAACGCTATGCCAGCCGGCTCGGCCGCCTTCAAACCCGGCGCCGGCCCTCGATCCAGGCAGTACTCGGCCACCTCGGCCGTCCGGCGGCGGTGGCCGGCCTGCTCACCATGATCTGGCGACAGGGGGTGCGCCGCCCCAGCCGCGGGCTGTTCTGGCGCTGCCTGCTCGACACCCTGCGCCATCGCCCCCAGTTGCTCGATCAGGTGCTCTGGATGTGCCTGCTCAACGAGCACTTCCTCGAATACCGCGCCCTGGTGCGCGAGCAGGTGCAGGGCCAGCTGCGCTGGAGCCAGGCCCATCCCCAGGCCCTCGTGGCGGCCTGAGGCAGCCCCTAGGATCAGCGGCCCGTCACGGCTCCAAACATGCCCGCCGAACTGCACGACGCCACATCGGGGCAGACCGCGGCCAGCAACCAGGTGGCCCCTCCAGCCAAGCCGGCCGACGCCAAGCAGGTTGATGCCAAGCAAGTTGATGCCAAGCAGGCGGAGAAGGCGGAGGTGCAGGCCTACTTCGAGAGCACCGGCTTCGAACGCTGGAACCGCATTTATAGCGATAGCGAGGAGGTGAACAAGGTCCAGCGCAACATCCGCATCGGCCACCAGAAGACGGTGGATGAGGTGCTGGCCTGGCTGCAGGAGCAGGGCAACCTGCCCCAGCGAAGTTTCTGCGATGCCGGCTGTGGGGTGGGCAGCCTCAGCCTGCCCCTGGCCCAGCTGGGGGCAGGCTCGGTGGCCGCCAGCGACCTCTCAGCGGCGATGGTTGCCGAGGCCGAACGGCGCGCCCGCTCCGCCGGCATCGATGCCGAGCAGCTCAGCTTCACCGCCTCCGACCTCGAGAGCCTGCAGGGCCGCTACGACACGGTGATCTGCCTGGATGTGTTCATCCACTACCCCCAGGCGGCCGCCGAAGAGATGGTGGGCCACTTGGCCGGCATGGCCGAGCATCACCTGCTGGTGAGCTTCGCCCCCTACACCCCCCTGCTGGCGTTGCTGAAGGGCATCGGCCAGCTGTTCCCCGGCCCCAGCAAGACCACCCGTGCCTACCAGCTGCGCGAGAGCGGCATCGTGGCCGCCGCCGAAGCCGCCGGCTTCAAGCCGGTGCGCCGCAGCCTCAACCAGGCGCCCTTCTACTTTTCACGGCTGATCGCCTTCGAGCGGGTCTGAGGGCGGACCTCCCATCAAGGGCGGGATCGCTGGCAGCTCAGGGAAGCCGCATCGCGGCACGGATCGATCCCGAAGGCACGGCCCTCGTGATCCTCCGCCTCGCTGAGTCCATCGGTGTAAGCGATCAGCAGATCGCTGCGTTTGATTAGCATGGTTTCAGTTCGATAGCTGGCCTGAAGGATGATTCCGGCCAGCGGCCCGCGGGGTAGCGGCAGCTCCGTGCACCCCCCTGTACCGGGCTGGCCCCCAGTTCAAGCTGGATCGCGTGGCTTGCCACGGCGTCGCCTCCATGGTCGCCGAGGTTGGCCAGCACCTCGTTGAGGCACAGCTCCAAGCGGTCGATCTGCTCTTCGGGAACCCCCAGGGACGCCCCGCCGGCCCGCAGCCAGCTGGAGGCTCGACGAAACTCCTGCGGATCGGGATGATCTCCCCGATGCCCCGGCCTCCAGAGTGCGGCGAACGAGAGGGTTGTCGCCCACCAGCAGGGCCATCCTTCTGCCCTTGAGATCCAGCGTCTTAGCGCTCTGGATGATGCAGCGCAGCCCGACCGATGCCAGGAACGAGACATCAGTGAGATCCACAAGCACCGCAATCGGTCGAGTTGCGGCCAACGCCGTGACAGGCAATTCGATCTCGCCGACCCCGATCATGTCGAGTCGGCCGCCCAGCGATCCTGCGCAGGTCTTCGCTCAGATCCCGATGCTTGACAAAAACTGTGGATCCAGCAGTTGATCAATCGGACATATTCTTTATAAAGCCTCAAATCAGACCTACCCAACAGCAGTAGCTCGGCTCGCAAAGGTATAGAGCAACCCATCGGCATCGTCCTGTTCGCCCTGAAGGCCTGATGGTTCTGGATGGTTCTGGATGGTTCTGCTGACATGCTCAGCTCCGATGGGATTGTGTTGTTCACCGTCCGGCGCCATGGATCCTGCACCGCCCTCGCCATTCCGACCGGCCGCTGGCCAGCGGGTGCCCATGGGCGTCGCCGAGCCCGCAGCGAGGCCTGATCTCCGCCGCGAAACGGTGGCCTTCCTCGGACTGGGGGCCCTCGGCACCCCGATGGCCGCCAACCTGCTGGCGGCGGACTTCCCGCTCACAGTGCACAACCGCAACCGGCAGCGGGAAGAACCCCTGGCCGCCCTCGGAGCGCGGCGGGCCGCCAACCCATGGGAAGCCGCCACGGGCAGCACCCTGCTCTGCCTGTGCCTCAGCGACGATGCCGCCGTGCGCGCGGTGCTGCTCGAGGGCCCCGACGCCGCCAGCGGCGGCCTGGCCCCGGGCAGCCTGGTGATCGATTTCTCCACCATCGCCCCCACCACGAGCGAGGTGTTAGCGGCGCGGCTCCGGGAGCGGGGGGTGGCCTATCTCGATGCCCCGGTCACCGGCGGCACCGAGGGCGCCAAGGCCGGCACCCTCTCAGTGCTGGTGGGGGGAAGCGAGCGCGATCTGGAGCGGGCCCGACCCCTGCTGGAGGTGGTGGGGTCACGGGTGAGCCACTTCGGGCCGGTAGGGGCCGGCCAGCGGGTGAAGGCGGTGAACCAGGTGCTGGTGGCGGGCAGCTACGGGGCGGTGGCCGAGGCCCTCGCCCTGGGTGAGCGGCTGGAGCTGCCGATGGAGCAGGTGTGTGAGGCCCTGATAGAAGGGGCGGCGGGCTCCTGGGCACTGCGGCACCGCTCCGCCAACATGCTCGAGGGCCGATTCCCGCTGGGTTTCCGGCTGGCGCTGCACCACAAGGATCTCCAGATCGCCTTGGAGGCCGCTGCCGCCACCGGGTTGGAGCTGCCGCTGAGCGCGCGGGTTGCGGCGATCGAGGCGGAGCTGATGGCGGCCGGCCACGGCGATGAGGATGTGTCGGCCCTGGCGCGCTGGTTTGCGCCCAATCCGGAGCCTCCGCCCTTGGCTACGCCCTCCCCAGCGCCCTCCGCCGAAGCGGCCGCCTGGGACCAGCGCTACCGCGAAGGCCGCGATGGCTGGGAGCTGGGCGCTCCGGCGCCGCCCCTCGACGCCTTCCTGCGCGAGGACCCGCGTCGGCCGCTGCCGCCCGGCGAGGTGTTGGTGCCCGGCTGCGGCCGTGGCCACGAGGCGGCCCTGCTGGCGGAGCTGGGTTTCGAGGCGATCGGCCTCGACCTCAGCGGCGAGGCCCTGCAGGAGGCCCGGCAGCTGCATGGGGCAGACCGGCCCGGGCTGCGCTGGCTGCAGGCGGATCTGCTCGATGCCGCCGCCCTGCGGTCGGCCGGACTGGCCGATGGCAGCCTGCAGGGGGTGGTGGAGCACACCTGCTTCTGCGCCATCGATCCCTCCCGCCGGTCCGAGTACCTGGCCGCTGTGACCAGGCTCCTGGCCCCCGGAGGCTGGTTGCTGGGGCTGTTCTGGTGCCACACCCTTCCGGGCGGGCCGCCCTTCGGGAGCGATCCCCAGCAGCTCGCCGATCAGCTTCGGAGGGCGGGGCTGATCCCGCTGCTGTGGGAACCGGCCCGGGGCTCACGGGCGGAGCGAAGTGGGGAATGGCTGGGGCTGTGGCGACTTCCCGCCGGGCGGGACTGAAGCGGCGGGGCCGAGGTTCGATCACCCCAGATCCGCTGCACCCGAACGCCAGAGCGCCCGATCCGATCCCACCGGTCATCGGCTCATCGGCTTAGAACCCTGCCGAGATCCCATTCATCCACTCGATCCAGCAGGCCATTCAGCTGGTGGTGCTCGGAGATCCAGTCACCCGGGCATGGAGGTCTCAGGGACGTCTGCTCAGGCTGCCCGATCCGAAGCCCTTCTGCTTCCGCCAGCCGAAGTCACTTGGCAGAATCCATTGCCGCCCAAAGGATCTGGGCCGATTCAGGTGCCGATGGGAGGATCCCGTTATGAATCACCTTTCCACAGCTTGCTAGCCCCCGATCCGGCTACCCCTCCAGCTGCAGGGAGTGGGGCACTTCCAATGCCCACCTTTCGCCGCTTGGAAGCTCCAGCTCCAGCCGCCAGGCCTGCAGCCGGTAGCCCCCGTCGCCCGGCCTGGCGTCCGCCGCCGCCCGCCCGCCCGGGCCGTAGAGGGGATCACCGAGCAAGGGGGCCCCGATGGCGGCGCAGTGGATGCGGATCTGGTGGGGGCGGCCGCTGGCGATCGCCACCTGCACCAGGTCGGCCCTGGAACTGCGCTCCAGCAGGGTGAGGGTGCTGCGGGCGGCCAGATCGCCCTGCTCGCGGCCATCGGCGGCGCACCAGATGCGGCCCAGCTGGGGGTGAGGGCGGCGACCGATCGACACCGTGATCGAGAGCGACTCCCCCGGCTGCAGCGCCAGCACCCCGGGCACAAGCAGGGCCCGGTAGAGCTTGCGGCAAGCAGCTGAAGCGCCGGCCGGCGCTGACCGCAAGGGTCGATCGGCGCCATGTGACGGTCCTGGCGTCGGCTCAAGGCCATGATCCAGCACTGGATCGGGGAGAGGATCGGGGAGCCCAGCCACCGTGCTCTCCCGCAGGCAGGCGCTCAGCCAGGCCCGCGTTGCCGGCCGCCGCGCGCAGACCAGGAGACCGCTGGTGAAGCGCCCAAGCCGGTGCACCGGCAGCGGGATGCCGCCGGGATCGCCACTGTGGCGCCGCTCCAGGAGCCGCAGCGCCGTGTGCTCCAGCCAGCCGCCGGCCGGCAGCACCGGAAGCCCGGCGGGTTTGTCGATCACATGAAGGTCGCCGTCGTCGTAGACCACCGCCCAGGAGGCCGGAACGGGGCCCTCGATCCAGGGGGGGCGGTGCCAGGCCAGGCGATCTCCCACCGCCAGAGACTGGTCCTCACGCAATACCGCTCCGTTGCGTTGAATCTCACCGGCAGCCAGACGGGCCCGCCAGACGCCTCGATCGGAATGGCGATGGCGTGCGGCATAGAAGGCGCTGACCTGCAGACCGACCAAAGCCGGCGGCACCCGCTCGCGATAGATCCAGCCCTGGTTGGGAGCTTCCGGTAGCCAGCCCGCAGGAGCTGGCGGTGAAGATCCCATTGGTATCGGTCGCGGTATCGGTGGCGGTATCGGCGGCGGCATCGAGTTCAAGGGCAAGGACGAGTTCGGCATCGACGGCCGCGGCCGCGGCCCGCGCTCGATCAACCGCCCCAGCCAACGACCGAACCCAAAACCGGTGTCAACAGCGAGCCAAGCCCCGAAGCCTGGGTCTGCCCTTCCGCGGGCGTTATGGCCTGGGCTCGGAACGGCAACACCGGCCTGATATCAGCCCCTAATCCACCAGCCCGTGCTCCAGGGAATAGCGCACCAGCTCGGTGCGGCTGGCGGTGCCGGTCTTGATAAACAGGCGGCTTACGTACTTCTCGACGTTGCGGATCGAGGTCTCAAGCCGCCGGGCGATCTCCTTGTTCATCATTCCCTCGGCCACCAGCTGCAGCACGCTGGCCTCACGGGGGGTGAAGTCGAGCTTCACATCGGGGGCGGCCTTCTTGACGCCGCCGGTGCCGAGCATGGAGCGGATCTCAGTGATCTGCTTGGCCATGGCGCCGATGTCGGCATCGGCGAAGCGGGCCGCCTCGACCAGCAGCCGGTCCTGGCGACGCACCACATTGCGCACACGCGCCACCAGCTCATCGGGGTCGAAGGGCTTGGGGATGTAGTCGTCGGCGCCGGCCTGGAAACCGGCGATCCGATCGGCCGTCATCCCTTTGGCGGTGAGGAAGATCACTGGCGTGCCCCCCAGGCGCTCGTCGCCACGCAGGCGCTTGAGCAGGCCATAGCCATCGCAGCGCGGCATCATCACATCGGTGATCACCACATCGGGCAGCAGGGTCTGGGCTGTGGTCCAACCCTCCTCGCCGTCGTTGGCGGTGGTCACCAGGAAGCCCTCGTCTTCGAGGTAGGCCTTCACCGCGGTGCGCAGGCCCGGTTCGTCGTCCACCAGGAGCAGGCGCACGGGCGGGGCGGGCACGGCCTCGACGGGGATGTTGACGTCGCCCTCGGGATCGGGCAGACCGGCGGCGCCGGTGGGAAGGGGGTTCACCATCGCCGAAATCTATCGGGGGCGCCGGATTCGGGCAGCCACTGGCCCGGCGCCCCGCTTTCCGACCCTCAGGGGTGGGGCAAGGGCGGCACCGACAGCACCTCGAACTGTTCCGGCTGGCGGCCATCAAAGCCGAGGCTGCGGGCCAGGGGGCCCAGCCCGGCCGGATCGCGCCCCGCTTGCTCGGGGAAGCAGGTGGCCCACCAGATCAGGTGATCCAGCCGGTTGGCGGGATTGATTAGGCCGCCGGGATTGAGGGTCTGCACCACCACCTTGGAGGCGGTCACCCCGGCACGGGTGGCGCGGCCAGGCCGACAGTCGATCGATTCGGTGCTGATCTCGACCCGATCGCTCCATTCCCGCCAGATCTTCACCCGCCAGAGACCCAGCTGGTCCGGTTCCGCCACCCGCCCGTAGACCCCCAGCCAGTGGGTGCCCTCCCGCATGTTGGTTTTTTCCACCAGGATCTTCAGGTCGGGGGGGCGTGGCGCCGGCTCGGCCCGCAGGGGGGTGACCCGCCCAGCAGCGCCCAGGCCGACCGCCAGAAGGGCTACCAGGCGAGTCGCTAGCCAGGCGGCGCCTGGTGGGCGGGCCGGCCGGATTCGGTGCCGTCGTTCGGCCCCCTCTTCGCCTGGCTGATCGAGACGTCGCTGGATCAAGGGCACGATCGCCGCTCCGTTCTGGACGCCCTGCTGCGGCACTGACGTGAACCCGAGATGTGTTGCCAGCATGGCCCCATGCTTCCCTATCTCGACCATCAGGCAACCACGCCCTGCGATCCAGCGGTGGTGGCGGCAATGGCGCCCTGGTGGAGCGAGCGGTTCGCCAATCCCTCGAACCGCCTGCACCGGCCCGCCCTCGAGGCCGCCGCCGCCGTGGAGCTGGCCCGCCGCCGGCTGGCCGAAGCCGTGGGGGGCGAGGCCGAGGGGGTGATCTTCACCAGCGGCGCCACCGAGGCCGCCAACCTGGCCCTTAAGGGGGTGGCCGAGGCCGCCGAGGAGCGGTGCGAGCGCCGCCGGGGCCTGGTGACCCTCGCCACCGAACACCGGGCCGTGCTCGATCCCCTGGCCTGGCTGGCGCGGCGCGGATTCCCCGTGACCGTGCTGCCGGTGGGGCGCGATGGCCTGGTGGATCTTGATCAGCTGGCCGACGTCGTGGGGCCAGACACCCTGCTGGTGTCGGTGATGGCCGCCAACAACGAGATCGGCGTGCTCCAGCCCCTGGCCGCCATCGGTGCCCTCTGCCGCGAGCGTGGGGCCCTGTTCCACTGCGATGGCGCCCAGGCCGTGGGCCACATCCCCCTGGCCATGGAGGAGCTGGGCATCGACCTGCTGGGGCTCAGCGGCCACAAGCTCTACGGCCCCAAGGGAGTGGGGGCCCTGGTGCGCCGCCCCGGGGTGGCCCTGGCCCCGCAGCAACACGGTGGCGGCCAGGAGGGCGGCCTGCGGGCCGGCACGGCGGCGGTGCCCCTGATTGTTGGACTTCAGAGCGCCCTGGAGCTTGCCCTGGCCGACCGGGAGGCCCGGGCCGAACGGCTCAAGGCCCTGCGGGAGCGGCTCTGGGAGGCACTGGAAGGGCTGGGGGGCATCACCCTCAACGGCCATCCCGGCGCACGGCTGGCCCACAACCTGAATGTGAGTGTGGGGGGGGTGGATGGAAGCCGCCTGCACCAGTTGCTGCGTCGATCGATTGCTGTGAGCAGCGGTTCGGCCTGCAGCCAGGGCAGTCCCTCCCACGTGCTGGCCGCCCTGGGCCGCAGCCGCCAGGAGGCGGCCGCCTCGATCCGCTTCGGCCTGGGCCGCCCCACTCAGCCCGCGGAGATCACGGCCGCCATCACCGCCGTAACCGGGGCGGTGGCCGAGCTTCGCCGCCCCCCCTAGCCTTGGGCTCCCAGGCGTTCTGATCATGGCCCCCAGCAGCGGCGGCTTCGGCGGGCCCGCCATGAAGCGCCTCAACATCGGGGATGCCGTTCACGACGGCTGGACCGCCTTCTGCAGGGCTCCCTGGAGTTTCGTGTTCTTCGCCCTGCTGCTCACCGGGGTGCAGATCCTGCTGCAACCCCTGCAGGAGCAGGTTCTGCGGGGAGCCCGGGGCGAGACCCTGGGGATGCTCGACTGGCTGATCTTCCTGGTGGCCTTCACCGCCAGCCTGGCGGTGAGCTGCTGGGGGAATGTGGGCATGGTCCGCGGCGCCTGGCGGGCCCTGGCGGGTGAACGTCCCACCCTGGGCAGCCTGCTGCGCTGGGATGGACCGGGGTTCCGCCGGGTGTTCATGGCCTGGATCGCCCTGAGCAGCCTGCTGTTGATCCCGCTGTTGGTGGTGCTGGCGGTGCTCGCCGGGGCCCTCGGCGTGGCCTGGCTGCTGGAACGGGGCGGCCTTCAGATCACGGATGCCAGCCTCGGACTGCCGCTGCTGCTCATCGGCCTCCTGGTGATCCTCCTGCTGGGCCTGATGCTGGTGGCCCTGCTGTATTTCGGCGTGAATCAGCAGTTCATCTCCCAGATCGCCTTGCTGGAGAACCGTGGGGCCATGGCCACCGTGCAACGGGGTCGCAGCCTGGTGGATCCCCAGTGGCTGCTGCTGTTGCTGCTGGCGGTGATCAAGCTCCTGCTGCTTGCCGTAGGCCTGGTGACCTTCGGCATGGGGCTGATGGTGGCCTGGCCCGTGACCAGCTGCATCTCCACAGCCGCCTATCGCCACCTGGTGAAGACAGAGTCGCTCTGATTGCCGGAATCGAGCCGGAGCCGATCAGCCGAGCACCCCGGTGCTCAACAGCACGAACCCAAGCACGCCCACGAGGGAGAGCAGGAACTGGGCGAAGCGGCTCACCAGCATGCCGGCCACCACCGCCAGGCCCACCAGCAGTGAGCGCTTCAAGCGCAGCAGGCCAAAGGGCCCCAGGGAGGTGGGGGCACTCAACAGTTCGCCGATCGCCGCCCCCAGCAACGGCCCCACTAAGGCCCCCAGCAAAGGTCCTCCCACCGGCAGGGCCGGCAGCAGCCCCAACAGGCCCACCAGCAGGCCGATCCCCGAGCCGATGTAGGCCCAACGGGTGGCCTGCATCCGGGCTGCTCCCAACACCAGGCCAAGGGCATCGGCGCCCCAGCCCAAGACCAGCATCAGCGACGCCAGGGCCAGCACCGGCCAACCGGCGGCAAAGCCCACAGCCCACACCCACAGCAGGGCTCCCAGGGGCAACAGGGCCAACCCTGGCAACACCGGCAGCAGGGTGCCGGGGATGGCGGCGGCCTGAATCAACAGGGCGCCCCACCAGAGCAGCTCGGTGCGGGGCAGCGCCGAAAGAGCCGGCAGGGGGATCGCCCCGGCCACAGCCAGGGGCGGAAGGGGGAGAGGCAGCGTCATGGCAGGCGTCGAGCCAGCCTCAGCTTGGCTGAGCGGCTGCGAGGGTTGGCCTCCGCTTCGGCCGCATCGGCAACCACCGGTCGCCGGGTGATTCGCTCGAGCCTTGCATCGCCAAGAAACGCCCGTTTCACCAACCGATCTTCGAGGGAATGGAAACTGATGATGGCGAGCACCCCGCCAGGCAGCAGCCAATCCGGCGCCCGCTGCAGCAGGCGCTCCAAACAGCCCAACTCATCGTTGACGGCAATGCGCAGGGCCTGGAAGCTGCGGGTGGCCGGATGGATGCGGCCGCGGCGGGCCTTGGGCGGATAGCAACCGGCCACGGCATAAGCCAGCTCGCTGGTGCTGCGCTCACCCCAGGGCTTCGCCTCCCGTTCGGCTACCAGCCGCCGGGCGATCCGGCGCGACAGTCGCTCATCGCCGAACTGAAACAGGACGTCCGCCAGCGCCCCTTCCTCCAGCCGATCCAGCAACTCCGCAGCGGTTTCGCCCGCTTCGGAGTTCATACGCATGTCGATCGGGCCCTCGGCGCGGAAGCTGAAGCCCCGCTCAGCCCGATCCAGCTGGGGACTGCTCACGCCCAGATCCGCCAGCACCGCCACGGCGCGCAGGTCCGCCGGCGGCGACCAGGCGCCGAAATTGGCGGCCTCGATCCGCACCCGATCGCCATAGGAAGCCAGCTGCGCGGCCGCCGCCGCCCGGGCGGTGGGGTCCTGATCGAGGCCGATCAGCTGCCAGTCGGGATGGGCCTCCAGCAGCAGGGCGCTGTGACCGCCGCCGCCCAGGGTGCAATCGATCAGGAGGGGGGGGGCCCCGTCAGGTGCCGGCGGCAGGGAAACGAAGGCCTCCAGCACCGCGGCAGCGAGCACGCTCTGGTGGAGAAAGGGCGTGCTCATGGCTTCTGTCCTAAACCAGCCGCGCTGGGCAAAACCGATGGGCCGCGACGGCGACCTGTCCGAGGTGGGTGGCGTCAGGGTCTCACCGCCTGGGTCCTCGTGCGGGACATCCCGCAGCTCTCGAGCTCATTTACCATTTTTCAATGGCTGCCGTTGATCTCCAACACCAGCACTTGCAGAGGCGCTGGGCCCAGGAGCAGGGGCTTTTGGAGGAACGGCGGCAACTGCTGCGGTTGGCAGCGGGCCGGGCGGCGAAGGCCCTGCGGGAACGTTGGCCGATAGTGCAAGGGGTGTGGTTGTTTGGTTCGGCGCTGGAGGCCAGCTCCTTTCGGCGCCACTCTGATCTGGATGTAGTGGTGGAGGGGCTTCCCTCTGTTGCCCAGCTAGAGGCCTTGGGACTGGTGGAGAGTGTGGTGGATCAATCGCTAGCCAACGCCGGCCAGGAGGGCATCGCCATCGACCTGGCGCGCTGGGAGGATCTGCCGTGCCACTGGCAAGAACGCCTGCGGCGGCAGGCCATGGCCCTCACTTGAAACCATGGCGGCCCCTTCTCCCCAGCAACTGCGTGATCTGGCGCTGGATCTGGCTGTGGAGGAACGCAAGCTCGATGCCCTAGTGGACAGCCTGGCGGCCCTTGGAGGGGTGGCCGGTGATCGCCTGCGAATCGACGCTGCAGCTCTGCGCCTCCAGAGCTTTTACACCGGAATCGAACGTTGCTTCCTGCAGATCAGCCGGGTGCTCAATGGCGGCACTCCCGACGGGCAGGATTGGCATCGGCGACTCCTTGAGCGCATGGGCCAGCCCACGGAGGAGCGGCCCGCTTTGCTTGCTGAGGCCTCGATCGCTTCATTGCAGGAGTTGCTTCGCTTCCGCCACCTGGTGCGGCATCTGTATGCCTACGAACTCCAACCAGAGCCGGTGGAGCGGCTCCTCACCCTTGCCCTCGCCCTCTGGCCGGAGGTGCGGGGCGAGTTGAACGCCTTCCAGGTCTGGCTTACAAGCCCCTGGGATTGACCCGCAAGGATCCAAGGGGTCATGCCATAGCGAGGGCTTGCCGCGCTGATCCCCCATGGTGATCGACGCCTGAGCCACACCAGGCTCCCCTCAGCGCCGATTGTTGGGAGTGTCGTGGCTTTCCATCTCTTCCATCTGCGCCAGGGTTTGGGCGATGGCGGCGGCCAGTTGCCCTGCCAGGGATGGGTGGTGGAAGTGATGATGCTCTTCAAACAGCTGGCGAACGACCACACCCCCACAGGCCATGGCGCGCCACAGGCGGTGTTTCAGATGGGGATCGTGCTTGGAGATCATGAGATGAACCCGCACCGGCAGGGACCCAGGTCGGTATCGCCGATGCAGGAGATCGAAATAATCCAGCCCACCCTCGTCAACCTCCGAGGGCTGTAGGGCCTCCCCCGGCAAGCTCGAGGCGTCCGAAGAGAACCGGCTCAGGTGGGAGGCCAACTTCCGCCGGCGGTCCCTGAGAAAGGCCAAGAAATTGCGGGGCCTCTTGCTCTGCCTCAGCTGGTGGGCATACACGGGAACGCGCCGGACGCTGCGGCGCAGTAGCAACGATCCCCACAGTCGTCTTGAGATGGCCGCCGTTGGCACTATCGAGGATCGCCACCAGGCCGAGGCTGCGGCCCCGGCGCAGCAGCTCGGAGGCCACCGCCCACGCATACCAGCCCCCCGCCGATGGGCTCAGCAGGCGCTGCTCCTTCGGGCCAGTGCTCGTCAATCAAGTTGGCGTAGTGCTCCGCCATCGCCTCCACACTCCGGTGGCGCTCGGAGGTTGCGTCGATCCCCATCGCCTGCAGCCCATACAACGGCCGGTGGGGGGCCGATGAAGTCCGCTACGACCGGCACGGTCAACCGGGCGACAGGCTCGGTGGCACTGGCCAGCGGATCGATGTGCAGCAGGGGAAGCCCCCAGCTCCTGGGCCGCCTCCAGCACCGCCGCGGGAGGGGGTCCCCATCCACGAGCACATGGGTGGCCCCCAGCCGGCACAGATCGTCCAGCACGATGCCCAGGGGGCTCGACGGCACCAGGGGAGCTACGGCTGCCACCGCCATCCCAGCGAGCAAACAGGTCGCCAGGTCCACCCCGGGGGCCATCACCACCGCCAGGCGGTCCGTCCGACCCACTCCTTCCCGAACCAGAAGCCCGGCCAGCCCCGTCCACCGCCGCCGCCAGCGACCGGCGAGTGATCAGCGCCCCATCGTGAGCGAACAGAGCCGGGCGCTCGGGCTCGCTGACAACGGGCTCAAGCCACCACCAGCCCGGCAGAACCAAGGACTGGGGGACGGAAGGAGAGAGATCACCAAAGCCGCAAGCGCTCAACGCCGAACCCGAAATAGCAGCATTAAGCTGTAACTAACACGTCAGAGCAGCGAAAACGAAGCAAATCGCGATGGAACAGGGGCAATTAATCGCACATGGATGAAAGAAAAGTTCGACAGAATAAAGGGAACCTCGAAAAATCAGCTATCGAAAGAATTCGTTCTCAAGCCGGGGCTGATGCGGGAATGAGTCTCATTTGCTGCATCCCACTGCAACTCAGATTTTTTGTGGTACCTAGGATTTGCAAATGTTTTTCAAGCTAGCTCATGACAACCTCTCGGGCACATCGCCACCTTACGCTTCTCGGGCTGGGACTAATTTTTTGGCCTGCAATCGCAGCACATTCCGCCATCGTGCTCACCGTAAAGCAGGATGGCAGCGACGTCGTGGTGATCGGCAGTGGTTCGGCTAATACCAACGACCTCGCTCCTAAGATCTCAGCTGATGATTACACGAACGTCCTAACTGACACCCAAATCTATGCCGGCCCCTATGCCTTCACGGGCGTAACTACACCTCCAGTTGATGTCAACCTCTGGGGCGGCCTCACCGGTCCCAGTTTGTTCGGCAATGACCCAAACATTTTCGAGAACCCAAGTCTTGGCCTTGGCTTTGGTGATCTTTTCGGCATCGTCGCTGACAACAGCCTGGGGCAAAGCCTTCTTGTGCTGCCTTCCAGTTATATGAGCGGCACCAGCCTCAATGGCACCAGCCGATTCAGCGGTTTCACACTGGCCGACCTCGGCCTCAACCCCGGAGTTTTCTCCTGGACCTGGGGCACAAATCCGAACGCCGACAGCCTCGAACTCAGGATCGAGCCCGTTCCCGCACCTGCTCCCCTGCCCCTGGCTGGCGGAGCTATGGCCTGGAGCCTGGCGAAGCGAATGCGCCGAGCCAGCCGTGGACAGCGCCTCCATGATCGCGTCAAAAACCGGACAACGACTTAAAGAAAGCTGAAAGCTAGTAGAAGAACATATAAAGCCATCGCCTGAATGTTTCAAGCCTAATTGGCTTTTGACAAGCTAAACCTAACCACACAATTGGTGAACCCAATGGCGATTCCATCACTTGTTGAGTTGGCTGTTGATGGCACAATGCTTGCTTTGCGCTACAGCGAGGTTCTAAATAGTATTCTCCCCAGTTTCGGCCGCTTTCAAGTGTCCGTCAACGGAATCCGCCGCAGCATTACCGGCCCCGCAATGCTACGCGGAGGCGGCACCACCATCCGCCTAAACCTAGCCACGCCGATCCTCGCCACGGACACCGTCGCGGTTACTTATGTCAGCGTGAATGGATTCGACAGGACTGGCTTCGGCGACATTCGCTCATTGAGCACCTATCAGACCGCTGCATTCTTTCGCAACTTCAACGCCACAAACCTCACCGGCATCGCCAACAGCGTAACTATTAACAGCAATGATAGTTCAATCATAACTGGCGAGACCGCCCTAATCAGCTTTGCCTTTAGCCGCAATCCGGGCACCTCCTTCAACAGCGGCGATGTCTCCGTGTCCGGGGGTAGCCTCTCGAATCTCAACGGCTCCAGCTCTAGTTATTCCGCAACCTTCGCGCCCTCGGCAAACACGGAAGGCACCGCTTCGATCGCCATAGCCACTGGCTCCTGGCACGACATCTTCGAAAAAGCGGGTGCGGGGGCAGTGTCATCCACACTTCAGATCGACACCTTCAATCCTGCGGTCGCTATTCTCTTCGCAGCGCCCGCCATCAATGACACGGCCAAAAACGCCTTGGTCTCGTTCTCCTTTAGTGAAAAGGTCGTAGGTTTCAGCGCTGAAGATATCAGTATAACCAACGGCACCCTCAGCGGCTTCACTGGATATGGCAACTTGTATGCTGCCATATTCACCGCTCAAGACGGCATCGCCACCACGGGTACGTTTTCCATCGCAGCGAACGCTTACACCGATATCGCCGGAAACGCCGGCAGCGCCGCCTTCGATTGGATCAGCATCGATACCCTTAATCCCACCCCAGCCCTTGTGCCGCCGGGGTCTGACCCGATCCTCATTTGGACCAATACTGCCCTAAACGCGATCCAATCTGCGGGCAGCAATGGCAAGCCCGGTGTGCCCCCCACCACCGGCAGCCGCCTGATGGCCATGCTCTCCACGGCGATGCTGGACACCCTGGCCGCATTTGGCGATGAGGTGGATTTCTACCGAATCGACCAGAGCGCCCCGGCGGGCGCCAACATGGATGCGGCCCTATTGGGTGCGGCGCAGAGGATTCTCTCGCTCGAACTTCCTGGGGAAAGCAGCTTGATCCAGGAGCAATACAGCTCCAGCCTCCAGTCCCTCGCGGGGTCAGCGGAGAGCATTGAGGAGGGCTTGGCCTTCGGTGCCGGCATCGCCGACCAGATTCGTGCTCTGCGAGCCAACGACGGCTCGGCCAACACCACCCCCTACACGCCCCCCAGCGGCGGCCTGCCGGGATATGTCTGGACTCCGGCCCCATCCGGACCCACCGAGGGGGCGGCTGTGGGGCCCAACTGGGGATCGGTGACCCCCTGGGTGATCAGCAGTCCCGATGACTTCAGCTCCAACGGTCTGCAGTGCCGGCCCGATGTGGACCTCGACCAATATGCCCAGCAGTTGAACGAAGTGCGTTTCTACGGCGGCTTGGCGAACACCTCCACAACGACGTTGGAGCGCAGCCCCGATCAGACGCAAATCGCTCTCTTCTGGGCCTACGACAGGACCGACACCTTCCGGCCCTACGGTCAGATGCTTGAGATCGCCGTGGATGTGGCGCTCGACCAGGCGACCTCCATGCTCGACAACGCCAAGCTGATCGCCAGCCTCAGCCTCGCCATGGCCGATGCTGTGATTTGCGCCTGGAAAGAGAAATACGACAACGTTCAGCCCCGCCCCTGGGACCTGATCACCGGCAGCTTCTCCGATACGGATGGTTCGGCCCTCACCGTCCGAGACCCAAACTGGCAGACCTTGCTGTCCTCGATCAATGGCGTCCAGTCGCCACCCTTCCCGGATTTCCTTTCCGGCCACTCGGTGATGGGGGGCACCTTTGCCAGCGTCATGAGCCATTTCTTTGGTAACAATCTCACCTTTGACGCCACATCGCAGGAACTCCCCGGCGTGGTGCGCAGCTTTGACGGTTTTACCGATGCGGGGGAAGTTATGCTCAATAGCTTCTACGAGGCCGGCCTGGAGAATGCGATCAGCCGCGTCTATGGCGGCGTTCATATCCGCGAGGCCTGTGAGGATTCCTTTGCTGTCGGCCTGAATGTGGGTGCCGCGGTGGTCCAGAACCTCTGGGCCAGCACATAGGGGCCCCTGGCCGCTGATCACTCGCCCGCGGCGCAAACCACCAGGTTTCCGCCGCGGCCTCCTTAGAATGCCCACCAGCCACGGCCTCCGCCTTCCCATGACCCAGCTGGAAACGCGCACCGAGCCGATGGTGGTCAACTTCGGCCCCCATCACCCCTCGATGCACGGGGTGTTGCGCTTGGTGGTGACCCTCGACGGCGAGGACGTGGTGGATTGCGAGCCGGTGATCGGCTACCTGCACCGCGGCATGGAGAAGATCGCCGAGAACCGCACGAACGTGATGTTCGTGCCTTATGTGAGCCGCATGGACTACGCGGCCGGCATGTTCTACGAAGCGATCGTGGTGAACGCCCCCGAGCGCCTGGCCAACATCCCGGTTCCGAAACGGGCCAGCTACATCCGCGTGATCATGCTGGAGCTGAACCGCATCGCCAACCACCTGCTCTGGCTGGGCCCATTCCTGGCCGATGTGGGAGCTCAAACTCCCTTCTTCTACATCTTCCGCGAGCGGGAGATGATCTACGACCTCTGGGAAGCGGCCACCGGTCAGCGGCTGATCAACAACAACTATTTCCGCATCGGCGGCGTAGCGGTGGATCTGCCCTGGGGCTGGCTGGAAAAATGCCTCGACTTCTGTGACTGGTTCGGCCCCAAGATTGATGAATACGAGAAGCTAATCACCAACAATCCCATCTTCCGCAAACGCATCGAGGGCCTCGGGGTGATCACGCGGGAGCAGGCGATCAACTGGAGTCTTTCGGGTCCGATGCTGCGGGCCTCCGGCGTGCCCTGGGACCTGCGCAAGGTCGACCACTACGAGTGCTACGACGACTTCGAGTGGGACGTAGCCTGGGAAAAAGAAGGCGACTGCTTCGCCCGCTATCGGGTGAGAATCCAGGAGATGCGCCAGTCGCTGAAGATCCTCCGGCAGGCCTGCAAGATGATTCCCGGCGGCCCTACCGAAAACCTGGAAGCCCGTCGGATGGCCGAGGGTAAGGGAAGCGAATGGTCCGGCTTCGATTATCAGTACGTTGCCAAGAAGGTGGCCCCCACTTTCAAGATTCCCGGTGGTGAGCTCTACACCCGCCTTGAATCCGGCAAGGGCGAAATCGGCATCTTCATCCAGGGCAACGACGATGTCACCCCCTGGCGGTTCAAGATTCGCGCCGCCGACCTCAACAACCTCCAGATCCTGCCCCACATCCTCAAGGGGGCCAAGGTGGCTGACATCATGGCAATCTTGGGCTCGATCGATGTGATCATGGGCTCGGTGGACCGCTGAGCAGTCAAGCTCTCCTAGGCCGTGCCCTCCATCGGCAGCACGGCGGCCGGCATTCGCTCTGCTGAAAGGGCTGTTGTGATCCCGCTGCCAGCGACCGATCCCTGATCCAGGGACCCTGTCCCGATCCACCCGATGCCGCTCCCGCCTCCCTCCACCTGGCTGCAGCTGCAGCGGAGCGTGCGCTTTGGTGACACCGATGCCGCCGGCGTGATGCACTTCCACCAACTGCTGCGCTGGTGCCACGAGGCCTATGAAGAGAGCCTGGAGCGCTTCGGGCTGCCGGCCGCGTCGGTGTTTCCCAGACCGGAGTGGGCGGGGGATTCACCGGGCGTGGCCCTGCCGATCGTGTACTGCCAGGCCGAATTCCGCCGGCCGCTGCTGACGGGCGACCAACTGCTGATCAGCCTGCGGCCCGAAGCCTTCGGGCCTGAAGGTTTCGAGGTGAGCTACTGCTTCGAGCGCGAGGGGCAGCCGGTGGCCCAGGGCCTCACGCGCCATCTGGCCATCGCCGCGGCCGAACGGCAACGCTGTCCGCTGCCGGAGGGCATCCGCCGCTGGCTGGAAGCCTCGGGACTCGGCGAAGGGGTCCGCCCCCTCTAATCCCCCCGCCGGCCACCAACCGCCCGCGGGAGCCGCCAGGCCTGGAGGATCAGAGCCCCAGAAGCCGGAACAGGGAGCCGGCGTTGATCACCGGCCCGATCGGCGCCAGGGCATCGGAGAGTCCGTCGGTGGTCTTGGCCCAGCCATGCCGGTCGACCACGATCACATCACCCTGCTGCAGGGGTGGGTTCTGAACCGAACCGAGGGGGGCGGCCGGATTGAAGCGGATGGTCGCCTGCTTGATCGTGCCGGAGGGAGTCAGCCTGAGTAGGCGCACGGTCTGATCATTGGCCCGGCGGGTCAGCCCCCCGGCCGTGAGCAGGGCGCCGGAGAGGGGGCTGTTGGCCTTCACATTCAAGGTGCCGGGCTTCAACACTTCGCCCACCACATTCACCGCGATCGTGTCGGGCGCGAAGGTGGAGGAGGCGATGGCGAGCAATTCGGTTTCGCTGAGGTTCTCGGCGCGGGGAATCGTGATCGTGTCGCCGTCGTAAAGGAGTGGGTTGGTGACGGGCCCGCTGCCGGAGAGCACCTTGAGAAAGTCGAACTGATACGTGCGCACGGGGGATCCCGGGCCGCCGCTGGGGCGCTGCACGGTGAGGCGGCGAAGATCGCCGTAGGCGGTGAGACCTCCGGCCCGCTGGATCGCATCGAGGAGGGTCGGCGCGCCGCTGGTTTGAATCAAGGTGCTAGGGGAGCCTCCAGGGCCGCTGCTGCTGAGCTGGTTCGATCCCCCCTTACCGATGCTGTAGAGCCCAGGCCGCTGCACCTCACCGCTCACCGCCACCCGAACCGGGCGCGCCTCGACCAGATCCAGATACACGATCGGACGCCGCAGGATCGTGGCGTAGCCGGCGGTGATCCGCCGCCGGGCCTCATCGAGACTCAACCCCCAGACCGGCACGCTGCCCAGTCGGGGCAGGTTGAGGGTGCCATCGCTGAGGACCTCGGCAACGGTCTCGTAGCCCTCCATCCGGAAGACGGCCATCTTGAGTTTGTCCCCCGGACCCAACCGATAGCGGAGGTTGGCCGCCAGGCCAGGGTCGATCGCAGACGCCGCAGGCAGCTTCCTCTCTGCTGGCCGCGATGGGGCCAGGGGCTTCGGGGCTGATTGAGCCACGGCGCTGCCGCCGGGCAGCACCATCAGGGACGACATCAAACCGATCGAACCCCAGCGGATCCCTACCGCCAGCTGGCCTTGAGCGCAGCGTGTGGTGAATCCCGCGCAGGCTGACATGCAGGCATGGGTTGAAAAGATCAGAGGAGTTTCCCACGGCTACAAAGCTCTCCCAACGCCCGGGGATCAGGGAAACCCACTCAGCTGCAGGGCGCGACGCCGACCCTCCGTGGCCAGTCGATGCCTGGCGCCAGAATCGAGGATCAGCCACTCGATCGCTTCCAGCCACTCCTGCTGGCGATCCCCGAGCAGCAGCCCATCAATGCCCGGGCGGATGAAGCCCCGGTAAGGCGAGCGATCCGAGTAGAGGCCGGCGGCCCCGCAGCGGGCGGCGTCGATGAACTTGACCGGGGCCCTCGCCGCGTTGAGCGGGCTCTCCAGCAAGGGGGTCAGCAGCAGATCGCAGCGGCCCTGGCCGGTCTCGGCCAGATAGCTGGGCCAGCGCATCGGGTGGAGGATCCGCACGCGGGGAAGGTCGCGGAATTGGCGGTTGATGCTGAGGTCGCCAAAGACATCCACATGGGTATAACCCTGACGACTCTGCAGCTGGAGGAGCAGCTCCCGCAGCCAGGCAAACTCCAGCTGGTGAACACTGCTGCCGAGATAGGCCAGCTGCAGGCGCGGACGCTCTGCCAGCAAACGGGGATGGGGGCTGAGGGGAAGATGCCGGGCACCGAGGTGGGCATACTTAAGCTCCAGAAACGCACTGGTCACCCAGATGGGGTCGCACAGCTCCGGTACCCGCGAACGCTGGCGGGTGATCCGCTGCCGCAACCGCTGCCGGTAGGCGGCGGGCAGCTGCGGCAGCAGGGCCGGGTCGAGAAGGTCGTCGTCCATCAGGTACACCAGCCGAATGCCTGCCCTGCGGAGCTGCCTGAGGGCCCGAAGCCAGTGACGTGGCAGATAGCGCACCACCACGACAAGATGGGCAGCCATCATCACACTTTGGACGTTAGGCTTAGGAGCCTCCGCGGAATCAACCTCGATGATCTGAGCCTCCAACGCCTCCAGAGGGCCCCGCAGGAAATGGTCGATGGTGGAGCCAGCGCCTTGGTGGAGCAGAACGACACTTTGACCGCGCTGCAGCAACGCGACTCCGGGCAGTTGGGGAAGAGGCATTGCGCGGTTGACTGGTGATCACCCAAGCGGGAGACTAGAAGGATGGAGACTGGAAAAGCGAGGGGAGCCGAAACCGAGGACTTTGCCTTCAACCATATCCGCTCGCAACTTCCCAATCAACGATGTTTTGATCAAAATCAATTTTCGGCGTATTTTCTTTCACCAAACCAGTTCCGTCCCATCGCCTCCTGGGTCGGCGCCCTGCGCGCCAGCACCTACCGGCAGATCTCTCCGCTCGGCCCCAAGCAGGTGGACCTGGACGGCCGCGATGCCCACTACTGGCACCTGTTGGTCCTGGATCAGGAGCGTCAGTGCCTGGCCGGCTGCCTGCGCATGGGCCTCTCCCGCTGGCATGGCCCTGGGTGGGACGGCAGCCATTCCTATCTGGAGCACTGCTATCCGGGCCTGGATCAGCATTGCCGCAGGGAAGGCATGAGCTATGCCGAAATCGGCCGCACCCTGGTTGCCACGCCCTACCAACGCAACAGCCCGGTGCTGCGCATGCTGCTGCGGGCGATGGTGAGCATTCCCCTGGCCACAGGTCACACCAATCTGATGGGGATGGTCTCGTTCAACCACCTGCAGCACAGCGAAGGCCTGTATGGCAGCTTCCTTGCGGCGCTGTTGCAGCAACCCTTCGGCGAAGATCAGGGCATCCCGCCGGCTCGGCATCCTTTCCCCATACAGACTGAGAGCAGCCATGAGACAGGCTTGCCCCCGGTTGCGGATACTCTTGGTGAACTTGAGCGGATTCTTGAGCATACTTTTCAAGAATCGTTTCGTGCGCCGCTACTGCTGAAAAAGTATATAAGATTCGGCAATGCCCAGGTGATTAGCTTGTCCCTGGCCCGCGATTTCAATCAGATCTGCGAAATTCTGATGCGCTGTGATCTCAATCAGCTACGACCAAGTCAACAGAAAGAATTGATCGTCAACAATCTGATTCCTGCCTGGGAGACGGCGACGCCGGGTTGATCGCGCCGAGCCTGTCGGCATAGAGCTGCCGAATATGCAGGGACAGGGCGTTCTGATCGGCAAAGCCGTTCGGATCGATCGCGGCACCCTGCTCACAAAGGATCGTGGCCTGGGGGCCGAACAACCGTTGCACGATCAGCCGAAGGGGCCGATAACGGCTGGCCTCTTCGCAGCGGGGGAAACCCCGGTAGCGGATCGTCCAGGGAATGATCACCGCTCCACTGCGCCGGCCGAGCACATGCAAACTTCCAGAGACCCGCTGGGTGATCGGAGTGATCAAGGAGCCACTGGGAAAGAGAAATAAACGGCCCTGCTTGTCCAGAACGCGCAGCAGGTGGCGCAGGCCAGCGAGGCGGGAGCGGCTGGAGAGATGGTCGAGGTTGGTATGGCCGTAATTGCGGGCACTGGCGGCGAAGAAGGGCAGGATCCAGCGCAGGTGGCGGGCGGCTGTGGTCATGCTGGATTCCCTGAAATAGCCTTGCACCAGCAGCACATCCAGAGGGTGCCCATGGTTGGCGATGTGAATCTGGGGCCGATCGATCAACTCAGGGCTGCGCTCCATCAGCACCTCTACCCCCAAGCCGGCCAGGACGAGCTGGGAACCCCTCTCCAGCAGGCGCCGGGCCGACTGGCGGGCGCCAACCGCGAGGGCCAGCAGCTGGAGGTAGTAGGTGGCGAAGCCCCTGCCGAGGGTGAACATCCGCTGGAAAAGCTCAAAACCGTGCGGACGGGGGCCGACGGCATGGACGCCCAGGGATGGGGAGACGGCGAAGATGCGGGAGAAGGGAAAGCGGCCATCAAAGTTGCCATTGATCTGGGTGGTTTCGATCATGTAGCGATAGAAGCTCCGGTATAACGCGCGGTCTGAGGGTTGGGGGGAGCTCCAGAAGACACGCAGCGGCTGCTGATCCGTGAGTCCAGGCATGTTGTAGAACGTGCGCCCCAGCACCTTGGTGGGCACGGCGTGATACAGAGCCTGCAACCCCACTGTGCTGTTGATGGTGAGCACGGCCTTGGCTCGCTTGAGGATCGGCCCGAGAGCGCCATCGTGAAAATAGAGCACGCGTTCTGCCACACCGTGCTTGCGCGCCAGCTCCTGGATCAAGGCTCCGTAATGGTTGTAGCCGCGATCGCGGGGATGATGCTTGAAGGCCAAGCGCTGATCCGAGGGGGCATAACGGGCAAAGGAATCGATCAGCTGGGCAATAAAAGGCTCCATGCCGGCATAATCCGAGCCCAGACTCACCTGGGAATCGCTTGAAACCTGCAGGGGCACGAGGGTATAGAGCGTGCCATCCATCAAGCGCTGGTGAATCGCGCGCTCGCTGAACCGATAGAGGTGTTTGCGCAGCAAGCCAGCCACCTGGGCCAGCAGGTAGGAGGGCTCCGGTTGCAGCTTGTGGGGGCCGCTGATGATGCGATAGGGGGTGAAGGCGTGCTGGATGAAGGTGGGGGCCTTCCAGCATTTCCGCCAGCGCATGCCGGCATCGAGGGTTGGATGCGGGATCTCTTCCACCGGCGGCAGATCGCGATAAAACTCAACCGGACGATTGAGATTGGAGCGGGCGTTGACCCGCTCCAGCTCCAGGCTCACGTAATTCGGGCGCACATAGCCCAGCTCAAACACCCAGGATTCAATGGTGTGGGGCAAGGCCTTCTCGGCATTCAGCTCACGCACCAGCTCAATCGCCAGGCGATGGGGATCGATGAAATCGCCATACATGAACAGGTGGCGAATGCCCCGCTCCATAATCAGGGCGCGCAGAAAGGGCTTGAACTCTGCCATGCTGCCGCTATAGGCCACCCGCTGATAGGCCGGGAAGCCAAATTCATGGAGCGGAAAACTCAGCTTGGTAATATTGGCGCCCCTCGTCTCCAGATGGTGGGCGAGCCGCGCGAAGAACGTGCCAAGCGGCCCCATCAGCATCAAGACCGGGCCCTCGATCGCCACTTCTCGCATGCACGTCTCCCGCCATGGGGGCAAGGCACCTTACAGCCGTGGCGAGCGAGAAAGGTGCGTCGCGATACGCTCTCGCCAGCGTCCCCAATGGCGGAATATTCTTCGCCACCCGCTCGGCGCTCGGGGAGGCTCCTTCGACCATGTAAGCAGCTCCTCAATCGCCTGCTCCGGCTCGATGAAAAGCCCACTGCGGCGACTCACGTAGCGGGGATACACCACAAGAGCCGCGTACACGAGCTCGTCGAGCTGAAGTTGCCGCCCCCGCCGCGGGCAGGTCAGGCGATCGTGGCTGAGGCCCCAGCCGGCAAAGAAGGGAAGCCCCCAGGTGTGCACCTCCACCCCCCGCAGCAGGGCCTCGAAGCCGGCCAGGGAAGTGAGCACATGCACCGCGTCCACCTCCTTGAGCAGCTGATCCATGCAGCCCTCGGTGAGCAGGGCATCGCAGCAGCGCTGCAGATCGGCCTGCGGCGACCCTTCCCCCCGCAGGCCGGCCACCACATCGGGATGGGGCTTGTAGACGATCCAGGCCTCGGGTTCGGCCGCCCGCACCGCCTGCAGCAGGGCCAAGTTGGTGTGCAGGTCGGGGGCCCCATAGAAGATGGAGGCATCACTTTCCACCTGGCCAGGCACCAGCACCACGCGGCGAACGCCGGGGGGCCGGCGCCAGGGGGGGGCCTGGAGGTTGTACTTGGTGAGGGCTGCAGCAACCAGCTGCTGCCGCAGAGCCCCACCCCGGCGCCGCTCTGCGTCAGTAAAGGGATGGGTTCGCAGCAGGGTTTCGAGATCGGAGGGGGCGCCGGCGTCGTAGTAGATGCCGCTGCGGTCGACCACCCAGGAGATCGGGGCGATCAGATTGGCGCCGAGCCCCACTGAGCGCAAGAAGCCGTCCTCGATGCGCAAGAGGGTCACCCCAGGCTGGTGTCGCAGCCGGCGGGCAACGCCGCGCCCGGGGTCCCGGCCCCAGATCGCCAAGGCTGAATCCCCAAGAGGCGAGGTGGCATGGCGCCGGCGAAACCGCAGCTGGGAGCCCCGCAGGAAGCGGCGAAGGATCGGCTGTTTCCAGGGCTTGAAGCCGAAGGCTTCCACCGCGGCGGGCAGCTCCTGCTGCCGTCTTCGCTGCAGCCCGATCGCCCGGATCAGGGTTTCGGGCCCACAGGGCTGGCAGCGGTGGGGATCGATGTAGCGGGGATAGGCCACCAGGGCCGCGTGAACGAGCTGATCGATCGTGGGACGGTGGGGTTGGCGCCGCGGCGGGGGCGGCAGCGCATCGCGGGTGAGACCCCAGCCGGCATAGAAGGGCATGCCGAAGCAGTGCACGGGGCGCCCCCAGAGCAGGGCCTCAAAGCCCAACTGGGAGCAGACCACATACACGGCCTCCGCCCGCTCCAGCAGGGCGGTAGGATGGCCCCCATCGGCGCAGATCCGCAGCCGCGGATGGGTGAGCGGGGCCTCGGCCAGATAGCCGCGCTTGCGACCCGCCGCCACATCGGGGTGGATCTTGAGCAGCACGCTGCAGCGAGGATGGTTTTCGAGAGCGGCCCGGATCATGCGCTGAAAACTCGCCTCATCGGCCATGCCGTAGCGAAGCGAGAGATCGCCCATGGTCTGGTCCACGACCAGCACAAAGGGTTCGCTGGGGGGGAGGGTCTCGCGGGCGCCGTTGTACTTGCTCACCCGCTCCGCCTGCCAGAGGTGCCGCAGGGCCTCGGCCCGCTGGGTCTGGGTGGCGGTGAGGGATTGGCTGATCAACGCTTCCAGCCGGCTGGGGGCGTGGGCGTCGTAATAGATGCCCAGATCGTCGATCAGCAGCGACCAGGGCGGCCCGTCCGGGCCGAGGCCAAGGGAGCGCAGGAAGCCATCCTCACAGCGCCACACGGGCAGGCCCCGCTCCCGGGCGATCGCCTCCGCCGTCCTGCCGGAGGGCTTGCGGCCCCAGGCCAGCAGGGCGGTGAGGGGGGCGCGGCGGCAGGCCTCAGCTCCCACCACCAAACTGGCCGGAGCCAGCAGCGGCCCAAGGGTTGGGATCCGGGCCAGGGCCCGGGACGGGATGCCCAACAGCTCAGGGGTGGACGGGCGTGCGTTCACGACCGGAGCAATGGCAAATCGGCCATAGTCGAGCACAGCCACCGCATCGCCGGGCCATGGCCGAGCCGCCCGCACTGCTGCGCCGCCGCGAGCTGAGCCTGCCGATCACCGCTCCGGGGGCCTCCAGGGAGCGGCTGCTGGCCTATCTGGCCCTGGTGGACCGGCCGTTGACGGCCCTGCTGGCCAGGGAGCGACTCACAACCATGGCTCCCGGGGAGTTCACCTATCGCTCTAACCCCCATCAGGTGTTGCAGTGGCAGGTGGTTCCCACCCTCACCCTGCGGGGCGAGTGGGAGGGCGAGCAATTGGAGGTGCGCAGCACCAGTTGCCGGTTGGTGGGGCTCGGTTTCGGGATGGAATCGCTTGGCTTCACGCTGGAGGCTGTGCTGGGAGCAGAGGAGAGAGGCCTGGAAGGCTGGGCGGAAGTGGGGCTCCACTCCCGGCTGCTGAACAACCCCATCGGCCGAAAGGTGGGGACCCTGGCCCTGGAGGCGGTATTGGATCGGATTGAGCGGCGGGTGGGGCGAGGCCTACGCAAAGACCTTGGGACCTGGCTGGGTGGGGGTAAATTCTGAGCAGTTGTCTAAGGTTGGCGTTTGGATCCCTCGGCCAACTCCGCTGATACAACCGGGGTGGCCAGCGGACGCCAAGCCCGCGACGCTGATGGTTTGAGACGCCTGAGCGGCTGGCAGGTGCAATGGCGGGTGGTGGATGCGCTGGTGTATCGCGAACTGCGCACCCGCGTCAGCGATGTCAAAGGTGGCTTTCTGGGCGTCCTGGTACAACCGCTCGGATTAGTGGCCATTTGGGTGATCTTCTTGACGGCGATTAATGCCCATCGAGGGGGCAGCCTGAATGTCGTTCTATTTCTTGGATCCGGGATTATCCTGTTCACGATTTTCAGTCAAATCGTCAACAGAAGCATCACGGCGATGGAAGCCAATGAAGCGCTGCTGTTCTACAAGCCTGTCAAGCCGATTGACACGGTGATTGCCCGTACGATTAGCGAGACAGGACTCTACACCTCCTGCTTGCTTGTGATCTGCGTAGGCACCTGGATCGTGCTCGATCAAGTCTACATGAGCAATCTGGGGCTGTTTTTTTTCACGATCCTCCTGGCCGCCTGCATCGGTTTCTCGACCGGTCTGACCTTCATGACTGTCTCCCACCTGATACCGGCATTCAAGCAAGGAGCTTTTTGGGTCCCACGCATCCTTTGGTTTCTCTCTGGCGTGCCCTTCCGGTATTGGATATTCCCTCCCTGGACGAGGGCTTTTTTCGTTTGGAATCCACTGATGCATATCATCGAATTAAACCGCAAGTCGATGAGCGATGATTACTTTACACCCGACGCAAACCTTAACTACGCAATCATCTGCACAATTACCTTGTTGACCCTATCACTCTGGATCTACTACAACAACGAACGCAAACTTCTGACTCTATGACCCACAGGAGCAACCCACAATGATTGAAGTTAGCAATCTAACCAAAAGCTTTACCTATCAAGGTAAAAAAACAACCATTTTTAGGGATTTAAGCTTTAAAATCAGCACCGGCGAATCGATCGCCATTCTCGGCGCCAATGGCGCTGGCAAGAGCACGCTGCTGCGCATCCTCGGCGGAATCGATCTGCCCGACAGTGGCACGATCCACACCGATAGCACTATTTCCTGGCCCGTGGGATTGGTGGGCGGATTCCAAGGGAGCCTGACCGGCCGCGAAAACGTGACCTTTGTGAGCCGCATCTATAGTGAAAAAAGAATGGTTCCAGAGAAAGTGCGCTATGTTGAAGAATTCGCCGAGCTCGGTGTGTATTTTGATCGCCCATTTAAAACCTATTCCAGCGGCATGCGCTCCAGGGTCACCTTTGGCCTTTCGATGGCCTTCGACTTTGATGTGTATCTGATTGACGAGGTGACCGCCGCCGGCGATCAACGCTTTCGCGAAAAGAGCAGGCGCCTACTGATGGAACGCAAAAAGGTTGCTGATTTCCTGATGGTGGATCACAACCTCTGGGGCCTGAAGCTGCATTGCGACCGAGCCTTTATCCTAGATGGTGGTAAAATAGAGGAATTCAGCGACCTCGATGAAGCCGTTGCCCTACACACCGAGCGACTGCTGGCCACACCCCCGCAGCGGGGAATCGAGGAGTAATTCTCGAGGGCAACCCAATGATTGATGTTGATAATTTTAATCCGCTGAATCGCTTTTTGCTGAAGAAAAATCAGCACGAACAGGTTGTTGAGGGTGAGGAAGGCCTCCTGACGGATTCAAAGGTTGTCCCGATCAAACCACCGCGGCTTCGCGCTTCACGGCTGCGACATCTGTCGGTCACCCAACTGCTACTGATTCCGATCGCGTTATCCGGCATTTATTTCTATGCGATTGCCCGTGATCGCTATATCACACGATCGGATTTTGTGATCCGCAAAGCGGAGGAGAGCGACACCAACATGGCTGGTGCTGGTTTGGCCTCGCTGCTGGGCAGGGGCAATCAGCTCTCGCTGGAAGATGCACGCTTCCTTAAAACCTACTTGCAATCGCCGCAGGTGTTGGCCGATCTTGACCGCACCTACGATCTTGATCAGGCCTATGCTCAAAAGGGGCTAGATCGGTTTGCTGGCATGAAGCCTGGCTTATCGAAAGAGAAACGACTGAACTATTTCAAAAAGCAGGTGGCCGTGAACCTTGATGAGATTTCGGGCGCGATTGTACTGCGCACGATTGGCCTCGATCCGAAGGCCTCACTCAATTTGAATCGCTTCATGCTGGCCAAGAGCGAATACTTTGTAAATCGCCTCAATCAAGACATCAGCCAGAAGCAGTTGAGCTTTGCTGAATCAGAGCTGGGCCGGGCGCGCGGCAATCTCAATCAAGCTAAGAATAGACTATTGGCCTATCAAGATTCCAACACGGTGATCGACCCCAAAGGCGAAGCCGAACTCGCCGGCCAAACGATCAGTAAACTCCAGGAAAAATTGGTGGAATTGCGGGTGGAATTAGCCACCTTGAAGCGACAATTCAAGGATCCTGCCGAGCCGGAAGTGGCGGTCGTTGCCGACCAGGTTCGGGAACTAGAGCAACAAATTCAAAAGGAACGGCGATCCCTGGTGTCCAGCAAGGGCCGTAATCTAAACCGCAAAGCGGCGGATGTACTCAAATTAGAATCGGAGGTAAACTTTGCCACCGATTCCTATAAACTTGCTTTGACCTCCGTTGAGAAGGCTCGGATTGAGAGCAAACGTCAACAAAAATTTATGGCCCTGCTATCGGCACCGCAACTCCCCGAAGACCCACAAAATGACTGGAGAAGCAAGGGGTTTTTCACCGTCTTGGCAAGTTGCGCGGTTGGCTTTAGTTTGACCAAATTCATCTTCGGCATGCAGGCCAGCCATCGACAGTGAATCTACTCAAACGCTGGACTGGCTTGCGGCTTCGGGAAGACTGGAACTGGGACGTGGGTTGCCAACGACCAACCCTAAGGCTTCGCATTCCAGCTCGGCCCGGCTGGTATCTGCTGACGGTGCGCCTCCAGAGCGAAACGTTGCGCAGTTACGGCCTGATCAATCGCCATCAGGGGAGGATCCTTGTGAGCGGCAAACGTCGCCGCCGCTTGGTGCACATTGGCAAGCGTTCACAGGCGACACGCTTTGAAATCCTGGGCCTCAATGATGATCCGCTGATTTCGGAATTAAGACTGGTGCCCCAGCCCTGGTGGCGGGTGCGAAGGTTGCTGGCGACCAAGTTGCTGAGGCTTCACCCCGCCTACCGGAAAGAATCCCTAAAGCAGCGCTCATTCGCACAGCAATGGCGGGATTACAACCAGCTCCTGTCGCGCCAGAACTTTGCGCTGGTGGGATATGACGAATGGATTGAACGGGTCGAAGTGCCAGCACTGGAAGAACGGGCTCTACGCAGCCCCTTCACATCAACAGAGGCTACTCCCAATCTTGCTTCAGTGAAGTTTGCCCTCTGGCTCTGGGGGCAACGGGAAAACGAACAACAATGTCAGCGTTCAATCAATAGTGTCAGCAATCAAATTCCCGGACCGTTTCAGATCCTGCCGCCAGAGAAGCAACTGTTAGAAGAAGATCAAATAACCTGGATTGTTTTTTTGCAAGTAGGCGATCAACTGGCTCCCCAAGCACTGGCTCGCTGCAGTGAAGTGATTCAAGCCCAAGCCGATGCCGGCATCCTGTATGCGGATGAAGACAAAATCAGCCCGACAGGAAGACGGCATTCGCCCCAGTTCAAACCGGCCTGGAATCCTGATCTTCTCTACAGCGACCCCCACTATTCCCACTGTTGGCTGATCCGCGCCGATCTCTGCATCAGGGCCTGTGAAGCCTTGAATGCCGATGGTGAATCGGCTGAGCTCTATGGCATCGCGCTCGAAGCAACGGCCCTTTGCGAGGGCGATCAAATCCTTCACCTGCCTGAAGTTTTATATCACCGCCTCGATCAACCGGGAGAGCCTCGCTCATCGAGCCACACAGCCAAGAGCCTGCAACAATTTCTCGCCCGTCATGGACAAAATGCTCAGGTTTCCCATCATCGAACCGGCGGACATCTGATTCATTGGCCCCTGCCGGATCCGCCACCCCTGGTGAGTGTGATCATTGCCACGCGGGATCGGGGTGATCTTCTGCGCTGCTGCATCACGTCGTTGGCAGAACATGGCCAGGGCAATCCGCCCACGGAGCTCATTTTGATCGACAATGGAAGCAGCGAACCTGAAACGCTGCACTATCTCGCTCATCTGGAGCAACAGGAGAATGTGCGTGTTCTGCGTCGACCAGGAAAATTCAACTACGCCGCCCTCAACAATGAAGCCGTCTCCCATGCCCGAGGTGAGCTGATTGCGCTGATAAACAACGATGTGGAAGCCACCCATCCCGGTTGGCTGGCCGCCATGGCAGGGCAGGCCCTGCGGACGGAGATTGGGGCGGTGGGGGCAAAGCTGTTGTTCCCCGATGGTACGATCCAACATGCCGGAGTGTTGCTGGGCATTGGCGGCATTGCCGGCCACGCCCACAAATATCTAGCGGCCGAAGAAGAAGGCTATCAATTGAGGCTCCATTTAGCCCATAACCTGAGCGCCGTGACCGCGGCAACGCTGGTGGTGCGCAAAGCCCTGTTCGAAGCCGTTGGCGGCTTTGATGCGATCAACTTCGCGGTTAACTATAATGATGTCGATTTTTGCCTGCGTCTGATCAAGGCGGGCTATCGCAATTTGTTTTGTCCGGATGCGGTGCTCATCCACCATGAATCCAAAAGCCGAGGTGCGCCGACGGAAGCGGATACCCATGCCCAATGGCAGCGAGAACGACAAGCCATGATCAATCGCTGGGGAGCCGCCTTGGAAGCGGATCCCCATTACAGCCCCCATCTCAGTCTGCTGGAGGAAAATCTATCGCTAACGCTGAAAGCCTCCACCACAACAGCGCGAACATCGGCCCTCCTCCCTGGCTAATCCATGCCCCTCGATCTCACCGGACAACCCCTGATCGACCGCAGTGATTTTCAACAGCTGCTTGCGGAAGGCAGCTTTGGCCGCTGGTCTGAGCAAGCCATCTCGCTACACGAGAAGGGATTTTGCCTGATTAATCTGAGCGATAGCACATGGCTGGATAAAATTGATCGGGTAGTTGAAGATCTACAACCACTTCTTGAAGACGATCTCAAGCTATGGGAGTGCGGTGAAAGCGGTCCGCCTCGCCTGCAGGATGGCTGGATCGACCATGGCTCAATTCGGGCTCTGGCTTTGGAGCCGATGGTGTTGGATCTACTGCGGCATCTCTACGGAAGAGAACCCTTCGCCTTTCAAACCCTCAACTTTGCCGTGGGCAGCGAGCAGCATTTTCACAGCGATGCCGTTCACTTCCACAGCTATCCCCATGGCTTCATGTGCGGCGTTTGGATCGCGCTCCAAGACGTTCAACCGGAGAGCGGCCCCCTGATCTATTTTCCGGGCAGCCATCGTTTGCCCTATCTCAGTGCACGATCGCTAGGCCTGGATCGCGATGTGGTGATGGAAGAACAGTACCCGCAGCGGTTTTTTGAACCCTCCTGGCAACAGGCCGTGAACGAGCATGCATTTGAGAAGCAGCAGTTTCTGCCGAAGCGAGGCGATCTGCTGATCTGGCATGCCAATCTTTTGCATGGAGGAGAGCCGGTTCAAGATAAGAGCAGCAGGCGGTGGAGCCAGGTGAATCATTATTTTTTCGCCAACTGTCTCTACACCACACCCATGCGTAACTTCGCCTCAGGGGAGGGGGGCACCTGCCTGCGCAATCCTTTCGATATCGCCAAAGGTGCTCAGCGGTTCAACCAGATGGAGTGGCAAAACGTGAACCCGACGCTGAACAAGGTATAGTTCATTCAAACTGCGCCAACCGTAGGACGTTGGCTCCATACCACCATCAATGCCATGCGAAAGAAAGGTCGGCGCCTTAAGCGTTATTTGGGTTTCCGGAGAGAAGCCGGTCTCTCTTGGAGCGGTGGGATTGAACATCTTCTCCCCGGCCTGATTTCCGGCTGGGTAGTGGCCAAAGATGGGCCACTCCATGAGGTACGCCTACTGGTGGGCCCGCACCTGATTGCACGGGCAGAAATCAACCAAGCGCGACCCGATGTTTGCGAGAGCCTCGGCTGCCAAGACTCACCTGGATTTTCGCTCCTGCTGCCCGCTGAGCTCCCGCCCCTGGACTGGCAGCCGACGCCAAGGCTCCTAGCTCTCAGCGCCGACGGCAGCCAGCAGGTGGAGCTAGCGCTGATCAGCAATCCCAGGCTGACCGCCGGCCTGTTAAAAGCCCTGCTGCAGAGCGAACTGCTGGGACTGGAGGGCCATGTTGATGGCCTGCTGCAGGGAGCACTCAGGGGCTGGGCCGGCCGGCGAGGTCAAGGGCGGCCAGCCCAGATCTGGCTCCAGGCTGCTGGCCAGGAGCCGTGGCCCTTGAGCTGCGATCAATGGCGCGATGGCCTGCAGGCGATGGGGCTGCCGGAGAGGAGCGGCTTCCATCTCAATCCGCAGGCCCTGCCCCCAAGCTGGGGCGGACTGGAGGTGTGGTGCAGTTTTGATCAACAGGGCCAATTCCGCTTGCCCCAAGAAGAGAAGAGGATGGTGCTGCCAGCCGCGCCCAGCCTGGGAGGCAAAGTGGTGAGCGCAATCCAGGCCAATGCCAACCTCCAGGTGGTGAACAACCAGCCGATGCAGGAGTGGCAGTCAGCCGTACCGGAGGATCTAAGGCAGCATTGGCAAGCCCTGGAACAGTTCCGGCTCTATCTCGACAAGATCGAGCAGGAACTCGATGCGCGAGACAACAGCCAGCTACAGGCTAAAAAAGTGTTCGTCTTGCCGGTCTGGTGGCCACGCTTGCTGGGGGGAGGGCGCTAGGGGCTTGGCCGGAGCAAAACATAGAGGGTTGGTTTGGTGTTCAAACCCCATCATCTCATAGCTCCCTTCTCACCCAATCAGCAGAGACTCGTTCGATAGCATCGCTTCTTGAACTTATCGTCGTCAGCCAACGTGCCATAATCGGAGTTCCAAGCCTGATCCCCAACGGAGATGACTCGCGGCTTTGACCTCATCCCGTTAATTCTATGGCATCCCCATCAGGGACTTTGGAATCTCGAGCTGATGGCGCACGTGACAAGACTGACGCGAAACCAACAGGAGTTTGAGAAAGTACTTACCTTGATTGTGCGTACTGATACGTTCATTCGATTTTTCTTTGCAATCCTAGAGCGCATGGCTACGCTTGGCCCGCTGGCCTTGTACCGGAAGGCCGTAATACCCCAGGGCACCGAAGTCTTCTATTTGGATCTTGGCACCCACGAACAAGGAAAAGAACTGGCCTTCACTATCGATCGCATTTTGGGGCCGATCGGCGGCGATGTGAAAGCGTTCGGGTTCGAAGCGAACCAACAGACCCATAATTCGTGACGCGATCATTTCTTTGGCTTACGCCATCGGTTTTGCTGGCATGGGTTATGGTCAAAACGGCAACTCGTCCCTTCTAAGGCGCCTGTTGAACACCAACAAACGGCGCTTGTCAAAAGGCAGGCAGCTCTGGGGCCCAGAACGCCCTTAACAAGATCGGTAGCCAATGGCAGAAAGCCTGATTCCAGTTGAGGCGATCAAGCAGCCCATGCGCTGGTATGCAGGTGGCGAGCTGTTCCTAGGAGCGCCTGGCCCGCTCCAGCAGAGCGCTCGCCCGTTGCAAGCTGGCGGCATAGGTGCTGAGCAACGCCTGGGTTTGCAAGCTGGGATCTGGCATCGCGGCAGGCAACTCGGGCAGCACTTCCACCGCGAGCGCCGCGGGGTAGGGGGCGTTGGGGAGAACGTCGGGGTTAAGCCGAACCAGCAGACTTTGGGCCCGTTGCAACTGCTCCAGCTGAGCCTGGGCGAGTTGATCACCGGCACGGGCCTTGAGAAAGTAATGCTCCAGTTCCTCCTGCACCTGATGCAGCTGCAACAGGGTGAGCTCCGCTTCTTCGCGGGCCTCGCTGAGCTGATTTTCCAGGGCTTCGATGAGCTGGTCGCGGCCAAGGACCGCCTCATCACGCTCTCTGCTGATCTGCAA